>OODQ01000014.1_pt1 | contig 200941 bp, 173 predicted proteins | sample 1671321 | NCBI WGS metagenome assembly OODQ01 (sample SAMN06348144, study PRJEB24527) | human gut metagenome | biome: human gut; feature: ankylosing spondylitis patient; material: feces | host: Homo sapiens | place: China | collected 2015-10
AATCCAACGGACTTAGTTCAGGCCTTGTGTAAACTAGCTTCATCAACTTCCGAGGCAGCGTAAAAGTTGTAAAGTGCTGTTTATGAAGATTTGGAACGAGTCGGGAAACCGGATTTAATCAAGCGCCTTTTTGCTATTTCAGAGCGCTTGGTGGGGAAGAATGTCCAGGTGATCTACGAATACGATGGCCGGCAGCTGGATGAACAGGGCTTGGAGCGAGCCTATCGAGAGAGATATATTCCGCTGGAAATGAATTTGACGCCGATCCGCTATGAATCCATGGTTGAGTATGTCTGGGATGAACTGCGGATGGAGACGATTGACAGGACTGTAGATATCGATAGCACGAAAACTATCAAAGGGGCTGTTTGCCATATGGGGATGGTTCCTTTTTCGGGGCTATTCCCGAAATTACAAGCGATGGCGACGGTGAACATAGACAAAAATGCTTTAACCGTGCGAAGAATGCGAATTTTTCTGACTGAGTTAAAAAGCTATTTGGCATCGCATGAAAAGTTATCGTCCAATGAAATTAGCATTGTCATTGCCTTTTATTTTATCAAGCATTTTATGTATGAACAATTTCAGTGTTTGAAAGTGGGAAAAACGCTGGAAGAGACGTTTTTATTTTCTATCCAAGGTCAAGAGTATACTTTAGAGATGCTGGCAGATCTTCTCATTGATGAAGAAAGCAGGAAAAAAGTAGAAAACACATTAGTCCATCAAGATGATGTTGCCAGGACGTATACCGTTTACTGCTTATTCCGTATCGATGCTTTTGATTACTATCGTCTAGCTGAGGCGAAAATCAAAAAAGAAGAGATTACAGAAAATGAAATGTTGGATTTCCAGAAACGGGAAGAAAAGAGAGAAAAGACGAACCGTTTGATTTGGAATTTGTTGGCTAATGGCGAATCGGAGTATACTGATGCGGAAGCTTGCGTGCGTAAATTCGAAAAAGATGTTTTGAATGTTCCACGTAGACAGCAGAGAAAGGCTTGGAATGCATATTCTAATGATTTGTATAATAGCAGGGGCATAAAAAATAATACGACCATTTTCAAGATAGGAAACGAACCTATGCTGGATATGGCGAAGGCTTTATATGTAATTGATCCAAAGCTTGATACGTGGAAAAAATTCATATCTTTTTTGCAGGATTATTGGCAGGAGAATCACCTTGGGCTGAATTGTAATTTCATAAAGATTTGCCAGTATTTTCCTAATTACAATATCGATTTGTTTATGAATGTTATCAAGGTATTTATAGCTATCCCTATTGCAGGAAATTTCAATGATTTTGGTGGCTACTATAGCTTTTTAGCAAAATATATCAATGGAATTTTTAAAATCGGTATTCTTCGATCATCAGAAACTCGATTGACAGAAAGGGATATCAGAGAGCTTCGTAAAGATGGGGATATTACGGGATTTCTTGTTGAAATTATTCAGCGCATCATCAAGAGGCTAAGAAATGAACGTAAGAAATTCGATTCGGATACCTTTCATGATGACATTGATACGATTATAAGTTTTCTTGAACGTAATATTGCTGTTATGCGGAATCCAGAAAAAGCTCCGGATAATCAGCCAAAAGTTAATATCCGATTTAGTGGTGAACGTGTTAATCAAAAGGTTATTGATGAAATTTTGCAGATATTATTTGCGAATATGCCTGATGAAGAAAAGCATGAACGATTTAAAGTCGCGATTAAGACGGCTTATGCGGAACGTAAGTTGACATATGACGATGTTCGGTATTTGTACAATGAAGCGGGACTTAAAATGGATAATCAAAAATTTGCAGATTATTATTAAAGACTGGAGAGAGGGAGAAAGCTATGTTGGAAAGCAAAAGCTATATCGCGACACCGCCGGGTGTTAAGATTCAAGAACAGCTTGATGACCGAGGCATGACTCAGAAGGAATTTGCAAAGCGTGGCTATCGAGAAAACAGGCATTTCCCGTTTCCTCAACGTAGAAAAAGTAGTCGGCCATGAAGCCGATGGAAAATCAGCCATGCTGGGATGCTATGTCCTGACACCAGATATATTTGAAATCCTGCGACGCGTCCAGCCTGATGAAACTGGCGAAATCAGATTAGCCGATGCCCTAAAAATCATGGCCAGCCGCCAAGCTGTCTATACTTGCCAAATAGAAGGAAAACACTACGACGTAGGCAATCAGTTGGATTACCTCAAATCAACCGTGGAATATGCCTTGCGGCGTCCTGAAATAAAAGATGCTTTTCGGACTTATCTGAATCAGTACATATGATTAAAAACAGCCATGAACTGCCTGGGTTCGTGGCTGTTTTTTATTATCTCAATAGATTGATACCATCCAGGACCATGATGGTATCAATCTATTGTAGGGAAATTTTAATACATTAAAGAAAACATAAAAAGAGAAGGAGCTCCTTGGTGTATAATAAGTTAGAGCAAATAAATACGAAAGAAGTCCTTCTCATGTTTAGTATACAACAAATTGCCAATGTTTAGGTGAATTTTTTTAATGAATCTCTTCAAAATATCTTATCCCAAGAAGTATCCTTGGTTCAGTTAAGCCAGAATCTGGAACAATTGGTGAACCAAACAGGAGGGGAGGTGTTAAAATCCATCTTGGAACAAGCGGATGAGGCTATCTATACCGGGGTTAATCAAGAAATATTGAAGAATGAATGGAGTCGCCGAAAATTGCCGTATTGTACGTACGTTCCCGATGAAGCAGCTCATATGCCGGGGCGTGAATCAACTTTGAACGGTAATGGATGCGACTCATAGAAAATGGTGGTTATTAGCATATTATGTAACGCTTATACCAAGGTCCTTTTTCTCACTCAAAAAAATTCCTACAATATGTTGACACCGTCCCCGAGGAGTTTGTGGATTGCGGAATCAGATTTTAGGTGATATAATAAAAGTGCTCTGAGAGATTGTCTTAGAGGATATTTGTTGGTGTTGTCAAGACCTTGGAGCTCAACTAATAATTCCAGTACTGTAATTATTAGCCGAGTCCACGAGGTTGACGTCTTTTGATGAAACATTCGATAGACCTCCTTGATGATAACCAGTAGGAACATGCTATAACTAGTATAGCATACAGTGTTACTTTATGTGGCCTGTCAGGGACTATCGACGGACTTGGTCATGATGCAATTAAGAATCAGCGTGTGTCCTTCTGGTTCGATGTATTCATTTTGTGTCGTGGTCAAAGGCAAATGCCTGGATTTTTCTTGCCACAGGAAGCAGGCTATTTGCTCAACAAAAGGAGCTGGCTTTATGGAACGATATTGTTTAAATGAGAGTCGATATATAACTAAAAAGTATCCGCATTTTGACAAGAAAATAAGTTTTTACAAAGTGAAAAGCTATGTTACCAATCCTAGTAGAATTGAAAAACATAGCTTTTTTCCGTTGATTTATTATACTAAAAATTTAAGCAAATACTCTGAAAAATATATTGATAAGGATAATTCTAAGGACCTTCATCAAAAACATATTAAACCTAAGAAACGCGATATCATGTATGCATCGCATATTGATGGATATATTTACAAATATTATGGTGAACGCCTTAATAGTCTGTATAATCTATACGTAGCTGAACATGGAATTGATTCTTGTGCTGTTGCATATCGTAATAATAAATCTGGACAATGTAATATACAGTTTGCACGAGAAGTATTTGAGTTTATATACTCTCAAGAGGCTTGTTATATACGGGTAAGTGATTTTGAAAAAATTTTCGATAAATTAGATCATATTTATTTGAAAAAGATGGTTTTAACGTTGTTAAAATGTGACTTTTTACCTCAGGATTGGTATAAAGTCATTAAATCGGTTACTCATTATACCTATGTTGACAAAAATGTTATAGCTCTTTTTTATGATAAACGTAATGAACGATACTTTAGTAATATTAAACAATTTCGAGAATTTCGAAAATATCATCCAAATGATTTCTACAAGAATATGAGTTCTTTTGGTATCCCTCAAGGGACCGCTATCAGTGGGATTTTGGCTAATACCTATATGATTGAAGTGGATCAAAAAATTAATGAATTGGTAAGTCAGTATGGCGGAATGTATCGTAGATATTCTGATGATACAATTATTGTTATTCCTAAAGAAAAAATTGCTAAGTCAGAATGGAATGATTTAGAGAGGTGCATTGATGAAATTATCGAATCGGCTAAAGTCAGCGAACAAAAAGAAAAAACGAATACTTTTATTTATCAGGACCATCAGTTGTATGATATGGATATGACTGAAAAGGTCTATGGAATACTTGACTATTTAGGTTTTACTTTTGATGGACAACAGGTCTATATTCGACAAAAAGGCATTTATAAATTTGAACGCAAGGCAAATGAGGCTCTTAAATTTTCTACCCGAGTGCAACGGCATAAAAAGTTACCTTATCTACCTTATCAGTCAATGCTTTTACAATATTGTCTAGATAAGCCATATAAAAGCAAAAAGAAAAAACATAAAAAGCAAACGAATTTTCTATCTTATATTAGACGTGCAGCGCAAGATTATGAGAATAGTAAATTATCTTGCCGTCCTGAACGACAGATATATCATCTTCGAGAAAAAATTAAACGTCGCTATAGAAATACTAAAAGAAGATGAATATAATTAACGTAGCAATTCTCCTAATAGGGTTACACCATCTATGGGAGGTTGAGTTCAATTGGAACAGAATAAATCGCATGGATATATGCTTGTACAGTTAATATAAAAGAAAGGAAAATGATAATTTTGTTTCTGTAATTATCATATAGTTAAATATGAATCAATGGTTGATTAAGTTAATGACATCTTTTCTCCTATTTTTAATGATATTTATGATTCATTGTCCTAAAATTGAAATTTTCCTAATTATTATTATTTCTTTTTGGGGAATTCAGCTTATTAGATTTAGGAAAACGTGTAATTGTGAATTTCATAATACTATTTCAGCTTGTATTTTTGGGAGCGTTTTTGCTTATTGTGTAGAATCGTTTTCTGAAACTGATTCTATTTCTGTGGTTGATATTTTTGAATATATAAATAACTTTAATTCTTTTGGATTTTTCAATTCAAGAACAATAGTAGTTGTCTGTATAGTGGTTTTTATTATTGAATTTATTACATGTCGAGAATTAACTAGTCGAGCATCTAACTGTGAAAAGAATATTCATGAGGAACTATTTCCGGAACGTATTTATGATTTAAGAAGATCTAAAAATATTCTTAAAAACTCAAATATAATAGGAATTAATTCTAAATGGGGAAATGGGAAGACTTTTATGGTAACTCATTTTTGTAATGAAACAGAAACAAAAAATGAGTATTATATTATAAAAATTGAAGCATTGACATATCATTATGATGAATTTGATACTGTATTAGTTAACCAATTGGAATATTTATTAAGAAAACACCATGTCGTTTCTTCGTATTCTATAGAAATAAAAAAGACTTTTGGACAATCTTTTTGGAGAACATTGCTATACAACTATTTGCACGATTGGAAAAGTGGAAACATAACAGCTTATGAAGGATTACAAAAAGAACTTTGTGAATTAAATAAAAAAGTTATCATCATATTTGAAGATATAGAACGAGTAAATCATCCGGATGCTGTAAAAAAGGCTTTTGCCATTGCAGAAAAATTAAGCTGTGATCGCGTAAAATTTATTTTTGAATATAATAGTGAAGCATTAGACGAGCAGCACATTGACAGAGAATATCGAAACCGATATATTCCTTATGAAATAAATTTAACCCAGATAACATATAAAAAGTTGGTAAACTACTTATGGGATAATCTTGATATGGAGTCCATTAATAGAGAAATAAATGATGGTGCAAAACACGATATAAAATACTTAGTTGAGTATCTTGAAATAGAATGTTATTCCAATAATGTACTCCAAAATTTATTTCACAATAAACTCACCATTCAAGTGAAGTTTCCCAAATATCCTATTAGAAATATGATTCAATTTCTGCAATTAATTAAAATGTATTTTGAGTTATATTCGGATATTGATATAGATGAAATTAAAACGGTCATTGGTTTTTATTTTATTCAAAATTTTGCATATAATATATATGAGAAATTCAGCACTCATGAATCCCTTGAAGAAATTTTTAAATTTAATATTGATGATGAAGAACGAACTATTTATGAAATAAAAAAAATATTAGTGAATAATCCAGATAAAGAACAATCAATATTGGATGAAATAAGAAAATCTCAAGAGTCTATCTTGGTTTATGGATTATTCCCGTATATTATCAATGATTTTGACTTAAAAATAAAATATGAAAAGGAAAAAGAAAATCGAGATATACCTTATAATGATCAGATATATCTTCTCGAATGTCAAGAACGACGAGATAGCATTAATCATAGAATTTGGAATCTTTTAGAAAATGGGGTTTCTGAAATATCTGATGTTAGAGCTTTTGCTGAAAAATTTATAAAACAAGTTTTATTTCACTCGGAGCAACAGCAAGCTTGGGTGGCTTTTCAAAATGACGCGTATAATAATAAGATTTTCAAAGATAACCATACTGTTTTTTTACTTGGCATTTCTCAATTTATTACTTTAGCACGTGCGCTGTTTTTGAATCATTCAAATAGTGATATTTGGCTAAGATTTCTTCAGTTTTATTTTAATGAGACAGATTATAAAAATATTTATTAATTATAATTTTATTGTTGTTTGTAATTATATCGATTTACAGAATCCTCAAATTTTGTTTTATATAATAAAAAAATTCATAAGTCTGAAGGTTGTTGGTAATTTTAATAATATTGTTGAGTATCGGTGTTTTTTAAATAAATATATTAAATCTATAGCCTATTTTGGATACATGAGCCATATCCCCTTTGATTTTTGGGATTTTGAGTGTAATGAGGATTTAACAGATTTTATTATTCGTACGTTGAAGCATGCTTCGCAAAATATCAATACTGAATTTTCTGATTTTAATCAAAAATATAAAAATGAATGTGATTTACTGAGGCGTTTTTTTGATAAAAATATTGATATAATCAATAACGGTAATGAATTAAAAAGGCCTGGACCTCATATAGAATTTAAAGAAGGTGGGATTACATATCCACATCAGAATCTAATCAATGAATTGCTGAAAATTATTAATGAAAAAGATGAATCTTCTGAAAGTAGTTTAGAATTACTTTCTGACTATTATGATAAAGGTGAACTTTTTCCGCAGGAAGTCAATGCTATTATTCACGAAATACATACGAAGAAGGGCAAATAGCAGTTTAGTTTGCAATATTTTATTTGGAGGACATATTTCAATGAAAAAATTATTCATACCAAAATATATTTATAAGTACACAAGATTTAATGAATATTGGGAGGATATATTGCAAAATAGGCGATTCTATATGCCTAGTCCTGATGAACTAAATGATCCTTTTGAAGGCCAACTACTCCCAGTAGGATCAGGCACTGCTGGGAATAGTATCAACACCGCTGCGGGGAAATTTAATAGAGATATGGAAAGGTTTTTGAAAAATTTTCGAATACTATCATTTAGTGCTAATATTAGAAATAAGGCAATGTGGGCACACTATTCAGATCAATATTGTGGGTTTGCTTTGCAATTTAATTTCCTCTTACGGCTTTCTTGATAATGTATCATAAATATGATATATTAGAGCCAGAATATTTGTTCGATTTGCTACATGTGAAGCAGATGAATCAAGATTCACAGTCTGGAGAGTGGATTATATGGATAATTTTGTACATATACAAGGATTACATATTAAAAATTTTAAAGCATTGGCAGACGTTAAGATGGGGCGCTTATGGAACGAGCAGGTGGCAGAGCCGTTGACACCGATTACTACGGTCATTGGAAAGAATGGGACAGGGAAGAGTTCCTTGATGGATGCTTTTGGATTTTTGGCGGATTGTTTGAAATATGGGGTGGAAATAGCTTGCGACGAACAGAATCGGGGCGGCTATGAAAAAATTCATTCTTTAGGAAAAAAAGGACCGATTTCTTTTGAAATCTATTATAAAGAAAGTCGTAATGACCGCCCGATTACGTATGAGCTATCGATTGATTTGGACAAGGAAGGACGGCCTTTTGTTTTGAGTGAAAGGCTGCGGCAGCGACGTAAGGGACAGCGCTGGGGACAACCCTATTCGTTTTTGATATTGGAGAATGGAGAAGGTCGTGTCTGGAAGGGAAATGCGGACGGAACACAAAACGAATTCTTTGATTTGAAAGGGGAAGAATCACGGGATAGTGAAGTCATATCCATGGATGATAAGCGCAGATTAGGCATTGCTACTCTGGGAACTTTGAAAGCTCATCCACGTATCGCTGCTTTCCGGAAGTTTATTGAAGGATGGTATTTGAGTTATTTTACGCCTGATGCGGCACGCAGTCTTCCCATGGCTGGGGCACAAGCGAAGTTATCACGGCATGGCGATAATTTGGGAAATGTCATTCAATTCATGGAAAGAGAATACCCAAAGAAGTTTAAAGAAATTTTGAATAAGATTTCTCAAAGAATACCAGGTATCCAGAAAATTGATACCATGAAGACACCGGACGGCAGGCTGCTCATACGCTTCAATGACAGAGGATTCAAAAATCCATTCTATGCGCAGCAGATGTCGGACGGCACGTTAAAGGTATTTGCATATATGATTTTACTGGCGGACCCCAATCCATCCCCGTTCATTTGTATCGAGGAACCGGAAAACGGGCTCTACCATAAGCTTATGGAAGTGTTTGTGCGGGAATTGCGGGAAGAAACGAAGCGGAGCAAGAATGCGCCGCAGATTTTTGTGACGACTCACCAACCTTATTTAGTGGATGCTTTGCAGCCTAATGAAGTTTGGATTTTAAGGAAGCAGGAAGATGGTTTCTCGACAATACAAAGAGCCAGTGACATTGAGTTAGTTGATAATCTATGCAAAGAAGGACTGCCCTTAGGTGGGTTATGGTATAGTGATTATCTGGATGGAGATGATTTGTAATGCATCTTGACTTTTTAATTGAAGATGTTTCTGGTAAAACTATGTTGGAAATTTTATTGCCTAAAGTCTTGCCAGCAGATGTTTCTTATACCATATATAGCTATAAAGGTGTCGGTCGGATTCCGGGAAAGATGCATTCTGCCAAAGCCATAAAAGGGAAACAGCTTTTGGATAATCTTCCCAGGTTATTGAATGGTTTTGGAAGAACTTACCACAATTGGGGTGAATTATATAAAGGGCATGTCGTCGTGATTTTCGATTTGGATGATAAGTCCCTTGATGAATTCTTGGCGCAGTTGCATCAATTATTGGAATGGTGTCAAGTGGCGCCAGAGACGTCATTTTGTATGGCTATTGAAGAAGGGGAAGCTTGGTTTTTGGGAGATGTCAATGCACTGTTTAAAGCGTATCCTCATGCGAAAAGACAAGTGTTGAAGACGTATAAGCAGGATTCGATTTGTGGCACATGGGAAAAGTTGGCGGACGTCGTTGGCTATGATTATAGGGATAAATCTTATCAGGAAGTAGGACTCAAGAAACGAGAATGGGCTGAGAAGATAACGCCTTATATGGAGGCCGAGAATAATCAGTCACCGAGTTTTCAGTATTTGATGGACGAGTTGAAACGTATTGTTTAAAGGATGGCGCCTGTGTTTTTAGATTGAAAAGGAGAGCGACATGTACAACCATTTTTCATTGAAGCGATTTATTTTAGCAGGTTTTTTATGCAGTTCTTTATCCATTTTAGCGGTGCAGGCCGCTGAGCCGGCTTCGCTCGCGGGACAGGCGCATCGTGAGGTGCATACGACGGTGGTGACGCAGGAGGAGTGGCATTCGTCGACGCGTGAGTCGGCGTCGCATTCGGGCTGGAGTGTCAGCCGCCCTTCGTCATTGGGGGATATTGTCTTTCCGGCGATGGCCAGGCATTTGCCGTCGCCTGGGATGGAGACGATTTCTTCGCAGGTCAAAGCGGAATACGATGCCAATTATAAGGACGGTGTCCTGGCTGCGGTCAAAGACGGTACCGATAAGTGGGGCCTGATGGGCACGGACGGAAAATGGCTCATGGCGCCGGCGTATAAGTCGCTGTCCTATGCCGGTAAAGGCGTGTTTATGACGGAAGGGAAGAGAGGGACGGCTTATGTCGATAAGCAGGGCGCACCGGCGGTTTGGCCGGAGAAAGAAGCAGCGTCGGTCCATTTCTTCAAGGATCAAGGCCGTTATGGTATTCAGGACAAGAATGGGAACATCGTAGTGGCGCCGACGTATAAGGCCGTGCTGGCTGACTTCAGTGAAGGCCTGGCTTTCGTCAAGGACAATAAGGGCGAGAAAGTGGCCATTGATGAAAAAGGCCGGGTCCAGTTCGCTGCGCCGTATGATGTCATTTTGCCCTATCACCACGGTCTGGCAGAATACCAGCGCAGGGTCAGCCATTTTAATTTGGGCGGTTTCCTCGCCGGCGCGTTGATTGGCTCGTCGACGCATTCCGTCTATTACGATGACGAAGTGGCGCCTTTGACTTATGACGGCGTGAAGCGGGGCTATCTCGACCGCGTCGGCAATATCGTCATCGACAGCAAAAATGATGCCGTTTATCCGATGACGGAATTTGGCACCTTCGTTCGCAATAAAGGGAAATTGGGCTTCGTCAACCGCAAGGGGCAGTACCTGATTGCGCCGGGAAATTACAGTCTTGATGATGGGCGGCTTTTGGATGATGTTGACGGCTTTGTTTCTTTGAAAGATAAAGAGAATGGGAAATGGGGCGTCTTCAGCATGGTCGATGGGGCACAGGTTATCGATTTTGCCTATGACGGCGTACAGTTCCTGGGGGCACAGCGCCTTTTGCTGACGAAAGGCGATAAAAATATGCTCATCAATCAGGAAACAGGGGCTTTCGTTGCGGAATTCCCGGCCAAGGTGAAATGGCTGGCTTTCCTCCTAGAGGATTATACCTGGTGCTGGAACGACAAGAAAGAGTATGCCATTGTCGACAGGAACGGTCAGGTTCAGTATCGTGCTGCCGCCGGCCAAATCCAGGACGTCAAAAGCTTCCGCAATGGCCTGACGCCGGTCAAAACAAAGACAGGCTGGGGCCTTATGGATCATCAGGGCCAGTGGATCGTGGAGCCGCGGTATAAAGACATTACCATGGTGTAGGAACGGCTCTAAATCCGGCCCCTATCCTTTACGGGTAGGAAAATTATGCTATAATGAACGTAGGAAAAGAATGATATTGTTAGAAGTGTATATGTAATACGAAGACCCCCGGGGCGGCATCCTCGGGAGTCTTCTTATGTGTGGCGTTCAGCAGAAACGCACTGGGGCTAGTTGCTCATACGAGTCATAATGGCGTCTAACCACTTGCAAATGTAGTAGGAGACTATGGCCATTTTTTTGAGCAGTATGTTAAGTAAGAACAAGGAACCTGTTGTATAAAGTTATTCATGACTTTGTGTAGCAGGTTCTTTTTTGGTATAATGAATTGTTAGATTTTACGGTGAGGAGTGATTTTTTTGAAAGGGATTGTATTAGCTGGTGGTAGTGGGACGCGGTTGTATCCGCTGACGATGGTGACGTCTAAACAGTTGTTACCGGTGTATGATAAGCCGATGATTTATTATCCTTTGTCGACGTTGATGTTGGCCGGGATTCGGGATATTTTGATTATTTCAACGCCGATGGATTTGCCGAATTTTGAACGGCTCCTGGGGGATGGGTCGCGCTATGGTATCCATTTGAGTTATAAGGTGCAGCCGTCACCGGATGGATTGGCTCAGGCTTTTATTTTAGGGGAAGAATTTATCAATGGGGAACCGTGTGCCATGGTTTTGGGCGATAATATTTTCTACGGCGCCGGCCTGACCCGCCATTTGCAGCAGGCTGCGGCCAACACGGAAGGGGCTACGGTATTCGGTTATTACGTCGATGATCCGGAACGGTTCGGCGTCATTGAATTCGATGAGCATGGCAAGGCGATTTCTATTGAAGAAAAACCGGCACAGCCTAAGACGAATTATGCCGTTACGGGGCTGTATTTTTATGATAAGCATGTTTGTGAATATGCCAAACAAGTCAAGCCATCGGCGCGGGGCGAACTGGAAATAACGGATTTGAATCAGATGTACTTAGAACAAGGAAATCTCAACGTCGTCACCCTCGGAAGGGGCTATGCCTGGCTCGATACGGGAACAGTCAATAGCCTGAGTGAAGCCTCGAATTTCGTCAAAGCCGTAGAAACTAGAGCCGGCATCCAAATCGCCGCCTTAGAAGACATCGCCTATGGCCACGGCTGGATTGACAAAGCTACCCTCATGGAAAGCGCCATCAAATATGGCAAGAGCCCGTACGGACAGTATCTGAAGAAAGTCGCAGAAGGACGATTCCTAAAAGATAGTTAATAGTTTGTAGTTTTTAGTTTGTAGTGGATGAAACGATTTTTGAGAGAGGAGTGCTGGCTATGCCTTTACGCCGTTTTCAAGATTTGATTGTGTGGAAGAAAGCGATGCAATTAACGAGTGAAACCTACAGACTAGTGAAGAAATTACCTAATGAAGAACGGTATGCCTTATCTGATCAAATGAGGCGAGCTGCTGTTTCGATTCCTTCAAATATTGCAGAAGGACAGGCGAGACACACAAAACGAGAATTCATTCAATTTTTACATATAGCGAAAGGTTCCAATGCTGAATTGATGACTCAATATTTGATTTGTGTTAATTTAAAATATTTTACAATGGAGGAGCTTCAAAACGCTATCGACTTATGTGATGAGGTGGAGCGCCTGCTTTGTGGATTAATCAAGCGATTGAGATTATCTGCTATAGCCAATGAATGATGTTTTCTACAAACTACAAACTGCAAACTATAAACTGAGGATTTTCGTATTTTGTATAAAAGGAGTGAACCTTAGAATGAACATCATCATCACCGGCGGTGCCGGTTTCATTGGGTCGAATTTTGTGTTTCATATGTTGAAGGAGCACCCGCAGGACCGGGTGATTTGTTTGGATAAGTTGACGTATGCTGGGAATTTGTCTACGTTGGCACCGGTTATGGATCAAGATAATTTCCGTTTTGTCAAGGCTGATATTTGTGACCGCAACGCGGTTTATCGGTTGTTTGAAGAGGAGCATCCTGATGTGGTCGTCAATTTTGCGGCGGAATCGCATGTCGACCGGTCTATTGAGAATCCGGCGATTTTCTTGGAAACGAATATCATGGGGACGGCTGTCCTCATGGATGCCTGCCGCAAGTACGGTATCCAGCGGTATCATCAGGTATCGACGGATGAAGTTTATGGCGATTTGCCCTTGGACCGGCCGGATTTGTTCTTTACGGAAACGACGCCAATCCACACGTCCAGTCCGTATAGTTCTTCCAAGGCTTCGGCTGACCTCCTGGTTCTGGCTTATCATCGGACCTATGGGTTGCCGGTGACCATCAGCCGCTGCTCCAATAACTATGGGCCGTATCATTTTCCGGAAAAGCTGATTCCCCTCATGATTATCAATGCCCTGCATGACAAGCCGCTGCCTGTCTATGGGGACGGCCTCAATGTCCGTGACTGGCTCTATGTCGAAGACCATTGCCGGGCCATCGACCTCATCCTCCAGAAGGGCCGTGTCGGCGAAGTCTATAACGTCGGCGGCCACAATGAAATGAAGAATATCGACATCGTTAAATTGATTTGCAAAGAACTGGGCAAACCGGAAAGCCTCATCCACCATGTCACGGACCGTAAAGGCCATGACCGCCGCTACGCCATCGACCCGACGAAAATCCATAAAGAATTGGGCTGGCTGCCGGAAACGAAATTTGCCGACGGCATCAAGAAGACCATCCAGTGGTACTTGGACCACGAAGATTGGTGGCAGCCCATCATTTCCGGGGAATACCAGCAGTATTATCAGAAGATGTATGGGAGTCGAGGCTAGGAGCCTCGACGCAGGTCGCCGTTCGCCGGCCGCAGTTCGCCTCGGACTCAGATGTCGCTGAGCGGCGACTGATTCAAAGTGACAACGACGCTTCGGGATACCTTCAGCGCGTAGCGGGCCGCCTTATCAGGACGGCCCCTACGAAATCGCATTCAGGCGATAAAAAAATTATGCGGCTACAAGCCGCATCTGTAGGGGCCGTCCCAAAGGGCGGCCCGCTGTGAACAGTTGGAAATATTTCCAAACTGTTAATATGGCATGCAGTATGTTATGCCTCGCTATTCCGGACGGGCGCCCCGCGTGGCGCCCCTACGAAATCGCATAGAGGCGATGGGAAAAGAACTTCTCAGTCAGCTGTGCTGACAGCTCCTCTTCGCAAGGGAGCCTTTCATCGCAGGTCGCCGCAATCTTGCAGGCCGTAAAAAAATACAAGGCCCCAATCGGGGTATTTTTGCGAGCCGAGGGTTGCTCGAGGCGATAGTGTTACTTTGAATTTTTTGCCGCGCAGCGGCATCTGAATCCGAAGCGGCCTGCGAACGGCGAACTGCGGCCTGCAAATTGAATATGCTATGATAAAAAGGAACATGCATGAAGGGAGAGAACACATCCTATGAAAATATTTGTAACAGGTGTGAATGGTCAGTTGGGTCATGATGTGATGAATGAGCTGGCTTTGCGGGGGCATGTCGGTATCGGCAGTGATTTGGCTCCGGCTTACAGTGGTATGGCTGATGGGACGGCGGTGACGACGGCACCGTATGTGCCTTTGGATATTACTGATGCGGATGCGGTACGGCGGGTTATTACGGATGTACAGCCCGATGCGGTCATCCATTGTGCGGCTTGGACGGCTGTCGATATGGCCGAAGATGACGACAAAGTGGCTCAGGTCCGGGCGGTCAATGCCGGTGGGACGCAGCATATTGCCGATGTTTGCAAGAAATTGGACTGCAAGATGCTCTATCTCAGTACGGATTATGTGTTCAACGGGCAGGGGACGGAGCCGTGGCAGCCGGACTGCAAGGATTACCAGCCCCTCAACGTCTATGGCCAGACCAAGCTCGAAGGGGAATTGGCCGTTTCGCAGACGCTGGAAAAATATTTTATCGTCCGCATTGCCTGGGTATTCGGACAGAACGGTAAGAATTTCGTCAAGACTATGCTCAATGTCGGTAAGACCCACGATACGGTCCGCGTCGTCAATGACCAGATCGGGACACCGACGTATACTTTTGATTTGGCCCGGCTGTTAGTCGATATGATTGAAAGCGATAAATACGGCTATTACCATGCGACTAACGAAGGCGGCTATATTTCCTGGTATGATTTTACCTGTGAAATCTATCGTCAGGCCGGTTATACGACGAAAGTCATCCCCGTCACGACGGAAGAATACGGCCTGTCGAAAGCCAAACGACCCTTTAATTCCCGCTTGGATAAGAGCAAACTCGTTGCCAACAGATTCCGGCCGCTGCCCGACTGGAAAGACGCGCTGCGGAGGTATTTGGGGAATTTAGTAGCTCGTAGCTAGTGGTTCGTGGCTCGTTGACGAACGACCTACGATGAACGACAAGAGCGGCCTGCGTTTAACTGAATATGTTATAATAAAGGAAATATGCATGAAGGGAGATATAACAATGGGTCAGATAAAAGTTGAAAAGAATGTGGGCGGCATTGACGGGCTTTGTGTCATTATGCCGACGGTTCATGGTGATGGTCGTGGATATTTTATGGAAACGTATAATCAGAAGGATATGGAGGAAGCGGGGTTCCATATTAATTTTGTTCAGGATAATCAGTCCATGTCGACAAAAGGGGTCTTGCGGGGGCTTCATTTCCAGAAACGTTTTCCCCAGTGCAAGCTCGTCCGTGCTGTCCGCGGCAGTGTTTTCGATGTGGCTGTCGATTTGCGCCGTGATTCCAAGACGTATGGCAAATGGTACGGTGTCGAATTGACGGAAGAAAATAAGAAGCAGTTCCTCATTCCCGAAGGCTTTGCCCATGGGTTCCTGGTTCTCAGCGACGTGGCGGAATTCTGCTATAAGGTCAATGATTTCTGGCATCCCAATGATGAAGGCGGCATGGCCTGGAACGACCCGGAAATCGGCATCCAGTGGCCCCAGCTCGTCGGCGAATATCAGGGTTCGCCCAGCGCCGCCGGCTATCACCTCGGAGACGGGACGCCGCTGAATCTGAGCGATAAAGACCAGCAGTGGCTGGGGTTGAAAGATACCTTTTCCTTCTGATTGCCTGAAAGCGGGGTGAGCTTCATGCAGAACATCATTGCTGTGATTTGGGATTTCGACAAGACTTTGATTGACGGGAACATGCAGGACCCGATTTTTGAGGAATATCATATTGATAAGGCGAAATTCTGGCAGCATGTCAATGCCTTGCCGGCGTATTATGCCAAGGAAGGCGTCAAGGTCAATGCCGACACGATTTATCTGAATCAGTTCATCAAGGACGCACAGAATGGGATTTTCAAGGGCCTTAATAATGAAAAGCTGAAGACCTTTGGCCAGAAGCAGAAGTATTATCACGGCGTCCCGGAAATCTTCAAGAATCTTCAGCGCGTCGTCGAAGAGAACCCCAAGTACCGCGAGTACAACATCAAGGTGGAGCATTACATCGTCAGTACGGGCATGTCGGCTATCATCAAAGGGTCGGCCGTCATGCCCTATGTTGAAGCCATCTGGGGCTGCGACCTCATTGAAGGGCTCGATGCAGAAAAGCATAAAATCATCAGCGAAGTGGGCTATACTATCGATAATACGACCAAGACGCGGGCCTTGTTTGAAATCAATAAGGGCGTGCCTCAGCATCCGGAAATCGATGTCAATGCCAAGATGTCCGATGCCCTGCGCCGCGTCGCTTTCCCCAATATGATTTATATTGCCGACGGGCCCAGCGATGTGCCGGCCTTTTCGGTAGTCAAAAAATTCGGCGGATCGACCTTTGCCATTTATCCCAAAGGAAACAGCAAGGCTTTCCGCCAGGTCGAACAACTGCGGGAAGATGGCCGCATCGATATGTATGCCGAAGCCGATTACCGTGAGGGTACGACGGCCTACATGTGGCTGACCCACAAAGTCGACGAAATCGCCGAACGCATTTACAAAACAGAAAAAGAAAGCCTGGAAGGTGCCGTCTCGGCTGCTCCCAGACATTTGGTGTGAGGTGTTTGAGGCTTGATGAAAGGCTCTCTTAATAGGAGAGCTGGCCGCCAAAGGCGGTCCGAGAGGTTTCTCTTTAAAGTTTGTAGCATGTAGTTTGTAGTTTGTAGAAGGTGGCTTTAAATTTTTTACCATTGCTGCAAACTACAAACTCAAAACTTAATACTCAAAAAGGAGCTGTCGTTCGACAGCTCCTTTTTCTATCTCCGCGGTGGCGGCCGATGGCCGTGGCGTGGCGGTGGTGGCGGGCGATGCCAGCCCCAGTCATTATAAAAAGGGCCGCCCCAACCCCAATTCCAATAGGTATCCATATAAAGCTGGGTCATGTAGGCGTTGTAGGCCATGCGCTGCAGGTCGGCCTGGGTGACGACGGAGATGCGGCGCGATGCCGTTTCTTTGACGTCGCCGACGGTCACGTCTGCCAGAATGTCTACTTGGCCCGTCTTGACGGGGATGATTGTATTGTCTTCTCCGATTTTGGCGACGGACTCATTCAGGCTCTTGGCCGTCAGGCCATAGGGGACATTGCCCGGCGTCTGCAGGGCGACGATGCCTTTGCTGCCCAGGGCCAGGTAGCGCGGGTAGATGATGATGCGGCTCTTTTTCATCATTTTTTCAGCGCTGCCATAAATCAAGCCTTCGTGGGGCGTATCCATACGCCAGACGGCACTCTTGTCTTTGGCGACTAAGTATTCGCCAATCTGTTCCGTCGTCTTGTCGTCATAGGCCCGGACACGGCGGAAGTACTTGTCCGTCAGGTCTTTGTCGACGCGGAAATAATAAGGCCTGGTTGTTGTGTCCAGCCCGGTCCGCTGGGAATCGATGGTCTGGAGCAGCGTCGTCACGTCTTTATAGGTCGAGCCTTTGGTCAGGTAATATTTGTCGATGATTTTGCCTGTATGGCCGGCTAACGGATCCGTAGGCACACTGGCTTTTTCTGCTGTTTTTTCAGCTCCTGTTTCGGCGGTCTGGGTCTGAACGGCCGCTTCGGCAGGTGCCTTGGCCGTGTCTGCAGCCAGTCCTGTCAACGTCGTACACGTGCAGAACAAGGCGGCCAGGACAGCCTGTTTCCATTTTTTCACGATACCACCTCCTCATGCCTTTACTATAGCGCGCCGCTGCGGCGAGCGTCAATATGTCGTAAAGAATCTTATGGGAAATGCAATTATTTGTTCAATTTTACAAAAATGTTGCAAAATAAAAGTCAGTGGCTCTTAGGCTTACTCGCCCAAGGCGTAGAGAATGTCGGCTGCGGCAGCGTTCAGGTTGTAGCGGCTGGTGTAGCAGACGAGGGTGCCCTGGGAAGCGGCCTGCTGGCAGGCTTTGCGGACCAGGGCGTGGCCTGTATGGTTGGTGTTGATGATGAGTACGTCGGCGCCCTGGAGTTTTTGGACGTCGAAGTGCTTGTTTTCCAGAATCATCCAGTGCGGGAAGCGCGTGCGGACTTTGTCATGCCACAGGGCGCTGCCGCCGGCCAGACAGACGCGGAAGCCTTCCAGGGCCTTTTCCAGGCGCGACGTGTAGTCGTCGGGCAGGGGAAGGGCCCTTTTTTCGACGTCTTCCTGGGGACAGCGCGTTTCCCATTCGCGCAGGGATTGTTCCAGGGTCTGGACGTAGCCGTCATAACTTTCCTGCAAGGTCTGGTAATAGGCCTGGGTCTGGGCCAGTTCGTCGCGCAGCCGGGCGGCATCGTCGTCGGCGACGGGCGGCGTGTCGTCATAGACCAGGCGGATGACGCCCAGGCCCAGGGCGATTTGACCGGCCGTGTCCAGGACGCCTGCCAGGCTTAGGGCTTCTGCTGTGCTCGACGGTGTGAGGGGACGGCTCACGGCGATATGGCCGCGGACTTTGTGGCCGCCGATGGCTGTCGGCCGCGGGAACTGTTCCAGTGTTATCGTGGCGATATGACGCTGCTGTGCGGCCTCCGTGCGATACAGTTCGTAGACAGCTTTGCGCGGCGTGAAGGACTGCTGCATCAGCTGACATGTGCCGTCCATGTGGCCCGTCTGGTCCGGGAATTCGGCCGCGCCATCATCCTGCATCTTTTTCCACAGCCGGGCTGTCGGTACGGCGCGGCCTGCCAGGCAGAGGGCTTCGCCATGAGGCAGAAAGCGTTCTTCGCCGCGGCACGACAGGCCTGCCACTTCGTTGGTATACATAATCTGTGTGATTTTCATGATAATTCTCCTCGTATCTATAACTTATGTCTATTTTGAACCTCTCCCGCTTATAGAAGCGGGAGATTCTTGAGAAGGTTGCTGTTTAAGTTTCCTCCTGCAATCAGGATAGCCTTATTCTCAAAGGGCTGTCCAAAAGCCCTTTACACAGTCCCTCGAAATCGAAGTTCTGCTTACTTTTACGGAGTATATTGGCGGCGCCGTTGATGTCGGCATTGACCGTCCTGCCGTTGGCGAAACGATACAGGCCGCGCCGGACTCGTTGTCCACTGAACGTTCCTGTATAGGGGGTATCCGGCTGGTATACGGGAATGTCATCCAAATCCAGGCAGCTGGCCTGAGAGGTATACGATTCTTCCTGTTCCATATAGCTTATCCCGTAGCGTTCACACAGGTATTTCAAGGTACTACGCAGATAGCTCAAATTGATTTGAGTGAAATGCTGATTCGTCACTTTGCCCAGCTTCAGTCCGCGTTTGAAATCCCGGTTATAGCCGCAAACAAGGGTCCCTATCTGATGACTGATGCAAAAATCGAGGATATAGCGGGCTGTCTTGCGAAGGATGTCCTGCATCCGGAAATTGCGTTTCTTCGCTAACTGACAGAGCTGGTTCGTCGTCTTCTGGCCCTGCTTGGCGGCAATGCTTTGGAGTCTGGCTTTGCGTTTGTTCCAATACTGGTTGATAGATTTGAGTTTACGACCGTCCATGAGGAACGACGTCCCCGTATTGGTAACGCAGGCGGCCAGATTGTCCAGGCCCAAGTCGATAGCCAGGACACGGTCTGGCGAGGTTTTCACCGGTTCCGGGTCCTGTAAGTAGCAATACTGAATCTTGAAATACCGTCCACCGTACATGGGACAGATGCGGACTTCCTGAATCGTCTTATCCTTCAATTTGTCCGGAAAAGGAATCCGAATCCGATGACCGTTATGGCATTTCATATATTCACGGCTCATCGGCACCGTTAGGAAGCCATTTTTTATGTTGATGGCGTTCGTCGACAAGATGAGACTGAAGAGCCCCCCTTTTTCACGATAGTGTGGCAGGCGGACAGCCTTTGAACCATAGTCACCTGACTTGACTTTCTGCAAAAGCCCGAAAAAGGACCGAAAACTGCGGTCGGCTATTTTCAATATCTGCTGGGCTACACCGGCCTGCAACAAGCCATAGTTTTCATTTTCCTTGCAAATGGGGTAACTTTCTTCGTACCGCAAGAATTGATGGGTATCGAAGTAATGCTGCCGAATCGTATAGACCGCTACATTGTACAGGTTATTGCTGTATTGTCACATTTCCCGGAGCATCGTATAGTCTTGTTTCGCCAAGCCGCGGATGACATTCGATTGCGTCAAGTACATCTAGGATTCACCTCCTCTGTTATCTACCATTATACCGTAGACGAAGTGAAAAGGCTAAGATGGAAAAGACATAGGGTGGATTTCGCAGGCATCGAACCTGCGAAATCCATCGCCATTAATCTCCTACCTAAAAGAGGAAGGAGTCTTCTGGCGAAACTATGATAAAGCAGGCCGTCCGCCTTGGATAGGGGAGGAAACATCTTGTTATGAGGAAAAATTCGCTCCATTTATAGATATATGAAGAAAAAGTACAGAGTTTTTTGTGTCAAGGAGAAAAAATTATGATAGAATAAGGGGGTACATATACAGAGTATACTAATTTGAGGAGGTGCGCCGATAATGATGAAGCGGAATATCGTTCTCGTCGGCATGATGGGGAGCGGCAAGAGTCATATTGGCCGCAAGCTGGCTCAGCGCCTCGGCTGGCAATTTGTCGATACGGACCGGCGTATTGAACGGGCTGTGGGCATGACCATTGCCGAGTTCTTTGCGAGCTCCGGGGAAAAAGTGTTTCGCGAACGAGAAATCAATGTCCTGCAGCAAGTCAGCCGCTATCATGAAGCTGTCATTTCCTTTGGCGGCAATTTTCCTATGAATGTCGGTACTTATCGAATCCTGCATCGCCATGGGTTTATCGTCGCCTTATTGTCTGAACCGTTCCGCGTGGAAGAACGGGTCAGCCGCCATATAGGCAAGCGGCCGACTGTCGACTATGAAAATCTTCATGATTTCGTCCACACGATGATGAAACAGTGGGAAGAGGTCTATCCGTACTGCGACTGCGTCATTGATACGACGCGCGGGGGAGCATCACAGATCGTCGAATCCATTGTCCATAAAATCAACGAAAGGCATGTGCAATTCATTGCCAGGGAAAAAAAGGAGATTGATGAAAAATGATCAACAAAATCGGAGTATTGACCAGCGGCGGGGATGCCCCCGGTATGAATGCGGCTATCCGCGGCGTCACGCGGTATGCCATTCAGAAAGGCCTCACGGTGGAAGGCATCATTCGCGGTTATGAAGGGCTGCTGAGTCATGAAACGCGTCCCTTGGGCCGTCGTGATGTCGGCGCTATCATCCATCGCGGTGGTACCATGCTTCGGACAGCCCGCTGCCTGGAATTCAAAGAAAAAGAAACGCAGAAAAAAGCCGTTGCTTATTTGCGTGAACTGGAAATAGATGCTCTCGTCGTCATCGGTGGCGACGGTTCCATGCGTGGTGCCCAGGCACTGAGCCGGTTGGGATTCCCGACGATTACGATTCCGGGCACCATTGATAACGACATGATGGGGACGCAGTATACCCTGGGCTTCGATACGACGGTCAATACCGTCCTGGAATCGGTCAATAAAATCCGCGATACGGCCTTCTCCCACGACCGCGTCGCCGTCATCGAAGTCATGGGCCGCGAAGCCGGTTTCATCGCCCTCAACGCCGGCATGGCTTCCGGTGCCGAAGCGGTCCTGGTTCCGGAGCATCCCGTAGATTTGGCTGCCCTTTGCCGTCACCTGGAAGAATCGCACCGTATGAAGAAATTGAGCAGCATTGTCATCGTCGCTGAAGGCGCTGCCAAAGGGGCGGACGTCGTCGATTATATTAAGGAACATACGTATTTGTCGCCGAATCTGACCGTCCTCGGCTATGTCCAGCGCGGCGGGGCCCCGTCGGCTTACGATGCCATCATGGCCGGCCGTTTCGCTCAGAAAGCCGTCGACAGCCTGCTGGCTGGCACATATAACTGCGTCGTCGGCCTCATCGACAACCGCGTCGTAGCGACACCGTATTCGGAAGCCGAAGCCCTGCGCTATCCCATCGACGAAAACCTGTTCCACCTCGTCCATCTCCTGGGGAGATAGGCGTTCGTGGCTCGTGGCCCGCTTGTGGAATTCCGTAAGGCCTCCCCTGTGAAGGGGAGGTGCCGCCTAAAGCGGCGGAGGGGTTCCTTTTCACTTGTATAAGACGATTATGGTGAAGGAACCCCTCAGTCAGCATTGCTGACAGCTCCCCTTCACAGGGGAGCCGGGATAGGTTCGTAAGGAGCTGTCTTCATGATGGCTCCTTTTTTGCGGTATTTTTCTTTTACTTATATGGCCCCTACATAGATGCCTTGGGCGTCTAAAATGCGTTGACATCTTATAAATATGCACGTATAATAGAGTAGCGTATATATTATCATATGTTATAGAGTGTCATTTAGAGGAGTGTTATCATGTCGTTTGATTTTAGTCTGATTTGGAACTCATTGCCCCTGTTGTTGGCAGGTGCCGGTGTCACTATTGAAATCACGGCAATCGCTGTCGGCCTGGGTTTCATTTTCGGCCTGATTACCAGTGTGTGCCGCTTGTCGGGCGTCAAGATTTTACAGGTCATTGCCGTCTGCTACGTCAATATTATCCGTGGTACGCCTATGCTGGTCCAGATTTTCCTGATTTATTTTGCCCTGCCGATGGTCATTGGCGAACGCATCAACCCCTTCGTCGCTGCTGTCGCTGCCTGCTCGATCAACAGTGGTGCTTACGTTTCGGAAATCTTCCGTGCCGGGATCCAGTCCGTCGATAAAGGCCAGATGGAAGCCGGCCGTTCCCTGGGCTTGTCGTGGATGCAGACCATGCGCTACGTCATCCTGCCCCAGGCTTTTAAACACGTCATCCCGCCGCTGGGCAACGAATTCATTTCCATGACCAAGGAAACGTCCCTGGTTTCGGTCATCGGCTTTGAAGAATTGACCCGCCGCGGCCAGCTCATCATCGCCAAGACCTATGGCTCTTTTGAAATCTGGCTGACTGTCGCTGCTATTTACCTGGTCATGACTTTGACCATTGCCCGTCTCGTAAGCTATTTGGAACGGAGGTTCGCAACGGATGATAGAAATTAAAGGTTTGAAAAAAAGTTTTGGCAAGCACGAAGTCCTGAAGGGCATCGACTTGACCATTCAAGATAAAGAAGTCGTCGTCATCATCGGCCCGTCCGGTTCCGGCAAGAGTACGATCCTGCGCTGCATCAACTATCTGGAACGGCCGACGGCTGGGGAAATCATCGTCGACGGCATCAGCATGAGCGATGCCAAGAGCATCAACAATATCCGCAAGGAAGTCGGCATGGTTTTCCAGCGCTTCAATCTCTTCCCGCACATGACGGTCTTGCAGAACATCATCTTGTCGCCCATGAAGACCCGCGGTGAAAGCAAGGATGAAGCGACGAAGACGGCTATCCAGCTCTTGGAAAAAGTCGGCCTGGCCGATAAGAAAGACGCCTATCCCGAAACCTTGTCCGGTGGTCAGCAGCAGCGTGTGGCCATTGCCCGCGCCCTGGCCATGAAGCCGAAGTTCATGCTCTTCGATGAACCGACATCGGCATTGGACCCGGAAATGGTCCGCGAAGTATTGGACGTCATCAAGGATTTGGCCAAAGACGGCATGTCCATGGCCATCGTCACCCACGAAATGGGCTTTGCCCGGGAAGTCGCCGACCGCGTCCTCTTCATCGACGAAGGGAAAATCCTGGAACAAGGGAAGCCGGACGATATCTTCTTCCATCCGAAAGAAGAACGGACGAAACTGTTCTTGTCGAAGATATTGTAGGAGAAGTGCGCCCTAGGGGGCGCACGCGGTTCACAGGCCGCAGGTCGCAGGTCGCGGGTTGCAGTTCGCAGGTCACGGGCCGCAAGCTGCAGTAGGGGCTCGCACGCGGCGAGCCCGCTTCCGCATATGTCTGATTTCCCTAACCAGCTTGCCAGGAGAATCGTCCAAATTCTAAACGGGTCGCCCACGTGGCGACCCCTACATCAAACATCAAACTTTCAACTTAAAACTCAAAAAAGGGCTGTTGCATTAAGCAATTTTTGCTTCGTGCGACAGCCCTTTTTGCCGTAGGGGTCGTCCCCAAGCTTTTTCAGCCCGTCGGGTGCCGAAACGGACAGATGAGGATGGATGGCCCGCTTGTGGGAATTCCACAACCTGATACCGCAGGCCGCCGATAAACCTCTCAGTCAGCTGCGCTGACAGCTCTCCTAGCAGGAGAGCCGGGCCGTCCGCTGGGACGGCCCCTACGATGCAGCCATCAGGCTGCGAGACCTAGCCACTAGCCACTAACAACTTAAAAGGGCTTGTCGCACGTGTGACAAGCCCTTTTTTTATGTACGGGTTTTGCGGGATTCCCACAAGTGGGCCGCCCTTTGGGACGGCCCCTACGAGCCACGAACCACTGCTTTTTCAAAGGCCGTGCGGGCGGCGGTTATGGTTTTTTCGATATCTTCGTCGCTGTGGACGCCGGAGACGAAGTTCGTTTCAAACTGGGACGGTGCCAGGTAGATGCCTTGTTCCAGCATGGACAGGAAGTAGCGCCGGAAGGCTTCCTGGTCACTGGCTTCGGATGTGGCGTAGTTGGTGACAGGGACGGCGCTGAAGAAGACGCTGAACATGGTGCCGGCCCGATGGACCTGGACGGCGGCGCCGGCTTCGTCAGCAGCGGCTTTGAGGCCGTCTGTCAGGATTTTTGTTTTGGCGCAGGCTTTTTCGACGTAATCCGGGTCTTCTGTGATGATGCGCAGTGTTTCCAATCCGGCTGCCATGGCCAGGGGATTGCCGCTGAGGGTACCGGCCTGATAGACCGGGCCGGCCGGCGAGACGCAGTCCATGATGTCCTTGCGGCCGCCGTAGGCAGCGACGGGCAGGCCGCCGCCGATAATCTTGCCCAAGGTCGTCATGTCCGGGACGATGTGATAGATGCTCTGGGCGCCGTGCAGGGCCGTGCGGAAGCCGCACATGACTTCGTCGAAGATGAGGACTGTGCCGTGTTTCTTCGTTTCGTCGCGCAGGAGCTGCAAGTAGCCGTCTTCCGGCAGGACCAGTCCCATATTGCCGGCAATGGGTTCGACGATGACGGCGGCAATGTCATCGCCGCAGCGGTCCATGAGTTCCCGGAAGGCGTCGGCATCGTTATAGGCGACGGTCAACGTGTCTTTGGCCGTGCCGGCTGTGACGCCCGGGCTGTCAGGCTGACCGAAGGTAGCGGCGCCGGAACCGGCCTTGACCAGCAGGCTGTCGCCGTGGCCGTGATAGCAGCCGATGAATTTCACGATTTTATCGCGGCCCGTATAGCCCCGGGCGACGCGGATGGCGCTCATCGTCGCTTCCGTACCGGAGTTGACCATGCGCAGTTTTTCGATGGACGGATAGATTTCTTTGACCAACTGGGCCAGCTGCGATTCAATCAGCGTCGGCGCACCATAGCTCGTGCCGCGGGTGGCCGCTTCCTGCAGGGCCTTGACGACGCGGGGATGGGCATGGCCGACGATCATGGGGCCCCAGGAACCGACGTAGTCGATGTACTGGTTGCCGTCGATGTCGCAGATGGTACTGCCTTTGGCCCAGGCGATGAACGGCGGCGGGCAGCCGATGCGGTTATACGAGCGGACCGGGCTGTTGACGCCGCCCGGCATGAGGGTCTGCGCTTCTTCAAAAGCGGCAGCTGATTTTTCTAAGTGAAGCATGGAAAGGCCTCCTTATTCTTTGATGTCTAAATTGAAGACGTTCCGCAGTTCGCGGACGACCCGGTCTTCGTCAGGCGTGTTGGCTGCTTCGACCGTGCGGCGCAGGGGAGCACGCAGGATTTTGCGGACCAGGATATGGGATAAGTTCTCGACGACGCGGAACTGGTCATCGGTCAGTTCGGGCAGTTTGTTGCGGGCCCGTTTGACGAAATGGCGCCGTGTCCGTTCGGCCTGCTGGGACAGGCTGAGGACGACGGGGCGGACCGACAGGTATTGATAGCGTTCGATCATGGTGTTCACGGCTTCGTCGACGATATAGCTGGCGGCTACGGCTTCGCGCTGACGCGTGGCTTCATTGTCGTGGACGACTTCCTGGAGGTCGTCGATGTTGTATAAGGTGACGCCGGGCAGACGGGTCACGGCCGGGTCGACGTCGCGCGGTACGGCGATGTCGATAAGCAGCAGGGGCCGGCCCTGGCGCAGTTCCTGGAAGCACTGCAGCCGGGGGACGGTGATGACGTAGTGCGGTGCCCCCGTCGAGGCGATGATGATGTCGACGTCGGAGACGACGGACTGGACTTCTTTATAGTGGACGGCCTGGCCGCCGACGTCGGCAGCCAGTTCCTGGGCCCGTTCCAGATGGCGGTTGACGATGTACAGTTTCCCGGCGCCTTTGCCTAAGAAATTCTGCGCCGTCAGGCGGGCCATCTGGCCGGCGCCGTAGAGCAGGAGATTCCGGCCAGACAGGGAGCCGAGCTGTTTTTCGGCCATCTGGACGGCTGTATAGCTGACGGATACGGCGTTGTAGGCGATGTGCGTTTCCGTCCGGACCCGTTTGCCCGTGGCGATGGCCTGCTGGAAGAGCATGTTCAGGATGGCACTGGTCGCGCCGTTTTCGTGGGCCATGACGTAGGCCTGTTTGACCTGGCTGAGGATCTGACCTTCGCCGAGGACCAGCGAGTCCAGGCTGGCAGCGACGTTGAACAAGTGGTGGATGCAGGCTTTTCCCGTATAGCTGTAGAAATAGGACGGTTCATAAGCCGGACGGCCGGCTGCGTCGAGGAAGAAGTCGCGCAGGGCCTGTTCATTATCGCGCACGTCGTCGACGACGGCATAGACTTCGGAGCGGTTGCACGTCGACAGGATGACGGCTTCGCGCAGGCCGCCGTAATCGTCGAGATGCTGCAGGGCGTCGTGGATGGCGTCGGGTGTCATAGTGAAGTGTTCCCGGATGGCGACGGGGACGGTCTTATGATTGAGGCCGAGGATGACGAGGTCCATTTTATGCCTCGACTTCGCCGTTTTTCAGCCACTTGGCGACGTCGACGGCGTGGTAGGTGATGATGATATCGGCGCCGGCGCGTTTCATGCTGGTCAGTTCTTCCATGACGATGCGTTTTTCGTCGATCCAGCCGTTGCGGGCTGCGGCTTTGACCATGGCGTATTCGCCGCTGACGTTATAGGTCGCAATGGGGCGCTGGCAGCGCTGGCGGGCCTGATAGACGATATCCAGGTAGGAAAGGGCCGGTTTGACCATGATGATGTCGGCGCCTTCTTCCAGGTCGAGGTCGATTTCCTTCATGGCTTCGCGGCCATTGGCCGGGTCCATCTGGTACTGGCGGCGGTCGCCGAAGTGCGGTGCCGAATCGGCGGCGTCGCGGAAGGGGCCGTAGAAGCCGGATGCGTATTTGGCGGCATAGGACATGATAATCGTATTGATGAAGCCTTCTTCGTCCAGGGCCTGGCGGATGGATGCGATGCGGCCGTCCATCATATCCGACGGGGCGATGATATCGGCACCGGCTTCGGCCTGGCTGACGGCGACTTTGTTGAGCAGCTTTAGCGTCGCGTCGTTATCGACGTAGTGGTCTTTGACCTGACCGCAGTGGCCGTGGTCCGTGTACTGGCAGAGGCAGACGTCGCCGACGATGACCATGTCCGGCAGGGCTTTCTTGATGGCGCGGATGGCACATTGGACCGGGCTCTGCGGGTCCCAGGCGCTGGAGCCGATTTCGTCTTTATAAGCCGGCAGGCCAAAGACTTCGATAGCCCGCAATCCCAAGGCATAGATGTATTCGGCCAGGCGTACGGCATTGTCTACAGACAGGTGATAACAGCCGGGCATGCTGGGGATTTCTTCTTTGACATTCGTGCCGGGGACGACGAAGATAGGATAAATCAAATCGTTGAGACATACATGGTTTTCCCGGATCATAGCGCGCAGGGGAGCAGAAAGGCGCAGGCGGCGGGGGCGTAAGGTATTCAATTTCATGACTTTTGGATTCTCCAATCTGTAATACATTCAGCCAGACCGGCTGTGGTGTAGGTCTGGGCTGTGATTATTTTTTTCAGGCCTGCTTCCTGGCAGGTGCGGGCCGTGATGGGACCGATGCAGGCAAAGGTGATGTCGTCGAGGACGTCGGTCGGGGCCTGGTTCAGGGCCAGGAAGTTCTGGACGGCCGACGAACTGGTGAAGGTCACGACGTCGACGGCCCGGCGCGTCAAGAGGTCCGTCAGGGTCTCGCTGTTTTCGCTGGCTGCGACGGTACAGTAGGCCTGGCAGATGTCGACGACGGCACCCCAGCGGCGCAGAGTGTCAGGCAGGACGGATCGGGCTTCTTTGGCCCGAGGGATGAGGATGCGTTCTTTTCCTGACAAATGAGCCTCCAGGGCAGCGGCCAGGTCTTCGGCACAGTAGGCGTCGGGGACGACGTCGGCGCGGAGACCGTACCGGTTCAGGGCCTCGGCCGTAGCGCTGCCGATGGCGGCCAGTTTGGCCCGGCCCAGGGCCCGGCTGTCGCGGCCGTGGTGCTGGAGACGGTGGAAAAAGGCATCGACGCCGTTGGTGCTGGTGAAGATGACCCAGTCATAGCTGGCTAATCGGCCGATGGCTTCGTCCAGGGCCTGATAATCGTCAGTCGGCGGCGTGATGCGGATAGTCGGGACTTCCAGGCAGCGGGCGCCCAGTTCTTCCAGGCGGTGTGTCAAGGCCGGTGCCTGGGCATGGGTCCGGGTGACGGCGATGGTCAGGCCGAAGAGAGGCTTGGTATCGAACCACTGCATGGACGGACGCAGGGCGACGACGTCGCCGACGATGAAGACGGCCGGTGCCTGGAAGTGGCAGGCTGCCGCTTTTTCGGCGATGTCGCCAACTGTGGCTACCAGCGTTTCCTGGTCGGCCTTGGTGCCCCAGCGGACCAGGGCGGCCGGCGTGGAAGCCGGGCGGCCGTAGGTGATGAGTTGTTTGGTAATGGACGGCAGGTTGTGGACGCCCATGAGGAAAATCAGGGTATCTACGGCCGTCGCCAGTTTGTCCCAGTGAATCGATGAATGGCCCTTGGTCGGGTCTTCGTGGCCTGTGACGACGGCAAAGGACGAGGCCGCCGTCCTATCGGTCACGGGGATGCCGGCATAAGCCGGTGCGCCGATGGCCGATGTGACGCCTGGGATGATTTCAAAGGGCAGGCCGGCGTCGTGAAGGGCCCGGCTTTCTTCACCGCCGCGGCCGAAGACGAAGGGGTCGCCGCCTTTGAGGCGGACGACGGTCTTGCCTTCTTTGGCTTTGGCAATGAGCAGGTCGATGATTTTGTCCTGCGATAACGTATGGTCAGCGGCTTTTTTGCCGACGTAGATTTTTTCAGCGCCTGGCGGGGCGAATTCTAAAAGGCGCGGGTCGGCCAAGTAGTCGTAGATGACGACGTCGGCCCGGCCCAGGACTTCCTGGCCCCGCAGGGTGAGCAGGCGGTAGTCGCCGGGACCGGCGCCGGTGAGATAAACGATACCGTTCATGGAAAACCTCCTTAGTAAGTCGGCGTAATGCCTAAATCGGTGAGGATGCGGCGGCCGCCGTCATCGAGGAGCGTACAGGCCGCTTCTTTGCCGATGGCAGCGCTGTCGGCGACGGGACCTTGCGTCGTCGTGCGGCAGATCTGGCTGCCGTCTGGGGCGGCGATGATGCTCTGTAAGGTCAGCGTCCCGTCCTGGACCGTGCCGTAGACGCCGACCGGAACCTGACAGCTGCCGTTAATGGCGGCCAGGAAGGCCCGTTCTGCTGTCGCAGCGGCGGCCGTGTCCTGGTCGTTGAGGAAGGCCAGCGCCTGCCTCAGTGACATATCGTCGGCGCGGGTTTCGATGGCCAGGGCTCCCTGGCCGACGGCGGGAATCATGGTCGTGACCGGCAGGAGCTGGCAGATGCGGTCGGCCCGGCCCAGGCGCTGCAGGCCGGCTTCGGCCAGGATGATGGCGTCGTATTGACCGTCATCGAGCTTTTTCAGGCGCGTATCGACGTTGCCCCGAAGGTCGCTGACGACCAGGTCCGGCCGGGTGTGGAGCAGCTGGGCTCTGCGGCGCAGACTCGATGTGCCGATGCAGGCGCCGGCCGGCAGGGATTCCAGGGTGGTATACATATTGGAAACGAAGGCGTCGTGGACGTGGTGGCGGGCCGTGATGGCTGCCAGGCAGAGGCCGTCCGGGACGTCGGCTGGCAGGTCTTTCAGGCTGTGGACGGCCAGGTCGATGGTGCCGTCCAGGAGGCGCCGTTCCAATTCCGTCGTAAACAGTCCCTTGCCGCCGATGCGGGCTAAGGGGACGTCTAGGATTTTATCGCCCTGCGTGACGATATGCTGGAGCTGGACGGACAGCTCCGGGTCGTGGCGGCGCAGGGCGTCGGCGACGTAGTTGGCCTGCCACAGGGCCAGCTGGCTGCGCCGCGTACCGATGGTCAGATTACGTTTCATGGTTTTTCCTTTCCCAGGCGGCCAGCCGGTCCCGGAGCAGGGCGCTGGCTGCGTCGATTTCGTTGTTGTCTACCAGGGCCGTGACGTCGTCCGTCAGGGCCTGGCGCCAGAAGGCCTGGCGGTCCCGGCTGGTCGGAAGGACGGACTGCCCTTGGCGGCGGATAGCTGCTAATTCAGCGAGCCAGCGGCCATAGCGTTCGTCGAAGTGCTGTTCCAGCCGCTTCCGGAGCCAGCGCGACAGCGCCGGTGCCTTGCCGTTGGTGGAAATGGTGAGCTGCAGGTCACCCTGGCGGACGATGGACGGCAGGGTGAAGTTGCACAAATCCGGGACGTCACAGACGTTGAGCAGTTTCCCCTGGGCTTTGGCAGCGGCAGCGACGGCGTGGCTGACGGCTTCGTCGTCAGTGGCGCAGATGATGAGGAAGAAGGCTGACTCATCACCGGCCTGGTATGTCCGCGGCTGCCAGGTCAGGCGGTGGCTTTCGGCCAGTTCCTGCAGCGGCCGGGTCAGGGACGGGGCAATGATGGTAACGGCAGCCCCTTCGGCCAGCAGGCGGCAGACCTTGCGTTCGGCGACGGCACCGCCGCCGAGGACCAGACAGGCCTGGCCGTTGAGATCGAGGTTGATTGGATACATAAGAGGAACTCCCTTTCAAAGTTGTACGCTTCCTATTATACCATTATAACGGAAAAAAGCTGTAGTAAATACAACATTTTATGAATGAAAAAGGAGCTGTCGCATCGCGACAGCTCCTTTTTAGCAGTCAGCGGCTAGCTGTTAGCCGTTAGCAGATGGCTTTGAATTTAAAGCCATCATTCCAATTTCTAACGAGTCGCCCACGTGGCGACCCCTGCACTCAAAAAATGCTTTGCGTGCGATAAAAAGAGCAACCTCTCAGTCAGCTTCGCTGACAGCTCTCCTATGAGGAGAGCCAGTGAGTTACGAGCCCTTAGCGGATGAAGTTGGTCATGATTTTGGCTTCTGTTACCGGGGCTTCGATGCCTGCTTTTTTGCCGGCTTCGATGCATTTCAGGATCCAAGCCATGTTGCGGCCGAGGGTACGCATGATCTGCAAGCCTTCTTCGTCTTTCTTGACTTCTTCCGGCGTGTTGCCGTGGACCATGGGCCAGTAGTTGGATGCGACGCTGACCATCTGGTGATAAGCCAGGTATTTATTGAGGACGTCCAGCGTTGCCGTCGTGCCGGCGCGGCGGGCCGAAGCGACGGTGGCGCCGACTTTATGGGTCAGGGCAGCGCCGGCTTTGCCAGCCAGTTTATCCATGAAGGAGATGATTTCACCAGACGGCGAAGCCCAGTAGACCGGCGAGCCGATGACCAGGCCGTCAGCAGCCTTCATTTTTTCAGCGATGGCGTCGACGGTAGCATCGTCGGGAACGGCGTGGACGATTTCAGCATCGATACCGTTTTCTTTGAGCGTGTCGGCGACGACGGATAAAGCCGTATACGTGCAGCCCTTTTCACGGCGGCTGCCATTTAACAAGATAACTTTCATGGGAATCCCTCCTGTAAATATCATGATTACATATAGAGATGATAGAAAACTACCATTCTTGCAAAGATACTATAGCACAGAAAGGGCAAAAAAGCAAATATGCAGGCCGCTGTTCGCAGTTCGCAGGCCGAAGTTCGCAAAACCAGCGGCTAGCCGCTAACTGCTAACGGCTGGTTTTCCCCAGACGCATAGGGCGCTCTGTTTCTATGATATAAAAGTATCAAAATATGAAATTTAAAATGATATTTTTATTGCATTTAGTCAACGGGAATGGTATCATAAAGTCATCGAAAAGATTCCTTACCAAGCTACGTGAAAGGGAGTATGACTCATGAATATCATTACGCCTATGGATTCGGCGAACCAGGAAGTATGGATCGGCGTCGACGTCGGTACGACCGGGGTCCGGGCCATTGCTTATACGGAAGACGGGACCAACGTCTGCTCGTCGGAAGCCTTTTATCCGCTGTTGACACCTCATCCGGACTGGGCTGAAGAAAGCCCGCTCCAGATCCTCGAAGCCGTCCAGGAAGTCATCAGTAAGACGGCGGCTCAGCTGCGTTATAAGAACAAAGAACTGGCAGGCATCGCCTTGAGTACGGTCATGCACAGTTTTGCCGGCCTCGATGAAGGCAGAGAGCCCCTCATGGACATGCAGACCTGGGCAGACAGCCGCAGTGCGGCCATCGTCCGGGAGATGAAGAAAGACGAAGCCTTGTGCCGCTCCTTCTATGAACGGACGGGCTGCCCCATCCACGCCTGCTATCCCCTGGCCAAGATTATCTGGCTGCGCCAGAATCAGCCGGAGCTCTTCCGCCAGATGCGCTATGTGGGCTCGCTGAAGGATTATTTATTCTATCATTTGACTGGCCAATGGGTCATCGATAAGTCTGCTGCCAGCACGAGCGGTATGTACAACGAACAGACTCTGGATTGGGACGATGAAATCCTGGCCTATGCCGGTATCACCAAGGACCAGCTGCCGCCTGTCGTATCGACGACGTACAGCCAGGGACTCTGTGAAGAAGCGGCCAAAGCCCTGCGCCTGCCTGTTGGCCTTCCCGTCGTCATCGGCGCTACTGACGGCGTCCTGGTCAATGTCGGCATCGGAGCCGTCGAACCGGGCCAGCTCAGCGGGACCATCGGGACCAGCGGCGCCCTGCGCATGCTGACCCGCCAGCCTAAGACAGACCCGCAGATGCGCACGTGGTGCTATAACCTGACCGACGACATGTGGGTCGCCGGCGGGGCCATCAACAACGGCGGCATGATCCTGCGCTGGGTCCGCGACAAGATCTGCCATTACGGCGGCAGTGCCCTGGAAACGCTGGACATCGACCCTTATGACCTGATGACCATGAAGGCAGAACACGTCGATGCCGGTGCTGACGGCCTCATCTGCCTGCCGTATTTCACGGGTGAACGGGCGCCGTACTGGAATTCGGAACTGCGGGGCATGTTCTTCGGCTTTTCCCTTAATCACAGCCGGTCCCACATGATTCGCGCCGTCATGGAAGGCATCTGTTACAGCCTGAACAGCGTCATGGCAGCTCTCAAGGAATTCGGCGACGTCAAGGACATCCGCGTCAGCGGCAGTTTCACCAAGTCGAAATTGTGGCTCCAGATTTTATCAGACGTCCTCAATCAGCCCATTACCCTGCCGGACAACAGCGAAGGCGCTGCCTTCGGGGCGGCTGTGCTGGGCTTCATTTCCAGCGGTAAGTTGAAGAGCATTGCCGATACGGCCGACCTGGTCCACGCCAAGAAGGTGTATACGCCTATGGAAGAAAACGTCGCCGTCTACCAGCAGCTCTACGACATCTTCGTCCGGCTCTATCATAACTTGCAGCGCGAATTTGCCGACATCACGGCATATCAGCAGAAATTATAATTTCCAGTGAAAAGGAGCGATTGCTATGGCACTTCACGATATTGGCGTCGTCGGCATGGCCGTCATGGGCAGTAACCTGGCCCTGAACATGGCCGACCACGGCTATGACGTTTCGGTTTACAACTATACGCCGGACTTGACGAAACAGTTCCTCCAAGAACGGCCTCATGAAAAGATTACGGGCTACTTCGAGCTGAAAGATTTCCTGGCTTCCCTGAAGCGGCCGCGCAAGGTCATGCTCATGATCATGGCCGGCGCTCCCGTGGACAGCATGCTCGACCAGCTGCTGCCCCTCCTCGATACGGGGGACATCATCATCGACGGCGGCAATTCCTATTTCGGCGATACGCGCCGCCGCTACGACCGTTGCAGGGAAGACGGCATCCACTTCTACGGCATGGGGATTTCCGGTGGGGAAACGGGGGCCCGCCGCGGTCCGGCCATCATGCCTGGCGGCAATAAGGAAACATACCCGGAAATCCAGCCCATTTACGAAGCCATTGCCGCTAAAGCCGCTGACGGCAAGCCGTGCTGCACGTATATCGGCGAAGACGGTGCCGGCCACTATGTCAAGATGGTCCACAACGGCATCGAATACGCCGACATGCAGCTCATTGCCGAAGCCTATTTGCTGCTCAAATACGTCGGCGGTTACGACAACGCCGCTATTTCCAAGATTTTCCATGAATGGAACCAGGGCGAGTTGAAAAGCTTCCTCATCGGCATCGCTGCAGACATCTTCGCTGAAGACGACGAAGCCGGCGGACAGGTCCTAGATAAGATCGTCGACGCTGCCGGTCAGAAGGGGACAGGCCGCTGGACGAGTATCGAGTCGATGAAACAAGGCGTCGATATTTCCATGATCACCGCAGCCTGCAATGCCCGCGTCATGTCCAATGCACCGGGCCGTGCGAAAGCCCAGGCCTGCATCGAAAAGCCTGCCTTGTCACATCAGCACGGTGACGACTTCGTCGAAGCCGTCCGCCAGAGCCTCTATGCGGCGAAAATCGTCGCTTATGCCCAGGGCTTTTCCCTCTACAAGAGCGCGTCGGAAACGTATGACTGGCACCTCGATTACGGCGCTATCGCTTCCATTTTCCGGGCTGGCTGCATCATCCAGGCCGAATTCCTGACCAAGATTACCGAAGCCTATGACAAGAATCCGGACCTGGACAATCTCTTGTTCGACGACTTCTTCCTGGCAAAGATAAACGCCAATCAGGGCGCCCTGCGGCAGATCATCGGCCTGGCCATCGCCAACGGCCTGCCTATCCCGGCTTTTTCGGCAGCCCTGCAATACCTCGATGCCTACAGCAGTCCCCAGGTCGGGGCCAACCTCATCCAGGCCCTGCGCGACTACTTCGGCGCCCATACGTTCCAGCGCGTCGATAAAGAAGGCACTTTCCATCATCATTGGCACGAGCACTATACCAAATAAAGGAGGCTTCTCATTATGCCACTCGTCATCCTAGCCATTGGCATTCTCATCTTATTTTTCCTCATCGTCAAAGTCAAACTCAATAGTTTCCTGGCCCTGCTCCTCGTTGCCGGCGCCGTCGGCCTGGCTGAAGGCATGCCTATCGATAAGCTCATCCCGACCATTGAAAAGGGGCTGGGCGGGACCCTCGGCGGCCTGGCCATCGTCGTTTCTTTCGGCGCCATGCTGGGCAAGCTCATGGCTGAAAGCGGCGGCGCTCAGCGCATCGCCACGACGCTGATCAACGTCTTCGGCCGGGAAAACGTCAAATGGGCCGTCTGCCTGACGGGTTTCATCGTCGGCATCGCCTTGTTCTATGAAATCGGCTTCGTCCTGCTCATTCCCTTGGTCTTTACCATTGCCGCTGAAGCCAAGATTCCCCTGCTGGAAGTCGGCATCCCGATGGCTGCGGCCTTATCGGTCACCCACGGCTTCCTGCCGCCTCATCCGGGCCCGACAGCCATTTCCATCATCTATAATGCCGATATCGGCACGACCCTGGTCTATGGTGCCATCATCGCCATCCCGACGGCCATCGTCGCCGGTCCGCTGTACTGCACGCTGACGCGCGACATCAATCCGGAAATCCCCAAGGGCATGTACAACCCGAAAATCTTTAAAGACGACGAAATGCCCGGCTTCGGCATCTCCGTCTTCACGGCCCTGGTCCCGGTCATCCTCATGGCCGCTTCGGCGATTGCCAAATTGACTATGGGTGCCGATGTCCCGGCCCGTCACGTCCTGACCTTCTTCGGTCAGCCGGATATCGCCCTGACTATTTCCGTCGCCATCGCTATCTATACCTTCGGCCTGGGACGGGGCAAATCCATGGAAGAAGTCATGAAGACCGTCCAGGATGCCGTCCTGACCATTGCCATGATCCTGCTCATCGTCGGCGGTGGCGGTGCCTTGAAACAGGTCCTCATCGACAGCGGCGTTGGCACGTACATCGGCAACCTCGTTGCCGGTTCGGATTTATCGCCGCTGCTCCTGGCCTGGCTGGTCGCTGCTGTCATCCGTACGGCCTGCGGTTCGGCTACGGTTGCAGCCCTGACAGCCGGCGGTATCGCCGCGCCTATCTGCGCCGTTACCGGTGCCAGTCCGGAACTGATGGTCCTGGCAACCGGCGCCGGTTCGCTCATCTTCAGCCCGCCGAACGACCCCGGTTTCTGGCTCTTCAAGGAATTCTTCGGCCTGACAGTCAAACAGACGGTCCGCACGTGGTGCGCTTTGGAAACGATCATCGCCGTCATGGGCCTGGCCGGTGTACTTGTATTGAACATCTTTGTAGGCTAAAATAAAAGTAAATACAGAAGTGGGAGGGAAGACAATGGAAGAAACGAAACTCCAGTTATTTCCTGTCCTGCGCAGTGCATACGGCGGTCTGACCAAGTCAGAGCGCCGTATTGCCGATTATATCGTCAATCATACAGGCGAGGTCATGGAACAGACCGTTTCGGACCTGGCCGTTCATGCGCAGAGTTCGGAAATCACTATTTCCCGGTTTTGCAAGAAATTGGGATGCAGCGGCCTGAAGGAATTGAAGCTCATGCTGGCTGCGGAATTATCGGCGGCGCCGCAGAATGCCTTCCACGACATCCAGACCGGCGATAGCGGACGGGACGTAGCGGCCAAGGTCTTTGCCAATATTGCCGAAGGATTGCAGGATACGCTGAGCCTCCTCGATTATGGCGCTCTCGATGCGGCGGCCCGGCTGCTCTTGAAAGCCCGGCGCATCTACGTCTTTGGCTTTGGCAACTCGGCGACGGTCTGCATGGATATGGCCACGCGTTTCCTGCGCCTGGGCCTGGCTATCCGGGAGTATGCCGACTCCCATATGCAGGTCACGGCGGCGGCCCTGATGACGGCCGACGATGTGGTCATCGCCGTATCCCATAGCGGGGCGTCGAAGGAACTGTTGCAATCGGTCCAGGCCGCCAGGGAGAACGGGGCCAAAGTCATCGTCATCACCAGCCATGGCCAGTCGCCACTGGCTGCGTTAGCTGATATCTGCCTGTGTGGCATGGGACGCGAAGTCCAGTATACGTCGGAGGCCGGCGCATCGCGCCTGATTCACATGGCCATCGGCGATGTCCTCTATACGCGCGTGGCCATGCAGGAAGAATCGGTCTTCCGGGACAATATGGAAAAGATGCGCCGCGAAATCGGCAAGAAGCGGCAGCGCTGATTTTGGCTACGAAAATCGGCCGTTCTGTGGTACAATAAAACTGTTCTTATTGCAAACAGAGGAAGGATGATTAGCAGGTGAAGAAATTCTTGGAAATGGCGACTATCGTCGAGAATGAAGCCATTATTCCTGAAGTATGGAAAATGGTATTCCATGCACCGCAGATTGCCCGGGAAGCGCAGCCCGGCCAGTTTGTCAATGTCCATCGCGATGGGGGACAGACCTTTTTGCGTCGGCCTTTTGGCATCGTCGATGCCGATGCCGAAACGGGTCATGTCACCATCATTTACCGCCTGGTCGGCAAGGGCACAGAAGAAATGAAGGGCCTGCGCAGCGGTGACGCATTGAGCGTCGAAGGGCCCCTGGGCGAAGGCGTCTTTACGACAACGCCGGGCCAGGTCCTGCTGGCCGGCGGCGGTGTCGGCCTGGCTCCGCTCATCTTTTTGGCCAAGCGCCTGGACCATCCCATCGTGCTCGTTGCCGGCAAGACGGCGGCTGAAACGTTCTGGACCAAGTTCTTTGAACCCTATGCCGGCCAGATTTACGTGACCACTGACGACGGCTCCCTGGGTATCAAGGGCTTTGCCGTCGATGCCCTGCCGCAGATCTTTGCAGAACACGCCATCGACCGCGTATCGGTCTGCGGGCCGACGGTCATGATGAAGACCATCGCCCAGGCGTCGGCCAAAGCCGGCGTCGCCTGTGAAGTGTCCATGGAAAAGCGGATGGCCTGCGGTATCGGCGTCTGCCTGGGCTGCACCTTTGAAAGCCAGCTCGACGGCAAACGCTATAAAGTCTGTGCCGACGGCCCCGTATTTGACGCGAAGGAGGTCTTTGCATGATCAGCGAACGCATTGCCGTCCAGTTTGCCGGTATTTCCATGAAGACACCGGTCATGGGAGCATCGGGGACCTTTGGATTTGGCGTAGAATACAGTGATTTTCTCGACCTCGATCACGTCGGGGCCATTATTTCCAAGGGCATCACGCCGCTGCCGCGGCCGGGCAATCCCGGCGTCCGCGTGGCCGAAACGCCGGCAGGGATGCTCAACTGCATCGGCCTGGAAAACCCCGGCGTCGAAGTCTTCAAGCGGGATATCCTGCCCAAGGTCCATCAGACCTGCCAGACGCCGCTCATCGTCAATATATCGGCCGGGACTGCCGAAGAATACGGCGAATTGGCAGCTCAGCTCGACGTCGACGGCGTGGCTGCCCTGGAAGTCAATATTTCCTGTCCTAACGTCAAAGAAGGGGGCATCGTCTTCGGGACTCAGCCGGAAGCGGCTGCGGCTGTGACGCGCAGCGTCAAGGACCATACCCGGAAACCGGTCATCGTCAAACTGTCGCCGAACGTCACTGATATTACGGTCATGGCTAAAGCCGTCGAAGCGGCCGGTGCCGATGCCGTATCGCTCATCAATACCCTGACGGGTATGGCCATCGACATCAAGACCCGCCGCCCTTTGCTGGGCAATATCACCGGCGGCCTGTCCGGCCCGGCTGTCAAGCCCGTCGCCCTGCGCATGGTATGGCAGACGGCTCAGGCCGTATCCATCCCCATCCTCGGCCTGGGCGGCATCTCGACCTGGCAGGACGCCGTCGAATTCATGCTGGCTGGTGCCAGTGCCGTCGCCGTCGGCGCCCATAACTTCGTCGACCCCAGAGCCGTTGAAACCATCGCCGAAGGCCTAGACCAGTATTGCCGAGAAGAAGGCATCGAACATATACAGGATATTGTAGGGGCATTGGAGATTCGTGGTTAGTGGCTCGTGGCTAGGGATTAGCAGTTAGCAGTTAGCAGTTAGCAGTTAGCAGTTAGCGGTCAGCGGTTCGTGGCTAGGGATTAGCAGTCAGCAGTCAGCAGTTAGCCGCGGTCCCATGTACCGCTTTGTAGGGGCCGTCCCAAAGGGCGGCCCGTTGTGGGAATCCCATTCACGAGCTGCCCTGGATATACGCCAAGACATTTATATACCCATTTGCGTGGATGGGCGCCCCACGGGGCGCCCATCCAGAAAAAAGGAGCTGTCGCATGTGCAACAGCTCCTTTTTTCTATTATTTATTTCTTATTCTTTTTTCGTGATGCGAAGTCGCCGCCGGCCTGGATGACGTTGACGACGACGATGAGGATAATGATCGTCGCCAGCATGACGTCGGGACGGAATCGCTGGTAGCCATAGCGAATGGCGATGTCCCCGAGGCCGCCGCCGCCGATGGCGCCGGCCATGGCCGATGCCCCGATGAGGTTGACGATGAGGACGGTGATGTTATTGATGATCGTCGGCAAGGCTTCGGGAATGAGGACCTTGCGGATGATCTGGAACGGCGTAGCCCCCATGGATTCGGCCGCTTCGACGAGGCCGAAGTCGACGTCGCGGATGGACGTTTCGACGAGACGGCTCAGGAAGGGGATGGCGACGATGGTCAAGGGGACGCAGGCTGCCGTCGTACCGATGGACGTGCCGGCAATGAGACGCGTCAGCGGGATGATGGCGACCATGAGGATGATGAACGGGATGGAACGGATGATGTTGACGATCGTGCCAAGGATTTGATTGATGAAGCGGTTTTCCAGGATATGGCCTTTGCTGGTCGTGACCAGGGTGATACCCAGGGGAATGCCGATGATACCGCCAATGACCGTGGCGACGGCGACCATGTAGAACGTTTCTTCAATGCCTTGGAGCATTAACTTAATGATTTCTTGGGACATAACCTAAAACCTCACTTCCAATCGGTAATGTTTTGATGTACGAGAATGCCTTGGCCTGTGTTTCCATATCGCCCATGATGACGACGATAAGGTAGCCGAACGGTTCATCCTGGATGTAGTCGATGTTGCCGTAGAGGACGCTGACTTCGACGTTGAATTTGCGGACGATGTCGGCGACGACGGGGTCGCTGGTCGCAGCGCCTTTGAAGCGCAGGCGGACGAGCATGTAGCGGTCCGGCGACGGCTGATCGGTGACGCCCAGGTTCTTGATGCCTGCCGGCAGTTCCATGTTGATGATGGACGTGACGAAATCTTTCATGGTCTGGGACTGAGGATTGGTGAAGATGTCGACGACGCGGCCCATTTCCTTGATGACGCCGCTTTCAATGACGGCGACGCGATGGCAGATTTCCTTGACGACGGCCATTTCATGGGTGATGACGACGATAGTGATGCCCAGGCGTTTATTGATGTCCTGAAGCAGTTCCAGGATGGACTTCGTCGTCTGCGGGTCCAGGGCCGACGTGGCTTCGTCGCAGAGCAGGATCTTCGGGTCGCTGGCCAGGGCGCGGGCGATGCCGACGCGCTGTTTCTGGCCGCCCGAGAGCTGGGACGGATAGTTGCCGGCCCGGTCGCTGAGGCCGACCAGGTCGAGGAGGGAAGCGACTTTCTTTTCGATGACGTCTTTGGAAGCGCCGACGAGTTCCAGCGGGAAGGCAATGTTTTCGGCAACCGTACGGGATGATAAAAGATTGAAGTGCTGGAAAATCATGCCGATGTTCTTGCGTTCTGCCCGCAGCTGGGATTCATTCATCTTGGTCAAATCCTTGTCGTCGATGATGACCTGGCCGCTCGTCGGTTTTTCTAACATATTGATGCAGCGGACCAGCGTCGATTTGCCGGCACCGCTCTTGCCGATGATACCGAAAATCTCGCCGTCGTCGATGGTCAGGTTGATGCCTTTCAGGGCCTGGACCTGTGCGGCGCCGCCGTAGGTCTTGGTAATATTTTTCAGTGTAATCACAGTATCAACTCCTCAAAATAGGCGTAACTAGAGAAAGCAACCACAAAAAAAGGCCGTCATGCAGATGACGGCCGTATATACGGTTTCATTTCATCTGTCGGAATGTTCCGTTGGAATTGGCACCTTCCCGATAGGGGGTTGCCGCAGCGTCATCGGGCCAGTCCCTCAGCTGCTCTGGATGAAGGGTATATGGTTGTTGCGTCTTATAATAGCACGGATGGCCGGGATTGTCAATGGAAAATCGTTATTGCGCCCAGTCGCCATCGGTAAAGACCGGCACCGTCGTGCCGTCGGCCCTGGTCCCGGTGATGGTCAGGTCCGGCGAACCGACCATGAAATCGACGTGGATCATGGAGTCGTTCAGGCCGGCTGCGGCGACAGCGTCTTTGTCCATATCGGCACCGCCAGCCAGGCAGGTCGGGTACGATGCGCCTAGGGCCAGGTGGCACGAGGCGTTTTCGTCGAAGAGCGTTTCATAGAAGAGGATGCCCGACAGGGAAATGGGCGAGTGATAGGGGATGAGGGCTACTTCGCCGAGGCGGCAGGCGCCGTCGTCGATGGCGATGAGTTTCTTCAGGACGTCTTCGCCCGTTTCGGCGGCAGCGTCGATGACTTTGCCGTCTTTGAAGGTCAGGTGGAATTTGTCGATGAGGTTGCCGTTATAGACCAGGGGCTTGGTGCTGTAGACCGTGCCGTTGACTGCATCTGCCTTGGGGGCCGAATAGATTTCTTCCGTCGGGATGTTGGCATTGAACAGCAGGTGGTCCGCCGTTTCTTCCATGCCGCCCTGCCAGATATGACCGGCCGGCAGGCCGATAGTCAGGTCCGTTCCCAGGCCGTTCGTATAGTGCAGGCTGGTGAAATGCTGGTCCGTCATCCAGGTCCGGCGCTTCTTCAATTCGGCCAGGTGGGCGTCCCAATCGGCCAGGGCATCGGCACCGTCGGCACGGGACGACTGGAGGATTTGCTTCCACAAGGCTTCGTAAGCGGCGGCTTCGTCGAGATCCGGATAGAGCAGTTTGGCCCAGACGGCACTGGGAACGGCGGCGACGAGCCACGTCGTCTTCGAGGCCATCATGCCGTCGATGTATTCCTTCAAGGCTTCATTCTGGGCTTTCTGCTGGGCAAAGATTTTATGGGTGTCGATGCCGTCCATGAGGTACGGATTCGCCGAGATGAGGCTGAGGAAGGCCGCTTTCTTATGGTAATAGTAGAGGCTGAAATCGCGGCGCCAGTCCGGCAGGGACTCGAAATACTGCAAATCTTCGTGTTCGTAGCGCAGGCGGGCCATGTCGTCAGACCGCCAGTTGCAGACGACCTGGGCGGCGCCGGCCGTATAGGCCTCTTTCGTCAGGAGGGCGACGAAGTCGTGCGATTCGACAGGGGCATTGATGACCAGGGTCTGACCTTTCTGGAGATTCAGGCCCTTCTGCAAGAGGACGCGGGCATAAGCCGTTAATTGTTTGGTAGTTGGCATAAAATCACTCCTTAGTAGATGAGGATAGGACAGGGACTTTCCAAGCCGTGTGCTTCCACAGGCGCCAGTTCAGGGCGCTGGCATTGATGGCTAGGCTGATGATGAGGCTGATCCAGTAGCCATAGGGCCCGTAGGACGTGACGTGGGCCATGGCATAGCCCATGGGGATGCTGATGAGCCAGTAGGTCACGAAAGCGACGTAAGTGATGATCTTGACGTCCTTATAGCCGCGCAGGATGCCCTGGACCGGCGTGCCGGCGGCATCGAAGAAGGAAAAGGCGACGGCGTAGAAGATGAACATGCGGATGGCCCAGAACGTTTCGGCATCGCTCGTGAAGATGGCGGCGATATGATCGACAAAGTGGTAAGTCACGACGATGAGGGCGATGGCGATGGTGAAGGCCGTCATCTGGCAGAGCACGGCATACTGCCGGGCAGCGGCGTAGTTGCGGGCGCCGACTTCGTAACCGATGACAATAGTCGCCGTCAGGCTGATGCTCCAGGGCAGGGTATAGGTCAGGGTCGAGAAACTGATGGCTGCCTGGTTGGCCGCTAGGTATAAGGTGCCGAATTCGGCCATGAGCAGGCCGACGATGGAGAACAGGCTTGTTTCGCAGAAGACGGCGATGAAGATGGGAATGCCCAGTTCCAGCTGATGATAGCCATGGTACCAGCTGAAAGGCCGCAGGCGGCTCCAGAGATGGTAAGAGCGGAAAGGCTCCATCCATTGCAGGACGCCCACGAAGAGCAGGAAGGACAGCCACGACGCGATGGTGATGGCATAGCCTGTACCGATACCGCCCATAGCCGGAATGGGGCCGGCGCCGAAGATGAGCAGGCGGAAGAGGATGATCGTCAGGACCAGGTTGGTCACTAAGATGGCCATGGAAACGTGGGTCTTGCCGTGGGCGTCGACGATGTAGCGCATCGTCGCCTGCAGGCAGATGGGGACCAGTCCCAGGGCCAGGGCCTTGAGGTATTCCCAGGCGATGTAGCGGACCGGTGCGTCGAGGCCCATGAAGTCGAGAAAGGGCGGCAGCAGAAAGGCGCCGGCCAGGAAAATGACGGCCGTAAAGCCCAGGCTCAAGTAGAGGCTCTGCATGATGTACGTCGGGATTTCCTCGGTCTTCTGAGCGCCCCGGAGCTGGGCGATGATCGGCGAGATGCCGAAGAAGATGCCGCACAGGCCGGCAAAGACGGGATACCAGATATTGACGGCTACGGCGACCCCGGCCAGGTCAATCGTCCCGGCCTGACCGCTGAAGATAGAACTGAAGACGGACGTCCCGACCTGGGCCATCTGGGTCAGGAGCAGGGGAAAGAACAGGGCCAGGAAATGGCGTAATTGGAACCAATGGGGGAACATGATATCCTCCTTGTATGAAAAAGGGCTTGTCGCACAACGACAAGCCCTTTAAAGTTGGTAGTGGCTAGCAGTTAGTTGTTAGCGGATGGCTTTAAATTTAAAGGCCTTCTTCAAACATCAAACCTTAAACTGTACAGAAAAAGGGACCGTGCATGATGGCCGAAACCTTCATGCGCCAGTCCCCCTTTTCAGTCGAACTTATTTACCCATAGCATTGACTTTGGAAGCCAAACGGGATTTTTTACGAGCTGCAGTGTTTTTATGGAGAACGCCTTTCTGTGCGGCGCTGTCGATTACGCTGCTAGCTTTATCGAATGCTTTTTTAACAGCTTCAGCGTCACCAGCGGCGATAGCTTCGGTCGTACGGCGGATAGCGGTATGAACAGAAGATTTAACCTGAGAGTTAGCTGCGTGGCGAGCTGCGTCTTTTTCCATCGTTTTGATATTGGATTTAATCTGCGGCAATGGATTCACCTCCCTAATTTACAAGAACACTAGAAGAAATTTTACCATATGGCGCAGAAAAAAGCAATACCTTTTTTACAAGACATGCGATTAAGCTTTGCCTTCCGAGCCGAGGACACATTTAATCTTGTGAGCGACGATGTCATGGACGAACTGACGGCCGTCGGCGAGGTACTGGCGCGGGTCGAAATGTTCCGGATGCTGTGCCATGTGCTGACGGATGCCGGCAGTCAGGCCGAGACGGAGGTCGGAGTCGATGTTGATCTTGCAGACAGCCATGGAAGCTGCTTTGCGGAGCTGGTCTTCCGGGATGCCGATAGCGTCAGCCAGGTTGCCGCCGTTTTCGTTGATGATCTTGACGTATTCCGGTACGACCGAAGATGCGCCGTGGAGGACGATCGGGAAGCCCGGCAGGCGTTTGGAGACTTCTTCGAGGATGTCGAAGCGGAGTGTCGGCGGTACGAGGACGCCGTCAGCGTTGCGCGTGCACTGTTCCGGAGTGAATTTGAAAGCGCCGTGGCTGGTGCCGATAGCAATGGCCAGGGAGTCGACGCCCGTGCGGGATACGAATTCTTCGACTTCTTCCGGACGCGTATAGTGAGCTTCGTGGGCAGCGACTTTGACATCGTCTTCGATGCCGGCCAGCTGGCCGAGTTCGCCTTCGACGACGACGCCGTGAGCGTGTGCGTATTCAACGACTTTTTTCGTGAGGGCGATATTGTCTTCGAAAGAATGTTTCGAGCCGTCGATCATGACGGAAGTGAAACCGCCGTCGATGCAGTCTTTGCAGGTTTCAAAGTCAGTGCCGTGGTCGAGGTGAAGGGCGATGGGGAGATCATGATCTTCCAAAGCTGCTTCTACGAGATGTTTCAAATACGGCGGTTTAGCGTATTTGCGGGCACCGGCCGAAGCCTGAAGGATGATCGGCGAGTTCAATTCAGCAGCGGCCTGGGTAACGCCCTGGACGATTTCCATGTTGTTGATGTTGAATGCACCGATAGCATAGTGGCCTTCATAGGCTTTTTTAAACATTTCTGTAGTTCCAATTAATGGCATGTTTACATTCCTCCTACATAATACGTAAAAATGGTTAATATATATAATTCCAGCCGGCCCGTCGGACGAGGGCGTCCATATCTTCAGGCAGCCGGGAATTAACGGTGATGAAGCGGTGGCTCATGGGATGAGTGAACTGGAGACAGTAGGCGTGCAGGGCCTGGCGGCCGATGAAGCGGCGCGAACCGCCGTAGAGGTCGTCGCCGGCCAGGGGATAGCCCAGGTAACTGCTGTGGACCCGTATCTGATGGGTCCGGCCCGTGTGCAGGACGACTTGGAGCAGGCTGTAGTCCTTGCCGGCTGCGAGGCAGGTGAAATCGGACCAGGCCGGCTTGCCGTCGAGGCGGACACAGCGGGTGATGATGCTATCGGGACATCTTCCGATGGGGGCGTGTACAGTTGTGACCCGCGACGGGTATCGTCCCTCACAGATAGCTAAATACAAGCGCTTATAGCCCAAGTCCTGCTTATCGAAAGCGTATTGGATCTGCGGTTCCTTGGCGACCATACAGAGACCGGACGTATTCTTGTCCAGGCGGTGCATGGGGTGGTAGGAACAGTGCTGCCCCGTCTGTTCGTAATGATAGGCGACGGCGTTGGCCAGTGTCCCGTCCCGTACGGCTGATGTGGGATGCATCAGGAGACCTGCAGGCTTGTCGATGACCATGAGGTAGTCGTCTTCATAGACGATGCCAATGGGTATGTCCTGTGGCGGGAAGGGGTTCTTTTCCGGAAGGGTGACGCAGATCTCGTCGCCTTCATGGACGAAGTCCCGCGTCGAGGCGGCCTGGCCGTTGATGGTACAGATGCCGTTGTGCTTGATACGGCGCCGCAATGTCGACGAAACGCCGAAATGTTTCAAAGCGCCGCCTAACGATGTAGGCCGTATGATCGTCCCTACTGTAAAATGAATCATTTGCATTTCCCCTATATTGGCTTTGTCTACATCTATTATACAAAATGAAAATAAATAAATCCATACATTTCGTGAAAACATGTGGGCTATATTTTAGCCCGCAAGGGCCTGGGAGTGCGGCTATCCAGAAAAAATCATCTCCTGGAAAAGGAAACTTGACGCTCCGCGTCGAAATAGTATATCATAGGAATGTTATGTATCCATTTTTTAGATTTACCTTAAAAGAGTGTTCCCTAAAGAAGGAATTTCACAGGTGGATAGAGAATAATATATACGTCAGCGTTATTGAAATGAAACAGGTGATATGAGTGAAACGGTTTTCCAGCGAATTTATCGAACAGGTCCGGCAGGCCAATGACATCGTCAGCGTCATCTCCGATTATGTGACGCTGAAACGGCGGGGCCGCAACTTCTGGGCCTGCTGCCCTTTCCATAATGAAAAGACCGCCTCCTTCAGCGTCGCTGCCGACAAAGGATTCTTTTATTGCTTTGGCTGCCATGCTCACGGCGATGTCTTCCAATTCATTATGAAGAAAGAAAACCTTTCCTTTTCGGATGCCGTCGAACGCCTGGCTGAACGGGCCCATATCGCCCTGCCCGTCGTCGAACGGTCGGCCGAAGAGATCGCCCGCGATAAACAGCGGGACCGCTTGTATCAGATCAACGAAATGGCGGGCAATTTTTTCCATAACTGCCTGACCCAGACTCATTACGGGCAGCCCGGACTGGCCTATTTCCACAAGCGCCACGTATCGGATGATACCATCGAGGCCTTTAAGCTGGGCTTTGCTCCGGAAAGCTGGGATAAACTGACGACGGCTTTCATGAAAAAAGGCGTCACTGGCAGGGAATTAGTCCTTCTGGGACTGGCTAAAGAAAAGAATGGCCACTTTTACGATGCCTTCCGCGGACGGGTCATGTTCCCCATCCGCGACGGCCGCAGCCGCATCGTCGGTTTCGGTGGCCGCGTCCTCGACGACAGCAAGCCGAAGTATCTCAATTCGCCGGAAACGCCGATTTTCAATAAACGGCGGCTCCTCTTCGCCATGGACCTGGCCCATAAAGCGATTTATGAGCAGGGGAAAGCCATCCTGGTCGAAGGCTATATGGATGTCGTTTCCGCTCATAACCGGGGCATCCGTAACGTCGTCGCGTCCTTGGGGACCTCCTTTACGCCGGAACAGGCGCGGCTTTTGCAGCGCCAGGCCAAGGAACTCGTCCTGGGCTACGACATGGACGGCGCCGGCCGTCAGGCGACGCAGCGGGCTATGGAAATCGTCCGCGGCCTGGGCATGCGCATCCGCGTCTTGTCCCTGCCGCAGGGCAAGGACCCTGATGAATACATCAATGCCGCCGGGCCGGACAAGTTCCGCCAGGCCGTCGACGAAGCACCGAATGTGCTCGATTACATGCTCATGCGGGCCTTGCAGCGCTTCGACGTGACGACACTGGAAGGAAAATCATCCATTACGGCTATGGTCTTACCCGTCGTCGCCGCCGTCGATAACCGGGTCCTGCTGGAGGCGTTCCTGAAGAAACTGGCAGGTCAGCTGCAGATAGGGGAAAACGCCGTGCGCAGCGAATTCAACAAGTATGTCGCTGCCCATCCGGAAGCAGGCCAGCAGCAGGTCGTCATCTCTTCGTCCGTATCCCAGGAAAATGCCGCAGCCCGCGGGAGCGGTGCCATGGCCGTAGCCGAAGAGAATATCCTGCGTTTTCTCCTGGAAAAGCCGGCTGCCTGCGGGCGGATCCACGCCAAAGTATCGGCGGACCTCTTTGCCGATGAACGGCGGCGCCACATTTACCAGCTCATTTTGGATACGTATGCACACCAAGGGATGTACACACCACATGACATCCAGCAAAAATTAACTCCTGAGGAGGCCGAAGAAGTAGCACGAATTATGGTTCTACAAGATGTCCCACTGGACGAAAATGTACTGATGGATTATGTCAAGCGCTTTCGCATGGCCGATTTACAAAAGCAGTACCTGGCGCACAGCCGCCTGGCTGCCACTTATAGCCGGACTGGCGATGCAAGGCTGGCCGAAGAGCTTGCAGCATGTAAGAAAATTAACGATGAAATGAAACAATGGTCTTGAGGAGCAGAAAGGAGCCTGTACACCATGGTGAATAAAACGACAGATGATACAAAAGTAACGAAGAAAACGACGAAAAAGACGACGCGCCGCAAGCCGTCCAAGAAGAAGGACGCTGCCGCCAAGAAACCGTTGAGTGAAAAAGAACGCCAGGCCCTGGCCCTGCAGCACATCAAGCAGCTCCTGCAAATGGGGCAGAAGAAGGGCAGCCTGACGTATACGGAAATCATGAACCTCATGGAAGAAGACGAACTGACGCCGGACCAGATCGACAAGATGTATGAAGTCTTTGCCGACAAGGGCATCGACATCATCGGCGAAGACGACTCCATGGCGGAACATGATGATATAGATGATGAAGATACAGAAAAAGTCCCGGACCTTCACAATGTCGACCTCAGCGTGCCGGAAGGCATCAACATCGATGACCCGGTCCGTATGTATTTGAAAGAAATCGGCCGCGTCCCCCTCTTGTCGGCGACGGAAGAAATTACCCTGGCCAAGGCCATCGAAAAGGGCAATGCTCCCGATGCAACAGAAGAAGACATCAAAGCCGGCACGATTGCCAAGAAGAAACTGACCGATGCCAACCTGCGCCTCGTCGTCAGCATCGCCAAGCGCTATGTCGGCCGGGGCATGTTGTTCCTGGACCTCATCCAGGAAGGGAACCTGGGTCTGTTGAAAGCCGTCGATAAATTCGACTACAGCAAAGGCTACAAATTCAGTACCTATGCGACATGGTGGATCCGCCAGGCCATTACCCGTGCCATTGCCGACCAGGCCCGGACCATCCGTATCCCGGTCCACATGGTCGAAACCATCAACAAGCTGATCCGCATTTCCCGCCAGCTCCTGCAGGACAAAGGCCGCGAACCGCTGCCGGAAGAAATTGCTGAAAAAATGGACATCCCTGTCGAACGCGTCCGGGAAATCATGAAAATCGCCCAGGAACCGGTATCGCTGGAAACACCGATTGGCGAAGAAGAAGACTCGCACCTCGGCGATTTCATCGAAGACTCGGAAGCCGTCGCCCCTGATGACGCCGCCTCCTTCATCTTGCTGAAAGAACAGATCGAAGACGTCTTTTCCTGTCTCACCGACCGGGAACGCAAAGTCCTCTACCTGCGCTTCGGCCTCAAAGATGGCCGTCCGCGCACACTGGAAGAAGTAGGCCAGCACTTCAACGTCACCCGTGAACGTATCCGCCAGATCGAAGGCAAGGCCCTGAGCAAACTGCGCAACTGGGGCAAACGGGAAAAAATCAAGGATTTCCTCTAAGCCGAAATCTCTCCTTGACGCCATACGCTAATTCGCGTATAATAATTTGGTAAGGCCTTGCGCCTTATCCTTTGGGCCTATAGCTCAGTGGTAGAGCCACCGGCTCATAACCGGTTGGTCCTTGGTTCGAACCCAAGTGGGCCCACCATGAATGAAAAGAGCTTGTCGCACGTAATCGTGCCCGAGCTCTTTTTCTGTATACAAAATATTGCCGATAGATGGATGATCCCAGAATAAATTATTTATAGAAATAACCGTTCAAGATTAGGGTCTGAAGCGGTTATTTTTGTATTCTCTAATATATTATAGATTTACAGTTTGGCTTTTTTGTTCCAGGTGTTTGCAATGTGTGCGGCCTTCGGCATTGGCCGAAGCGACAGAGACGATACCATCGCGTTTGATACAGTCGAAAAAGACGTTGGTTAACATGGGTATTCCTCCTTTAGCAAAAAAAGACTACGTTCATTATAGCAAAAGGGAAATGTATACGATTGTGAGCTATGATGGGGTATGTAAAAAATTTTCCACCAGAGGTTGACGCTGTTCTGTTGCAATAAGTAGCTTGTTGGAAGTGCATAGAAATGATACAATAATAGCAATATACTTGCCGGATAGCAGACCGTTTTTCAGTACGAGCATTTCTAATTTATTCTTGACTTTATGAGATATAACTCATAAAATATGAAGAGGAGAAAACAAATGCAATTTGAATTGGTTTTCTATGAAACCGGAGACGGCCAAAAGCCTGTTGAAGATTTTTTGTTACCAATGGTTTTACTAAAAAGACACCTAAAACTCCGCGCCAGGAAATTCGTTTAGCGCAAGAACGTCGAGCCGATTACATTCGACGAATGGAGGGTCTAGAATGAAAACATTAAAGCAATTTAAAGCAGAACAAATGAAGAATCCTGATTTTGCAGCTGCGTATGCTGAATTGGAACCGGAAATGAATGTTATTCGTGCCATTGTAGATACGAGAATCGCCCAAAATCTTACACAGAAAGAATTAGCTGAAAAAACAGGAATTGCTCAAACAGAAATCAGCCGGATTGAAAATGGTACCCGTAACCCGTCCCTGAAAATTCTGCAACGTTTGGCAGACGGTATGGATATGGTTCTAAAGATATCTTTTGAACCTAAGAAAAAAATGAAAGCATAGTAGAATTATTAACGAAGCTGTGCTGATAGACTCTACAGCACATATCGAAACGGAACTATAAATACTCACAAGACGTAACACTACGCTATTTTGTGAGTATTTTTTATTTTTAAAAGTGTCAAACTCGGAATTATAGCAAAAGGGAAGGGAAATGTATACGGCCGTGAGGTTTCTGTTAAGATTGTGTTGCCACGAGGCGCCTTGAGGTTATATAATTTATGTATTATGGATAATGTTTTTAGGAGGAAGTATATGGCAGATATTCGTATCATCCGGGGGCAGCGGATCATCCCCGACGTGGAGCAGGCTCTGCAGTTTGCTGGTTATGAATCGAAAGGGGCAGCTTGGGAACGGGTTGAAGGGATGTGCCGGGATATGGCACCGCTCTTGCGGCGGTCTTTGCAGGCCAAGGCGGTCCTGGCCTTTACAGAGGAACGGCTCTATGTCATCCTGACGTTAGGTGCTGCTGTGAGCCGGCAGATCGACCGCTATCAGGATGACGGGGATGAGCTGGCCGCCGTGCTCTTCGCTGCCATGGCTGATACGTGCCTCTTTGCCCTGGAACAGCAGGTCTTGCAGCAGCTGCGCCTTATTTGCCGGCAAAAGGGCTGTGGCATCGTTTGCCGCCACGAACCGGGCAGCGATTTGCCCTTATCGGTCCAGGCCGATGCGGTCCGTGAGACGGCTGCCGGCCGGACGGCTGGCGTGACGGTCAATGCGGCCATGGCTTTGTCGCCGGAGAAATCCATGAGCCTCGTCTTTGACCTTTGCGAAGACCCAGCTGTATTCCAGGTGAAACATGACTGTACGGCCTGCCCTAAGACGGATTGCCCGCAACGCCAGGCCGAATCGGCCCGGGAAGTACGGCTGACCTGCCCTGGCGGCTGCCGGGTCCATGACTATATCCAGTCTCAGGGAACGGCCCTGGCTATGCCCTGCGGCGGCAAGGGCATGTGCGGCAAATGCCGCGTCCGCGTCGTCCGGGGGCGGCTTCCCGTCACACCGGAAGACAAGCGCATCTTTTCCGAAGCGCAGCTGGCCCAGGGCTGGCGCCTGGCTTGCAAGGCCGTAACCCGTGAAGCGGTCGAAATTGCCGTTCCCGTGCAGGAACAGCAGGGCTTTTCGGCCCTGGCTGCCGAAGCCGCTGACGAGGGAGCCCTTTCACTGGCAGCGGACCACGACTATGGCCTGGCTGTCGATATCGGGACGACGACGTTGGCCGCAGCTCTGGTAGACTGTACGGATGGAAAAATCCTGGCGACAGCGACGGCAGTCAACAGCCAGCGCTCTTTTGGGGCCGATGTCGTCAGCCGCATCGGTGCCGCCTGCCATGGCAAAGGCAAGGCCTTGCAGAAGGCCGTCCGCCGGGACCTGACGCGGCTGACGAAGCAGCTCCTGAAGGACCATCCCGGCACGGTCGCTCGCTGCCGCCAGATGGCCATTGCCGCCAATACGACCATGCTCCACCTGCTCATGGGCTGGCCCTGCGACGGCCTGGGCGACTGGCCGTTCCATCCCGTATCCCTGGGCGGGAAGACTTATCGCGCTCAGGAGGTCCTGGGACCGCAGTCGCCACTGGCAGACGCTACAGTGACCCTGCTGCCCGGCATGAGCACCTACGTCGGTGCCGACATTACGGCCGGCATCTGGCAGTGCGGCCTGGCCTCGTCAGATGATGTCAGCCTCTTCGTCGATCTCGGGACGAATGGGGAAATGGTCCTGGGCAATAAGGACCAGCGCTTCATCGCATCGGCTCCGGCCGGTCCGGCCCTGGAAGGGGGCAAGCTGACCTGGGGGACGGGCAGCGTCCCCGGGGCCATCTGCGGCGTCCGCATCGAGCGGGGCCGGGCCAAGGTGCGGACTATCGACCACGCCGTTCCCGTCGGTATCTGCGGGACGGGCATCCTCGAAGCCATGGCCGGCCTGGTCCGGGAAGGCCTGGTCGACGAAACGGGGAAACTCGTAGAGCCTTATTTCCATAAGGGCTTTCCCCTGGCGTCGACGCTGGATTATCAGCGCATTACCCTGAGCCAGCAGGATATTCGCGAAATCCAGATGGCCAAGAGCGCCATCCGGGCCGGCATCGAATCACTCATCGAACGCAGCGGAATCAGCCGTCAGCGCGTCCACCAGGTCTTCCTGGCCGGCGGTTTCGGTTATTACCTGGATCCGCAGAAAGCGGCTGTCATCGGCTTGCTGCCAGCGGATCTGGCCGAACGGACGACGGCTGTCGGCAACACGTCCCTGAAAGGGGCCATCGGCCTTTTGACAGGCGCCGTGACTTTGGAAGAGTTACAGGCCATCGCCGCCGGGGCAGAGGAAATCGTCCTCGGCAACGACGAAGCCTTTCAACGCTTATACATTGATTATCTGAATTTTTAGGGGGACTTAGATTGACTAACGAAGCATTTCAACAACTTCTACAGGGCGGTGTTGTCCTGCTCGACGGGGCGACGGGGACGAACCTGCAACAGGCGGGCATGCCTATCGGCGTCTGCCCGGAACAATGGATCTTAGAGAACCGCGACGTCATGATCGATTTGCAGCGCCGTTTCGTCGAAGCGGGCTCGCAGATCCTCTATGCGCCGACCTTTACGGGGAACCGGCTCAAATTGGCCGAATACGGCCTCGATGACCAGCTCGTCGCCATCAATCAGGGCTTGGTCGCTATCTCCAAAGAAGCGGCCCAGGGGAAAGCCCTGGTTGCCGGCGACATGACCATGACGGGCCAGCAGCTCTATCCTATGGGTGAACTGACCTTTGACGACCTCGTCGACGTCTATCGCGAACAGGCCCAGGCCTTGTACGATGCCGGTGTCGACCTGTTCATCGTCGAAACCATGATGAGCCTCCAGGAAACGCGGGCTTGTGTCCTGGCTATCAAGGAGGTCTGCGACCTGCCCATCATGGCGACGCTGACCTTTGAAAAGGACGGCCGTACCCTCTATGGGACGCCGCCGGAAGCGGCTGTCGTCGTCTTGCAGAACCTCGGCGTCGATGCCGTCGGCCTGAACTGCTCGACAGGACCGGCCGACATGGTGGAAACGGTCCGGAAGATGTATGAATATGCGACGATTCCCCTCATTGCCAAGCCCAATGCCGGTTTGCCGGAATTGGATGGCGACAAGACGGTCTATAAGACGACGCCGGAAGAATTCGCCCAGGACGGCCGGCTGCTCATCGAAGCCGGTGCCCATATCGTCGGCGGCTGCTGCGGCACGACGCCGGACCATATCCGGGCCCTTCACGAGGCTGTCTGCCGGCTGACGCCGAAAGCGCCGCATGCCAGCCATCACCGCGTCCTGGCCTCGGAACGGCAGGTCGTAGAGATCAAGCTCGACGGCTCTTTCCAAGTCATTGGCGAACGCATCAATCCGACGGGCAAGAAGAAGCTCCAGGCTGAACTGCGGGCGGGCAAGCTGGACATGGTCCGCGCCATGGCCCGCGAACAGGAACGCAACGGCGCGTCTATCCTCGACGTCAACATGGGGACCAACGGCATCGATGAAAAAGAAATGATGCTCAAGGCCATTTACGAAGTGACAGGCGTATCGGGCCTGCCCCTCAGCATCGACACGAGCTCACCGGACATCATGGAAGCGGCCCTGCGCATCTATCCCGGCCGGGCCCTGGTCAATTCCATTTCCTGTGAAACGGAAAAGCGAAAGAAACTCCTGCCTGTCGTCAAGAAGTACGGCGCCATGTTCATCGCCCTGCCTGTTTCGGATAACGGTATCCCCAAGACCCTCGAAGAAAAACATGCCGTCCTCGACGAGCTCCTGGCCGATGCCTACGACCACGGCTTTTCGCCGGAAGATGTCGTCGTCGACGCCCTGGTAGCGACGGTCGGGGCTGCGCCGACGTCGGCCCTGGACTGCATGGCCACGTTTTCCCATTGCAAGCAGGACCTGGGACTGGCCACGGTCTGCGGCCTGTCCAACATCTCCTTCGGCCTGCCGGACCGGATCTATGTCAACGCCACCTTCTTGGGCATGGCCATTGCCAGCGGCCTGACCATGGCCATTGCCAATCCGTCCCAGGATTTGCTCATGAATACGGCAGCAGCGGCCAATATGCTCATGAATAAAGAGGGTAGCGATTTGGCCTACATCCACCGCATGCAGTATTTCGACAAGAAAGAAGCCGAAAGAAAACGGCAGGAAGAAGCAGAACTCCTGGCCAGCCACGGTACGGCTGGGGCTGTCGAAATGGCGGAGGAGTCCCAAGACGCTGAGCAGGGGCCGGTCAATCCGGTCTACCAGGCCGTCCTGGAAGGGGAAAAGGACGCCGTCGTCGCCTTGGCTCAGGAAGAACTGGCCAAGGGTATGGCACCGGATGCCATCATCAACGACCTGCTCATTCCGGCCATCACTGAGGTCGGCGATTTATACGATAAACAGATTTACTTCCTGCCCCAGCTCATTGCCAGTGCCAATACGATGGAAACGGCCATTGCCTATTTGGAACCGCTCATCAAGAAAGACCCGGGCCAGCAGGACATGGCGACCATCGTCATTGCCACCGTCGAAGGCGACGTCCACGATATCGGTAAGAACCTGGTCGGCCTCATGCTGCGCAACTACGGCTATAAGGTCATCGACCTGGGCAAGGATGTGCCGGCCGGCACCATCATCGAGACGGCGCTGCGCGAAAAGGCGTCTGTAGTCGGCTTGTCGGCCTTGATGACGACGACGATGATGCACATGAAAGATGTCATCGCCGAAGCGGCGGATAAACAGTATGGCGGCAAGATCATCATCGGCGGCGCAGCCGTTACGCCGAGTTTCTCCGATGAAATCGGTGCCGATGGCTATTCCAAAGATGCGGCAGACTGTGTCAAGCTCGTCAGCCGCCTGTTATCGTAAAAGGGGGAATCATTATGCCAGCATATCGTTGGGCGACTTTGGGCTGCGGCGTCATCGGCAATGAACTGGCCCAGGCTATGCAGGCCCTGGGCGGGAATTTGTACAGTGTCGGAAACCGGACCCATGAAAAGGCCTTGTCTTTTGCTGAAAAATACGGCATCGCCAAGGTCTACGACAAGCCAGAGGATATCTTTTCGGATCCCGACGTCGATATCGTCTATATTTCGACGCCTCATAATACGCATATCCGTTATCTGCTGCCGGCGCTGTCAGCGGGCAAACACGTGCTCTGCGAAAAATCCATTACCCTCAACAGCCTGGAACTGGACCAGGCCCGGCGCTGTGCTGATGAACACGGCGTCGTCCTGGCCGAAGCCATGACCTTATATCATATGCCTATTTACAAACAGCTCGCTGACCTCATCCGTTCCGGCGCCTTGGGGCCGCTGCGTTTCATTCAGATGAATTTCGGCAGTTATAAAGAGTACGATATGAACAACCGCTTCTTCAACCGCTCCCTGGCCGGCGGTGCCCTCCTCGATATCGGCGTCTATGCGCTGTCCTTCGTCCGCTATTTCATGAGCTGTCAGCCCGACCAGATCGCGTCTCAGGTCCGCCTGGCGCCGACCGGTGTCGACGAGCAGGCAGGTATCCTCTTGCAGAACCGGGAAGGGGAGATGGCGACGCTTTCCTTATCGCTCCATGCCAAGCAGCCGAAACGGGGCATGGCCGCCTTCGATAAGGGCTATATCGAAATCTACGACTATCCCCGGGCCGATACGGCGACCATCACCTATACGGCCGACGGCCATCAGGATGTCCTGCAGGCCGGTAGTCAGTCCAAGGCCTTGCAGTACGAAATCCGGGACATGGAAGACGCCGTGGCCCACGGCGGCCAGGGCATGTGCCAGGCTTATACGAAAGATGTCATGGACCTCATGACGGCCATCCGCCAGCAGTGGGGCCTGACCTATCCCGAAGAAGAGGGGGGAGCGCAATGAGTTATTCATCGGTCGATACCTTCTGGATCCTCATGGCGGCCGTCCTGGTCTTCTTCATGCAGCCCGGGTTCGCCATGCTCGAAGCCGGCCTGACGCGGGGCAAGAATGCCGGCAATATCGTCATGAAGAATTTCATGAACTTTTCCCTCGGGACCCTGGCCTTCTGGATCGTCGGCTTCAGCCTGCTCTTTGGCCGCGACATAGGCGGATTCATCGGCATGCCCGATTTCTTCGCCCAGCATATGGACCTCATGGCCGGGACGCCTTATCCGGATCTGGCCTTTTTGCTCTTCCAGACCGTTCTCTGTGCCGTGACGGCGGCCATCGTGTCCGGTGCTATGGCTGAACGGACGAAATTTTCGTCATCCTGTCTGATTACGATCCTCATCAGTCTGCTCATCTATCCCATCGTCGGGCACTGGTCCTGGGGCGGCGGCTGGCTGGCAGGCCTGGGCTTCCATGACTTCGCCGGCGCTTCTGTTGTCAGCCTGACCGGCGGCATCTGCGCCCTGACCGGGGCCAAGGCCCTGGGGCCGCGCATCGGCAAGTATAATGACGATGGCTCGGTCAATGCCATTCCCGGGCACAGCCTGCCCCTGGCTTGTCTGGGCATGTTCATCTTATGGTTCGGCTGGTTCGGCTTCAATGGCGGCCAGACCCTGTCCCTGACGGGGGAACAGACCATCCTAAAAGTCGCGTCTATCTTCTTTACGACCAATATCGCCGCCGCTGCCGGGACGACGACGGCCATGGTGACGACATGGATCCGCTATGGCAAGCCCGACGTATCCATGACTCTCGACGGCAGCCTGGCAGCGCTGGTGGCCATTACGGCCGGCTGTGATGTCGTCAGCGTGCCTGGGGCCTTTGTCATCGGCGCCCTGGCCGGCATCGTGACGGTCTTCCTCATCGAATTCATCGACCAGAAACTGCGCATCGACGACCCGGTCGGGGCTATTGCCGCTCACGGCGGCTGCGGTGCCTTGGGGACCCTCCTGACGGGCCTGTTCAGCGTCCAAGACGGCCTGTTCTATACGGGAGAAATCCGTCTGTTCCTGGTCCAGCTGGCCGGCGTCGTGGCTATGGCCCTGTTCGTCTTCGTCGCTATGACCCTGGGTTTCCGCATCCTCCAGGCGACGATAGGCCTGCGCGTCTCGTCAGCCGAAGAAATCAACGGCCTGGACTTCAAGGAAAACGGCCTGGTACCGGCTTACGAACTGGACCGCAGCGACGATTTGGAGGACTTGTCGCAAGCCTTGAAGGCCGGGGAAGCGCCAGAAGGGGCCCAAGAAATCCCCTTGGACCAGGCTATCCCCGATTCGGTCATGGCCAGTCCTCAGCCGGTCGGCGGCCATGCCCTGTATAACGTGACTATCATTACCGATGAAAAGCGCTTTGAAACCTTGAAAGACGCCATGGAAGCCATCGGCATCACGGGCATGACCATTACCCGCGCCCTGGGATTCGGCATCGAAAAGGGACGGACTGAATTCTACCGCGGTGCCAAAGTGTCGGCCAAACTCCTGCCCAAGGTCCGCGTCGAAATGGTCGTTTCCAAAGTGTCGCCGCGGACCATCATCGAAACGGCGAAGAAAGTGCTCTATACGGGCAATTACGGCGACGGTAAGGTCTTCGTGTCGGCCATCGACAACGCCGTCAAGTCAAGATCCGGACCGGCGAAGAAGGCTACGACGCCCTGCAGGACTATCCCGTCGTCCAGAAGAAATGACCTTTTACAGACATTTCCCTTGATTTTTGCAAAAAACATACAGGCTCTGGCTATACTGAAACTGTACAGCCAGAGCCTGTTTTTTCATGGATGAAGGAGGAAATGCCATAAGACCATATCCTCATCCGGACCTATGACCATACCCGCGGCGAGTGGCTCCCGGCCTTCGACCGTACTGTAACCCTGCCGGAATGGTGCTGCCTCACGGCGTGAGGGGCGGTGTGGGAACATCGCCCAAATACCGACGGGTCGCCCACGTGGCGCCCCCTACGATTCCCCATTGGGAAAATCTTGCTAACCACTAGCCACTAACCACTTAAAAAGGCTTGTCGCACGCGACAAGCCTTTTTTCTACTCTTCTTCTATTTTCAACTGGTCCGGTGTGGTGCAGAATGTGAATTCCGGGTTCCGTTCGACGATCCAGTTGGTCTGCCATTCGTTGGCGATGAGCAGGACGACGCGCTGTTTATGGTCCTTGACGATCATGGCGCTGTCGATGTTCTTCAGTTCTTTGTAGTCGTGGCCGTTGGTCTGGATCCAGCGGGCGACGGTGTAGGGCAGGCGGTTCATTTCCAGGTCGACGCCGTATTCGTGTTTCAGGCGGTATTCCAGGACTTCGAACTGGAGTTGCCCGACGGCCCCGACGATGTAGCTTTCCATGGAGCCCAGGTTTTCATAAATCTGGACGGCCCCTTCCTGGGCCAGCTGGGTCATGCCCTTGAGGAACTGTTTGCGCTTCATCGAATCCTTGGCGCGGATGCGGGCGAAGAGTTCCGGCGGGAAGGTCGGGAAGTCCTTGAAGGTGACTTTCTTCTTGCCCGAATAGAGGGTGTCGCCGACGCCCATGGTGCCGTTATCGAAGACGCCGATGATGTCTCCCGGATAGGCATCTTCGACGATGGTCCGTTCCGTTGCCAGGAACTGCTGAGGCTGCATGAGGCGCAGGGTCTTGCCGGACTGGCGGTGCGTGACAGTCATGCCTTTTTCAAACTTGCCCGAGCAGATGCGCATGAAGACGATGCGGTCGTGATGCTGAGGGTTCATGTTGGCCTGGATCTTGAAGACGAACGACGTGAACTGGTCCGATGTCGGTTCGACGACGCCTTCCAGGCATTTGCGCGGCTGCGGCTTCGGAGCCATGCGCAGGAATTCTTCCAGGAAGGGCTTGACGCCGAAGTTGGTCATAGCCGAGCCGAAGAACATCGGCGTCAGTTCGCCGCGCTTGACTTTTTCCATGTCGAATTCGTCGCCCGCTTCATCGAGGAGCTCGATGTCGTCGATGAGGCCCTGGTGGACGTCTTCGTCGAGGAGTTCTTTGAAAATCGGATCGTCTGCCGAGCCCTTGGTCGATGCCAGCTTGCGCTGGCCGTGGGTCGTGTCTTTTTCAAAGAGTTCGATAGACGACGAAGCCCGGTCGTAGATGCCCTGGTAGTTGCCATTCAGGCCGATAGGCCAGTTCATGGGGTAGGCGTGGATGCCCAGGATATCTTCGATTTCATCCATGAGGTCGAAGGGGTTGCGGCCGAAGTGGTCGATCTTGTTGACGAAGGTGAAAATGGGGATGCCCCGTTCTTTACAGACGCGGAAGAGCTTCTTCGTCTGGGCTTCGACGCCCTTGGCGACGTCGATGAGCATGACGGCGCTGTCGGCAGCCATGAGGGTCCGGTACGTATCTTCACTGAAGTCCTGATGGCCCGGCGTGTCGAGGATATTGATATGATGGCCTTCGTAGTCAAACTGGAGGACCGAACTGGTGACGGAGATACCACGCTGTTTTTCAATTTCCATCCAGTCCGAAACGGCGTGTTTCGCCGTCTTGCGGGCCTTGACGGAACCGGCCAGGTGGATGGCACCTCCGTAGAGCAGTAATTTTTCAGTCAACGTCGTCTTGCCGGCATCAGGGTGGGAGATGATGGCAAAAGTACGGCGATTATTTACTTCATCGATTAATGACATAGTACACCTCATCTGTAGTTAAAGCTAAAACATGCAAACACTATTTATTATATCGGGTTTTTCTGGTAACCGCAAGGCATTTACGACTGGCATTTCTCGTCATTTCACGTTATAATAGACTTAATCTATACAGAATAAGAAGGAGCGTCTTACATCGTGATTATTACCAGAGAAACAGACTATGCCATCCGCATTTTACGATCCCTGGCTGATTTACAGCTGAAAAATATACGGGAAATCAGCGACGAACAGCTCGTCCCCCGGCAGTTCGCCTACAAGATTTCCAAGAAACTCGAACGGGCCGGGTTCATCGAAATCATCCGCGGCGCCCAGGGCGGATGCCGCCTGACACGGGATTTGCACGGCATTACCCTCATGGACATCATCAACGTCATGGAACGGGAAAACATGATCACCAGCTGCCTGGACGGCGATTTCCAGTGCCCGTACCATCACCGCTATGGTTTCTGTGACGTCCACGAAGCCCTGGCCGGGGTACAGGGCAAGCTGGCCGATTATCTGTCGACATTGAATCTATATGACATCATGTTTCCCCATGGGGGACCGGCCGTTTTGAAAGGGTCGGATCCGTCGCACAATTTGTTATAAAGGAGCCTATTTATGAAAAAAACGACTCTTATCGCCGTTTGTGTCTTTGCTTTGTGGACGGCCCTGGCCCTGCCGGCTGTCCCGTCTTCCGTACAGGCCGCCAAAGGTGGTGGCGGTGCCCGCGTATCGGCGCCGAAATCGCTGCCGGCCCCGGCGCCTAAGAATGTGACACCGAAAACGGGGACGACGAAAAATGAAGCGCCCAGCCTGGGCAATACGAAACCGAATGGGCAGACGCAGGCCCGCAAGGCTGAAACGGCTCAGGCCAATGCCAGCCGGACGACGTCTTCGTCCCGCCTGGGCAGCGTCATGCGCGGTATCGGCCTCTTTGCCGGCGGCATGTTCCTGGGCAGTATGCTCAGCCATCTCTTCGGCTGGGGTTCCCTGGGCTGGGGTGCCGATATCCTCGGCCTGTTAGTGAATATCTTCATCCTCTACCTGGTCATCAAGGGCGCAGCGGCCCTCTGGCGCTGGCTGCGAGACCGCCGCAGAAGGTGACGTATGGACGAATCGTTTATGAAAGAACGGGCGATTTTGCCGCTCATCGCTTCCATGGCCCTGCCGGCCGTCGTGTCGATGATCGTCAATTCGCTCTATAATATCGTCGACAGCCTGTTCGTCGCCATGATCAGCGAACAGGCCATGACGGCCGTGTCCCTGGTCTTTCCCATGCAGAACTTCGTCAATGCCGTCTGCATCGGCTTTGGCGTCGGCCTCAATGCCATTATTTCCATCTGCCTCGGTGCCGGTCAGAAGGGGACGGCCGATGTGGCTGCGACACACGGTGTCTTCCTGGCTGTCATCCATGGTCTGGTCATGACGGCAGGATGTATCTGGGCTGTGCCGTCTTTTTTGCGGGCTTTTACGCAGGACGCGGGACTCATCGACCTGGGCCTGCGCTATGCCGTCATCGTCTTTGCCTTTTCTACGATCCTCAGCGTCGACCTGGTCTATGAAAAGATGTTCCAGGCCGTCGGCCGCATGCAGGTCACCATGGCCGGCTTATCCCTGGGCTGCCTGGTCAATATCATCGGCGACCCGATCCTCATCTTTGGACTGGGACCGATTCCGGCCATGGGGATTGAAGGCGCGGCCTGGGCGACGGGCCTGGGCCAGACGGTGAACCTCCTCTTCTATGCCGTGGTCTGTCATTGGCGGCCGCTGCGGGTCGAAGTTTGCCGCCGCCATCTCCACTGGGACATCGAACTCGATAAACGGCTCTATGGCATCGGCATCCCGGCGGCCCTCAACATGGGTTTGTCGTCGGTCTTCCTCGTCGCCTTGAACCATCTCCTGGCGCCTTTTTCGCCGACGTATATTTTCATCCTCGGCGTCTATTATAAGCTCCAGACCTTTCTTTCTATGCCGACAAATGGTATCATTCAAGGTGTGCGGCCGCTGATCGGCTATAATTACGGAGCTGGGGAACTGGGCCGCGTGCGCCGCATTTATCGGACGACGCTGGTCCTCAACGGCCTGGTCATGGCGGCAGGCCTGGTCATCTGCCTGGCCGTACCGGACGTCCTCATGGGCTGGTTCACGTCCCGTGAGGAAACCATCGCAGCCGGTGCGTCGGCCCTGGGCATCATTGCCTGGGGATTCGTACCGTCGGCCTTGTCTATTACGGCGTCTGGCGCCCTGGAAGGGCTGGGGAAGGGCAATCCGTCTTTTGCCATCACCCTGCTGCGCTACGTCGTCATCAGCCTGCCGGCGGCGTGGCTCCTCTGCCGCGTTTATGGACCGGACGGCGTGTGGCACGCCTTCTGGATCTTTGAATGTCTGGCAGCACTGGCAGCCTGGAAGATTTACGACCACTATGCCCCAGCCGTTACGAAAGAAAAGGAGACGACATGAAGTATAAGATCATTGCTTGTGATATGGATGAAACGCTGCTCAGCAGCGACGCGACGATTTGCCGGCGCAATATCGAAGCCATTACGGCAGCCATTGCCAAAGGCGTGAAATTCGTGCCCTGTACGGGCCGGGGCTTCCGTTCCATCGAAGGCGTCCTGAGGACTCTGGGCCTCTACGACCAGGCGGACCAGTATGTTATCGGCTTCAACGGCGCCAATATTACGGAAAACAAGGGCAGCCGCTCCCTCTTCTGGGACCCGATCCCCTTTGACCTGGCCGACCGGATTTTCCGCCGCTGCTGTGCCTATGGTCAATGTATGCATATCTATACGCGTGATGTCGTCTACATCACGAATATTACGCCCGACGAAGAAGCCTTCCTCCACGGCCGCATGGGCTATGTGCCCGTCGAAGCGGAGGACCTCGATTTCATCCGCGGCAAAGAAGAAGTCTGCAAACTCATCGTGACCAATACGGATTACGACTATTTACAGCAGATACACGCTGAAATCCGCCCCTTGCTGGACGACATTACGGTCAGCTTCTCCAGCAACCGCTATATCGAATTCATGCACAAAGGCGTCAATAAAGGGGCGGGCCTGTGGAAATTGGCGGATATCCTCGGCGTAGCCCATGAAGAAACCATGGCCATTGGCGACAACATCAACGACATCGACATGCTGAAGGCCGCCGGCCTTTCCGTCGGCGTCCATAACCTCAACCCCGTCATCCGCCAATACTGCGACGTCGTCACCGACGCCACCAATAACGAAGGCGCCGTCGCCGAAGCCATCGAGAAGTATGTGTTGTGAGCGTGGTTCGTGGCTCGTAAGAAACTGAACTGCGAAGGCCGCGGCCGCAGGTCGCAGACCGTAGCCTCTCCTGATAGGAGAGGTGGCCCGCAGGGCCGGAGAGGTTGAACCTCTCAGTCAGCTGTGCTGACAGCTCTCCTATAAAGAGAGCCAATGGGCATTTACATCTAAAGCCATCCACTAACCACTAGCCACTTAAAAGAGACTGTTGCACGAAGCTTTTTGCCATCATGCAGGCCCATTTCTCTTTATAGTTTGTAGTACGGAGTTTGTAGAAGATGGTTTCAAGTTTATGACCATCCACTACAAACTGCAAACTTCAAACTCACAAAAGAGGCTGCCGCCGGGCAGCCTCTTTTGTGCTATAATGGAAGGCAAAAGGGGGCTTTCTCATGGATAGCAAAGAATTGAGCCGTCATGCGGCTCACGTGCGGCAGGATATCGTCAAGATGGTCACCCTGGCCCAGTCCGGTCATCCCGGCGGCTCTTTGTCCATCGTCGATATGCTGCAAGTCTTGTATTTCGATGTCATGCGGATCGATCCCAAGCGGCCTCACTGGCCGGACCGGGACCGTTTCGTCCTCTCCAAGGGCCATACCGTACCGGCTCTGTATGCGACGCTGGCTGAACGGGGCTTTTTCCCGGAAGATGAATTGTGGCACCTGCGTCAGTGCGGCGCCATGCTCCAAGGCAATCCCGACATGAATACGACGCCGGGCATCGACATGACGACGGGATCCCTGGGACAGGGCTTGTCGGCTGCCAACGGCATGGCCATGACGGCCAAGCTGGACGGGGCGGACTGGCGGGTCTACGTCATCGCCGGCGACGGCGAAATCGAAGAAGGCCAGATCTGGGAAGCGGCTATGTCGGCAGCTCAGTATAAACTGGACAACCTGACCCTGTTCATCGACCATAACGGACTGCAGATCGACGGGTCCAATGAAGACGTCATGGACGTCATGCCCATTGCCGACAAATTCCGGGCCTTCCGCTGGAACGTCCTGGAAATCGACGGCCACGATTACGACGCCATCGGCGCTGCACTGCACCAGGTACAGGCCGCAAAAGGGAAGCCGACGGTCATCATCGCCCAGACCGTCAAGGGCAAAGGCGTATCGTTCATGGAAAATGCCGTGTCCTGGCATGGCAAGGCGCCGACGAAAGAAGAATGTGAACGGGCATTACGTGAATTAGGGGGCGAAGGCTGATGGCAAGGGCAACGCGCGATGCCTACGGGCATCTCTTAGAAACGGAATTGTATAAAAATCCGAGGATTGTCGTCCTCGACGCCGACCTGGGTTCGTCGACGCGGTCGATTGCTTTTAAAAAGGTAGCGCCGGAACGCTATTTCGATATGGGCATTTCGGAACAGGATATGATGGGCACGGCGGCGGGCTTCGCCGCTTGCGGCAAGATTCCCCTGGCCAGCACTTTTGCCGTCTTCGGCACGGGTCGGGCCTTTGAACAGATTCGCAACTCCATTTGCCTGCCAAAGCTCAACGTCAAGATCTGCGCGACCCACGCCGGCCTCAGTGTCGGCGAAGACGGGGCGACCCATCAGTCCGTTGAAGACATGGCCATCATGCGCAGTCTGCCGAATATGACCGTCGTCTGTCCGGCTGACGGCGCCGAAACGGAAGCTGTCATCCGGGCAGCTGTCGCTCATGACGGGCCGGTCTACGTGCGCATGGGCCGGGCCAAAGTCGACGACGTCTATCAATCTGGCTGTCCCTTCCAGTGGGGGAAGGGGACGGTCCTGCGCGACGGCTGTGATGCCGCCGTCATCGCCACGGGGCTCATGGTCCAGGAAGCCCTGAAAGCAGCCGATATCCTGGCCAATCGGGGCTGTCAGGTCATGGTCATCGACATGGCCGCCATCAAACCGCTCGACGAAGACCTGGTCGTCGCTGCAGCCAGGAAGACGGGCTTCGTCGTCACTGCCGAAGAACACAGCGTCATCGGCGGCCTGGGCGGCGCCGTGGCGGAAACCTTGTCGCGCCGCTGTCCGACGCGCCAGGCTTACGTCGGCATCCAGGATTGTTTCGGTGAATCCGGCAAGGCGGGAGACCTTTTGAAAGAGTACGGCCTGACGGTAGAAGCCATTGTCGACGCTTGCCTTTTGGCCTGATTTTCAGTATGATAAGAGGCAGTGGACGCTGTCCGCTAAATCGAAGAAAGGAAACATCCCTACATGATAACTACAGAAGCGATGATGAAATTACAGAATGGCAGTGACGTCCGCGGCGTCGCCATCGCCGGCGTCCCCGGTGAAGACGTCACCTTGGTCCCGGAAGCGGTCAACCGCATTGCCGCTGGATTTGCCAAGTTTTTAGCCAAGAAGCTGAATAAACAGACGAGTGACCTGCGCATTGCCGTCGGCCACGATTCCCGCGTGTCGGCGGGCATGATGAAAGAAGCCGTATTCGGCGGCCTCCTCGGCCAGGGTGTCCGCGTCACGGACTGCGGCCTGGCTTCGACGCCGGCCATGTTCATGTCCATTATTTTTGAAGATACCCACATGGATGGCTCCATCATGATTACGGCCAGCCATTTGCCCTATAACCGCAATGGCCTGAAATTCTTTACCGTCGACGGCGGCCTGGAAAAGGGCGAAGTCAAAGAAGTCCTGACCCTGGCTTCCCAGTCGTCGGCCATGGCCGTATCGTCGGCTGCCATTGCCTCGCTGGACCTGATCGACCTCTACGCCCTGCACCTGCGCCGTAAGATTTGTGCCGGCCTCTGTTCCGGCATGTACGACCGTCCTCTGGAAGGGATGCATATCGTCGTCGACGCCGGCAACGGCAGCGGCGGTTTCTTTGCCACTAAGGTCCTGGCGGAACTCGGCGCCGATACGACGGGTAGCCAGTTCCTCGAACCGGATGGCATGTTCCCCAACCATATCCCTAACCCGGAAAATGCCGATGCCATGGCCTCTATCCGTAAGGCTGTCCTCGACAACAAAGCCGACTTGGGCCTCATTTTCGATACCGACGTGGACCGCATGAGCGCCGTCCTGCCCGATGGGGAAGAAATCAACCGCAACGCCCTTATCGCCATGATGGCCGCCATCTTGGCGCCTGATTATCCCGGCAGCACTATCGTCACCGACTCGGTCACATCCGACGAATTGACGACGTTCCTCCAGGATGAACTCCACCTGGTCCATCACCGCTATATGCGGGGCTATAAGAATGTCATCGACGAATGTATCCGCCTCAACAAGGCCGGCACAGTTTCGCCGCTGGCCATTGAAACATCCGGCCACGGCGCGCTGAGTGAAAACTACTACCTCGACGACGGCGCGTACCTGGCCGTCAAACTGCTCATCGCTGCGACGAAAGCCAAGAAGGAAGGCAAACAGCTCGGCGACCTCATTGCCAAATTGGGCCATCCTGCGGAAGGCGTCGAATTCCGCCTGAAAATCACCGGCACAGACGACGTCCAGGCCTACGGCGCTGACGTACTTAAACAGTTTGAAGAACGGGCCGCTCAAGCAGGCATCGCCATCGCCAAGCCTTCCTATGAAGGCGTGCGCCTCGTATTCCCTAACGGCTGGGCCCTGCTGCGCATGTCCCTCCACGACCCGAACATGCCGCTGAACATCGAAAGCAGGGAAAAAGGCGGCTGTCAGCAGATCGCCAATCAGGTGAAAGGCCTGCTCACGGGCTTTGAACACCTCGATACCAGCGTGATCCAGTAAGATGTCCTGAAAAAGAACCCTTGACCAGAGGGTTCTTTTTTTGTATAATGAAGCCATAATCATGTGACTGACGGAAGTGGGGTTACCACGGGGAGCATGATTTCTTGAAGCCGACCGTCTGGGCAACCTTCCAGCGGAGCGGCCTTTTTTTATGCAAAGAAAAGAACAGGAGTGACAACTACTATGGCAAAGGTATTGAGCGATATCGAAATTGCACAGCAGACGAAATTGGAACCGATTACGGCCATTGCAAAACAAGTCGGCCTCACCGATGATGACTTGGAACTCTACGGAAAATATAAAGCAAAGATTTCTTTTGACGCCATCAAGCGCCTGTCGAAGAATGAAGACGGGAAATTGGTCCTGGTCACGGCCATCACGCCGACACCGGCTGGCGAAGGCAAGACCTTGACCACTATCGGCCTGGCTCAGGCACTGAACTACATGGGCCATAAGGCTGTCGTCGCCCTGCGCGAACCGTCCCTGGGGCCGGTCTTCGGCATCAAAGGCGGTGCTGCTGGCGGCGGCTATTCCCAGGTCCTGCCCATGGAAGACATCAACCTGCACTTCACCGGTGACATGCACGCCATTACGGCAGCCAACAACCTCTTGGCCGCAGCCATCGACAACCATGTCCATCAGGGCAACGCCCTGCGCATCGATGTGCGCCGCATCATCTGGAAACGCGTCATGGATATGAACGACCGGGCTTTGCGCAACGTCGTCGTCGGCATGGGCGGCAAAGTCTGCGGCTTCCCGCGGGAAGACCATTTCATGATCACTGTCGCTTCGGAAATCATGGCAGCCCTTTGCCTGGCCAGCGACCTCATGGACCTCAAGAAGCGCATGGGCGACATCACCGTGGCCTATGACCTGGACGGCAATCTGGTCAAAGCCCGTCAGCTCGGCGTCGAAGGCGCCATGGCCATCCTCATGAAAGATGCCATCAAGCCGAATTTGGTCCAGACCATCGAACATACGCCGGCCTTGGTCCACGGCGGTCCCTTCGCCAACATTGCCCACGGCTGCAACTCCGTCGTCGCAACCAAACTGGCTATGAAGATGGGCGATATCGCCGTTACGGAAGCCGGTTTCGGTGCCGACCTGGGTGCTGAAAAATTCATGGACATCAAATGCCGTTTCGCCGGTATCAAACCCGATGCCGTCGTCATCGTTGCGACTGTCCGTGCCCTGAAGATGCACGGTGGCGTCGACAAGAAGAACTTGCAGGAAGAAAATGTCGAAGCCTTGAAGAAGGGCTTTGCCAACCTGGCCAAACACATCGAAAATATGCGCCTCTTCGACGTACCCGTCGTCGTAGGCATCAATAAATTCATCAGCGATACAGATGAAGAAATCGCTACGCTGCGGAAACTCTGCGAAGATTACGGCGTCGAAGCCGCCCTCAACAACTGCTGGGCCGAAGGCGGCAAGGGCGGCGTCGAAATGGGCGAAAAAGTCCTGAAACTGCTGCAGCAGCCGAAGACCCCGTACAAACCGCTCTACGACGTCAACGCTTCGATTCCTGAAAAACTGGAAACTATCGTCAAGAAAGTCTACGGCGGCGACGGCGTCCTCTTTGAAGGCAACGCTCAGAAACAGATCAAGGAACTGGAAGCCTTTGGCCTCGACAAAATGCCGATTTGCGTGGCCAAGACGCAGTATTCCCTGTCCGATAATCCGGCGCTCCTGGGGGCACCGAAGGGCTTCAAGGTCACGGTCAAAGACGTCCGCGTCTGCACCGGTGCGGGCTTCATCGTCTGCCAGACGAGCAATATCATGACCATGCCGGGCCTGCCGAAAGTACCGGCTGCCAACCGCATGGACATCGACGAAAATGGCGTCATTACGGGATTGTTCTAAGATGGATTTTGCACAATTCCAATCCATGCCCCTCGACGGGCTCCTGGAAGTCACGGCTTCCAAGGAACCCGTTCCCGGCGGCGGCGGCATCGCCGCTATGACCGCTGCTTCGGCAGCAGCGCTCGTAGAGATGGTCGCCAACCTGACTATCGGCAAGAAGGGCTACGATGAAATCGAGAAACTCATGGTATCCATCCGCGATAAGGCCCACGGTCTGCGCCAGCGCTACCTCGACGGCATCGCCGAAGACGCGGCGGCCTTCGACAGCGTCATCCGCGCCGTCCGCCTGCCCAAGGATACGCCGGACCGGGCGGCCAAGGTCCAGCAGGCCTTTAAGGATGCGGCTCTGTCGCCCTTTGAACTGGGCAAGGACATCTTCGTCCTCCTCCAGCTGGCAGAACAAGTCGTCCGCTACGGCAACGCCTGGGTCATCACGGACGGCGTCATTGCCACCATGAACGCCAGGGCGGCTATGCGCTCGGCTTTTTACAGCGTCCGCATCAACCTGAAATCCATCAAGGATGAAACCTTCGTGACGAAGATGATCAACGAAATCCGCGAAATCGAAGAAAAAGCGGCCATCGTCGAACAAAACGTAGAATATGAATACCGGAAGCGGTGAAAAGGAGCTGTCGCATGAAGGCTTATGTCATCATGTACGATTTCTTTTTTCTTCTAGTTTATAGTACAGAGTTTGTAGTTTGCAGAAGATGGCTTTAAATTTGAGACCATTTACTACAAACTACAAACTTAAAACTCAAAAGGGAGCTGTCGCATGTGCGACAGCTCCCTTTTCACTACTCCCTTGTTATCTTCCCCTGGATACCGTATAATAGAAATATTAACGAAAGGAGAATTCTATGTTCGATTTTAATATACTTTCTATTATTGCCGGGATTCCCGGCCTGCTCATCGCCATGGTCATCCATGAATACGCCCATGCCCAGGTGGCAGACTGGATGGGCGATGATACGCCGCGTCTGATGGGGCGCCTTACGTTGAACCCGGTGGCTCATATCGACCCGGTCGGCCTGATCATGCTGCTCGTCGCCCAGTTCGGCTGGGCCAAGCCGGTTACGATCCAAGTCGGCAATTTCCGGAACTGGCGGAAAGGGGAAATTTGTGTATCCCTGGCTGGTCCCGTGTCCAACCTGATCACGGCTTTCGTCGCCTTGGTCATTGAAGTCATCTTTGTCAAGCTCCATCTCTTTACGACGACGGCCCTGCCTATGGTCCTGCATCTCATCGTCTTGTACAACGTCAACTTTGCCATCTTCAACATGATTCCCTTGCCGCCTCTCGACGGCTCGCGGGTCCTCATGTGTTTCCTGCCGACGTCGTGGAACTATAAGCTGGCCAGCCTCGAACGTTACAGCTTCCTCATCCTCATCGCCCTGATGATGACGCCTTTTTTCACGTATATCCTCATTCCCTTGCAGCGTCTGGTCTTCGCCTTGTTCAGCTTGATCTTGACGCCATTCCTGTAAAGGAGGAATTCTCATGACCTGTAAAAAATTAATGGCAGCAGCCCTGTTATGGGCGGCATTGGCGACTCCGGCCGGTGCTTTTGACTACAACCAGTCTGTCGATGAAATCGCCGAAAGCCCGCTCACGGCGTATCAGACGGTCTATCTCGGTATGCCCCGGGCTGATTTCGATGCCAATTTCTCCATCCTGTCCGACTGGACTTTCTACGGCAGCACGGTATCCTTTACGGAACGGGCTGAACGGACGTCGGTCGTCAAGAACGTATCCGTTACGGAAGGCATCGAAATCTTCTCGGCCGATACGTCGGCCAAGGGCAAGGTCCTGGCTTTCGATAATTACTTTAAGACGACTGACAAGGCGACAGCCAAGAGCATTTATTCCCGCCTGGTAGCGACGATTTATTCCAATATGGAAAACTTCCCAGTCAAACAGAGTGATAAAGAAGTCGAATGGACCCAGGATGACGTGTCGATCACTGTCGCCTTTGACGGCCAGAAAGACGCGAAAGGGCAATATATCGTCTACATCCGGCGCTACAATAACAAGATATTGAAGTAACCCCTTTATTGACAACCATATTGACAACGAACATAAGACCGTATATAATGAGAGTGTAACAAATTTCACCTTTTGACTTTTAGCTTCTTGATAGGAGTTGATTTTATGAATCGTGTAAAAACCGTATTTCTCATGACGGCCCTGGCGGGTATCCTCATGGCCATCGGCGGCCTCGTCGGCGGCCGCAGCGGCGTCATGGTCATGTTCCTCATCGCTACGGCGATGAACTTCATTTCCTACTGGTTCAGTGATACTATGGTCTTGAAAGCCTATCGGGCACAGGAAGTCGGAGAAGACCACTACCTGTACCGCATCGTCGCCGACCTGGCTCAGCGGGCGGACCTGCCCATGCCCAAGGTCTACATCATCCCGACGGAAGTACCCAATGCCTTCGCTACGGGCCGCAGCCCGTCCCATGCAGCTGTCGCTGCGACGGCTGGGATCCTGGACCTCCTCGATGAAGATGAAATCCGCGGTGTTCTGGCCCATGAAATGAGCCATATCCTGCATCGGGATATCCTCATCAGCACTATCGTGGCCTGCTTTGCCAGCGCCATCGGCATGATTGCCAACATCGCCCAGTGGGCTGCCATCTTCGGCGGCGGCCGCGACGATGACGGGGAAGGCAATCCTGTAGCCCTCTTGGTGACGGCTATCGTAGCGCCCCTGGCGGCTTCTATTATCCAGCTCGGCATTTCCCGGACGCGGGAATATATGGCCGACGAAGAAGGGGGCCGTATGATCGACGACCCCATCGCTCTGGCCAGAGCCCTGGCGAAAATCGATAACTACGCTCATCATTACGCCCTGCCAGGTGCGACGAAGGCGACGGCTCACATGTGCATCATCAACCCCTTTGCCGGTGCCGGCAGTGCCATTGCCAACCTCTTCAGTACCCATCCGTCGACAGAAAAACGTATCGAACGGCTGGAAGAACTGGACAAAGAATTACATGATTAATGTTTTACCGTAGGGGCCGTCCTAAGCCTTTTTGGCCCGTCAGGTGCCGACCGATGGGAGGCGCAAGATGGTTGCCAAAACGGACAGCTATAGCTAGGCGGCCCGCCTGCTTCCTTTATCATGGCGGGTCGCCCTTTGGGCGACCCCTACAGAAAAAGGCTTGTCGTACATGCGACAAGCCTTTTTCTATTGCATTTTCCGTCAGACAAGATATAATAAAAATATTGTAATAGAATGTAACCGTGAGGAGGAACGCTGGTTGGCAGAATATATCATGCTGCAGGGGACGAGTTCCCATGTCGGCAAGAGCATCATTACGACGGCTTTGTGCCGCATTTTCTTACAAGAAGGGAAACGGGTCGTCCCTTTCAAGGCCCAGAACATGGCTTTGAATTCCTATGTCACTGCCGATGGCCGGGAAATGGGCCGGGCCCAGGTCGCCCAGGCCGAAGCGGCCGGCCTGCTGCCCATGGTGGCCATGAATCCCGTCCTGTTGAAGCCCACAGGCAATGCCTGCTCACAGGTCATCATCGACGGTCGTCCTGTAGGCAACATGTCAGCCCGGGAATATCATAAAGGCTATGCGCTCCAGGCTTTCGACGCCGTCAAACGGGCCCTGGGCGAACTGGATAGGGCTTACGACACGCTGGTCATCGAAGGGGCCGGCAGCCCGGCAGAAATCAACCTGAAGGACCATGATATCGTCAACATGCGCGTTGCCAAATACCTTGGCGCGCCCGTACTCTTAGTGGCCGATATCGACCGCGGCGGCTCGCTGGCTGCCTTAGTCGGCACGCTGGAATTGCTCGACCCGGATGAACGGGACCTGGTCAAAGGCCTGGTCATCAATAAATTCCGCGGTGACGTATCACTGTTCACGCCGGCTATCGATTTTTTGAAAAAAAAGACGGGCAAACCCGTCCTGGGCGTCGTGCCCTATGTCGATGACCTGGGCATCGATGAAGAGGATTCTGTATCCCTCGACGATAGGGAACAGCGGCCAGAAGCTGATAAGGTATCTATCGCCGTCGTCCAGGTGCCTAAGATTTCCAACTTCACCGATTTCGACAGCCTGGCCCGCGAAGACGACGTCGCCCTGTACTATGCCCGTCATCCCCGCGACCTGGCCGGCGCCGATGCCGTCATCCTGCCGGGCAGCAAGAATACGACAGAAGACTTGTGTTTCCTCCTGGAACAAGGCTGGGACCTGGCTTTACAGCATTTCATCAGCCAAGGGAAGCCCGTCATCGGCATCTGCGGCGGCTATCAGATGATGGGCCAGGCTGTCTGCGACCCGGATCAGACCGAGTCCCCATTGGGCCGCGTCGAAGGCCTGCACCTCCTGGGTGTGACGACGACCTTCGTATCGCATAAACTGACGTCGCAGGTGACGGCTGACTGCCGCGACCTGCCTTTTGCCGGAACCATCCTGAAAGCGAAGGGCCTGACGGGCTATGAAATCCACATGGGCCGGACCGAACGGGATGGTAGCGATACGTATCCCTTTGTCGTCACCAGCCGTTCTGGAGAACCCTGTGAAAGTCTGGCCGGTGCCGCCCGTAAAGATGGCCTGGCCTGGGGGACTTATATCCACGGTATCTTTGATAACGACGCGTTCCGCCGCCAATTCCTCAATGCCCTGCGGACCCGCAGGGGATGGCAGCCCCTGCCGGTGACGCTGCACTACCGGCAGGAAAAAGAAGCGAAATACGACCGCCTGGCCCGGATCGTCCGGGAGTCTCTGGACATGAAGCGCCTGCGGCAGATTATGGAAGAAGGAATAAAATGATTACTGTACTCACCGCTTTTATCGTAGATTTCATTATCGGCGATCCCCATACGAAACTGCATCCCGTCGCACTCATCGGGCGCTGGATCAGTCTGCTCGAGCGGCTGTTCTATAATGAGAAATCGACGAAATGGGAACATTTCATCTTAGGCGGGCTGACTGTCGTCATTACCCTGTTGTTTGTCTACAACATCACCCTGGCCCTGGTCCTGGCCTTGGAATTTTTACCTAACGAACATTGGAGTTATATCATCCAGGGCATCCTCTTATCCTTCATGATCTGCCCCCGCAGCCTGGCCAAGGCCGGCCGGGAAGTCTACCGCTATCTCGTCCGTCATCATCTGCGCATTGCCCAGCTGAAGGTCGGCAAAATCGTCGGCCGCGATACGGACCATCTCGACAGCCCGGAAGTGACGCGGGCTACAGTGGAAACGATTGCCGAAAATACCATTGACGGCATTGTGTCGCCGCTGTTCTTCTTTGCCATCGGCGGCCTGCCCCTGGCTATCGTCTATCGGGCGGCCAATACCCTCGATTCCATGATTGGCTATAAAAACGACAAATACATCTATTTCGGCCGCGTTGCAGCCCGCGTCGACGACGTCCTCAACTACATCCCGGCCCGGATCTGCGCCCTGCTGTTCATTGCGGCTGCCGCCTGCCTGGGCTATGATGCCAAAGGAGCATGGCGCATCATGCGCCGCGATGCCTCCAAGCATCCCAGCCCGAACGGCGGCTATGCCGAAGCGACCGTAGCCGGGGCCTTGGGCATCCGTTTAGGCGGGCATAACCGTTATTTCGGCAAGGATACATTCCGCGAATATATGGGCGATGCCGACCATGAACTGGAACCGCAGTATATCCGCAAGGTCACGTATCTCATGTACAGCGTATCCCTGGCAGCCGGTGTCATTACGGCGCTCCTTCATTTAGGGCTCTACGGCTTATGGAGCTGATTGTCCGCGTTCCCGGTTCGTGCGGGGAAGTGATGCAGGGCTTCTGGCAGGGAAGGCCCTTCTTGGTTACGTGTCCCATCGACCGCTACAGTACCGTCGTCGTCCGCCCCGGGACGGGACGGCTCGTCGGCGGCGGGGCCAAGGCACGCCGTGCCCTGGCGCTGGGACAGGCCTATTGCCGGTGCGACAGCCTGGCTCATGATTTTTTCCTGACGTCGGAATTGCCTCCCGGCAAGGGCATGGCTTCCAGTTCGGCCGATATCTGCGCTGTTCTGGCAGCCGTAGCAGCCGTGAACCAGGTGCATCTTTCCGAAGGGGACATTGGCCGTCTGGCGGCTTCCATCGAGCCGACAGACGGCGTTTTTTGTCAGGGCCTGGCAGTGATACAGCCGGAAACGGGGGAGCTCCTCCATGTCTTTCCGCACGTACCACCCTTAGCTATTGCCATTTTCGATGCCGGCGGGACCGTCGATACCGTCGCTTTCCATCAGGCCCGGCCAGACCGTGCCCGGCCTGATGCGGCGGCTCTCTTCCTGGGCTGGCAGCTCTTGTCGTCGTCGCTGACAGACCGCCAGATCGGACAGGCGGCGACCCTCAGTGCCCTGGCCAATCAACCCTGGCTGCCGAAACCGGATTTTCCGGCCTTTCTCCGGGCTGCCCGCCGTCATCCGGCTGTCGCCGGCGTCAACGTAGCCCACAGCGGGACTGTGGCCGGCGTCTTTTTCTGCCAGTCTGCCAGTCAGGCGGACAGGGAGGGGGTCATTGCTTCACTGAGCCGGCAGTTTTCGCATTGGACCTATACAGAAACAGTCCATTTGCGCAGCGGCGGTATTTCCATAGAAAACAGGTGATTCCATGATAAAACGATTTGAACATGGCGGCAATATCTATCAGCCCGCACCGGATGGCGGTCCGTGGCTGGACTTCAGTGCCAATATCAATCCTCTCGGCCTGCCGGAGAGCATCCGCCAGGCCCTGGCGGCCCATCTCGACGCCGTCGTCCATTATCCGGATCCGGCTGGGACGGCGCTGCGCCAGGCCTTAGAAGGGGCCTACGGCGTACCAGGCGGGACTATCCTGCTGGGCAATGGCGCAGCCGAACTTTTTTATCTCTATATGCATACTTTCCGGCCTCAGCGGGTCCTGCTGCCCGTCCCTTCCTTCAGTGAATACGAACGGGCGGCACGGGCTGTTGGGGCCGTTATCGGCTATGAGTACCTGAAAGAAGACGATGACTTTGCCTTTCCCTGGGAAGGGCTGCGCCGGGCCTGCGGCCAGGTGGACTGCATCGTCATCGGCAATCCCAACAATCCTACGGGCACCCTGGCGACGGCCGATGAAGTCCTGGCCCTGGCCGAAGTCGGCGCCCGCAAGGGAACAGATATCCTCGTCGATGAATCGTTCCTCGATTTCCTTCCCTCTGACGAAGCCTATTCCGTCCTGGACCAGGCCGGGGACCGGGATAATCTGTTCGTCATCCGGTCGCTGACGAAATTCTACGCTCTGCCGGGCCTGCGCCTGGGTTTTGGTGTCACGTCGCCGCTGCGGCGCGGCCTCATGGAGGGGCATAAAGACGGCTGGAATGTCAATGTCCTGGCTCAGTATGCCGGCGTCGCCGGACTCCGGGACCGGGCCTATCAGCAGGCTTCGCGCCAATTGGTCCAGCAGGAGAAAGACTGGCTCTATGAACAGATGACGGCCTTGCCGGGTCTTCACGTCTATCGGCCTTGTGTCAATTTCATCTTCTGGCGCCTTACGGGAGAAGGGAAGCGGACGGCAGACCTGGCAGACGCCTTGCGGGCTGACGGGATTTTGATCCGCGATTGTGCCAATTATCCGGGCCTGACGGCGGCATACGGGCGCAATGCCGTGCGGCCTCGTTTTGAAAATGAAAGATTCGTGGAAAAAATGCGGGAAAAATTAAGTAAGTTCTGATTTTCACTAAAATATTAAAGAAAGATTAGAGAAGCATTAGAATTAGATTAAACTTGCGAAAAATTCATGATTTTTTTTCCTTTTTATGATAGAATAAACTCATAAATTAAATTATTTAATTTATTACATTTTCTGTCCTTATGATTTCTTGACAAAATCTAAAATTTAAAAAGATAGGAGGAGTGTCATATGGGAGAAAATAAAGGAAACAGAACGATTGCTATTGGCTTGATGTTGTTCGCATTGTTCTTTGGTGCAGGGAACCTGATCTTCCCGGCTGCCATGGGGCAGGCTGCCGGCTCGAATGTCTGGTGGGCTGTCCTGGGCTTCGTCGTCACCGGCGTCGGCCTTCCGTTGGCCGGGGTCCTGGCCATGGGCTATTCTGGCTGTAAGAACTTGCAGGAACTGGCAGGCCGCGTCCATCCGGCATACGGTCTTTTCTTCACGGTCATCTGTTATCTGACTATTGGGCCGTTCTTCGCCATTCCCCGTACGGGCAGCGTCTCTTATGAAATCGCCGTCCGTCCCTTCTTGCAGAGCGGTGGCAATGACATGATCATGACGGGCTTTTTGGTCCTGTTCTTCGTCATTTCCTTCTGGCTGTCCGTATCGCCGCAGAAACTGGTCGACCGTATCGGCAAGATCCTGACGCCGGCTCTGCTGCTCACAATCCTGCTGCTCATCGCCAAATCTTTCATTACGCCCCTCGGCTCGCCGCAGGAACCGACCGCTGCTTATGCAACAGCCAGCATCGCTGCCGTACAGGGCATCCTCGATGGCTACAACACGATGGATGCTATCGCCTCGCTGGTCTTCGCCATCCTGGTCATCGAATTCGTCATGGAAGACGGGGCTACGGAACCGGCGGCTATCACTAAGGAAGTCTTTAAGGCCGGCCTCATTGCCGTCAGCTGCCTGGCTTTCGTCTACATCTTCATCGCCAAGATCGGTGCCGACAGCGTCGCCGCTTTCGGCATCCAGGAAACAGGCGCACCGGTCCTTTCCAAGAGCGCTATGATCCTCTTTGGTAATGTCGGGGCTGTCATCCTGGCCGTCATCGTACTCCTGGCCTGCTTATCGACGTCCATCGGTCTGATTACGTCGTGCGCTACGTATTTCAATGAACTCGTCGGCAATATCGGCTATAAGAAATGGGTCACCATCTTTACGATCATTTCCTTCTTCGTCGCCATGTTCGGCCTGAAGACCATCATCGTCGCCGCTATTCCGGTTTTGATGTTCATTTATCCTCTCGTCGTCGCCATCATCATCCTGACCTTCCTCAACAATCTCTTTGATGGACGGCAGTGTGTCTACGCCTGGACCATCGGCCTGACACTCATCCCGGCTTTGGTCACAGGGCTCCAGACGGCGAAAATTTCCTTGGGACCTATCGATAATATCTTCAATACCATGGTACCGCTCCACACGCTGGGCATGGGCTGGATCAGCTTCACCATCGCTGGGTTCATCATCGGTTTCATTTGGAAAGCTGCTGTTTCTTCAAACAAAGCTAGTCAGTAAGGATTGGGGGCATGTTTATGAATATTTTACGCCGCAAATCCTTCGATGACTTGTTGGCCCATACGCAGGAAAAGAAATTGAACAAGGCTCTCGGCGCCTTCGATATTACCCTCATGGGCCTGGGTATCATCATCGGGACGGGGATTTTCGTCCTCACCGGTATCGGCGCAGCGAAATACGCCGGGCCCGGCCTGATGTTATCCTTCGTCTTCGCCGCTATTACCTGCGCGTTCGTCTGTCTTGCTTATTCGGAACTGGCTTCGTTCCTGCCCGTATCCGGCAGTTCGTACACCTACGCCTATGCGTCGCTCGGTGAAATCTTTGGCTGGTGGGTCGGCTGGAGCCTCATCCTGGAATACTCGGTCGGCGCCAGCGCCGTAGCTGGCGGCTGGTCGGCCTACTTCGTCGGTATCCTTCATTCCTGCGGCATCGACTTGCCGAAAGCCTTGACGGCCGTGCCGGCTGACGGCGGACTCATCAATCTGCCGGCGGTCCTCATCGTCGTCCTGGCGACGGCGCTCCTCGTCGTCGGCGTCCGCGAAAGCGCTCACGTCAACCGCATCCTGGTGTACGTCAAAATCGGGACGATTTTCCTCTTCCTCTTCCTGGCAGCACCGCATATCGAACCGATGAACTGGCAGCCGTTCCTGCCTTATGGCATCCACGGCGTCTTTGCCGGGACGGCCGTTCTCTTCTTCGCTTACCTTGGCTTCGATGCCCTGTCGACGGCAGCCGAAGAAACGAAGAATCCGAAACACGACATGCCTATCGGCATCATTTCGGCCCTGGCCATCTGTACGGTCCTGTACATCGCCGTCTGTGCGGCCATGACCGGCGTCGTCCCGTATCCCATGCTCGATACGGCAGCACCGGCGTCCTTCGTCCTGGAATACATCGGCCTCCATCTCGGTTCGGCCATCGTCGGTACGGGCGCTATCTGCGGCCTGTCGACGGTCGTCCTGGGCATGCTCTTCGCTCAGAGCCGGGCTCTCTACTCGATGAGCCGTGACGGCCTCATGCCCATGAGCCTTTACAAGGTTCATCCGAAGTTCCATACGCCGTATATCATCCAGATCGTCATCGGCGTCATCGTCGCCTGCATCACCGGTTTCACACCGATTCACATCGTCGCTGAAACATGCAGTGCCGGTACGATTTTCGCCTTCCTCTGCTCCTGCGTCGGCATCCTCGTCCTGCGTCGGCTCTATCCGGACCATCCGCGTGGATTCCGCTGCCCGGCTGTACACGTCATCGCTCCGCTGGGCTTCATCTGCTGCGCTTTCATCTTCTCCGAACTGTCGCCGCATACGCTGATGCTGTTCACAGGCTGGACCATCCTGGGCCTCATCATCTACATGGTTTACGGACGCAAACACAGCCTCTTGCAGAAAGAAAGCAGCAATTCGTAGTTCGTAAGCTCCGTCCTGTAGGGGCTTGCACGTGGCAAGCCCGCCAAGCCTCCCCATTATAGGGGAGGTGGCCCGAAGGGCCGGAGAGGTTTCATATGAAAAAAGAGGATGGAGTTTGCAGAGAAAAAGCTTTAAATTTAAAACCATCCGCTAACTACTAACTGCTAGCCACTAACCCCTAAAAAAAGCTGTCGCATAGGCGACAGCTTTTTTTTAAGCTTTTCTTATTTCACTTTATTCTTCAGCGTCCCGATGGCGGGAATGGTGATTTCTACGGTGTCGCCGGAGTGGAGGAAGCGGGGCGGGTTGAAGCCGACGCCGACGCCGCTGGGCGTACCCGTAGCGATGATGTCGCCCGGGAAGAGGGTCGTACCCTGGGAGATGGTGTGGATCAGTTCAGGGATGGTGAAGATGAATTCGCCTGTCGAGCCGTCCTGACGGACTTCATTGTTGACTTTCGTGACGATGTCGAACGTGTCGGGAGCGGCATCGCGCAGAAGAATATACGGCCCGATAGGGCAGAACGTATCCAGGCTCTTGCCGTGGAACCACTGGACGTGGTTGGCCTGCAGGTCCCGTGCCGTGACGTCGTTGAGGATGGTAAAGCCGTAGACGTGATCCATGGCTTCGCCAACGGTGATATCCGAACCTTCCTTGCCGATGATGACGGCCAGTTCGCCTTCATAGTCGACTTGGGACGTGACGTTCGTATGAGGGTCGATGAGGTCATCCGGGCCGATGACCGACGACGTAGCCTTGGTGAAGATGACCGGGTATTTCGGCGGTTTGGGCATGGCCGTCTTATCGAATTCGGCGATATGTTCCGTATAATTCTTGCCAATGCAGAAAATATTCCGTTCCATATGGGGAATCGGCGCCATGATGCGTACCGTGTCCAGCGGTTTCGCCTTGACAGCGCCGGTCTTTTCATTCTGTTCCAGTGCGTCGGCCAGGGCCAGCAGGCCGTCGTTGCCCTGCCGGATGAATTCCAGCATCGTTTCCGGAAGAGGCGTGAAAAAAGCTTCTTCCAAAGCAATGGCACCGTATACGCCATCTTCCGCTTCATTCAGGACGCCCCATTGAACGAAACCGAGGTCTTCAAAAGTAACCAGTTTTTTTATCATCATAAAAATTCGACTCCTTTACTCATGATAACTTATTATAGCATGACCACTAAAGAATGACTATCCTCTTCATAAAATAAGCGCAGTTTGCAGGCGGCCGGTCGCAGGCCGCAAAAAACGGCCAGCGGCCGTATGCGTAGGGGCCGGCCCGGGCAGCCTTTTTGGCCCGTCAGGTGCCGACCGACGGAAGGTGCAGGACGGCTGCCAAAACGGACAGCTGTGGCTGGCGGCCCGCTGCGAGATTCGATTACAGCCCATTCGGGTGTAATGGCAGGTCTTTACGAACCACGAATCACTAACCACGAGCCACTGCTTTTTTCGGACTCAGATGCGGCTACGCCGCGACAGACTCAAACTAACAACGACGCTTCGGGAAGCCCTCCGCGCGTAGCGGGCCGCCCGCCGCGTCTGTTCGTTCTGGAAACGGTCTTGCCCCTCCCGATGGTCGGTACTTGACGGGCTAGAAAGGCTTTGGGACGGCCCCTACGGTATCGCATGTAGGCGATGGGGAATAACGCTGGCAGTCTGCCGCAAAAAATACACGGCCATTGGCTGAATTGTAGGGGCTTCCCGTGGGAAGCCCGCCAGAGATATTCGACCACAGCCCGTTCGGGTATAATAACAGGATTTTACGATGGATACGAAAATGGCGATGTCGTCAGTTTGAGTATCTGCCGCCGCGTTGCGGCATCGGAGTCCGGGCGGCCTGTGGGCTGTGAACTGTGCTCTGTGTCCTCATTTTCCTAAATCTACTGGAAACAGTTGCAAAATAGGCGCTAATCACGGTATAATGTGATATTGAAGGCATTTATACATATATGAAAGGGAGATACATCGATGGATAACGAAACGACCAAAAATTTTATTGAAACTATTATCGATGAAGACAACGAAAAGAATACATATGGCAAGCGGGTCCATACCCGTTTCCCGCCGGAACCGAATGGCTATCTCCACATCGGCCACGCCAAGTCGATCTGCCTGAATTTCGGCATTGCTAAGAAATATGGCGGAATAACGAATCTCCGCTTTGATGACACGAATCCGTCGAAAGAAAATACGGAATATGTAGAATCGATTAAACGCGATGTCAAATGGCTCGGTTTTGACTGGGACGACCGCATGTTCTATGCGTCGGACTATTTCGATAAACTCTATGAATACGCCAAGAAGCTGATCCGCCTGGGCAAGGCTTATGTCGACGATTTGTCGAGTGATGAAATCCGCGAATACCGCGGCACGTTCAATACGCCGGGGAAGGAAAGTCCCTGCCGTAACCGCAGCGTCGAAGAAAACCTGCAGCTCTTTGAAGATATGAAAGCCGGCAAGTTCGCCGATGGCGAAAAGGTACTGCGCGCCAAAATCGATATGGCCAGCCCGAACCTCAACATGCGTGATCCGGTCCTTTACCGTATCGTCCATGCTTCGCACCATCGGACAGGCGACAAATGGTGCATCTACCCGATGTACGACTTCGCCCATCCCGTATCGGACGCCATCGAACGCATTACCCATTCTATCTGCACCTTGGAATTTGAAGCTCACCGTCCGCTGTACAACTGGGTCCTCGAAGACTGGGACGATCCGGAAGGCCAGAAACCGCGGCAGATCGAATTCGCCCGCCTGAATGTCACCAACATGATCACGAGCAAGCGCAAACTGCGCCTCCTCGTCGAAAAGGGCATCGTCAGCGGCTGGGATGATCCCCGTATGCCGACGATTTCCGGTATCCGCCGCCGCGGCTATACGCCGGAATCGATCCGTGACTTCTGCGAACGCATCGGCGTCGCCAAGGCGGACAGCATGGTCGATATTTCCCTCCTGGAATACTGCATCCGCGAAGACCTGAAGATGAAAGCACCGCGCCTGATGACGGTCATCGACCCGATCAAGGTCGTCCTCACCAATTATCCTGACGGCAAGACGGAAACGATGACGGCCGACAACAATCAGGAAAATGAAGCCATGGGCACGCGCGAAATGACGTTCAGCAAGAACCTTTATATCGAACGCAACGACTTCATGGAAGAACCGGTCAAGAAGTTCTTCCGCCTGGCTCCAGGCAAGGAAGTCCGCCTCAAGTATGCATACATCATCAAATGCGAAGAAGTTATCAAAGACGAAGACGGCAACATCGTCGAACTGCACTGCACGTATGACCCGGAAAGCAAGAGCGGCAGCGGTGCCAACGCCAACCGCAAGGTCAAAGGGACGTTGCACTGGGTCAATGCCGAAGATGCTGTCGACGTCGAAACCCGCGTCTATGACTATCTCTTGAAGGACGACGGCAGCGAGGAAGAAGGGGAAAGCAAGGATTTCCTCGACCAGATCAATCCCCACAGCCTCGACGTATACCACAGCAAGGCCGAAAAGGCATTGGCAACGTATCATGTCGGTGATAAGTTCCAGTTCCTGCGCCAGGGGTATTTCGTCATTGATCCCGATACGACGGCAGACCACCTGGTCGTCAACCGCATCGTCGGCCTCCGCGACACCTGGGCTAAGATGCAGAAAAAGAAAAAACAATAAGCGATTATTAAAAAAGGGGCTGCCTTTCTCAGAATGGATTAGAATTTCATGAGAAAGGGCGGCCCTTTCGTATCTTGCGTGTATAATGGAGGTAGGCCATGAAAACCCCTGGCTCACACAGTCTGTTGTTCTTCTTTATTTTCCTCATCGTCGGCGGTATCCTCGGTGGCATCGTCGGAGAGGCCCTGTATGCTGTTCCGGCCTTGAAGGGTATCCTGCCGGCCCTGACGCAGCATTATGAAATCTTGAATATCCAGAATATTCACCTCAATCTCTATCTCATGGAATTGCAGTTTGGCATCCATCTGGCACCGAATATGCTCAGCATCATCGGCGTCATCCTGGCAGCCATTCTCTTTCGTCATCTTCAATAATTTAGGAGGGATTATTACATGCTCATCTTAGCTTCTGGTTCGCCTCGTCGCCGCGAACTGCTGACGCAGATCGGCGTCGCCTATATGGTCAATCCGAGTACGTACAGTGAAGAATCACCGAAGAAAAAGGATCCGGAAAAATACGTCCAGGCCCAGGCGTTGGGCAAGGCCCGCGATGTAGCTGAAAAATTCCCGGGACAGTGGGTCCTCGGCGCCGATACGATTGTCGCCATCGATGGGGAAATGCTGGGCAAGCCCCGCAATGAAGCCGCTGCCGTCGAGATGCTGCGGGAATTGTCCGGTAAGAAACATTCTGTCTATACGGGCATCGCTTTGATCAATGGCCATAAGGAATACACGAAGGTCGTCGAAACGAAAGTCTGGTTCCGACGACTGAGTGAAAAGGAAATCAAAGCCTATGTCGCTTCTGGGGAACCGCTGGACAAAGCCGGTGCCTATGGCATACAGGGCCGGGCTGCGGCTTTCGTCGATAAGATCAATGGTTCCTATACCAACGTCGTCGGCCTGCCCTTGTCCCAGGTATGCAAGTTGTTCCACAAAGCCAAGGTCCATGTATGAGCGACCCTTTCCGCAGCCTCGCTGTTTGTGAGAAACCGCGGGAAAAATTCCTCCGTCACGGTCCTTCGGCTGTGACCGACCAGGATTTGCTGGCGATTCTATTGCGGACGGGTACGAAGGGACAATCCGTCCTCGATGTGTCGCGGCAGGTCCTTCATTCCCTGCCAGGGGAAAATATTTGTTATCTCAGTGATACCAGCATCGGCGACCTCTGTCAGATTCCCGGCATCGGGACGGATAAGGCCGTCACGGTCTGTGCCGCCGTCGAGCTGGGACGGCGTATTTCCCGGCAGCACGTAAAGGAAGCGGCGCCTGACTTCAGTACGCCCCAGGCCATTGCCGGCTATGTCATGGAAGATCTGCGCTTTTTGCCGCAAGAGCAGTTCGGCGCCGTCTATTTATCGACGAAGAACCAGCTCATCGCCTATCGCACGCTGACCATCGGCACGATCAATGCCAGCCTGGCCAAGTCGCGGGAAGTCTTCCGCTATGCCCTGCGCTACAATGCCGCAGCTGTCGTCCTGGTTCATAACCATCCGTCAGGCAACCCCGAACCGAGCCACGAGGATATCGTCGTGACCCAGCGCATTGCCGACGCCGGCCAGATCATGGAAATCCCCGTCCTCGACCACATCATCATCGGCGACGGGACCTTCGTCAGCCTTTGCGAGCGCGGTTACGTGTAAAGACAAATGACAGGGTTTCATGATATAATGGATGTAAAATACCGTCCGCCTGCAAGCGGGAAACTGGCAGTGCGGTCTCTGAGGTGAGCCTTATGATTCTTTACTTTTCAGGAACGGGAAATTCATTATATGTGGCCAAGAAGCTGGCTGAACTGACTGGCGATACGGCCGTGCCGATTTCGGCTATCCATGAACGGTGCCAGCGTATCCAGGATCGCATCATCGGCTTTGTCTTTCCCGTCTATTTCGGGGATCTTCCCGAACCCGTACAGGAGTTCATCAGACAGGTCCGTTTCCAGAAATCGACCTATTTTTATGGCATTGCTACTTGCGGCAGTGCGCCTGGCCGGTCGCTCAGGACGATGGACCGGATCCTCCGGCGTCAACATTGTTCTTTGTCTTACGGGGCTGTCCTGCCGATGATCGCCAACAGTACTATCGCGTCGCGGCGCCATATCCGCTACGATATGAACCGCCTGGACCACGCCGATGAACTGGTCGCTGCCGCAGCCGATAAGATACGCGGGCAGGTCCGGGATACGACGGCCATCCATTCGTCGCTGTCGGCCTGGCTCATGAACCTGGGCCTGATCCGCCATGCCGGGGAACGCTGGCTGACGCCATCTGTCGATGGGGGACGCTGTGTTGCCTGCGGCCTCTGTGCCCGCATCTGTCCGGTGAGCAATATCATCTGTACGGCGAAAAGGGCCGTCATCGGCTCTCATTGCAGCCATTGCCTGGCCTGTGTCCACTGGTGTCCCCAGCAGGCCGTCACTGTCCATGGTAAACAGATCCTCTCTGAAGACCAGTACCACCATCCCGACGTCACGGCTGAAGACATGATGCGGCGATAAGAGTAAAAAGGGGCTGTCACATGTGCGACAGCCCCTTTTTTTATCCGGACCCTTACTTCCAGACGAGGAGCAGGGAAGCGCCGAATTCTTTTTTGAATTGTTTGCTCAGTTGTTTCATTTCGTAGTCAGCGGCGTTGTACGTCGAGCCCGGCGCCGTCGTGATGATCATGACGGCGACGTTTTCGGCCAGTGTGACTTCGACGTCGGTGACGATTTGTTCATACGTCAGGTCCGAGGCTTCGGCCAGGGCCAGGATGGTCGAGAGTTTGCGGATCATGATCCAGTCTTCGGCAGAGGCCATGTTGGCGTAACGGTAGGCCCGGATGATCTTGCGGCTGATGCCGTGATGGAAGCCGGCGATGAAGCCCGTAATGATTTGTTCGACCTGGGTCAGGCCGTAGAGCGGGGCATGAGCGATCATGAAGGCCGAATGGCGGGCGTGGTCGTAGAAGTTGATGATCTTGCCGACATCGTGCATGCGGGCGGCTGTCTGCAGCAGGAGGCGTTCCCGCGGGCCGTAGCCGTGGAGCGGCTGGAGCTGGTCGAAGAGCTGGGTGGCAATGCGCGTGACCTGGTCGTAGTGAGCCTGGTTGATGATGACGCCGCTCAGCGTACCGATGAAGTTCTTGACGCTGAAATCGAGGATGTCGTCGAAACGCGGTGACGGCAGCTGGCAGTACGAAGCGTAGTATTCAAAGAATAAACCTTCGCGGAGGCCACAGCCGCTGACGACCATTTCCGGGCTGCCCGTCATGTCGAAGATGGTCTTGATGACGGCTGCACCGGCGACTATGAGGTCAGAGCGTTCACTGGACAGGCCGGCGATTTTCTTGCGGTTGGCACTGGTCCGCGTCGTGATTTCATGATAGAGGTTTTCAAAATGTTTCAGGGGCATGATGTAATTATGGAGCTTCGACAGTTCATAATTCGTCGCCCGCTGGTCCATTTTGGCGAAGTTACGGGCTGTACCGCCGATGCCGACGATGGGCAGCTGGATGTCCGCTATCCAGGGGACGGCGGCCATCTTTTTGCGGACGAATTTCATCAGGCTGGCAATGGCTTCGGAATCAGGATTGCCCTGGGTGCCGAATTTTTCCGTCAGCGTGACGGCGCCGATGGGGACCGACAGGGAATGGACGGCTTCTCCGTCGCGGACTAAGGTCATTTCGACGCTGGCACCGCCCAGGTCGAAGATGAGGAAGTCCTTCATGGCGATGGTGTTGATGACGCCGAGATAGCCTAAGTACGCTTCCCGTTCACCGGTGATGACGTTCATGGTGATGCCCGTTTCGGCATTGATGCGCTTCAGGAAAGCTTCGCCGTTGCTGGCATTGCGGACGGCTGCCGTCGCGACGGCCCGGCATTCATGGATGTCCATGACTTCCATGATGTGCTTATAGACATGCAGGCAGGTCAGGGCCCGCTGCATCCCTTCTTCACTGATGACGCCGGTCTGGCTCAGGCCGTGGCCCAGGCGGATGGCTTCTTTTTCCTGATAGAGCAGGGAATAAGACTGGTTGTCGGCAATCTGCATGACGACAAAACGGATGGAGTTAGAGCCCATGTCGATGATGGCTAATTTTTCCATGGTATACCTCGTTTCTGCGGATGTTTATCAAGTTTATCGTTTACCTTTTCCATTATACTACAGAATAGAGAGGCATGCCGAAAATTTTTACAAAAAATATACATACATACGGTGACTTTCATGTATAATAAGAGGAGTATCAGCTAGACAGCAACTATACCGTCAAGAAAAGTGGGGAGAGTAATGGAAAAACAAACCCGGAATGTTTTCGGTATCATCCATATCGGGACGGTCAATATGACCTTGAAGGTCATTGCTTACTCGTCTTTGGATGATATGGAAACCATCGAAAACGTATCCCGAGAAGTAAAATATGGGGAAACGGTATTCCAGCGCCATCACGTCAGTTTTCAGTCTCTGAACGAAATCTGTCAGGTCCTGCTGGGATTCCGCCAGCTCCTTTGCGACTATGATGTCAAAGATGTCCGCGTCCTGTCGACGACAGTCATCAGCGAAGCCGACAACTTGATCAGTGTCCTTGACCAGATCCATATCCGTACGGGCTTCGACGTCGAAGTCATCCACATGACCAAGGAAATCTATTATAAGTTCTTTGGTCTTTATTATAATGTATTGAAAGGCAAATTCAATTTTGCCGATAAAGCCGTCATGCTCCTGGACATCACGTCTGGCGGCGTCGGCCTGACCTGCTGGAAATCGGACCGCCTCTTATTCCAGCAGAATATCCACATCGGCTCCCTGCGCATCCTGGAAAATTTCACGGAAAAACAGCGTGACGAGCTGACGTTCCCGACGGCTGTGCGCGAATATATCTACGGCACCCTTTACCCGCTCTGGAAAGGCGCCCAGCAGTATGATATCAAGTATATCGTCCTGTCTGGCCGCGGAGCCAACCTGGTGGCACGCCTCATGGGTAAGACCAGTGAGAACGGCCTCTTCCTGATCACGCCGGATGAACTGCGCCAGTTCGTCTATTCCTTCCACGGCGTCACGCCGTTCAAGCTCATGAAGCGCTTCGGCCTGTCCCAGAACCTGGCCAATGTCATCATGCCGACGATTCTCTTGTATTATGAACTGCTGCGCATCGTCGATATCGACATGCTGGTCGTCATGCCGACGACCTTTACTGAAGGCTATACCATGTATTATGTGGCCGAAAAGACCCATAACGATTATATGGCCCATCTCCAGGGCCTGCTCCTGGACATGATGCGCCGCCTGGCCAAGAAGTACTTGTCCGATTCCATCCATTCCGCCCGCATCGAAGAATACTGCAACGTCCTCTTCCAGGCGCTGTACCAGTTCATCGGCCTCGATTACAGCTATAATTATCTGCTCCGCCTGGCCGCGATTTTTCACGAAACGGGGAAATTCATCAATATCCGCAAACACAACCTCTGCACGTATAACCTCATCAGGGAAACGGACCTCTTCGGCCTGGCCGACGATGAAAAGGAAATCCTGGCCGCCGTTCTCTACTATGCCTTTGACGGTACCTTACAGGAAGCGTCGCCAGTCTACCATTCCCTGACGCCACGGCAGAAGGTCATTACGGCTAAGCTGACGGCGATTTTCCGCCTGGCCGATTCCCTGGACAAGAGCCATTTAGGGAAAATCAGCGCCATCCGGGCGGAACTCAGGGAAGACGAGCTCGTCGTCCATTATACGGCCGATGCCGATATTTCTCTGGAACGCTGGACATACCTGAAAATGGCCGTCGACTTTGCCGAAGTCTTTGGCATTTCGACGAAATTAGTGAAAGGATAAGATAATCATGGCAGATTTTACGGATGCTCAATATTTTTTAAATCGTGAATGTACATGGGTCAAATTCAATGAACGGGTCCTGCGCGAAGCCATCGTCCCGTCCAACCCGCTGCTGGAACAGCTGAATTTCATCGCCATCGCAGCGTCGAACCTGGATGAATTCTTCATGATCCGCGTCGCCGGCGTCAAGCACCTCGTCGAAAGCGGGGTCAAGCACATCGACATCGCCGGCATGACGCCGCAGGAACAGTTTGAAGCCATCCAGTCCATGGTCCATAAGCTGGTCGGCGACCAGTACCGCTACTATGAAGATATCCAGCAGAAGCTGCAAGCTCACGGCCTGCACTTCATCGGCGTCGATGCCCTTGACGATGACCAGCGGCTGTGGCTGGAAAGCTTCTTTGAACGGGAAATCTACCCGGTCGTCACGCCCATGGCCGTCGATTCCAGCCATCCCTTCCCATTCCTGTCCAGCCTGAACCTGAACCTGGCCGTCCTCTTGCGCCGCAAACAGGGGGACCGCTCGGTCAAGACGGCTATCCTGCCGGTCCCGACGTCAGTCATCGACCGCATCATCAAGGTCCCGGACAGTGTTTCGCCGGCTGGCAAGCAGCATGAAGGTCATCAGTTCCTCTTCCTGGAAGACGTCATCGCCGCTTATGCGGAACGCTTCTTCCTGGGCTGCGACATCCTGGAAGTCGAACCGTTCCGCGTCACCCGCGACGCCGACCTGGATATCGACGACGATGCCGAAGACCTCCTGATGGAAGTCGAAAAGAGCCTGAAGAAACGCCGCAAAGGGGCGGCTGTCCGCCTGGAACTGGCTGCTTCGTCGTCGCGCATGATCCGCGACTTCCTGCGCGATGAACTGCAGCTCGAAGAACGGGACATCTATTCGATTCCGGGTCCCCTGGACTGCAAGGTCTTCTTCTCCTTCGTCGGCATCGACGGCTACGATGACCTGCGCTATCCGCCGGTGACGCCGCAGCCGTCGTCGGAACTGGCCGCCATCGACGCGCCCGATTTCTGGTCGGCCATTGCCGAACGGGACGTCATGGTCCATCATCCCTATGAAACCTTTGAAACGGTAGAACACTTCATCCAGCTGGCTGCGACGGACCCCCATGTCCTGGCCATCAAACAGACGCTCTACCGCGTCAGCAGCAAGTCGCCCATCATCGCCGCCCTGGCCCAGGCTGCCGAAAACGGCAAACAGGTCACGGTCCTCATGGAAGTCAAGGCCCGTTTCGATGAAGAAAATAATATCCACATGGCCCGCAAGCTGGAAAAAGCCGGCTGCCATGTCATTTACGGCATCATGGGCCTCAAGACCCATTCTAAGATCACCCTCGTCGTCCGCCGCGAAGAAGACGGCATCCGCCGCTATGTCCACTTGGCGACGGGCAACTACAACGGCAAGACGGCCCGCATCTATACGGACGTCGGCATCCTGACGGCCAATACCCTCATCGGCGTCGACGCATCGGCTTTCTTCAACCTCTTGTCGGGCTACTCCGATCCTCCTCAGTGGAATAAGCTGGCCGTTGCGCCGCTCAACCTGCGGGAAACGATTTATCAGGAAATCGATCAGGAAATCGCTCAGGCCAAGGCCGGCAAGAAAGCTGTCATCGTGGCCAAGATGAATTCGCTCCTCGATAAGTACGTCATCGCCAAGCTCTATGAAGCGTCGGCAGCCGGCGTCAAGATCCGCCTCATCGTCCGCGGCATCTGCGTCATCCGCCCGGGCCTGCCTGGCATCAGCGAAAACATCGAAGTCCACAGCATCGTCGGCCGCTTCCTGGAACACAGCCGCCTGTTCTACTTCTACAACGGCGGCAAGGAAGATGTCTTCATTTCTTCGGCAGACTGGATGCCGCGCAACCTCAACGAACGCGTCGAATTGATGACACCTGTCGAATTCCCGCCGCATAAAGAACGGATCAAGCGCATCCTGAAAGTATACTTCGACGACAACGTCAAGGCCTATGCCATGAACAGCGACGGCTCGTACCGCTACCTGGCAGACGAACGCAAGGGCAAGCCTGTCAACGCCCAGGATACATGCCAGCGCGAAGCCGAACGGCTGGCATCGGAACGGAAGAAGGCAGCCCGCCAGTTCCGCAACGTCGTCCTGCGCCCGCGTCCTGCTGAAGAAGACAAGTAAATTGACAAGCCTGCCGGTCTTTGCTACAATGAAAAGAAAAGCATTAGGAGGCATGGCATGGACTGGAAACGATTCAGCATGACTGGATTCAAGAATAAACGACCGATTACACGCATGTACGCGACGATGATCGCCTTATTGGTCATCGTGTCCCTGACAGGGTTCATCGACAGGGGGAAATCAGTGACCCTCGTCGCCGATGGCGAAACCCGCCAGGTATATACCCACGCTGTCAATGAAAAGGCATTGATGCGGGAAAACAATATTGACATCGGTGATTACGATGAAATCGATGTTTCGACGCAGAAACTCGATGACGGCAGCTACGTCAAGGTGCGCCGGGCCATCCCGGTCACCCTGGAGTACCGCGGACAGACCCAGGAAGTCTACACGGCCAAGCACAATTCCCAGGAAGTCGCCGAACAGTACGGCTATAATAAGGAAAAGTACCGCCCTTATGGCGATGTCCAGAAACCGCTCCAGGCGGGGCAGCACATCGTCATCGGCCACGTATCGCGCAAGACCATTACGGAAGATGAAGTCGTGCCCTATGCCATCGAAAGCATCCCTGATGAAACCTTGGGCCAGGGTGAAGAAAAAGTCATCCAGGAAGGGCAGAACGGCCGCAAGCGGGTCAAGCTGAACATCGTCAGCGTCGACGGCCAGGTCGCCGACAAGGAAACGCTGTCGACGGAGCTCATTTCGGAAATGCAGCCTCTGGTCCGCAAAGTCGGCACTAAGGAAACCGTTGAAATCAATACCAGCACAGGTGATGTATCCCACTACCAGAAGATCATCACCATGGAAGCGACGGCCTATCTGCCGACGGACGGCGACGGCCAGTGCATCACCCGCATGGGGACGCGGGCCCGTTATGGCGTCGTCGCTGTCGACCCCAACGTCATTCCCCTGGGCTCGACGGTCTTCATTCCCGGCTATGGCGTAGCCCGGGCCGAAGATACAGGCGGAGCCATCCTCGGCAACCGCATCGACCTCTGCATGGAAGACTACGATGCCTGCATGAACTTCGGCCGCCGCACCGTACCGGTCTATGTCCTGAATTAAATTTTTCATTATCCGCTACGAACTGCAAACTTACAACTCAAAGCAAGGGCAGGCATTTGAAAAAATGCTTGCCCTTGTTTGTCATATATGCTATAATATCAAAGGTTTGAATACCAAACCCTAAAATACACACGCTTGGCGAGCTCAGCACTGTGCCCGTTCCCCGTGGGGAAGGGTGAAGATGAGCGATGACCGGGCGGAGGAAAAAACAGGAGGAATTACAATTATGGCAGTAGTATCTATGAAACAATTATTGGAAGCCGGCGTTCATTTCGGTCATCAGACCCGCCGTTGGAACCCGAAGATGGCTCGTTTCATCTTCACCGAACGTAACGGTATCTACATCATCGACTTGCAGAAAACCGTTAAGAAAATGGACGAAGCTTACAATTTTGTCCGCGACCTGGCTGCTGAAGGCGGCAAAGTCCTCTTCGTAGGCACGAAAAAACAGGCCCAGGAATCCATTAAAAACGAAGCAGAACGCTGCAACCAGTACTTCGTCAACGAACGCTGGCTCGGCGGTATGCTCACCAACTTCCAGACTATCGAAAAGCGCGTAAAACGCTTGAAGACGTTGGAAAAACAGGCCGAAGATGGCACGTTCGAACTCTTGCCGAAGAAAGAAGTTACGCTCCTCAAACATGAAATGGAAAAACTTCAGAAATACCTCGGCGGCATCAAAGACATGAAGAAACTCCCGGACGCTCTCTTCATCATCGACCCGAAAAAAGAAGAAATCGCTGTTTCTGAAGCCCGCAAACTTCACATCCCCATCATCGCTACGGTTGACACCAACTGCGACCCCGATGTCATCGACTATCCGATTCCGGCTAACGATGACGCTATCCGCGCCGTCAAACTCTTGACCGGCAAAATCGCTGATGCTGTCCTCGAAGGCAACCAGGGCGAACAGACTGAAGAAGGCGCCGCTGAAGGTGCTGAAGCCGCTGAAGAAAAAGCAGCAGAATAAGATTACTTGTTCTTTGAGAACTGAATGGTTATTATAGGAAGGTAAGGAGCCTTTGCTTCTTACCTTTCTTCAAACTGTATAATTCACATTACTTTTAGGAGGAATACTCATGGCTATTACAGCAGCAATGGTAAAAGAATTAAGAACAAAAACCGGTGCAGGCATGATGGACTGCAAAAAAGCATTGACCGAAAGCAACGGCGACATGGAAAAAGCCGTCGACTTGCTTCGCGAACACGGCTTGGCTGCAGCAGCTAAGAAAGCAGACCGCATCGCTGCTGAAGGTTTGGTTTATTCTTACATCCATGGCAACGGCCGTATCGGCGTTCTCGTCGAAGTCAACTGCGAAACGGACTTCGTCGCTCAGACAGATAACTTCAAAGCACTCTGCAAAGACATTGCAATGCAGATCGCTGCTGCAAAACCGGCATACCTCAAACGCGAAGAAGTTCCGGCTGACGTATTGGAACATGAAAAAGAAGTTCTCCGTCAGCAGGCCCTGAACGAAGGCAAACCGGAAAAGATCGTCGAAAAGATGATTACCGGCCGTATCGAAAAATTCTACAAAGAAAACTGCCTCCTCGATCAGGAATTCATCAAAGATTCGGACAAGACGGTCCAGCAGGTCGTTACGGAAGCCATCGCTAAGATCGGTGAAAAAATCGACATCCGCCGTTATACGCGTTATGAATTGGGTGAAGGCCTGGAAAAACGGAACGATGATTTTGTTTCCGAAGTAATGGCACAAGCTAAATAAGATTGCATAAGAGAACACCCAACCCGTGTTCTCTTATTTTCTAATTGGACTTGTATACCGACAGAGGAGGCACTTCTTTTATGGAATCGAAAAAGTATCATCGCATCGTATTGAAATTGAGCGGCGAAGCACTGGCTGGCAAACAGGGTTACGGTATCGACCCGGAAACGGTTGAAACCATTGCCAAGCAGGTCGTCGAAGTCAATAAGCTCGGCGTCCAGGTCGCCATCGTCGTCGGCGGCGGCAACATCTGGCGCGGCCTGTCCGGTTCGGCTAAAGGCATGGACCGCGTCTCGGCAGACTACATGGGCATGCTGGCTACGGTCATGAATTCCCTGGCCCTCCAGGACGCCATGGAAAAGAACGGCGTCGCTACCCGCGTCCAGACGGCTATCAACATGCAGCAGGTCGCTGAACCGTATATCCGCCGCCGGGCTATCCGCCATATGGAAAAAGGCCGCGTCGTCATCTTCGGTGCCGGTACGGGCAACCCTTACTTCTCGACGGATACGACAGCCGCACTGCGGGCTGCTGAAATCGAAGCCGATGCCATCCTCATGGCCAAGAACGGCGTCGACGGCGTCTACGACAGCGATCCCAAACTCAATCCGGATGCCAAGATGTTCAAGCATCTGACCTATCTCGACGTCATCAACAAAGACCTGAAGGTCATGGATGCTACGGCTACGACGCTCTGCCGCAACAACAACATCCCCATCGTCGTCTTCAACATCGACCAGCCGGGGAACATCGTCAAAGCCGCCAGCGGAGAAGATTTAGGCACTGTAGTCGACAAAGAAGACTAAAAGCTGTATGATATACTTATAAAAATAAAATAAGGAAGTGATTGACATGGAAGTAAAAGAAATCATTGCCCAGCACGAAGAAAAGATGGACAAGACCATCGAAGCCCTGAAACGGGAATTGTCGTCGATCCGCACGGGCCGCGCCAGCACGTCGCTGCTGGACCGGATCACCGTCGACTACTATGGTACGCCGACGCCGGTCAAACAGGTCGCCAATGTGGCCGCTCCGGAACCGCGCATGATCACCATTGCCCCGTGGGAACCGAAGATGCTCGGTGAAATCGAAAAGGCCATCCTCAAGTCCGACTTGGGCCTGAACCCGAACAACGACGGCAAGATCATCCGCCTGGAAATCCCCCAGCTGACGGAAGAACGCCGTAAGGAACTGAGCAAGAAAGTCAGCAAGATTGCCGAAGACTCGAAAGTCGTCATCCGCAATATCCGCCGCGACGCCAACGAAACCATCAAGAAGATGGAAAAGAAGAAGGAAGTCACGGAAGATGACAGCAAAGAAGGTCAGGAAAACATCCAGAAGCTGACGGATAAAAAAATCAAGGTCATCGACGAAATCAAAGCGAAAAAAGAAAAAGAAGTCATGGCCGTATGATGGATATACGGATTTTTATTGGCATGCCGTTACGGTATGCCAAATCTGTATTACAGGAAAAAAATATTCCTTTTGTCATAGAGCGGACGCTGTCGCGGAGCCACTTTTTCCACTGCGACCCTGAGCAGACCTATGTCATCCGCGCCCAGCGGCGGGATGACGGCACAGTCTGCCTCTTGGTCAACGACAGCCTGGAGATGAGCGGATCCGTAGCGGCAGCCCTGCGAAATGGAGACGTACAGCATGATTAACTTTTTTGGCAAAAAGAAGGAAACAGCAGGCTCCGTGTCCGAAGCCATGCTGGATCCGAATAACATTCCCCGCCACGTAGCCATCATCATGGACGGCAATGGCCGCTGGGCCAAGCGCAAGGGCCTGCCCCGCAGTTACGGCCATCGCGCCGGTGCCGATACGCTCAAGCGCATCGTCGTCGCTGCCGACGACCTGGGCATCAAGGTCCTGACGGTCTATGCCTTTTCTACGGAAAATTGGAAGCGCCCTGATGAAGAAGTGTCGTACATCATGAAGCTCATGAAGAGTTACCTGAGCAAGAATCTCCTGGAACTCAAGGAACACAACGTGCAGCTCCACGTCATCGGCGATATGAAGCGGCTCCATCCGGACCTGCAGGACGCCTTTTCTCAGGCCGAAGCCGAAATGGCCGCCAATACGGGCCTTATCCTCAACGTCGCCGTCAATTACGGCGGCCGCCTGGAAATCACCCAGGCTGCCCGTAAAGTGGCAGAAGCCGTCCGGGACGGCCAGATCCGCCCCGAAGACATTAGCGAAGCGACGCTGGCCCAGTATCTCTATACGGAGCCGGAAAATGACGTCGATCTGCTCATCCGCCCCGGTGCGGACAAGCGGGTCAGCAATTTTCTCCTCTGGCAGATGGCCTACGCCGAATTCTGGTACACCCAGCTCTGTTGGCCCGATTTCAGCAAAGATACCCTGGTCGAAGCTATTTTGTCCTTCCAGGGCCGGGAACGGCGCTTCGGCGGCTTAAAATAAATCAGGGAAGGTATATGATATGTTGGCAAAACGAATACTGACAGGCATCGTCGGTGGTGCCTTTACGATTTTTGTGATTTACGAAGGGAACTGGCTGTTTTTCCTCATGATGGCCCTGTTATCCCTCGTCGCCTGGTATGAATACGGCAACCTGGTCCACAAGCTCCACGCCGTGACGGCCGACAAGTGCGGTGCCGTATGGCTCGTCGCCATGCTGGCCGCTTATTGGTTCGGCAGCACCAAGGTCATGCTCGTCCTGGCCTTGGGCCTCCTTTTCTGGCTCATGCTGCGGACCGTCTTTTTCCACAACAAGATTAAGCCCGTAGACAGTGCCTATACCTTGTACGGCCTGCTCTATATCGGCTGTGGCTTTCTGGCCATGCTGGCCCTGCGCAGCGGCTCTGTGGCTTCCTTCATGGGCAGCAGCTTCGGCGCCGTCATGTTGGAACCGGCGCGGTTCTTCGTCTTTCTCCTCATCTTTTCGACCTGGGCCAGCGATACTTTTGCCTTTGCCGTCGGCAAGATGATGGGCAAAGTCAAGCTCTGCCCGGCCATCAGCCCCGGCAAGACCCGCGAAGGCGCTATCGGCGGTTTCGTCGGTACCCTGGCCGTGGCCATCATCTTTTCACTCATCTTTAAATTCTCCGTCCTCCACGCCCTGGCCATCGGCGTCATCATCGGCATCATGGCTCCTTTAGGCGATCTGGTCGAATCCATCTTGAAGCGCGTCTGCGGCGTCAAGGATTCGGGGAACATCATCCCTGGCCACGGCGGCGTCCTCGACCGCTTCGACAGCCTGCTCTTTGCAGCGCCGGCTATGTACGTCTATTTGATGCTGGTCATTTAAAGGAGGGCAGGGAATGAAGGATATTTTGATTTTAGGTAGTACCGGCTCTATCGGGACCCAGGCCGTCGACGTCATCGACGCCCATCCCGAGGCCTTCCGCCTGGCCGGCGTCGCTGCTTATTCCCATTGGCAGGAAGTGGCCTGCCAGGTCCGGGACCATCAGGTGAAATGGGCCTGCATGGTCGACGAAAAGGCGGCTGATGAACTGCGCCGTGCCGTCGGTCCGGCGTGTACTGTCTTTTCCGGCAGTGACGGCCTCTTGAAACTCATCGATGAATGCGACGCCCAGATTGTCCTGACGTCCCTCGTCGGCGCCGCCGGTATCGAACCGACGCTCCACGCCATCGAGAAGGGGATGGACATCGCCCTGGCCAACAAGGAAACCCTCGTCGCTGCCGGTGAACTGGTCATGAAGGAAGCCGCAGCCCGCGGCGTCCGCATCCTGCCCGTCGACAGCGAGCACGGGGCCATCTTCCAGTGCCTCCAGGGGCGCCGCCCGGAAGAAGTGGCCAAACTGCTGGTCACGGCTTCCGGCGGACCTCATTTCCGCCGGCCTGCGTCGGAATTTTCGTCGATTACGGTCGAACAGTGCCTCAAGCATCCGACGTGGAACATGGGTGGCAAGATCACCATCGATTCGGCGACGATGTTCAATAAGGGCCTGGAAGTCATCGAAGCCCACTGGCTCTTCCACATGCCCTTCGACAAGATCGAAGTCGTCATCCAGCCGCAGAGCATCATCCATTCCATGATCGAGTTCATCGACGGTTCCGTCCTGGCTCAGCTGGGCATGCCCGATATGCGCCTGCCCATCCAGTACGCCTTTACCTATCCGGGACGGATGACCGTCCGCGGCGCCCGGCCCATCGACTGGAAGACGCTGGGGACGCTGGAATTCTTCCCGCCTGACGACGAGAAGTTCCCGTCCATCGGCCTGGCCTATGAAGCCGGCCGCATCGGCGGTACCATGCCCTGTGTCCTCAACGGGGCCAATGAAGTCGCCGTCTATGCTTTTCTGCGTAAAGAGATTTCCTTTACGCGTATTTTTGATATTGTCCGTACAGTCATGGAACGGCACACGGTCTCGCACGACGTCACCCTGGCGTCTATCCGCCAGGCCGATGCCTGGGCCCGCCGCTGTGCTGCTTCCTTGCTGTAGAAAGGGGATTTCCCGTGGGTCTTACTATTTTAGCGACGATCTTCGTCTTCAGTGTCATCGTCTTCGTCCACGAACTGGGCCATTTCGCGACGGCCAAGTGGGCGGGGATGCAGGTCGATGAGTTCGCACTCGGCTTTGGTCCCAAAGTGTACAGTGTACGCCGCGGAGATACAGAATATTCCCTGCGGGCCATTCCTCTTGGCGGATTCAACCGCATCGCCGGCATGACGGAAGAGGAAGACTTGAACGATAAATCTTTCCTGAGCAAACCTGTCTGGAAGCGCATGATCGTCATCGCTGCCGGCGGTATCATGAACTTCGTCCTGGCCATCGTCCTCTTGTGGGGCCTGTTCTTCGTCGTCGGTACGGTGACTGTTTCGCCGGAAGCCGTCGTCGGTTCGACCATCGCCGGCTCACCGGCCGAACAGTCGGGCCTCGCAGCCGGCGACCGCATCGTCCGCATCGGCAACCAGGAAATTTCCAAATGGTCTGATATTTCTCAGGCCGTCGCGCCATACAGCCGCGCCGTCGTTACCGTGGAAATCGAACGGGACGGCCAGATCCAGGGCGTCGAAATGGTGCCTGACGTAGACAGCGCCTCGAAGAAAGCCATGCTCGGCGTCATGCCCATGACGACCAAAGAAGCTCATGGCTTCTTTGAATCGGCGGTCATGGCCGTCCAGCGGACAGGCAAGCTCTGCCAGCTCATGATCGTCGGCCTCTATGATATGGTGACGGGCCGGGAAAAGGCCGAAGTCGCCGGTCCTATCGGCGTCGCTCAGCTGGCCGGTCAGGTCGCTGCATCGGGCTTTGCCAATTTGCTCATGTTCACGGCCTTCCTCAGCCTCAACCTGGGCATCTTGAATCTCCTGCCCGTACCGCTCCTCGATGGAGGCTATATTATTTTATTGATTCTCGAAGGTATTACGCGCCGGCGGATGCCGAAACGGGCGTTGTACTACATCCAGGTCACAGGGGCCGTCCTCTTGGGCTCCCTGTTCCTCTTCGCCATGTTTCAGGATATCAGTCGCTTTTAGAAAGGCAGGCCTTGCATGAAACGTAGAAAATCTCTTCCCGTCCAGGCGGGCAGCGTCACCATCGGCGGCGATGCACCCGTATCGGTCCAGACCATGTCGACGGTCAACCCGGCCCATATGGCCGAAGCCGTCGTCGATGCCCGCCGCCTGGCATCGTATGGCGCTGAAATCTTGCGCTTCGCCGTTCCCGATATGGAAGCGGCCAAAGGCCTGGCCGCCGTCGTTCAGGCCGTGGATATCCCCATTGTCGCCGATATCCACTTCGATTACCGCCTGGCCCTGGCCGCCGTCGACAGCGGCGTCCAGGCCCTGCGCATCAATCCGGGCAATATCGGATCTGACGACAATGTCGTCAAAGTCGTCGAAAAAGTACGTCCTAAGGGAATCCCCATCCGTATCGGCATCAATACAGGTTCCCTGCCGGAAGATATCCTGGCTCAGAGCGGCGGCCATCCGACGGCAGAAGGCATGGTCGAAGGGGCCCTGCGCCATATCCGCATCCTGGAACGCATGGATTACCGCAACATGGTCATTTCCCTCAAGTCCTCCGACGTGCCCTTGATGATCGAAGCCTATGAAGCCCTGGCCGATAAGGTGCCTTATGCCCTGCACTTGGGCGTAACCGAAGCCGGCCTGGTCCGTGAAGGGAGCATCAAGTCGGCCATCGGTATCGGTACGCTGCTCCACGAAGGCATCGGCGACACGATCCGCGTATCCCTGACGGGCGATCCCGTCGAAGAAATCAAGGCCGGCCAGACCATCCTCAGTGCCCTTGGCCTGCGCCGTTTCGGGCCGACCCTCATTTCCTGTCCGACTTGCGGCCGGACCCAGGTCCACCTCATCGACCTGGCCCAGGAAGTGGAAGAGGCCATTTCTCATCTGACCGTGCCCATCAAGGTCGCCGTCATGGGTTGTGTCGTCAACGGTCCCGGTGAAGCCAGGGAAGCCGATTTCGGCATTGCCGGCGGTAAGGGGAAGGGCATCGTCTTTTCTCATGGCCAGGTCCTGCGCACCGTGCCGGAAGACCGGCTCGTGTCCAGCCTGCTGGAAGAAATTGAAAAAACCATTGCAAAGGAGTCTTAACTCATGTTAGCATCGAAATTGTATAGTCCGACGCTGCGGGAAATCCCGGCAGACGCCGAAATCGCCAGCCATCAGTATATGTTGAAAGCCGGGATGATCCGCAAGAACGGCGGCGGCTTGTATTCTTTCCTGCCTTTAGGCCGCCGGGTCGAACTCAAGATCGAAGCCATCGTCCGCGAAGAAATGAACAACATCGGCGCCCAGGAAATCATGATGCCCATTATGCAGCCGGCTGAAATCTGGCATGAATCGGGCCGCTGGAATGCCTATGGCCCGGAAATGTTCAAACTCGAAGACCGCCATGGCAATCATTTCTGCCTCGGGCCGACACACGAAGAATTGATTACGACCCTGGTCCGCAATGAACTGCGCTCGTACAAGCAGATGCCCGTCACGCTGTGGCAGATGCAGAATAAATACCGCGACGAAATCCGCCCGCGTTTCGGCCTCATGCGCAGCCGTGAGTTCGTCATGAAAGATGCTTATTCCTTCGACGTCGACGAAGAAGGCCTGCACAAGAGCTATCAGGATGAATACGATGCCTATACGCGCATCTTCACGCGCTGCGGCCTGAATTTCAAGCCCGTCGAAGCCGACAGCGGCCAGATCGGCGGCAATCACACCCATGAATTCATGGCCCTGGCCCAGGCCGGCGAAGCCGAAATCGTATCGTGCTCGAAGTGCGATTATGCAGCAGATATTGAAAAAGCCGTTCCTCAGGCCATCGAAATGCTGGCAGAAGACGCCAAAGATGTAGAACTCATCGAAACGCCGAACTGCTCGACCATTGAAGACCTGGCCCAGTTCCTCCACATTCCCGTCGAAAAGACGATCAAAGCCGTCGCTTTCACTATCGACGGCGAAAAGACGGTCCTCTGCATGGTCCGCGGCGACCATGAAGTCAATGACGTCGCCGTCCAGAATTTCGTCGGCGGCAATGTCATCGAACCGGCGACGGAAGACGAATTGAAGGCCCACGGCCTCCAGCCGGGCTACATGAGCCCCATGGGTGCCGATAAACCGGATAATGAAACGTTCTTCGTCCTCGTCGATCCGTCGGCTATGAACGTCCCCAACGGCGTAACCGGTGCCAATAAGGCCGGCTATCACTATCAGAACGTCAATCCGTCGCGGGACTTCAAAGACGTGACGGTCACGACTATCCGCAGCATGGTCGCCGGCGACAAATGCCCGCACTGCGGCGCACCTGTCGAAATCGTCCGCGGCATCGAAGTCGGCCAGGTCTTTGAACTGGGCACGAAGTATTCCGAAGCCCTCCATGCGACCTTCCTCGACCAGAACGGCAAGGCCAAACCCTACGTCATGGGCTGCTACGGCATTGGCGTCACCCGTACCATAGCCGCTGCCATCGAACAGTTCCACGACGAACACGGCATCATGTGGCCTGTCGCCATCGCGCCTTTTGAAGTGGCCATCGTCCCGGTCAGCAGCAAAGACCAGGATCAGGTCCGCATCGCCGGTGACCTCTATCAGGCCCTGCAGGCTGCCAAGGCCGACGTCCTCCTCGACGACCGTAATGAACGGGCTGGCGTCAAGTTCAACGACGCCGACCTCATCGGCTATCCCGTCCGGGTCACGGTCGGCAAGAAGAGCGCTGCCGAAGGCACTGTCGAAATCAAGATCCGCCGGACTGGCGAACAGGAAGTCGTTCCTATCGACCAGGCTGTCGCCCGTGTCCAGGAAATCTTAGCTGACCTGCGTAGCAAGAATATGTAAATCGAACGCATATGTTATAAAAATATTTCCGTAAAACGAGGAAAAATGCTTGTATTTTTCCTCGTTTTATCTTATACTTTTAATTAGCAAGCTAATCAAAAGAGGGGAAGACGTATGAGATTTGAAGCATTCCCGACGCGGGAAGAATTGGAAAAACACGCCCGGATCATTCCGGAAATCGAACCGTCGGCGGTCCTGGCCATGCTGCGCATCTCCCAGGCCGCTGAAATCATCCGCTCGTCCATCAACGACGTCCTGGCCAAGCAATACCACTTGTCCCAGGGGAAACTGCGGGTCATGATCGTCCTGCACCAGAGCCCGGAAGGTATTGCACCGTCACAGCTGGCTGAGAAGACTGGCGTGACCCGGGCGACGATTACGACCATGGTCAAGCGCATGGTCCGCGACGGATTGACGACGGTCGTCATCGATCAGGAAGACAAGCGGGGCAAAAAGGTCAGCCTCACGGCCCAGGGCCGCCAGTTCATGGACCAAGTACTGCCCGGCCATTATCTGCGCATTTCGACGCTCATGAACCGCCTCAGTGAGGACGAACAGGCCGAACTCATCCGCCTGCTGACGAAACTGAGCCAGAAATGATTTTCTCAGCAAATTTTAACCTGAAAAGCACTGCTTTTCAGGTTTTTTTCATTTTTCCCTGTTACACTGGGGGAAAATGGAAAAAGAAAGAAGGTTTGCCCATGTATCCGACTCATCACTTCCGCCAGGACTTCCATTACTTGTCCCTGCGCTCATCTCTGTTGGAAGAACTCTCTCTGCTCTATGGCCTGCCCCTGGGGCAGGCGAAGGGCCAGGCCGGCCGGATCTGCCGCTGCCGCCGTATGGTCCGGGAACTGCTCGCGGCCTGCCGACAGCAGCCGGACCAGCCGGCATATCCCTATCTCCTGGGCGTCCTCCTGGAACGGGCCGGCCAATGGCCGCTGACCAGCCGCCCCCAATGGGCCTATGACCAGGCCGAGGGCTATTACGACCGGGCCCGGCAGCTCCAGCAGCGGCAGCCTCCCGGCACGTATGACCGCCAGCACTATCTGCGCCCGTCTGTGGCCCTGCTGCGCCTGAGCCTGCGCCGCAGACAGGAGGAGCGGTTCTATGACTGGTGGGACCGCTGCGGCGGCCTGCGCCGCTTTCACCGCGATGTACAGGTCCTGTTCCAGGTGCGCTGGCTCATCGTCAAGGAAGACTATGAACGGGCGGCCTTTACCCTCCGGAATCTGCATGGATTGGCCGGCAGGCATAGCGCTTTTTCAGCTGCCCGGGCCCGGATCCTATCAGATATCGTCACGGCGGCCTGTCAGGGGCCGGGGGCGATACTGAAGGGAACCTATGGCCCGTATGTCCGCCAGGCCCTGTGGGACGCCCTTTTTCCTGCCAGGCCGCGACAAATGACGGACTCCGTGTTATAATGACAGGCATAGGCATATTTGCCGGGAAATGAGGAACTGCTATGGAAATCAAGATCATCCCGCTGGGGAGCGACGACAAGCCCCTGGATTCGTATGGCCAGGACGGCCAGTCTTTTGCCGAGACTTATGCGCCCATCGTTGAGCTGCTGCTGCGCGAAAGCCGCCTCCATGCCGTCGTCCATACCGTCCCGGGTGGACCGGTGATGGCCCAGGCCGTGTGCCGTCTCATCGAAGAGGCCCGGAAGCGGCAGGGGGACGGTGCTGAGGCCATGCCCTTCGACGTAACGCCCATCGTCGACGTGACGGCGCGCCTGCGCCGCGAAGACGGCTGCCCCTGGGACCGGGCCCAGACCCACCGGACCTTGCGCCGCTACCTCATCGAAGAGGTCTATGAAATGCTCGATGCCATCGACAGCCACGACGTAGCGGGCATCCGCGAGGAATTGGGGGACATCCTCTATCAGGTCGCCATCCACGCCCGCATCGCCCAGGAAAAAGGCCTTTTTTCGGCTCAAGATGTCGTAAAAGACGTCACAGATAAGATGATTCGGCGCCATCCCTACGTTTTTAGCCAAAAAAGCCTTGAAAACATAGGTACGAGTATGTTAAACTGGGATAGATTAAAGCAAGGCGAACAACGCCAGCAGCATGATCACCTGCTGGACGGCGTCGTTCCCGGACTGCCGTCGCTCCTGGCTGCAGATAAACTTCAGGAAAAAGCGGCCAAGACCGGTTTCGACTGGCCCGATGTCCAGGGCGTCTGGGATAAGTTCCATGAAGAATGGGAGGAATTCCGTCAGGCCCTTGGCGAAGGAGATTCCGTCCACGCCGAAGAAGAAGCTGGGGATGTCCTGTTTGTCTTTGCAAATTTATGCCGACACTATCATATAGAGCCGGAATGTGCGTTACATCGGGCTAACTGTAAATTCCGACGCCGCTTTGCTCACGTAGAGGACCGGGTCCGCCAGTCGGGCCGGCCGTGGGATGCTTTTTCGCTGGATGAGCTCGACTCGTTCTGGCAGGAAGCCAAACAGATAGAACGGCAGAAGGAAAATACAGACAGTTAGCGTTACGCAGATGTAACGATTTAAAGGAGGACCTAGTATCATGAACAAAACAGAATTAATCGCTGCAGTCGCACAGAAATCCGATTTGACCAAGAAAGACGCTGAAAAAGCTGTAAAAGCTGTATTCGAAGCTATCAGCGACAGCCTCACCCAGGGTGATAAAGTACAGATCATCGGCTTTGGCACTTTTGAAGTCCGTCAGCGTAAAGCCCGTGAAGGCCGCAACCCGCGCAACAACGAACCGATTCAGATCGAAGCATCCAAGACCCCGGCTTTCAAAGCTGGCAAACAGCTCAAAGATTTGGTCAACAACAAATAAGGTACGATTCCGAAGGGCCGCATGAAAAACGGCCCTTTTCTTTTCTTGCAAATTGTCGTACCATAGTAGTATGAGCTACTAGACTAATGCTGTTTATAAAAGAGGGTATCATGCATGACAAAGAAGAAAGTCCTGATCCTGTCCGCATCCATCGGTACGGGGCATACACAGGCAGCACGGGCGATAGAAGAATACGTCAAGACCATTCCCGAAGAATGTGAAGTGGAACACCTGGATTTCCTGTCCAACGACGTCCTGTCTATCGACAACATCGTCAAGGAAACGTACATCAAAATCCTCGATGTCTTTCCCATGCTGTACGATTTGATGTACTATTCGTCACAAGGATATAAGAAGGGACTCGTCGTCAAGACGCTCTTTGCCTGGGGCCTCAAGCGGCGGATGCTCAGGGTATTGGCCGAAAAGAAGCCCGATGTCCTCGTCTTTACCCATCCCTTCCCGGCAGGGGCGGCAGCGCTCCTCAAGCGCCAGCACCGCCTCGATATCCCCCTGGTCGGCGTCATCACCGATTTTGCCATCCATCAGCTCTGGGTCTATCCTCAGATCGATGTCTACTGCGTCGCCGCGTCCCAGCTCAAGGACCTGCTCATCGAACAGGGCATCGATGCCGGCAAGATCGTCGTCTCCGGGATTCCCGTGCGCAAGGCCTTTGAACAGGAACGCTGGCATTGGGATGCCGCCCATAAGGCGGATAAGAACGTCCTCATCATGGGCGGCGGCCTGGGCATGGGTTCCATCAAACAGTCCCTGACGCTCCTCGACCGCCTCGACGCCGTCGACAGCTTCACTGTCGTCACCGGCTACAATGCCGATCTCTATGACGAACTGTCCAAGATGCGCAGCGAACTGCATCACGACGTCAACATCCTGGGCTATACCAACCGGATTCCCCAGCTCATGTGCCAGGCATCGCTGCTGGTCACCAAACCGGGCGCCCTGACCTGTACTGAAGCGGCCGCCGTCCAGGTACCGATGGTCCTGTACAGTCCCATCCCGGGCCAGGAAGAGGCCAACGCGACGTATATGCAGGCCAAAGGCTGTGCCCGCTGGGTCAAGAAGCAGGAAGACCTCGTTTCCGTCGTAGCGGACCTGTTGACACATCCCGATAAGCTGGCAGCCATGTCCGAAGCCAGCCTCGACTGCCACCGCGACGGTGCGCGGATCATCGGCAAGGAAATCGTCCGCCTTCTGCGGCCCCAGACAGCGGGAACGGCGGCGGACTTGATATATGAACACTGAGAAAAGGGTCTCCTCGGTTTCGCTCTGCGAAGCAAGAGGAGTTTTTTTCCAAAAGGAGTAATTTTTTCATGGAATTCCAACTTTTTCATACGACCCTGTCGGCGTCGCTGCTGATCTTCATCATGGCCGGCGGCTTCCTGGCCGGTTTCGTCGATTCCATCGCCGGCGGTGGCGGCCTCATCTCGCTGCCCGTCCTCTTGGCAGCCGGCCTGCCGCCGCACCTGGCCATTGGGACCAATAAATTTTCCGCGACCTTTGGCGCCGTCATGAGCGCCTGGCAGTTCTGGCGGGCCGGCAAGGTCGACATGAGCCTCTTGAAGCGGATCCTGCCGGGGACCTTCATCGGTGCCATCCTGGGCTGCCTGGTCATGCTGCACTTGAAGAGCGAATGGCTCCAGCCCATCATCATCATCGCCCTCATCGCGGCGGCGGTCTTCGTCTTCAGCCAGCGTCAGCTCGGCGCTGCCAGCACGTACAGCGGCAATACCCGGAAGAACGTCCTGGCCGCCCTGGTCATGGCCTCGGCCATCGGTTTCTATGACGGCTTCATCGGGCCGGGGACGGGGACTTTCCTCATCGTCGGCTTTGCGGCCTTGGGTTTCGACTTCGTCACGGCTGCCGGCAATGCCAAGATCCTCAACCTCATGAGCAATGTGACGTCCTTCGTCCTCCTCATCTGGTGGGGCCAGATCCTCTACGTCTACGGCATCGCCATGGCCCTGTGCATCTTTGCCGGCGCCTTCTTCGGTTCCCGCCTGGCTATCCGCCGGGGTACGGGCTTCGTCCGCCTGGTCATGCTGGCCGTCACAGTCGTCCTCATCGGCAAATTGGGCTTATCTTATTTCGGTATTATGTAGGAGGGACGCTATGGATACGGTACTCATCAGCGGCGGCACGTCGGGCATCGGCCTGGCGGCAGCGGCGGTCTTACTGGAAAGGGGCTGGAATGTCGCCATCAGCGGCCGCCATCGGGAAAAAGGGGAGGCCGCCCTGGCGGCGTTGTCTGTGCCGGACCGGACCTGGTATATCCAGGGCGACGTGGCCTGCGACGACGACTGCCGCCGGATGGTCGAAGAGACGGTTTCTCACTTCGGCGGCCTCGACGGTCTGGTCACGTCGGCCGGCGTCTATGAACAAGGCCTCTTGGAAAATGTCACGCCTGCCGACATGCAGCGCCTCTTTTCCATCAATGTCTTCGGGACGATTTCGCTCTGCCGCTATGCCCTGCCGCACTTGCGGCGCCGGCCGGGCAGTATCGTCACCGTCAGCAGCGATGCCGGTCTCCAGGGCAACATCGCCTGCGCTCTCTACGGGGCGACGAAAGGTGCCGTCGTGGCCTTCACCCAGTCCCTGGCCCTGGAAGCGGCACCGCACCAGATACGGGTCAACTGCGTCTGTCCCGGTGACGTGGAAACGCCTATGCTGGAGCAGCAGCTCCGGGACCATCCCGATACGACGCGGGATGCCATGAAAGAGCAGTATCCTTTGTACCGACTGGCCCGGCCCGATGAAGTGGCCAAGGCCATCGCCTTTCTCTTGAGCGATGACGCGTCGTTCATTACCGGCGTGGCACTTCCTGTCGATGGGGGTTTGACAAGCTGGTAGAAACATGGGAAAATATAGAGTATAAATTTTAATACGTTAAAGAATGGGGTGTTTGTTATGGCAGAAGAAGTATACAAAGAAGAAGCCAAGACTGTAGAAGAACTGCAGGCAGAAATCGCCGCATTGAAACAGGAACTGGCCGACATGAAAGCCCAGTCCCAGCCGGCCGACGATGCCGCAGCCAGTGTCGTCAAGGCCATGGAAGAGTCGACAGAAGATAAAGACGTGAAAGTCGAAATGTTGTGCCGCTGGGCTGCAGCCCGGGCCGGTGCCATCGTCATTGCGCCGCTCGTCGGGACCGTCGCCCTCATGGCCAACGAAGTCTATCTGGTCAGCCGCATTGCCAAGGTTTATGATGTCAAACTGAGCGAACGGGCCCTCATCGCCTTCCTCGGCGCCGTCGGCAGCCGCGTCGCCGGCAGCCTGCTGACGACGATCATTCCTTTCAGTGCCATCCAGGTACCTGTCGCCGTCGGCATCACTTACAGCCTGGGACGCGTCACCCAGCGCTGGCTCAAGGACGGCATGCCTACCGACATGGGTCCCTACGTCGACATGATGGGCGAATGGAAGGATAAGGCTCGGGAACAAGTCGACAAACTCAAGGAAAATCCCTTGAAGAACGTCCCCCTCGGCGATGAAACCATCGACTTCATGAAGAAATGGGGCGGCGTCGCCAAGGACCGTTTCCAGGACGTCAAGGAAAAAGGGGAAGAACTCTATCACACCGTCCGCCATCACGACGACCTGGTCGATGAAATCGTAGAAGAAAAGGCCGAAGAAATCAAGGCCGGTGAAGCCGAAAAGGCAGAAGGAACGGCAGAAACAGCCGAAACAGCCGAAGCCACGGCTGAAACGACGGCCGCTGCCGGGCCGGAAACGGCAGCGGCTGCAGATGGCGATACGGCGTCTGTCGAAGACAAGGTGAAAGCCGCCGTAGAAGATGCCAAGATTCCTTTGGAAGATAAGAAGTAAGGTGAAGGTCCATGTGGAAGGTACTGCGCTTTTTTGCACGTTTTTATACACCTGGCAAATTCGTCACCTTTGTCCGCAAGACAGGGAGGAAGGTCCACTTTTTGCCGAAGCTCCTGACGATTTTTTACTGTATGCAGGATGAAGACACGCCGAAATTCATCAAATTGGCCCTCATGGGGGCCTTGGGGTATGTCATTCTGCCCTTTGATTTCGTGCCCGATGTCTTTGCCGGTTTCGGCTGGCTCGATGATGCCGCCGTCGTCGCTGCGGCCCTGCGCCTGGCCGGGACCTACGTCAAGCCGGAACACCGTGAAAAAGTACGTCATATGTTCCCGTTCTTCCGCGTCCGCGTGTGAAGGCGGGGAAAGCCGTCTGAAGGGATTTGTCATCATGCACGGTCCGTTTACTTATCGTTTGTAGTACGGAGTTTGTAGTTTGTAGAAGATGGCTTTAAATTTAAAAATATTTACTAAAAACTACAAACTGCAAACTTAATACTCAAAAAGCGGCTGTCTTTATGGGACAGCCTCTTTTTCCTTTGACAAACATAGTTCCTCATCGTAAAATAGTATGAGTGTGCATGATGTAAGATGCATATAGTTAGGAGTTAAGAACTTATGATTACTGTCGTTGAAAAAGTGCGGTTCTATGAAACCGACATGATGGGCATTGCCCACCATTCCAATCATATCCGCTGGTTCGAGTGCGGCCGCTGTGAATATCTGGCAGCTGCCGGCATCGATTTGTTCGCCCTGCTGGACCGGGGCATTTCCTATCCCATCAAGAGCGTGTCCTGCGAGTACATCAGTCCCATCAACTATGCCGATACCATCGACATCGAGACGCGGCTGGTCAAGCTGAGCCGGGCGCAGATGGTCTTTTCGTACCGCATCGTCAACCACGATGACCACCGCCTGCTGGCGACGGGGACGACGCAGAACGTCTTTGCCCATAAGGACAGCGGCAAAGTCGCCCGCCTCGATGAAGCCGATTATAAGAAATTACAGGCCATGTATGCCGAAGATAAAGCGGCTGCCCAGGCCGGGGGAGGGGTCCATGGAACGTAATCAACAGCCTATCGGCGTCTTTGATTCCGGCGTCGGCGGCCTGACCGTCGTCGCCAAGCTGCGGATGCTGCTGCCTCACGAAAACATCATCTACGTGGGCGATACCAAGCGCAATCCCTATGGGACGCGGACGCCGGAAGAAATCCTGACCTATACGCGGGATATCCTGCGCTTCATGACGGCCCAGGGCGTCAAGCTCGTCGCCATCGGCTGCAACACCGTGACGGCCGTCGCCTATGATACGGTCGTCCAGGAAGTACCGTATCCCCTCATCGGCATGAGCCGGGGCCTGCGGACGGCGCGGGAAATCAGCGCGACCAAGAAGATTGCCGTCTTTGCCACGCCGCTCACGATTGCCAACCACAGCCATCGCAAAGTCGCCGCCGCCATGGACCCGGACATCGAAATCGTCGAGCAGTCCTGCCCGGCTCTGGCCAATCTCATCGAACGGGGCGTCCTCGACGGCCCGGAAATCCGCGAGCCTTTGAAGCGCTATACGGAACCGGTCCTTCATTCCGGTGCCGATACGGCCATCTTCGGCTGTACCCATTTCCCCTTCGTCCAGCCCTTGTTTGAAGAACTCTGCGGTGATTCCATCGCTTTTGTCGACCCGGCTCATGAAATGGCCCTGGAAACATTGGACGTCCTGAAAAAGGATGGCCTCCTCAATAAGCAGCCGGAACCGGGGACTCTCCGCCTGTGCTTTACGGCAGAGAGCGGCCGCGGCTCCCGCCTGGCCCAGCATCTCATCCCGGCCAATGAATTTACAGCTGAAGAAATTTCCCTCACTTAATGGTTATCAAAATATTATATAAAAGGAGTCTTGCGTCGTGTTTTTCTATGTCTTACTCAATGTTGTCATTGCCGTCATCGGCATTGTCGCTGTCTTGTACCTTTTATTCCGCCTCTTTGCCTGGCGGCAGGGCGATGCCCGCTTCGTCATCGAAGCCCGTCGCCGCAAACCGTTTGAACTGAAACAGATGACCCAGGATACGGCTGTCTTTGAAACGGAAGTCCCCCTCCACAACGCCGGCCGTCAGCTCGGTACGATCATGGATTTCTATCCCCGGACCCTGCTGCCCCGCGAACAGTACGACAAGGTCATCGTCCATTCCCAGCTGGCCAATAAAGCGGCTGAACGCGATGACAACTATTGGGAATCGGTCATCTTCAACCCTGGCGACAAGGGCATGATCCGCGTCACTATCGCCCTGGTCAGCAAAGACGGCAATATCCGCGAAGACCTGAAGACCTTCCCTGACATGCCCATCGATTTGGTATATCAGGTCGTTTCCCGCAGTGAATGGTACATCCATAAAGCCCGCATCACCCTGAAGGCTTCGGAAGTACAGCACGCATTGGAACAGAACTAGGAGGTTTTAACGAGATGGCAGAATTAGAATTAGTACCTGTAAAAACGAGAATCCTTACGGATAAAGATGATATTGTCGACGTCATTGAAGAATATGCAAAAGATATCGTCGGCCCGGACGATTTGGTTTGCTCGGCCGAAAGCGTCGTTGCCATTACCCAGCGCCGCTATACCCGTCCGGAAGAACTGACGCCGTCGTGGCAGGCCCGCCTCATGCGCCGCTTCGTCCCGGGCGAAGGCAGTATGGCCAGCCTCTATGGCATGCAGGCTGCGATGAACCTCGAAGGCGAATGGAAGATGATGTTCTGGTTCTTCATCGGCTTCTTGGCCAAGCTCGTCGGCAAGAACGGTGTATGGTATGCCAAATGCCGCCAGGCATCGCTCACGGACGATGTCACCGGCACCATGCCGCCTTTCGATAAATGCATCGTCTACGGCCCGGCCGAACCGGATAAAGTCGCTGAAAAGATCAAACAGCGCATGGGCTGCTACGGCGCCGTCGTCGCTGACGTCAACGACCTCAAGCGCTCGGCTGTCCTCGGCCACAGCAAAGGCCTGAACCCGAAGGAAATCGCCAAGATCCTCATCGACAACCCCTTCGGCAACGCTTCCCAGAAGACGCCGATCGTCGTCATCAAGAATTACGCCCAGTTCGTCAAGAACCGGAATAAGGACTAAGGAGACGGGCCTGTGGCAGAAAAAATCGTACTGGCAACGCACAATGCCGGAAAAATCCGGGAGTTCAAGAGCATCCTGGAACCTTTAGGCTATGAAGCCGTTTCCGTCCACGACGTCATCGCCGATATTACCGAGCCCGAAGAAACGGGGAAGACCTTTGCCGAAAATGCCTTGCTCAAGGCAACCTATTATATGAAGGCTACCGGTCTGCCCTGCCTGGCCGATGACTCAGGTATCGCCGCCGACGCCCTCGGCGGCCGTCCCGGCGTCTATTCGGCCCGCTATGCCGGCCCGGACTGTGATGATGAAGCCAATAACCAGAAGCTCATCGCCGACCTGGCGACCTTTCCGCCGGAACAGCGCACGGTCCACTATATCTGCTCCCTCGTCCTCATCTGGCCCGACGGCCGGACCGTGACGGCTGAAGGGAGCTGTGACGGTGTCCTGCGCGACTTCTATGCCGGCGACAATGGCTTCGGTTATGATCCGCTCTTCTACGTCCCCGAAAAGGGCAAGACTATGGCCGAAATGACCATGGAAGAAAAGAACGCCATCAGCCACCGTGGCAAAGCCTTGAAGAAGCTCGTCGAGGCCCTGTCATGAGTACCGTCCGCGTCGGTCTGGTCAGTGACAGCCACGGCCGTTTCGAATGTCTGTCGCGCATGGCCGATGCCGCGCCCGACGTGGCGGCCTGGATCCATTGCGGCGACTACTGTGATGACGGCGAAGACCTGGCCATCTATACGGGCGTTCCCGTCTATGCCGTTTTAGGCAACAATGATTACATGACCCATACGAACGATCCGGAATGTCGCTGCGTCACCGTCGGCGGCATTCGCATCGTCGCCATCCACGGCTGTCAGTGGTATGGTGAAAGGCGCTGGCAGAAGCTCGTCGAGCTGGGCCGTCAGAACCAGGCGGACCTCGTCGCCTTTGGCCATACGCACCGCCGTTTCGTCAAGATGGACGGAGAGATGTGGATCGTCAATCCCGGCAGTATCGGTCTGCCCCGGGATGGCCGGAAGGGGACGTATGCCATCGTGTCCATCGATGACGGCGTCATTACTGACGTGGCCTTTCACGAAATCGAACGGTAATTCCAGCAGAAATTCCAGCAGAAATGGATGATAAGATTCATGAAAACGAATAAACTCAAACTCTACGGGTTCAACAACCTGACCAAGACCCTGAGCTTCAACATGTATGATATTTGTTATGCCGTCAGCGACGAGTCGCGCCGCCAGTACATCGAATACATCGATGAACAGTACAATGCCGACAGGCTGACAAAAATCCTGCGCAACGTGTCGGACATCATCGGCGCCCACGTCCTCAACGTCGCCAGCCAGGATTATGACCCCCAGGGGGCCAGTGTTACCATCCTCATTTCCGAAGAAGAAGTACACGATGCCGATGTCGTCTGTCATCTCGACAAGAGCCATCTGACCGTCCATACCTATCCCGAAAGCCATCCCCAGAAGGGCATCATGACTTTCCGGGCCGATATCGACGTGTCTACGTGCGGCCGCATTTCGCCGCTCAACGCCTTGAATTATCTCCTCGACAGCTTCGATTCGGACATCGTCACCCTCGATTACCGCGTCCGCGGCTTCACGCGCGATGTGAATGGCAAGAAACTGTTCATCGACCACCGCATCAATTCCATCCAGAATTATATCGCCCCGGCCACGCGCAACCGCTACGATATGATCGACGTCAACGTCTATCAGGAAAACATCTTCCATACCAAGATGGTCCTGCACGACTTCGACCTGGATAATTATCTCTTCAACATCACGAAAGAAGACCTGACGCCGCGCCAGCAGCAGCAGATACGCCGCCAGGTACGCCAGGAAATGCTGGAAATCTACAACGGCCGCAACATGCCGTCCATGCGCTAAAGGGGGCGAGAGTTTGGATACTAAAAAAACACTGTGCCGCATAGGCTGGAAGATGAAAGAAGCCGGCCTGGTCACCGCCTGTGATGGCAATATCAGTTTCCGCCGCGACGACGGTACCGTCGTCATCACGCCGTCAGGCGTGCCCAAAGGGGAACTGAAGCCGAAGCACTTGCTCGTCGTCGACCTCGACGGCCACGTCCTAGAAGGGACGGGGAAGGCCTCGTCGGAATCGGCCCTCCACTTGGAAATTTATCGGAAGCGGGAAGACGTCCGAGCTATCATCCACGCCCATCCCGTCACGGCGACGGCCCTGACCGTAGCCGGCATCCCTTTCCGGCCGGACATCGTCACTGAAGGGGCCCTGGTCCTGGGACCGGTGCCGACCGTAGCCTATGCGCCGCCGGGATCGGCGGAACTGGCCACGGCCTGTGCCGAAGCCGCAGAAGGAGCCGACGTCTTCCTCATGGAACGTCACGGCGCCGCCACGGTCGGCCAAGACCTGGAACAGGCCTTCTACCGCCTGGAAACACTGGAAACCGTAGCCAAGATGTACCGCGATTCCCTTATCTTCGCTGCCGCCAGCAGCCAATAAAAAAATAACCCTACTGCCAAAGCCCAGCCCTTGAGCTGGTATTTGAAGCAGTGAAAAAAGGAGCTGTCTCATGAAGACAGCTCCTTTTTGGCAGTCAGCGGCTAGCTGTTAAAAGACGTCCCTCTTCACAGGATACGGCAAAACATGGTATCATTAAAAGGATTGTTTGTTTTAGTGAGAATTACGATAAGGAGGTATCATCATGAATCTGGATGGTATCACATTACATTGCATTACGAACGAACTGGCCGACATCCTCAAGGGCGGCCAGATTTCTAAAATCTATCAGCTCGACGCCCGGTCCCTCTATTTCCGCATCTTCAACGATACGGGCATCCATCACCTGGTCATCACCCTGGACGATTCGCCGCGCCTGTACGTCGCCGATACCATGCCGCCGACGCCGGATATCCCGACGGGCCTCTGCATGTTCCTGCGCAAGTATTATGAAAACGGCCGCATTGCATCCATCGCCCAGCTGCACCTGGACCGGCTCATCGAAATCGCCGTCGACGTCCTCGACATGTCAGGCCGCCTGGTGACGCGCAAGATCCACGTCGAACTCATGGGCAAATACAGCAACGTCATCTTTACCGAAGACGGCACTATCATCGAAGCTCTCATCAAGACGGGCAAGAACAAGCAGGCCCTGCGGACCATCGCTCCTAAGGAACCCTATGCCTTCCCGCCGAACTTCATGCGCATGGACCCCTTTGCTTTTTCGGCTCAGGAACTGACGGATATGATGGAAACGGGTACGGACGAACCGCTCAAGACGTGGATGCTCAAGCGCTTCAACGGCATGAGCACCATCGTCCTCAACGAACTGTCCTACGATTCGGGCATCGATGCAGGGCGTCCCGTAGGGGACTTGTCGCCGGCCGACCGCTTCGCCTGGTGCCGTACGGTCGAAGCCTTTGGCAAGCGCCTGGACGGCATTTCCGGCGCCTATGTCTATACGGTCAAGGGCAAGGAAGTCATCTTCCCGCTGGAACTCCACAGCCTGGCTCAATATCCGCGGCGCCATTTCAAGCTCATCGAAACGTATCTCAGCGAGTACCAGGCGACGCACCGCAGCCTTAACGGCGAACAGGAACAGCTGCAGAAGAAGGTCGACAAGCTCATCGAAAAGCAGAAGCGCAAGATCAAGCGCATTGCCAGCGAAATGAAAGAAACGAAGAAGATGGATACGTACAAGCTCTACGGCGACCTGCTCATGATCTATGCCTACGAAAAGCACGATCATGAAAAAGAAGTGACCGTCCAGAACCTCTTGTCGCAAGACCAGGAAAAGGTGACCATCCCCTTGAACCCGGCCTATTCCATGACGGACAATGCCAACCGCTATTACAAGCGCTACACCAAGATGCGCAACCGCAAGCAGATGTCGGCCCAGCTCCACGAAGAGAACCAGAAGCACCTGGATTACCTCTATTCGCTGGAATATGCCCTGGAAAATACGAGTACGAAAGATGAAATCGCCGATATCAAGGCCGAAATGAAACAGATGAACCTCATCAGCGGCCACAACCGGGACAAGCTCAAAAAAGAATCGGCCCAGGATATCCTGACCCTCCAGGCCGACGGCCTGGACATCTGGGTCGGCCGCAACAACCGGCAGAACGACTTTTTGACCTTGAAGAAAGCCCATCCCTATGACCTCTGGTTCCACGTCAAGAACCAGCCCGGTTCCCACGTCATCCTGGCCTGCCATAACGTGACGCCGACGGATGCCCAGATCGAACGGGCTGCCCAACTGGCCGCCTACTACAGCAAGGCCCGGGAAAGCTCGAAAGTCGAAGTCGACTGCACCCTCGTGCGCCACGTCAAGAAACCGGCTCATGCCGTCCCAGGCTACGTCATTTTCACCGACCAGACGACGTACATAGTAGAACCGAAAAAATGATGGTTTGTGGCTCGTGGTTCGTAGGGGCAGGCCGTAGGCTCTCCTCATAGGAGAGCTGTCAGAGAAGCTGACTGAGAGGTTGCCTTTTATCGTTTGCGGTTTGGTGTATGATGTTTGAGGCGATGGTTATTTGCTTAATTTGTGGTAAAATATTGCAAAAATTAAGCCGTTTAGGGTATAATGAGGTATTGAATAGACTAATAAGGGGGTTCGTAAATGCGAAGTATGACTGGTTTTGGCAGCGGTTCCGGCAACGACGGGAAACTGGCTGTCACTCTTGAAATGCGCGCTGTGAACCAACGTTTTTTGGAATTGAATATCCGCATGCCTCATGCTTATCTGGCCCTGGAAGACCGGCTGCGCAATGGCATCAAGGCCGTCCTCAAGCGGGGCAAAGTCGACGTCTTCGTCACCGTTCAGGACCTGGACCCGGCGGCACCGGATGTCCGCGTCGACCACGCTGCCTTAGGCGCCGTCAAGACGGCCTTGCAGGACGTGAACGACCGTTTCTTTGAAGGCAAGGCCGTGACTCTCGGCGATGTGACGTCCCTGACCAAGGACTGGTTCGTCCAGACGCCGCCGGCCATCGACGCCGATGCCAGCTGGCCGCCTTTTGAAGCCGCCCTGCAGGGGGCTTTGGACAGCATGGTCGCCATGCGCGAACGGGAAGGGGCCAATATCAGCCGGGATCTCCTCAGCCGGGCCGATAAGATGGCAGCCCTCGTCGAATCCATTGCCAGCCGCAAGGAAATCATCGTCCAGGCCTATGAAGAACGGCTGGAAAAGAAAATCCTGGCCCTCATGGATAAGGTCCAGGCCGCCGTTCCCGATGAAGACCGGCTCTTGCAGGAAGTGGCCATCTATTCGGATAAAGTCGATTTCACCGAAGAAGTCGTCCGCTTCCGCAGCCACTTGAACCAGCTGCACGCCATGCTGCAAAGTCCCGGCGAAGTAGGGCGCAAGCTCGATTTCCTCATCCAGGAAATGAACCGCGAGACCAACACCATCGGCTCCAAGGCCGGCGACCTGGCCGTGACCGAAGCGGTCCTGCAGCTCAAGAATGAAATCGAAAAGATACGCGAACAGGTGCAGAATATCGAATGATGAATTTCAACTTATTAAATATCGGCTTCGGCAATGTCGTCATGGGCGACAAAGTCGTGGCCATCATCAGTCCTGAGTCGGCGCCCATCAAGCGCCTCGTCCAGGATGCCCGTGATGGGAATACCCTCATCGATGCGACTTTTGGCCGCAAGACCCGGTCGGTCCTGGTCATGGACAACGGCTGGATCATCTTGTCGGCCTTACAGCCCGAGACGATTTCTCACCGCATCGTTCCCGCCGGCAGCGATTACTTCTGGGAAGATGCCGCTGACGACGGGGAAACAGAAAAGGAGTAGTAATGCTATGAATGATTCCGGATTGCTCATCGTCGTGTCCGGCCCGTCCGGAGCCGGCAAGGGGACTATCTGTTCTGCTCTGCGGGAACAGTTCCCCAATATCCAGTATTCCATTTCCATGACGACCCGTGATCCCCGGCCCGGGGAAGTAGACGGCGTCAATTATTATTTTGCAGATAACGCGCGGTTCGAGCAGCTCCTGGCAGAAGATGCCTTCCTGGAACACGCCAAGGTCTACGACCATTACTACGGCACGCCCAAGAAGTACGTCTACCAGATGTTGGAAGAAGGCAAGCATGTCATGCTGGAAATCGACATCCAGGGAGCCATGCAGGTCAAAGAACGGTATCCCCAGGGCGTCTTCATCTACATCGTACCGCCCAGCCGGGCTGTGTTGGAAAAACGCCTCCGCGGCCGCCAGACCGATTCGGACGACGTCATCGCCGGCCGCCTGGCCAAGGCCCGGGAAGAACTGGACTGGATCGACCGCTATGATTATGTCATCGTCAACGACGATTTGGATAAGGCCGTCGACGAAGCGGCTTCTATCTTGAAAGCCGAACAGTGTAAAGTGACGCGCAATGCCCATCGCATCGCCCATACGAAAGAATTGTACAAATAATAGGAGAGATGAACTATGTTAATTAAACCGACTCTTGAATCCCTGATGACTAAAGTGGACAGCAAATATACGCTGGTTACGCTGGCTGCCAAACGGGCCCGCCAGCTTACCGATGGCGACGAACCCCTCGTCGACGTCGATACGACGAAAGTAGTTTCCATTGCCATGGAAGAAATCGACCAGGGCAAGATCACGTATGAAGCACCGCGTGACGGCATTAAATAACACGGAGGTGTTTTCCATGAGCTTGGAAAAGAAAAAGATTGTCTTAGGGATCACTGGCGGCATTGCGGCTTTCAAGGCAGCTTCTATTGCCAGTCAGCTCCGCAAGCGGGGGGCCGAAGTCAAATGCATCATGACCGACCATGCGACGAAACTGATCACGCCCTTGACGATGCGGGAAATTTCCGGCAATCCCGTTGCCGTATCCATGTTCGACGATGTGCCTGAATTCAACGTAGAACACATCGCCCTGGCCCGCTGGGCCGATGTCTTCGTCATCGCACCGGCGACGGCCGACATCATTGGCAAAGTCGCCAACGGCATTGCCGACGACATGCTGTCGACGACGGTCATGGCTACGACGGCACCGGTCCTCATCGCACCGGCCATGAATACCAACATGTATCTCAACCCCATTACCCAGGACAATATGGCCAAGCTGAAGAAATTCGGCTATCATTTCATCGCTCCCGACAGCGGTCATCTGGCCTGCGGCATCGACGGCGTCGGCCGCCTGCCCGAACCGGATACCATCGTCGACTACATTGAGCTCCTGGCCTGCCGCAATGACCTCCTGAAAGGGAAGAAGGTCATCGTCACGGCTGGCGGCACGCGGGAACCTATCGACCCGGTCCGCTTCATCGGCAATCATTCCAGCGGCCGCATGGGCTTTGCCATCGCCAAGGCTGCTGTCATGGCCGGTGCTGAAGTCACCCTCGTCGCCGGGACGACGGATAACCTCAAGACACCTGTCGGCCTGGCCCGCCGCATCGATGTCGGCAGTACGCGTGACATGAAAGCTGCCGTCGATTCTTATTATGACAACTGCGACCTGGTCATCAAAGCCGCAGCTGTCGCCGATTACCGTTCGGCCCATCCGGCGGAAAACAAGATCAAGAAAAACGACGATACCCTGACCATCGAAATGGCCAAGAACCCGGATATCCTCTATGGCCTGGGCCAGCGCAAGACCCATCAGACCCTGGTCGGCTTTGCTGCTGAAACGACGAATGTCATCGAATACGGCACGAAGAAGCTCAAGAAGAAGAACCTCGACATGCTTGTCGCCAACGACGTCAGTGCTGAAGGAGCCGGCTTCAAAGGGACGACCAACATCGCCACCCTGCTTTTCCCGGACGGCTCTATGGAAAAATTGGAAAAAATGGATAAAGACGAACTCGCTGCCATCATCGTAGCCCGCGCGGCTGCCATTATGGCGAAAAAGAATCGTTGATAGCAGGGAGTTTGCAGAAAAAGGACTGTCGCATGTGCGACAGTCCTTTTTAGCAGTCAGCAGCTAGTTGTTAGCAGTTAGCAAATGAATTTAACTTTAAAAGTGTCTTTACAAACTATGGGCCGATCACAAAAAAATACACGGCCCGTGGCCTTGTGCGTAGGGGACGCCTGGAAGGCGTCCCGCTGTGATATTCGATCATAGCTCATTCGGGCTTAATAGTATGTTTTTTAATCACGAGCCACGAACCACGAGCCACTAACCACTAACCCGCCCTACGATGGCTTTGGCGAAGCCGTTGAGGTTGGTCGGGCCGACGGAGAGGATGGGGCAGTTATTTTCTTTGGCTTCCGTAATGGCCCAGCGGACGAGGGGCGTCTTGCCGTCTTCCAGGTTGACGACTAAGAGGGACGCTTCTTTCAGCGTCCGGTCATCACCCGGCTGGCCGCTGATGAGGAGGACGGCACCGAAACGGCGCTGGATGCGGCGCTGCCAGTCGGGATCGCCGCCGGCCAGGGCTATCTGACGGCCCGTGAGGAAGCGGTCCAGTTGGCGCGTATAATCGCGCTGAGTCATGAAGGAGGGCAGGTCCAGGCCGCGGTCTTCCGGGTCCCGGACGGAACGCGACGCTTCCTGGGGCGTCACTTTCCGCGGCGCCTGGCCTTTGGTCAGATCCGGCCGCACCTGGCGCTTGTTGAGTTCCTTGCGCAGGGCCAGGAGTTCGGCAATCTGGCTGGATGCCGTTTCCTTTATCTTTTCGATATACTGTTCCTGCTTGCGGATGCGGTCTTCGTACTGTTTGCGGTCTTGTTCGCGGCCCGTCCGTTCCGCATCAAGTTCCTGGCGCAGCCGTTCCAGTTCAGAAAGGACGGCCGTGCGGTTCTTGGCTTCCAGGCGCAGGCGCAGGAGTTCTTCCCGGTCGGCGTCCATCTGGGCTTTTTCTTCCCGCAGCTGTTGAAGTTCTTCTTTTTCTTTGCCCATCATCATGGCCGGCGTTTCCTGGCCGCCAGTGACGGCTTCGTCGGACCAGGGCTGGTCGCAGATGGCCATGAGATAGATGCCCAGGGCATGGGCTGCCGCGTGCTTAGCCATCTGCACGTCTTCAAAGACGTCGGTCAAGCCGAGAATCTGACTGTCCGTCTGGAGCATGAGCAGGTCGATAATGCCCATATAGGAAAAAGATTCCATAGTCTGCGCCATATCGTAGCGTTCGAGGTGAATCGTGCCGGCGTAGATTTCTTCCGGGTTCTGTTTGGACGTATAATACGTATTGATGAGCAGCCGGTCGGCCGTCCGTTCGTAGATGCGCAGTACCAAGGCGTCTTCCTGGTCTGTGCCGGTGTGGCGGCTGAAGGTCAGCCGTTCCTGGGAAAGAAGGGTCGTCACCAGGCTCGGGGTCTTGTACCATTTGCCGAATACTTCTACCCGCTTGGCCAGCCGCAGGTCGCCGGGCTTGCTGCAGGTTGCATAATCAAAATAAGGGTCGTTGAAGAATATATCTCTAGGCCGCAATTTGGTCATATCTAATCATCCTTTCTATCTTCTCCATTATAACCCTGCCTATAGGGCAACGTCTAGTAGACAATGTTTTTTAGGCATAAAAAACACTTGCAAAATAGGCGGACTTGAATTATAATGGATGAGCAAACCAAATAAAGAACCATCAAGAGACGACGGAGGGACTGGCCCTGTGATGTCGCAGCAACCTTCAGCTATGAAAGGTGCTAATTCCAGCAGTGATATACTGGCAGATGGGGATTAGAAGCCCCTCTCATGAAGTCATGGATGAGGGGAATTTTTTTAAGGAGGATCACTCATGGCAAAAAATCGTGAATTCTTTACATCCGAATCCGTCACCGAAGGCCATCCCGATAAAATGGCTGACCAGATTTCGGACAGCATTTTGGATGCCATTCTCGCAAAAGATAAAAACGCTCGCGTTGCCTGCGAAACCCTGGTAACGACTGGTATGGTACATGTCGTCGGTGAAATTTCTACGACGTGCTACGTCGATATCCCGCACATCGTCCGCGAAACGATTCGTGACATCGGCTATACCCGCGCTAAATATGGTTTTGACTGCGACACATGCGGCGTCCTCGTTTCCCTGGACGAACAGTCCCCGGACATCGCTATGGGCGTCGACGATGCCTTGGAAAAGAAAGAAGGCAATACGGATAAGTTCGATACTATCGGCGCTGGCGACCAGGGCATGATGTTCGGCTATGCTACCAATGAAACGGACGACTACATGCCGCTGCCGATTTCCCTGGCACACCGCCTGGCACGCCGCCTGGCCAAAGTCCGCAAAGACGGCACACTGCCGTATCTCCGTCCCGATGGCAAGACCCAGGTCACTGTCGAATATGAAGACGGCAAACCGGTCCGCATCGATACAATCGTCATTTCGGCACAGCACAGCCCCGAAGTCGGCCGCGAACAGATCGAAAGCGACCTCCTCGAATTCGTCATCAAACCGGAACTGCCGGAAGGCTTGTTCGACGACAAGACGAAACTCTTCATCAATCCGACTGGCCGTTTCGTCATCGGCGGTCCTCAGGGCGATTCGGGCCTCACAGGCCGTAAGATCATCGTCGATACCTATGGCGGCATGGCTCGTCATGGCGGCGGTGCTTTCTCCGGCAAGGACCCCACAAAAGTCGACCGCTCGGCCGCTTATGCAGCCCGTTACGTCGCCAAGAACGTCGTCGCTGCCGGCCTGGCCGATAAATGCGAAATCCAGCTGGCTTATGCCATCGGCGTGGCCCGCCCGGTTTCCATCCACGTCGAAACCTTCGGTACGGGCAAAGTCCCGAACGAAAAGATTGTCGAACTCATCGAAAAGAACTTCGACCTTCGTCCGGCTGGCATCATCGCCATGCTCGACTTGCAGCGCCCGATTTACAAACAGACTGCTGCCTATGGCCACTTCGGCCGCAACGACCTCGACCTGCCTTGGGAAAAGACAGACAAAGCCGAAACGCTCCGCAAAGAAGCCGGCTTATAAGAGGCGGTTCGATAAACTGAACATCCAGAAAAGAGGCTGTCCCATTAAGACAGCCTCTTTTTGGGTGTTGAGTTTGCAGTTTGTAGTTTTTTAGTGCGACAGCCCCATACAAAGGAGGTGTCCTTTTGATTGCTGAAATCATCATCAATACGACGGCGAAACGGCTGCAGCAGACTTTTTCCTATACCGTTCCCGATGGTCTGGCCGTCCGCGTCGGCAGCCGCGTCCTCGTGCCCTTTGGTCATCGCCGGGAAGAGGGCATCGTCGTCGCCCTCCATGAACAGCTGGACGAACCGGCCGATTTCACGCTGAAGCCCGTCGAAGGCCTGCTTTCGACGCAGACCGGCTTCCAGGAAGAAATGATCCGCACGGCCATCTGGATCCGCGACTACTATGTCTGCAACCTTTCCGAAGCCCTGCGCCTGTTCATGATCGACAAGAAGGGCCTGGTCCGCCAGGAACTCTTGTCCGTCGGCCCGGCTGCGCCTGTGAATCCTGAAGGGCGGCAGCTCCAGGCCTATGTCGCCGACAAGGGGAGCCGTGAAAAGGGCAGCCTTGTCCGCCGCTTCGGCAGGGACCTCGTCGAAACGGCCCTGGCCCGCCAGGTCCTGACCAGCCGGACTTATTACAAGAACCAGATTGCCGACAAGATGGAAGACTGGCTTTCCTTCGTCCACGATGATGACGAAGACATCCTCCACGGCCGGCGGCGCCAGCAGGAACTGCTCAAGGCCTTGAAAGAGAAGGGGGAAGGGGCCGTTTCCTATTGGCAGGGCCAGGGCTACAGCCGCGACCTCATGCGCCGTCTCTGTGCGACAGGCCTGGCCCGCTGGAGCCAGCGGCCGGCCAGGACGACGAATATCCTGCCGACCCTTTCTGGCGATGCTCCCTTTACGCTGACACCGGAACAACGCCAGGCAGTTAAAGTTATCGGAAGCGATGAACAAGGAAAAACCTACGTCCTCCACGGTATCACCGGCAGTGGCAAGACCGAAGTCTACATGCAGCTGGCCAGCCAGGTCCTGAAAGAAGGCCGGCAGGTCGTCGTTTTAGTGCCGGAAATCGCCCTGACCGGGCAAATTGTCCGCCGTTTCCTGCGCCGCTTCGGCGACGATGTCGTCGTCATGCACAGCCAGCTTTCCCAGGGTGAGAAGCGCAACAACTGGCTGCGCATGCAGAACGGGACGAGTCATATCTGTATCGGCGCCCGGTCGGCTGTCTTTACGGCGGCCCAGTCCATCGGGCTGTTCATCGTCGACGAAGCCCATGACAGTTCGTATAAGCAGGACGAAGCGCCGCGCTATCATGCCGTTGCCGTGGCCCGCCAGCGGGCTGCGTACTACGGCTGCCCCGTAATTCTTGGCAGTGCCACGCCGGCGCTGGGCGACTACTATAAGGCCCTGCAGGGCGATTATGTCCTGGTCGAGCTGACAGAGCGCGTCGGCCAGCGGCCCCTGCCTTCGGTCCAGGTCGTCGACATGCGCGATGAATTGGCCCGCGGGAACTACCGCGTCGTTTCCGATTGCTTGTTGAATCTCCTGGAAGAGACACTGGCAGCCCGGCAGCAGGCTATCATCCTTCTCAACCGCCGCGGCTTCTCGACATTCGTCATGTGCCGCAAGTGCGGCTACGTCGTCAAATGCGATACGTGCGACGTGGCCATGGTCTACCATCGTCAGGCCGCCCACCTGCGCTGCCATTACTGCGATGCCGAAAAGCCCGTGCCGACGGTCTGTCCGTCATGTGGCAGCAAATACATCAAATTCTTTGGCAGCGGCACGGAAAAAGTGGAACAGCAGCTCCACGAACTCCTGCCGTCGGCGCGCATCATCCGCCTCGACCAGGATACGACCAGCCGCAAGCACAGCGGCGACCGTATCATCGAAGCCTTCCGCCGTCATGAATATGACATCCTCCTGGGGACTCAGATGGTCGCCAAAGGCCACGATTTCCCCGGCGTCAGCGCCGTCGGCATCTTATCGGCCGACAGCCTGCTCAATATTCCGGCCTACTGGGCTGGGGAACGGACCTTCCAGCTCCTGACCCAGGCGGCTGGCAGGGCTGGCCGCGGTGATATCCCGGGGCGCGTCGTCATGCAGACCTACGCGCCGGACCATTACGTCATCCAGTGCGCTGCCCGCCAGGATTACCGGGCCTTTTATGACCAGGAAATCCAGTTCCGGAAAGAATTGGGCTATCCGCCTTTCCAGGAAATGGCCAAGATCTTAGTCCAGGACGAATCAGAAGAACAAGTCTGGCGCAAGGCCAACGACGTCGCAGCGGCCCTGAACAGCTGGAACGGGGACCACGGCGATGAAGTCGCCGTCATCGGCCCTTACGAAGACGTCATCAAAAAGATACGCAATAAATACCGCCTGGTCCTGTCCCTGACCGGAAAAGACCTGACAGCCATCAAAAAAGCCATGCAGCGCATCCCGGCCTGCTGGCAGACCGGCGTCCTTATCGACGTAGACCCCGTATAATCGTGGGGAATCGCACCTGCCTGTTCAGCCCGCCCGGGATATGAGTACATTCCCACATCGGGCAGGAACGGGCGCCCCACGTGGCGCCCCTACAGAAATTTTATGGAATTTCCACAGCCATTATAGGGGCTCGCACGTGGCGACCCTTACAGTACAAAATAAAAAATGAAAGAAGCATTCTGAGAAACTTCATGGCCATGGCGCCCTTCAAGATACGTCCGGAACCGCTCTCAGTGTTACTTCTTCCATTGCTGACGATGTAACATAACCTTATAAATGTTGTCAATTACGGCAGGAGAGAAATGGGCTATTTCAAGCAATTCTGATGAATCTATAGCATTTCTGGCGATTTCATACTATAATAGAAAAGAATAAGCATTTTTACTATTACAATGAGGTGAAAGTTACATGGCAGTACTTACTATTATTAAAGCCGGGGATCCCGTCTTGAAAGCGACGGCGAAACCCGTTACGAAAGTGAATAAACATATAAAGAAATTGCTCGACGACATGGCAGAAACGATGTATGCTGCTGAAGGCGTAGGCTTAGCTGCGCCGCAGGTCAATGAATCGCTGCAGCTCATCGTCCTCGACGACGGCAACGGCCTCATCGAGCTCATCAATCCGGAAATCCTGGAAAAATCGGACGAAACCAATGTCGATACCGAAGGCTGCCTGAGCATCCCGGGGTATTACGGCAAAGTGGAACGGGCTTCCAAAATCAAGGTCCGTTCGCTGACGCGCCATGGCAAGACCGTCATCTATGAACCGGAAGGCTTCCTGGCCCGTATTTTTCAGCATGAAATCGACCATCTCTATGGCCATCTATTCATCGAAAAGGCGACGGATTTACAGAAAGTAGGGGACTAATGGATAAGTTACGTATCGTATTCATGGGGACGCCGGACTTTTCCGTCCCGTCTCTGGAAAAATTGGCCCAGGCCGGCTATGATATCGCCGCCGTCTACAGCCAGCCCGATAAACAGCGGGGACGCGGCAAGAAGGTGACTTTCTCGCCGGTCAAGGAAAAAGCCCTGGAACTGGGCATCCCCGTCTTCCAGCCTGATTCCATGCGCAGTGACAACGTCATCGAACAGCTCCGCAGCCTGGCGCCGGACGTCATCATCGTCATCGCTTACGGTAAGATTTTGCCGAAAGCCGTCCTGGACATCCCGAAATACGGCTGCCTAAACGTCCACGGCTCGCTGCTGCCGAAGTATCGCGGCGCCGCCCCCATCCAGTACGCCATCAAAGACGGCGAAGCCGAAAGTGGCGTGACCATCATGCTTCTCGACGAAGGCATGGATACGGGGAAGATGCTGAAAAAAGCGGCCATTCCCCTGGATGCCAAGGAAACGACGGGGACCCTCTTCGATAAATTGTCCATCCTCGGGGCCCAGACCCTGCTCGACGTCCTGACCGACCTGGATGGCTATGAAAGCCGCGCCGTCGCCCAGGATGAAAGTCAGGCGACGTATACGGCCAAGATTACCAAGGAAGAAGCCCGCATCGACTGGTCTCAGGATGCGGCCGTATTGGAACGGCTCATCCGGACGCTGGATCCTCATCCCGGTGCCTATACCATCTGCCACGATGGTAAGCGCCTGAAGATATGGGCAGCCGACGTCGTCGAAGGGACACAGGCTGCGCCGGGGACCGTGTTATCGGTGACTAAGAAACAATTCACCGTCCAGACCGGGAAAGGGGCTTTGCGCATCTGTGAAGTCCAGCCCGAAAGCCGCAAACGCATGGCTGCTGCCCAATATCTGCAAAGCGCAGCCTTGACGGCTGGTGAATTATTATAAATGACTCAGTGCAGAGAAGCGGGACAACTGCCGCAACGAAGACGGTTGCCCTGCTTTTGTGCTGTTCGCTACTGCTTTAAAAGAACAGGGAGGAATCCATGAACGTTCGTGAAATTGCCTTTCAGAGCCTGCTGACTATCTGCCGCGATGAAGGCTATAGCAATATCGTCGTCTCCAAGGCGATACAGACCCATCAATTTGCCGACAGGGACCGGCGCTTCTATACGGAGCTGGTTTACGGCACCTTGCGCTGCCTGAATTATCTGGATTGGATCATATCCCAGATCAGTACGCGCAAACTGCAAAAACTCGACCCTGTCTGCCTGGCCATCATCCGCCTGGGCTTATATCAGATTTTCGGCATGACCAAAGTCCCCGAATCAGCGGCCTGCAATGAAGCCGTCAAGATGGCGACGAAATTCGGCAACCGGGGCATGGCCAAGTTCGTCAATGCCATGCTGCGCAACAGTATCCGCCGCCGCAGCCAGTTCGTCATCCCCGATAAGGGCGAAAACATCGTAGCCCACCTGGCCCTGACCTATCATCAGCAGGAATGGCTCGTCCGCCGCTGGATCGAAGCCTATGGCCCGGACGATACGGAACGTATCTGCCAATATTTCGATACGATCCCGCCGCTGTGCCTGCGCGTCAATACGGCCCAGACCAGCCGCGAAGAACTGCTGGCCGATTTGGAAAAACAAGGTCTGCCGGCCCGCCCGGCTGCCATTTCACCAGACGGCATCTACCTCGACGGCAATCCCGGCATCCATGAACTGACATGCCTGCGTGATGGCCGGGCCATCATCCAGGACGAACCGTCCCAGCTGGTAGCCCATATCGTCGATCCCCAGCCGCACGAAGTCATCTTCGACGTCTGCGCCGCTCCCGGCGGCAAGACGACGCATCTGGCCACACTGGGCGGCCCGTCCTGTGTCGTCTACGGCGGCGATATCCATGAGCATAAACTGCGGCTCATCGAATATAATGCCCAGAAACTGGGCCTCAAGAATGTGCGGACCCTGCTCCAGAACGGCTGCACCATCGGCCAGAAATACGCCGGCAAAGCCGATCGGGTCCTGGTCGATGCCCCTTGTTCGGGCCTCGGCGTCCTGCGCCATAAGATCGACCTGCGCTGGCGCAAGAATCCCAGTGACCTGCGCACCCTGCCGGCCTTGCAGCGGCGCATCCTGGACAGTGCATCCCAATGCGTCCGTCCTGGCGGCATCCTGGTCTACAGTACCTGCACCATGAATGATGATGAAAACAGCCGCATCGTGGCTGCCTTTTTGAAGAATCATCCGGAATTCCACGTAGAAAACGCGACGCAGTGGCTTCCCGTTCCCGGCCATGAAGGGCCTTTCATCCAGCTCCTGCCACAGCGCGACGGCCTGGATGGCTTCTTCATTGCCCGCATGAAAAAGGAGGGCTGACATGAGTAATGTATTTGATATGACCAAAAAGGAACTCCAGGCGTTCCTCGTCGCCCAGGGGATGAAAAAATTCCGGGCTGACCAGATTTTTCATTATATTTATAAGCAAAATATCTTTTCCTGGAATAATATGGTCCTGCTGCCCAAGAAAGACCGGGAACAGCTGAAGGAAGTGCTGCCAATCTATTTCCCGGAAGTCGTGTCCCGCCTGGACGCTCCGGACGGACAGACAGTGAAGCTCTTATTGCAGCTGGCTGATGGTGAGACCGTAGAAACGGTCCTCATGAAGCACGACTATGGCAATTCCATCTGCGTATCGTCCCAGGTCGGCTGTGCCGTCAACTGCGCCTTCTGTGCGTCCGCCAAGAACGGTTTCGTCCGCAACCTGTCGGCTGGCGAAATGGTCGCCCAGCTCCTGGCTTTCCGCAAATACGTCACGCCGGACCTCCATTCCATCGTCATCATGGGGACAGGGGAACCGCTCCTCAACTACGATAACGTCATCCGCTTCATGAAGCTCATCCACGAAAAGGATACGCTCTATCTGGGCTATCGCAACATGGCCTTGTCGACGTCGGGCATCGTCCCCAAGATGTACGACCTGGCCAAAGAGGGCATGCCCATCACCCTGGCCGTATCCCTCCACGCGCCGAACGATGCCTTGCGGCGCCGCATCATGCCGATTGCCGAGAAATATCCCCTCGACGAAGTCCTGAAGGCGGCCCGCCACTATTTCGATGTCACTGGCCGGAAGGTCACCTTTGAATACATCCTCATCAAGGGCCTGACTTGTACTAACGCCTGCGCCAAGGAACTGGCCCGTCTCCTGGGCGGCCAGAACATCCTGGTCAATGCCATTCCCATCAACGACAACTACGACGTCGGCCTCTACCGGCCCGATGAAAAGACGATGAATGAATTCGTCACGTATTTGCAGCGCCACGGCGTTTCCGTCACTCTGCGGCGGGAAATGGGCAGCCAGATACAGGCCGCCTGCGGCCAGCTGCGCATAAAACGCGAAAAAATTTGACAGGTGACGGCGAATATGATATGAATTAATGTGTACCTATAACGAAACACCGTGAGAGGACGTGAGAATTTGGGCACATACGGTGAATCCAAAATCGGCCTGGTTCGGAAAGTGAATGAAGATTCCTTTTATATCAGCCACGAGAAAAACGTACTGGCCGTAGCCGACGGTATGGGCGGCTATGTAGGCGGTGAAATCGCCAGCAAGACGGCCGTAGAAGCGATAGCTTATTATTTCAAGAACTTTAGTTATGCAGCACCGGTACAGCTGGAGAAAGCCATTCAATATGCGAATTCCAGCATCCTCAGCAAGACCTTGATCGACCCTTCGCTCAAGGGCATGGGGACGACCGTGTCCATGGTGACCCTGGCTCGTCATATGGCCTTCTGGGGCCACGTCGGTGACAGCCGCATCTACTTATACCGCGACGGGGAATTCAAACAGATTTCCGTCGACCATACGATCGTCCAGGTCCTGCTCGAAAAGGGCAAGATAACCGAAGAAGAGGCGATGGATCATCCCCAGCGCCATGTGCTGACCAGAGCCGTCGGCGTCGATGAGAACTTGGTCGTCGACAGCGGAGCCTTTGAAGTACAGCCGAAAGATCGCATCCTGATTTGTTCCGACGGCCTGACATCGTTCATCCAGAAACAGGAACTCTACGATGCCATCGGCGATTACCGCCGGACAGAACGGGAAATCATCAATGATCTCTTTGCCCGCGTCTATGAAAACGGGGCGAAAGATAATATCACGGCAATTTTAACAACCATATAATCGGGAACGACTATGAAAGTGGTGGAATAGCTAAAAATGATTGGTCATATCTTAGATAACAGATACAAGATATTGGAAAAAGTAGGCACAGGCGGCATGGCCAGCGTGTACAAAGCACAGGATATCCTCCTGGACCGGATCGTCGCCGTAAAAATACTTCATTCAAAATACGGCAACGACCACGATTTTGTCGTCCGCTTCCGCCAGGAAGCCCAGGCGGCTGCCAAATTGTCACACCCCAATATTGTCAATATATACGACGTCGGCTACGATGAAAATGTCCATTACATCGTCATGGAATTCGTGCGCGGCGAAACGTTAAAAGAATACATCGAAAAACACGGCCACCTGCCGATCAACACGTCGATACAGATTGCCTTCGATATCGGCGAAGCCCTGGAAAATGCTCATGCCAACGGCATTGTCCACTGCGACATCAAGCCTCATAATATCCTGGTCACTGAGACAGGACGCATCAAAGTCGCCGATTTCGGCATCGCCCGGGCTGTGAATTCCGTCGAAAACAGCGACCGCACCGTCCTCGGTTCAGTCCATTATTTTTCACCGGAACAGGCCAGTGGCGGCCATATCGACGAACGGACGGATATTTATTCCCTAGGCGTCGTCATGTATGAAATGATGACTGGCGTCGTCCCTTTCCAGGGCGATACGGCCATCAGCATCGCCTTGAAGCACGTCCAGGACGATATTCCCTTGCCGACGAAGTACAACCGCCGTATCCCGCGGCTCGTCGAACAGGTTATCCTCAAGGCCATGGCCAAGAACCCGGACGACCGCTTCCAGTCCATCGGCGAGATGATGTCGGAACTGCGCCTGTCCCAGGGTTTCATCAATACCAACGGCGCCCGGCCGATCATCAGCAAGGGCCCGTATAACTTCGGCACGCAGAAATTACAGCCTATCAAGGAAAAGGACCTGCCCGAAGAAGAACCGAAAGAAAAGAAGAAGAACCCCTTCACGCGGTTCATGGATTCTATCAGCAATCATTCGCAGAAAACTATCATCATCGGTATGCTCGGCGTCTTCCTCGTCGCCTTTGTCTGGGCCTTCTTTTCCTTTGGGAATTTTTGGAGTACCGAAGACATTACCGTACCGGATGTGACGGGTAAACAGGTCGAAATCGCCAAGAAGATACTGAAAGATAAGAAACTCGACGTTTCCGTCAAGGAAGTGGAAAGCGACGAAGTGCCAGTCGGCGAAGTCATTTCCCAGACACCGTCTGGCGGAGCCGTCGTCAAGGCCAACCGGACCATTTACCTGACTGTCAGCAAGAGGAATAAAGGTGAAGAAGTCCTCATACCGGACCTGCGGAGCCTGACCCTCGATGAGGCCGAAAAGAAACTGAAGGAAATCGGCCTGTCTGTGGGCAAGGTGCGCTACAAAGAGAGCGCTCAGTATGCCGACGGGACCATCATCGACCAGGACCCGGAATCGCCGAAGAAAGTCGAAAAGGGGACGAAAGTCGACCTCGTCGTCTGCCGTAAGAGCGAAGCCGAAAAAGAAGCAGAAGCGGCCAAGAATGAAGCACCTAATACGAGCGGCATGAGCCTCGATGCGGCCGTGAAGGCCCTGGAAAGCGCCGGCTATTCCGTCGGCAGCGTGTCCAACCTCGATTCGTCGAAGGACAGCTCTCAGGCCGTCGTCACGGGCCAGACGTCGGAAGACGGCAAGGTCGTCAACTTGTCCGTCGAATATCCGTCGTCCCAGAGCAGCCAGAGCTCGCCGTCGAGCAGCTCCGGCGGATCCGATGGCAGTGCCAATAACCAGGAACCGGCCGGGACGCCTCATTACGGGACGGTCAATATCAGCGTACCGTCTGGCGCTTCCAGCCAGCATGTCCAGATCGTCGTATCCGACGACAATGGCTCGCGCGTCGTCTATGACCGCAGCCAGGCTGGCGGCGACAACATCTCTAAGAGCGTCAGCGGCACGGGCAAGACGAGAGTCAAAGTATACATCAACAATTCGTTAGTACAGGACCAGTATATCTAAGGGGAGGAACATGACAAAAGGACGCGTCATCAAGAACTATAACGGCTATTATTACGTCGATGTCGGCCGGGAAGGGCTCATCGAGTGCCGGCGCCGCGGCAAATTGCTGAAAGCGAAGATTCTCGTCGGCGACGAGCTGGAAATCACCGAGTTGGGCCAGGACAAGGGAGTCATCGAAGCCCTGTTGCCCCGGCGCAACCAGATACGCCGGCCGGCCGTGGCCAATATCGACCAGCTCCTGGTCATCATGGCGGCCAAGTCGCCGGACCCGAATCAGTTCCTCGTCGATAAGATGCTCATGACCTGTGAATACGGCGGCATCCATCCGACGCTGTGCTTCAATAAGTGCGACCTGGACCGGGAGACGGCCGAATCCTACAAGGCCTTTTATGAACGCTGCGGCTATGACGTCTATCTCGTGTCGGCCAAGACCGGCGAAGGCCTCGATACCCTGCGGGATTTGCTGCCGCACTGCATGACGGCCTTTGCCGGCCCGTCGGGCGTCGGCAAGTCGAGCCTTCTGTCCCAGATCCTGGGCCGGGAAGACTTGTCCGTCGGCGCCGTCAGCGAAAAGATCAAGCGCGGCCGCCATACGACACGCCATTCGGAAATCATGCGCCTCGACAGCGATACGTATGTCGTCGATACGCCGGGATTCAGCTCTCTCGACTTCGAGCACCTCGACCCGAAGGAAGTCCTGCGCCTCTTCCCGGACATGCTGCCCTACAGCGGCGGCTGCAAGTTCTCGTCGTGTCTCCATCTGTCCGAACCGGAATGTACGGTCAAACAGGCCGTCGCTGACGGCCATATCCAGAAAGAACGGTATGACACATACTGTAAGATACTCACTTCCATTTCAGAAAGGAAACGATAGTCATGGTAACCATTTGCCCATCTATATTATCGGCGGACTTCTCCCGCCTGGCTGAAGACATTCAGGACGTCGAACGGAAGGGGGCAGATTGTATCCATCTCGACTTGATGGACGGCCATTTCGTGCCGAACCTGACCTTTGGCGTCCCCGTCGTCAAGGCCCTGCGCAGCTGCACCAAGCTGCCCTTCGATGCCCATCTCATGGTAGAACATCCGGAAACCTACATCGACGGCCTGGCTACTGCCGGCGTCCAGTACGTCACGGTCCATCAGGAAGCCTGCACCCATCTCGACCGGGTCCTGCAGCAGATCCACGAAGCCGGCATGAAAGGCGGCGTCGCCCTCAACCCGGCGACCCCCGTATCGACTTTGTCCTGCCTGGCCGGGCAGCTGGACATGATCCTCATCATGAGCGTCAACCCCGGCTTCGGCGGCCAGAAGTTCATTCCCTATGCCGTCGATAAGATTCGCCAGGCCAAGGCGCTCCTGGAACAGGCCGGCAATACGACGGCTGTCATCGAAGTCGATGGCGGCGTCAATGCCAAGACCGTCCAGGCCGTCAAAGACGCCGGTGCGACTTTCCTCGTCGCCGGCAGTGCCGTCTTCGGAGCTGACGACCGGGCCGCTGCCATCGCGTCCTTGCGATAAGGACTTGTATTTCTTCTTTTCATGTGCTAAAATCATACATGTAGTTCAAATGAATAAGGATAGTCTTTGAGGCAAGGTGAGAAAGCGGCGCTTTCAATTCCTGACCGGCGGTGACAGTCCGCTAACCCGCAAGGGTTGAACCGATGCAATTTCGGTACCGACAGTACAGTCTGGATGGGAAAAGACGACAGATTGTGTTTTTGTTGCGCTCAAAAGGCTATGGGAATCTTACGTCCATAGCCTTTTTTTATCTTGCGAATCTGAATAGAAGGGAAGGAATACATTGGAACCGGCAGAGTATATGAAAAAAGCCCTGGAATTGGCAAAGACCGCCCTGGGCTATACGACACCCAATCCTGCCGTCGGCTGCGTCATCGTCAAAGATGGCGAAATCGTCGGCACGGGATACCATCATAAGGCCGGCACGCCTCATGCCGAAGTATGGGCATTGCGTGAAGCTGGCGAACGGGCGAAGGGGGCTACGGTCTATGTGACCCTCGAACCTTGCGCCCATTACGGGAGAACGCCGCCGTGTGCCCGGACCCTCGTCGAAAAAGGCGTCGGCAAAGTCGTCATGGCCATGCTCGACCCCAACCCCTTAGTGGCTGGCAAAGGCGCGCCCATCCTGCGCAAAGCCGGCATCGCCGTCGAAGTCGGCCTCATGTCGAAGGAAGCGGCTCAGCTCAACGAAGTCTTCATCAAGAACATGATGGTCCAGAAACCGTTCATCGCCATCAAACTGGCCCAGAGCCTCGATGGCCGCACAGCTTCACGGACGGGGAAATCCCAGTGGATTACCAACGAATGGGCCCGCAGCTACGGTCACTATCTGCGCTCCATCTATGACGGCATCTTAGTCGGCATCAACACGGTCCTGACGGACAATCCCCTCTTGACCAGTCGCATCGAACGGCCCGGCCAGGATGCACCGCATCAGCCCGTGCGCATCGTACTGGATACGAAAGGGCGGACGCCTTTGAATTCGCTCGTCGTCACCGATAAGACGACGCAGACCATCATTGTCACGACGTCCCTGTGCCCGGTAGAGAAGATGAAAGCCCTGAAAGAGGCTGGCGTCCGCGTCATCCTGGCCCCGCTCCAGGATGGCAAGACCATCTACCTGCCCGACGCCTTGCAGCTCCTGCACGACGAAGGGCTGACCAGCATCCTCGTCGAAGGCGGCAGTACCGTCCAGGGCAGCTTCTTCGATGCCCGCCTGGTCGATAAGATCTATGCCTTCATGGGGGACAAGGTCATCGGTGGGACCGGGGCCCTGCCGTCTGTCGGCGGCTGCGGCGTCGATGAACTCGATGAATGCCTGTCGCTGGTCTACGATTCGGCAGAACTCCATGACAATAATGTATTGATTACGGCATATAATGCCAACAGGGAGGGCGCCTATGTTCACTGGCATCATTGAGGAACTGGGGACGATTGCCCATATGGACCGCCGCCCCGATTCCATCCGCCTGACCATTCAGGCACACAAAGTATTAGAAGGCACGCAGCTCGGCGACAGCATTGCCGTCAACGGCGTCTGCCTGACCGTCACGGATATGACGGACTCGACCTTTTCGGCCGACGTCATGCATGAAACCATGCGCCGCTCGTCGTTCAGCACCATCAAGAGCGGTTCCCAGGTCAACCTCGAACGGGCCATGCAGGTCGGCGGCCGCCTGGGCGGTCATATCGTCAGCGGCCATATCGACGGCATCGGCCACGTCGCCCGCATTGCCACCGATGGCATTGCCCGGGTCATCACCATTTCCATCCCCAAGGACATGGAGCCGTTCATCGTCGAAAAAGGCTCTATCACCATCGACGGCATCAGCCTGACTGTCGTATCCGTCGGCAGCAGCCAATTTTCCGTTTCCATCATCCCTCATACCATGGCCAATACGACGCTCATGGATAAACATCCGGGCGCTATCGTCAATTTGGAAACAGATGTCATCGGGAAATATGTCCATAGCTTTACCGTCGGTCATCCGTCGTCGGCGTCTTCGGGCCTGACGATGGAAAAACTGCTGGAAAATGGATTTTAACATAATATTTCAGAATAGGAGTGTTTTACAATGGTACAAGTCAAAGAAGGTAAATTAATCGGTTCTGGTGCGAAATTCGGCATCGTCGTCGCACGTTTCAACGAATTCATCTGCAGCAAGCTCCTCGGCGGCGCTTACGACGCTCTCCATCGTCATGGTGTCGATGACGCAGACATTACGACGGCCTGGGTCCCGGGCGCCTTTGAAATCCCCCTGATCGCCCAGAAAATGGCAGAATCGGGTAAATACGACGCCGTCATCTGCCTCGGTGCCGTCATCCGCGGCGCTACCAGCCACTATGACCTCGTCTGCGGTGAATCGGCCAAAGGCATCGCCCAGGCATCCCTCAAGACGGGCATCCCCATCATGTTTGGCGTCATCACGACAGAAAACATCGAACAGGCCATCGAACGGGCTGGCACAAAAGCCGGCAACAAAGGCTTCGACGTCGCCACCAGCGCCATCGAAATGGTCAACCTCATCAAAGAATTATAAACACAAGCGAAGTTATAAAAAGGGCTGTCTCTCCGGGCGGATGCTGGGAAAGGCAGCTCTTGCTTTATTGAACTGCGGCTGGCTGTACTTTGACCGGGCGATATGGTACAATGTTACATAGTTATCAATGCGTATCAGACATAAATATTGAGAGAGAAGGAGCGCTGCCCATGAGCTCTTTAGCCATATTGATTTTGACAAAAAATGAAGAAGACAATATCGTCGACGTCGTGGAAAATGCCAAGCAATGCACCCCCGAAGTCCTGGTCATCGACTCTGGGAGTACTGATAAGACCGTAGAACTGGCCCAAGCCCATGGGGCAAAAGTTTGCTTCCGTGCTTGGACCGACGATTTCGCAGCCCAGCGCAATTTCGCCTTGGAACAGACCACAGCGGACTGGGTGCTGTATCTCGATGCTGATGAACGGCTGAATGACGAACTCATCCGCTCTGTTAAGGCTGTTGTGGATGAAGGGAAGCTGGACTGCCAATTTTCTATGGAACGAAAATCCGTTGCTTTCGGGACAAAATTCAATCATGGTGTCTTGAAACCGGATCATGTAGCCCGCATGTTTCCCAGAACGACGGTTACGTGGGTCCACAAAGTCCATGAGCATCCGGAATGTGATTTGCCGCTCCGCTCTTTACCAGGCCACATTGAACATTATACTTATAAGAACTGGCAGCATTGGGAAGGGAAACTCTGTCAGTATACGACTATCTGGGCTGAAGAAGCCTATAAGCGGGGGAAACGGATTTCCCTGGGCGGTATCTTCCTGCACAGTTTGGGCGGGTTCTTTAAGATGTTCGTGTCACGGGCCGGCTTTTTAGATGGATGGATGGGAACATATATGTGTTTCAACCACTTTTTTTATACCTTGTTGAAGTATTTGAAACTATATGAGTTACAGAGAGCGGAGAAAAAATAATGCGCGTAGCCATTTTAGAGACAGTGAAAACGCAGGCCGGATTTGAACAGGAATTCGATCGCCTGATCATTGATGAATTGAAGAAACAGGGACATGAACCTGTTTTATATTTGCCGGAACACAGCAGTCTTCCCGTTGATTTCGGTATCCCTATCGAGTATTTGAAAGGTGGGGAAATCGTCGATTATGAAGGGGCTGGGAAGGTGAAAAAAATCTGGCTGTCTATCCAGCGGGAACGGCGACGTGTCCGCTGGTTCGATGCAGCCTATGAGAAGGCCTGCCGTCATGAAGTTGATGCCATCCTTTTGACGACGGCGACGTACCGCTACTTACGGTCCCTGCATAAGAGCCGATTAAGGGAGAGCCCCGTACCGGTCATCTTTATCTTTTTGGGTGTCAATCCGCAGGAAAAACCGAAATTCCTCAAGCAGGCCCGGCGGTGTCAGTCTTACCCTAATATCAAGCTGAAGATTACAACGTTGCGGAATGATTTTAAAGAAGATAACGTGCCTCATGTCGAATTAATCCACCCGCCAGTCCTCATTCCTCAGGGCGTTACTGTGCAGCCTAATTTGACATATCGTGAACCCGTACGCATCGGCTTTTTCGGCCACTATCGGAAAGGGGAAAAGGATGTCGACGGCATCATCCAGGCTTTTGTCAGTTGCCAGTTGGCAGGCAGGGCAGAACTCGTCGTCCAAGCGGCGCCGACGGGACCGGATGATGCGGCCGATATGGAACGTATCATGAAGAAATATGAGCATGAAGACGCAGTCCGTTTCATACAGGGCAAGGTTCAGGGCCGTGCCTGGTATGACTTGCTGCAAAGTGTAGATGTCCTTTTTCTGCCGTATAGCGATGCGCGGTACCTATATAACTGGAGCGCCGTCTACTTTAATGCCCTGGCGCTCTATAAGCCAGTATTGGCGACGCCCGTACTGAATCCGGAAATCTTGGCTGAATACCAAGTCGGGCAGGAAGTCGATTTGACGGATCTCCAGCACCTGCATCAGCAGTTGGAGCAGTTCCTGAATTCCTATAAAGCTATGCTGCCGACGTATGAACGGGAACTTCGCCGGGTCAATGATGATTTCAGTACGGCCATGTTCTTGCAGGCTGTCTTGCAATGAGCATCTTGCCGGAAGGAGTGTTTTTTTGAAGACTTTATTACTGTTATATATGGGCGATGAAACCGTGACGGCCAGTGCCGGCACGGAACGAGTCTTGACGAATATGGCCAATGCCATGGTAGAGAAAGGTTATGATGTCATCGTAGCGACAAACGACAAGACCGATGCCGCACCTTATTTCCCTTTTGATTCTCGCGTGCATTGTCTGTATTTGGATGTCGATACGAAGAAAATTCCTTTTTATGTAAAAGTGAAACGGGAAGTAAATCGCATTTTTCCCATTTTAGACAAGCCCGTCGAAGCCTACCGGGCTTCGGTATCTGTCCGCAAGCTGCGCGACCAGCTGAAGGGGGATTCCATCGATTGTATCATTGCCTATAATCATGAAGCCATCCAGGTCGCGGACCGTTTAGTCCACGGAACGGTTCCCATCATTGCCATGATGCATAATGCTATCCGTATCATCATGGGGAATTGCAACGGCCGGGCTTTAGCGGAAAAGGCCAAGGCCAATGTCATCCAGGTCCTCATGCCATCGTATGTAGCGGAAACCAGACAGTATCTCCCGCATACGCCGGTCGTGTGGATTCCTAACGTGGTCGAACCGGTCTGCCCGGAAAAACAGGCTCATCCCGGTGTCGTAAAAGATCGCTATCGCATCATCACCGTTGGCCGTATCGATGGGTTGCAGAAACAGACGCATATCCTCGTCGAAGCCTTTGCTTCCCTAGCCAGGCAGTATCCCCAGTGGGACGTCTGGATTTGGGGTGAAGTAAAGAAAAAGGATTATTATCAGCGCTTATGCCAGTTCATCGAGGCGCAGGGCCTGACTGGACGTATTCATCTGGCAGGAACGACGACGGCTGTCCAGGATGAGTTGCGCCAAGCCATATCTTTGCTTTTCCTTCGGCTTTTGAGGGATTTGGACTCGCATTAACCGAAGCTATGGCGATGGGCCTTCCCAGTGTAGGCTTTCGTTCGGCTGATGCCGTCAATGAATTGATTGTTGATGGAAAAAATGGTATCTTATGTGAAGATGGTGTTCCGGCTTTTGCCCAAGGATTAGAACGACTCATGAAAGAACCGGCCCTGCGGTCGGCTATGGGGCGTCAGGCAGTGTCCGATATGGAACCGTACTATCCCGAAGCCGTATGGAATCAATGGCAAAGACTCATTGATGAACAGATTCAGCAGGCTTCGCGGCCTTAAGGGGGATTTATGGTGTTTACACATTTTTTTCTGTCCGTTCAGCAAGATATCAAGTTATGGATTTTCTTTCCGATTTTATGTGCCGTTTTCCGGGCTATTTTCATTGTAGTCCATAAGCCGTATCCCTCTCTGACAGGAAAGGGGAAGGCCTTGCGTGAATGTTTTCGTTTCGGTTTTTGGTGGGGCATGGATCTCAATGCCTATATCTTCGTTATTTCTTTGGTCCTGGTGACACTGCCGGGCCTGTTCATACCCTGGTGGAGTCAGCACGGCGATGTTATCCGCACGCTGCTCGGCCTGGTTTATGCCTTTGTCCTCTATGTGGCTTTCGTAGGCAAAATGATTTTTTATTCTCAGTTTCATGATATTTTCAATAATATTGTGTTTCTTGGCCAAAAAGCGGAGAAACATAATCTCATGGATGTCTTTTTCAATCAGTACCACGGGGCCCGGAAACTGGCTCTGATACTGCCTTACCTTGTTGTCGTCTTCGCTGCCTTACAGGCCATACTGGCCATCCCGGCTGTATCTTATCCGGCCATTACGGGAATCGCTTATTATCTTGTCAATACGGCCATCGTCCTGGCCTTGATTGCAGCCTTCTATTTCTTCCGTTACGGCGGTACCTTCATGCATGACAATAAGCCAGAATGGGATACGATACCGGCTGTCGTCAAGGAAGACCCTTTCTTGTCGAAAGCGACTGTCGATGATTTAATCGCACTGAAAATGCTGCGACGCCATCCTATGAACGAGACGATGCAAAAGAGCCCGGAAGAAAACTTACGCCTTGTCAAACCCTTTGTCGAGGCCCGTGGCGGTTGTATCGATTCTTTTGACCAGGCAATGGAAGCTTTCCGCCATGAAGCGAAGGGTGCGAAAATCAAGCAGCCATCGCATATTTTCCTCATTGTTGGGGAAAGCTATTCTCAGCCTTATTTTGACCCGGCTTTTGCAGATCTCCACATTGCCGATGAAGGGAAGAAGCTCATGGCTGACGTCCATACGGCCTCTATCCATACGGCTTTATCAGCAGGCATCATTTCCCGGCCTTCTATCGTCAGTCTCATGCTGGGCATCTTCGATGCTGGCCTGGAATTGAATGAGCGCGAAGCCTTTTGGCAGGGGACGGTACCGACGTCTCTGCCCTTGCAGCTGCGCCGTCTGGGATATGAAACGAATTACTGGTATGGCGGCAGCCTGGCCAATGGCAACTTCGGTCATTTCGCTCCGGCTTGTGGCTTTGATCATGCCTATTCGGCTATCGACATTTGTGATCCAAAAGCGCCGCGCTCCTGGGTTGGCGTTTATGACCATATTTTCCTGAATAAGGCTGCTGAAATGATTTGCCAGCGAACCGATGACGTACCACAGTTCCATTTCATCTATACGACATCGAACCATGGCCCGTATAAGATGCCTTTGCATGACTTGGGTTTCGATGGCGATAAAATCATGAAAGTCGGTCAGGACGTGCTCGACGAAAAAATCATACCCAAAGTATTGGGAACGTTCTGGTATTCTGACCGGGCCATCAATCAATTCATCCAGGAGATGAAAAAGGCTTATCCCGACAGCCTGTTCATTGTGACTGGTGACCATGGTTTCCAGTGCTCGGAACTGCAGCATACGTCGTTCATGAAGCGGGAGTATACGTTCCGGGAACTTCATTCGCCAGTGCTCATGTTCCATCATCCGGAGTTGGATAAGGCCTCACTGGCCGGGAATATCATTGGCGGTCATATGAACATTTTGCCGACCCTTTTTGAACTCATTGCGCCGGCTGGATTTACGTATTATTCATTATTTCATTCACTGACAGAACCTATATCTCAGTGTGTCACACCCTATCATTGGGCAAACCTCCAGGCTATCGGCGCTTGTCACGAAGCCTATTATCAGCCGTTGACCGCAAAGTCCGGGGCCGATGTCCTGCAGGGCGCTGCTCCATATGATGATATTTGTGACGCCGAAAAGAGCTTGACAGCCTATTTGCTGCAGCACTCCGAACTGCTACAGCCTGTCGATGCGTTACTGAGACGATGAGTCCTGTGTAAGATAGATAGGAGACGTAATATGGACTGTTGGCAAGAATTTCAACAAAAATGGCTTGGCTACGTGCCGCTGTTCCTCTTGACACTGGGCTGCGGCATTGAGTCAGGTGCTTTAATGACACTTTCCTTCCTTTGCCATTGCTTGATTTGTAAAAAAAAGGGCATTTCGCTGTGGGGGGATTGGTGGAAGCAGCCTTTAGTCCGTCAAACATTCCTCATCGTTACTTTTTCATTTGCTTGTGCAGCTGTGACCCTTCCGTTCAATAATGGTGACGGTGAATTGCTGGTAAAATATATTGGACGGATGATTCCCCTTGTTTTAGTACTTATCCTCGTTCGGCCAAGAAGATATGTTTTCCCTGTTGTCTGGGCAGGAATCCTTTTATCCATAATTTGGTATATTGGGGTCGTTTTTCGCTATCCTGTCTGGCGACATGGCCGATTATTTGGCCCTTTCAGCAGTCCGAACAGTTTAGCCTGTCTCTTGCTGCTATTTATTCCCGTAGCTTTGTTCGGTATTATCCGGTATCGTCAGTCTTGTCCTAAAGGTGTGATTGCTGCTGGCTTTTTGACGATAGCTGCATTGGCAATCTTGGTTTGCACTGGATCGCGCAATGCCTATATTTCATTGGCGGTTGTTTTTTTATTGCTTTTTTATTTTGTTTTCCGGCAAAGGGATAAGCGAGTTCTCCGAATCATGGTGGGTGCTTTTTTAGCAGCTTGCTTAGGGATAGGGATTTTGGCTCCAGGATTTCTTACTCACCGGTTCCAACAGAACATTCAGAATGACGGTCGTGTTTATTTAATGCAAACAGCTGTCCAACTTATCAAGGAAGAACCACTGGTGGGCATTGGATTGGGAAATTGGGGGAAAGTCTATCGAGAACGTTTTGAAGCCGATAACCCTAATCATGAAGTCAATATACAATCCCCGCATAATATTTATTTGCAAGTCTGGAATGAGACAGGCCTGATTGGGCTTATTGGCTTTTTGAGCCTTGCCGGATTTCAACTTAGGACTTTGATTAAGGCCCTGCGCCGTTTCTATTGTCAGCATCCCCATGGCTTCCCCTGGCTGGCTGGGCTGTTTCTGCCTATTTTGGCTATTTTTTTATTTGGCTTTATGGATTATGATTTTTTCAGCCGTCATATTATGCATTTATATTGGTTTTATTGGGGGCTTTGTCTTTATGCGATATCGTATTATGTAAAGGAGATTTGATTCATGGATTCCAGGTTGAGCATTATTATCCCCGTGTATAATAATGAAAGCTATTTACGGCCGACCTTACAAAGTGTACTGGCCCAGACCTATCCTGATTTTGAAGTTTTGGCTGTCGATGACGGTTCAATCGATGGCAGCCTGGCTATTTGTCAGGAATTTGCACAGAAAGACAGGCGCCTCCGGATTATCCATAAGGAAAACGGCGGCGTCAGTTCGGCCCGAAACCGCGGCATTGAAGAAGCGGTGGGAAAGTATATTGCGTTTGTAGATGGTGACGACTGCATCGATCCGGAGATGTATACGACGATGATCACTATCTTGCAGGATACCGGGGCAGATTTGGTCGATTGCCGTGTCATTAAGGAAAGCCAGTATATGCCACGGCCTTATGAAAAAGGCGACGTCGAGGTCAGTGACCATCCTTTGGAATATTTGTCAAAAAAGGGTTACTTCATCGACAGCTCTTTGAATAAAGTCTATCGGCGGGATTTCATCGGACGTACGCGCTTTGATGAAGGTATTTCCTATTCAGAAGATAAGCTCTTTGTAACAGAACTCATTTTCAAGGCCAAGAAAATGGCCCTCGTGTCCAATGTTTTTTATCATTACATTCAACATGGGGACAGCTTGTCCTGGCAGGATACGGCAGCTGTCTGGCAGGGAAATTTTCAGGTTCACCAGCAAATCTATCAGCGCATGCTTGATGTGCACATTACAGGGCCTGTCTTGAATAGTGCTTTCCGGGGATACGTTCGCTCGATTATCGCGTTATTGCGTTATGCGATTAAGTATCGACAAGAAGACGAATATAATCGCATCTTGAAACAGTATAAACCAGTTCTGAAGCAATTCCTGCGGACGACACCTATGTCTTTTGGTAAGAAATTAGAATACGTGACCTATACGACATCGTATGGACTGGCATCACTGGTTCATTATCATGCAAAGCGGAGGCGGTCCTGATGGCAGCGGTAAAATTAGGAAATTCTTTTTTAGATTCGCCGGCAAGGGGACAAAAAGTTTTAGTCATCGTTCCTCATGAGGATGATGAAATCAATGTAGCTGGCAGTGTTATGTACAGCTATGTCCAGAAAGGTGCCGATGTCTACTGTGCCTTTACGACGAATGGTGACTATTCTTTCTGGGCCCGCACGAGGATGCACGAAGCCTGGCGTTCTTTGCAGACGTTAGGCGTACAACATGTCGTTTTCCTTGGCTACGGCGATACGTCGAATCATTATCCCGGAGGACATTGGTTCTATTCTCCAGAAAAAGCCGTCACAGCGCCGTCTGGCCATCATGAAACGTATGGCTGTGACGATTTTCCGGATTATGCTTTTGCTAAACGAGGAATCCATCGGCCGTATTGCCGGAAATCCATGAAAACAGATTTAAAAGACCTTATAGAGGATATCCAAGCCGATATCATTTTTGCTGTTGATAACGATGTTCATGCTGACCATCGAGCGACGTCCCTCTTATTTGAAGAAGCGCTGGGGGAGCTGCTGTGTCGACCGGGGAATACTTATCATCCGATGGTATTCAAGGGCTTTGCCTACTGCACCTCCTTTGGGGCGCCTAAAGATTTTTATGCAGATAACATAAAATCTGTCCCTAAGCCGCCAGTTCGTGAAGATAACCTCATTGATATATCTTTATATGAATGGAACCGGCGCGTACGTTTTCCCGTTTTTCCAGCATGCCGGGGATTTTATTTACGCCGTAATGTCCTCTATCAGGCCTTATTCCAACATGCTTCACAGAGTGCGGCACTTCATGCCGTACGTATTGCCAATGGGGATGCCGTCTTTTGGCAGCGCCGGACTGACAATTTGGCTTTCCAGGCTATAATTATGGCATCGTCCGGAAAAGTAGAACGATTGCGTGATTTTAAACTTTTAGATGTTGATCAGATTGATGATAAGAAGATGGTATTTGCAGATTATTTATGGCAGCCTGACGATAGCGATCCTGATAAAATCGTAAGTTATCGCTGGCAGCAGCCGCAAAAGATAATATGTTTGCGACTGGCTGGAAATATAGAGTCTACCGGACGTATCGAGAAATTAGCCCTTACTTTTGATGATGGTACCCATATGATTTTGGGACCTTTGCCAGGATGCGGCCATATTGCTCAATATATTCTTCCAGAACCACATATCGTAACGTCGTGTTCATTGCAAATTTTAAAGGTTAATGGCAGTGGCTGGGGATTGAGCGAAGTTGGCTTTTTTGCTTCTTTAGAAACAAGGGGTGTGATAACTCCTTTTATTAAAATTATGATTGACGATGATTTTGCCTATGATTATCGATTACCAGCACGGGTAAAGACCTGTCAGTTGAAGATATATCGTTATCAAGTGACTGCACCTGTCGTATATACAGTTGTTAAAGGGAATGGGGGCGAAGTTGGGCGCAATGGATTAGTGCGCTTTTCTTCCAACTCACGGCAGCTAGTTATTCAAGCTTCTTTGAAAGGGAATCCTGAGATTTACGATGAAATCCATCTTTATAGAGAATCGTCAATGATATTAGCAAAACGGAGCGTTGTTCAGTGGCTGGAAAATAAAATGCTTACTTTTTACCTGAAAAAGTATCGAAAGTATACACACATTCGCCATAAATATTTAAAACAGCTATAATTACGTGAGAAAAACTATGTATTGTCTTAAAGACTTAAGCATAGTTTTTTTCTTTTTTTTGTAGTATAATAACGAGTGTTGCAAATACTGAATAGGGTTGGGAAGAGATATATGGAAAGAAAGGGCTTATTATCAGTCATCGTCCCGGTATATAAGGTAGAACCTTACTTACGGCGGTGCATCGATTCGATTCGGAATCAAACGTATAAAAATTTACAAATCGTTTTAGTAGATGATGGTTCCCCTGATGGCTGTGGTGCCATCTGTGATGAATATACGAAGTTGGACGACCGGATCATCGCCGTCCACCAGGAAAATGAAGGCTTGAGCGGTGCACGGAATAATGGACTTTTATTTGCTGAAGGAGAGTATATTGCTTTCGTGGATAGTGACGATTGGCTCCATCCCCAAATGTATGAGATTTTAATCCATTTAATAGAAGCCCATCGATTAGATATGGCTCGTTGCTCTGTCATTGGTTCTGACGGGCAATCAGAAGACCCTATCTTGCCGCGGGATAAGCATACTGCCAATCGATTGATTACTGGTGTAGATGTCTTTGAGTTATATTTTACCAAGTTTTTGTGTAAAGTTGTCTGGAATGCCGTGTACAGGCGGGATATCGTTATGGGAATCATATCACCGGAACGTTGTCATTCGCAGGATAATTATGTATCAGGCCGATACCTCTATCGCAGTAAGCGAATGATGATTACCGATAAATGCCTATATTATTATTATAAAAATCCAACTAGTACGACTCACGGCGGGCATAAACGTTTTCTCGATATCTGTATCTGCACGGAAAAGTTGCGCGATGATTTGATTCGTGAAGAGCATATGGACAATACAGTTTATATCGAACGGCTCAATAAGAAATTAGCCCGGGAATTTTTCCATTTCGTACGGGCCGATGATGACCGGTATCGGTTGCAATCCATGGCTCGGTCACAGAAGAAGTTCATTGACCAGCATCTGGATTTTTTCCGACGTATTCGCTTTGATTTTTTACTGCGGAAAAAGAAGATACAAATAGATTAATGGGGCAAAGGGAAACTGGGAATTGAGGAAGCGGATTTAATGACTGTTCTGGTATAGTGTACTTAAAATTAGATATAAATTATAGTTAACTAAAGGCCATCGCATGATGTTTTCAAGTAACAGGCGAGGCCTTTTTATTCTATTGAGGTTGGATAAGGGGTTTATATGGTATAATAATATAAATAATAAAGGAAAGTGGGAAGGTATATGAGAATCGCGGTTGCCGGCACAGGTTATGTCGGTTTGTCTGTAAGTATGTTGTTAGCTCAGCATAATGATGTTATTGCTTTAGATATTATTCCTGAAAAAGTGGCTATGTTGAATGAAGGGAAATCACCGATTATAGATAGCGACATCTCGGCTTTTTTGCAGCGTAATGATTTACACTTCAAGGCGACCTTGGACCCCGTAGAGGCTTTTACGGATGCAGATTTCGTCATTATTTCAACGCCGACCAATTATGATCCGCAGAAGAATTTTTTTGATACGTCTTCCGTAGAAGCAATCATTGAAGAAGTAATGGGTATCAATCCGGAAGCGGTCATGGTCATTAAATCGACAGTTCCTGTAGGCTACACCCAGCACATCAAAGAACGCTACCATACCGATAATATTATATTCTCGCCGGAATTTTTGCGGGAAGGCAAGGCCCTGTATGATAATCTCCATCCGTCGCGTATCGTCGTCGGTGAACGGTCGGAACGGGCCAAAGTCTTTGCCCATCTGCTGGCCGAAGGCGCGGTGAAGAAGGATATCCCTATGTTGTTTACTGGTTCCACGGAAGCTGAAGCCATCAAGCTCTTTGCCAATACATATCTGGCTTTGCGCGTCGCCTATTTCAATGAACTCGATTCGTATGCTGAAATGCGCAGCCTGAGTACGAAGGAAATCATCGAAGGCGTCTGCCTCGATCCCCGTATTGGTGATTTTTATAACAATCCTTCCTTTGGCTACGGCGGATACTGCCTGCCGAAGGATACGAAGCAACTTTTGGCCAATTATCAGGATGTCCCGCAGAACCTCATTTCGGCCATTGTCGCTGCCAACAGGACGCGGAAGGACCACATTGCCGATATGATTATCGCTAAAAATCCCCGCATCGTCGGCGTCTATCGGCTGACGATGAAGAGCCATTCGGATAATTTCCGGGCCTCGGCCATCCAGGGTGTCATGAAGCGCATCAAGGCCAAAGGTCTCGAAGTCGTCGTCTATGAACCGACCCTGAAAGCGGATGACTTTTTCCATTCCCGCGTCATCCGCGACTTGAACGAGTTTAAGAAGATGAGCGATATTATTATTTCCAACCGCTGGGCAGAAGAACTCAGCGATGTTCAGGATAAAGTTTATACGCGGGATATCTTTGACCGCGACTGAGAGGGAGTCGATGATAATGGCAGATTTTAAACCTTTTGATAATGAAAGCAAAGTCTTGATTACCGGTGCCGCCGGTTTCATTGGATTCCATTTGGCCAAGCGCCTGCTGACCATGGGGGCCACCATCCTTGGTTTGGATAACCTTAATGATTATTATGATGTTTCTTTGAAAGAAAGCCGGCTGGCTATTCTCCGTCAGTTCCCGGCATTTACTTTTGTCAAAGGGGACTTGGCTGATGAAAAAGTTGTGGATGATGTCTTTACGTCGTTTCAGCCGGATATTGTCGTAAACCTGGCAGCCCAGGCTGGCGTGCGATACAGCATCGACCATCCCCGGTCCTATATTGATTCCAATATTATCGGTTTCTTTAATATCCTCGAAGCCTGCCGTCATCATAAGGTATCTCATTTGCTCTTTGCTTCCAGTTCGTCGGTCTATGGCAATCAGCAGAAGACGCCTTTTTCGACGACGGATAATGTCGACCATCCTATCAGTCTCTATGCAGCGACGAAGAAGTCCGACGAACTCATGGCTTACACATATAGCCATCTCTATGGCATCTCGGTGACAGGGCTGCGTTTCTTTACCGTCTATGGACCTTTCGGCCGCCCCGACATGGCTTATTTCAAATTTGCCAATAAGATTCGCAGAGGAGAGGCAATCCAGATTTATAATCATGGTGACATGTATCGGGATTTCACCTATGTCGATGATATTGTCACCGGTATTGAACACATGCTGTGCAATCCGCCGAAGAAAAATGAACTAGGCAATCCGTATAAAATCTATAACATTGGCAACCATAAACCGGAACAGCTCATGCATTTCATCAAAGTCCTGGAAAAGGCCCTGGGCAAGACGGCAGAAAAAGAATATCTGCCCATGCAGCCTGGTGATGTATATCAGACCTATGCTGACGTCAGCGAATTACAGCATGACTTCGATTTCAAGCCGGAGACGACGATTGAAGAAGGGCTGGGGAAATTCGCTCAATGGTATAAAACTTATTACAAATTATAAATAAAACGAAGAGATTCCTATATATTTGTGGATAATAAATATGAAGAATAAATTCATTTAATAAACATGGAGAGATACAAATGTTAGTTCAATATAAATGGGAAGCCCCTGAATTAGATAAAATTTGGAAGGGCCTTTATCAAGAAAATAGTTATATATTTCCATATTCTTCAAGAGAATATAATGAAAATATTTTTAAGTATAAAAAGGTCAAGCCAACTACTTTATTTCAAAAAGATTATTTTTTTTGTATATTACGATAATAGTGATGAAACCACTCCGTTAATGATTATACCTGTATATGTTAAAAAGCAATGTGTATACATTTTTGGGGAAAATATTAGCGGGGCTGGAAATTTGGATTTTATTTATTCTCGATATATTACGGATGAACAGCTTTTCTCCGCTTTCAAAGAACTAGGACAATATTTTAAAGGAATGGAATTAAGACTTTATAAGATAAATCAGCGCTCGCGATTATATAAGTTCTTTGAGAATAATTATGATACTTTATTAAAATTGTATGATTTAAAGAAAGAAATGGATCGTGTTTGTGTTAAAATTATTTTCCCTGATGAATATGAGCCATATTTTCAAGGTCTATCGCGGAATTCAAAATCTAATATCCACAAAGCCTACAACAAGGCTAAAAAGACCGATGCAGAAATGCATTTGGATGTAATCCACGGTCCATTCAAAAATAAGAAACTTTTATCTGATTTGATGAGAATTTATACTAAAAGAGAATCGGAAAGAAAGCATCGAAAAAGAGATTTTTTCCCATTTGTTAAACATCGCTATTTTTCAGCGCTGACTTGGGCAATGGAAAATATGGATTCACATTATACTTTTTGTTTATTTTTGCAACATCATCCGGCTGCTTTCATGAGTGGATTTCTTACTAATTTTAATGAAATTGTTTTTCCCATTGTCGCTATGGATAGCGCCTTTTCCCATTATGCTCCCGGCAAAGTCATGATTAGTGAAAGTATAAAATACCTACAAAAAAATTCTCAAATTCGTGGATTAGATTTATCCCGTGGTGATGAACGCTATAAATTAGAAATGGGTGGGGAAAAACACTATAATTATAGATTCTCCTTGCACTATTAATATTTTATTTATCTTAAATGGTGTTGAAAATGAGGCGATTTTTTGAGGTTTTTACGTAGTATCCAGTGGGATGCAAAATTATTTATCTACATCTACATTTTGCTCATGCTCTTCCGCTGTGCTTTTTTGGTCATTTATTCGGGACAGTTAGGGAATGCCGGAGCAGGTGATATTGCAGAGGCTTTATGGCTGGGGGCCCGCATCAGTTTGAAGACGACGGCGTTTCTCGTGGCCTTTCCTTTTGTGTTCGCTACGATTCCTTACAGTTTCTGGTCCCGCTGGCCGGCTCGGAGAATCCGTAACGGATTAGGAAGTGCAGCTATTGCCATTATGACCGTGCTTTTTATAGCCCGCATTCCTTATTATGAAGTCTTCCATCATGCCTTTGACATCATGTTATTTAACGGCATGACGGATGATAAAGCGGCAATTTGGGACACTGTCGTCCATCAGTATCAGTTCTGGCCCCGCTTGGCAGGCGCTATCGTGCTGATAGTGCTTTTCGTCGCTTTATGGCTGCGGTTGGTCAAGACGCCGGTCTGGACCCCGAAGCGGCACGTCCGCCGATATGTTGTTTTGGTGGCTGTCCTGGTTCCTATCTTTGGGATGTTCTGCCGTTTTGGTGGGGCTTTCGATTCGGACCATGGCGTTCCCTGGGAAAGTGCAGCCCGGACGCGGTATACTTTGCTGAATGAAGCTATCTTAGATGATGGACAGGCCCTTTATCGGGCTTACATCATGCATAAACGAGCTACGGAACGAGCCTTGCGTTCAGTAGCACCTGAAGAGTTGCGACAGGCGATTCAAGTCCTGGGCGGCAATCCGCAGGCGGCTACACTGGATGAAGCCTTTACTCGTAAAACCGTTGGGAAAACTTTGGCGCAGCGTCCGCGTCATGTCGTCGTCATCCTCGGGGAAAATTATGCACTCTGGCCGTTGCTGCCGGAATACCGCGATTTGGGATTAGCCCGTACTGGCGAATGGTTGGAAGCAAAAGGGGCACATACCTATCATTTCTTGGCGAATGGCAATGGGACTATGACCTCTCTCAATGGGTTCTTGACTGGGTTACCGGATGCCGGGCTTTATGTCAATTATATGATGGGCCGTCATGGCGATGTCGATGGCTTAGGTATCGGCGCTGTCATGAAAAAGATGGGGTACAAGACCGTGTTCTGGTATGGCGGACTGCGGAGTTGGCAGGATATCGAGCATTTTACTTTACGTGAAGACTTTGACGAATTCCATTGTGCCGATGAGCTGCCGGCTCAAGGAGAAAGCTCCTCCTGGGGCGCACCGGATGGAATACTTTTTGAGGCTATCCGGGAGCAGATGCAGAAAGATACGGGTGATACGTTCTATTTCATCTTGACGACGAGTAATCATCCGCCCTTCGCTTACGATGTCGATGCCCATGGGTTCCCACGGGATGCAGTGACCGCTAAACTGCCGCCGTCGATTCCCAGCGATAAAAAGACGATAGACCAGTTAGGCCATATTTGGTATGCTGACGACGTTATGGGAAAATTCATCAAGGCCGTCGAAGGGGATGATCCGTCGGCACTCTTTGTCGTGACGGGTGACCACGCAGAACGTTTCAATTTTGCGACGGATGTATCCTTATGGGTTTTGAGCGGCATTCCCTGTTATGTTTATGGTGATGGCGTGACTCCGGATTTATTCACAGAACAGACGGCAGGCAGCCATTTGCAGATTGCACCGACCTTGGCGGAATTGATTTTGCCGGCTGGAAGTACGTATGAATCCTTATTACCTCCTTTGATGCAGTCCGACAAGGCTTTTAACCATAAATTATATATTGAAGATGGTCATATCGGTGACGAACAGGCTTTGCAGGATCCGAATTTGAAAGATACCATAGAGGCGGCTCGTACCGTCGCTGTTTGGCGCATTACCAAGGGCAACGCATTGCCTTGATTGTGATAGATACGAGAGGTGAAACAAATGTACTACAAAATGATATATGAATCGCCGTTGGGTCCGATGATTTTGGCGGCTAGTGATACGGCGCTGGTCGGGGCCTGGTTTGAAGGGCAGAAGTATTGTTATGGTGCCTTGCAGGGGGAAGTCCTGCGTGAAGAGGATACGCCTATCCTGCGCAAGGCGGCGCACTGGCTGGATGATTATTTTGCCGGGCGGATGCCGGCTATCATGACGCTGCCCCTAGCACCGCAGGGCAGTGAGTTCCGCCGCCTCGTCTGGTATCTGCTCTGCCAGATTCCCTATGGCCAGACGACGACCTATGGTGATCTGGCTAAACAAATCGAAGAACGGACGGGAAAGAAGATGTCGGCTCAGGCCATCGGCGGCGCCGTAGGGCATAACCCCATTTCCATCATCATTCCCTGTCATCGCGTCTTAGGTGCCAATGGCAGAGCCACAGGCTATGCAGGCGGCATCGATAAAAAAATCGCCCTCCTGTATCTGGAAGGGGTGGCTGTCAAAGCCTAGCCTAGGGTAAATATTTCGGACTCAGATGCGGCATTCCGCCGCGACAGACTCAGACTGACAACGACGCTTCGGGATACCCTCAGCGCGTAGCGGGCCGCCCGCCGCAACTATCTGTCCGGATAACTGTCTTGCACCTGACTGTTCAGAATGATTTGGGCGGCCCCTACGGATGCGGCGTTCCACCGCGGTAAACTTATGATTGTATTACGACCATGTGCCGTCCGTTATAAATTCCAGCTGTGCACAGGATTCACGCGGCCTTTTTGGCCCGTCAGGTGCCGACCAGCGGAAGGCGCAGGACGGTTGCCAAAACGGACAACAGAGGCTGGACGCCTTTTAGGCGTCCCCTACGATATCGCAGTCAGGCGATGGGAAAGAACGCGGTCACAGATTGTAAAAAATACACGGCCTATGGCCTCGCCCTTTAACCTCTCAGACCGCCTTTGGCGGCCAGCTCCCCTATAAAGGGAGCCTTGTGCGGCCCGCTGTCAGATTCGACCACAGCCTTTTCAAGTATAATGGCAGGCTTTTACGAGCCACCTGTCGAGTATCCGGCTGCACACAGGATTCACGCGGCCTTTTTGGCCCGTCAGGTACCGACCAGCGGAAGGCGCAAGACGGTTGCCAAAACGGACAGCAGAGGCTGGACGCCTTATTCAGGACGTCCCCTACGAAGGCCCCACTTGGGGCCTTTTTTTTACGAGCTGAGGTTCACTCGAGGAGATGTCGTCATTCTGAGTTTGTTGCCGCAAAGCGGCATTTTGAGTCCGAGGCGGCCTGCGAACTGCGGGGCCGTTAGGCCAATTCACAGAATAGTGGACAATGTGGCTATTTCCCTTTATAATATAAATACTTATAGCTATTCTATGAGGTTAGCTGAAAAGGGGGATTTCATCGATGAATTTTAGAAGTACACGATCTGACGAATGTGTTTCGCCGTCTTATGCGCTCCTGCATGGACTGGCTGCGGACGGAGGACTCTATGTGCCGGAATCGTTCCCGGAAAAGGTCCTGTCCTATAAAGAACTGGCTGGTAAGTCTTATCAGGAGATTGCTGAAGCCGTATTGTCCCATTTCTTTACGAATTTCACGGCAGAAGAACGGAAGCAGATGATTGCTTCGGCTTATAATGATACGACCTTCCGCGATGACCGCATCGTACCGCTCCATTCCATCGATACGGATTTGTCCATTGCCGAATTGTTCCACGGCCGGACGTTGGCCTTCAAGGACCTGGCATTGTCCTTGTTCCCGTATTTACTGACGGCTGCCAAGAAGCAGGAAAAAGAGGACCGGGATATCCTCATCCTGACGGCGACCAGCGGTGATACGGGCAAAGCCGCCCTGGAAGGCTTCAAGGACGTGGCCGGTACGAATATCATGGTCTTTTATCCCAGCGAAGGCGTCAGCCCCATGCAGAAGCAGCAGATGCAGAAGCAGGAAGGGAATAACGTCAAAGTATCGGCCATTTATGGCAATTTCGATGACGCCCAGAGCTTCTTGAAACGCGTCTTTACCAGTGCTGAAGTCAACACCTATGCCAACGACAAGGGCGTCCTCTTCTCCAGCGCCAATTCCATCAACATCGGCCGCTTGTTCCCGCAGGTCGCCTACTACGTATCGACGTATGTCTCCCTCGTCGATAACGGCGCCATCAGCGAAGGCGAAACGTTCGATGTCATCGTCCCGACGGGGAACTTCGGCAATATCCTGGCTGGCTATTTTGCCAAGAAGATGGGCGTGCCTATCGGCAAGTTGATTTGCGCATCTAACCAGAACAAGGTCCTGGCCGACTTCTTTGAAACCGGCGTCTATGACATGAACCGCGACTTCTACACGACGTCGAGCCCGTCCATGGACATCCTCTTGTCGAGCAATTTTGAACGCTTCTTGTTCTACGTCGCCAAAGAAGATGCCGCCAAAGTGGCCCAGTGGGAAAAGGACCTCCTGGAAACGGGGAAGATGAGCGTATCGGCTGACGAATTGAAGACGCTGCGCCAGGAATTTGAAGGCGGCTGGATCGACGACGATGAAACGAAAGCCGTCATCAACCACGTCTACAATGATTTCGGCTATCTTCTCGACCCGCACACGGCCGTCGCTTACGGCGTCGGCATGAACCGCCATCGCCAGGGCCTTGACGAAGGCCGCCACACGGTCATCATGGCGACGGCTCATCCCTACAAGTTCCCGCCGGTCATCTGCGAAGCCCTGGCCCTGCGCCAGAGCGACGATCCCTTCGACATGCTGGCCGACATCAGCAGTGTCACGGGCATTGCCCTGCCCAAGCCTTTGGCTGACCTCAAGAATAAACCGGTCCGCTTCAGCGACTCCATCGACAAGGAAGATATGAAGAAAGCCGTCTTGTCCTTCGTCGACGCTATTGCGGCCAAGCACTAGGAAAGAGGCTTTGATTTGAGTAGAGGTGTCATTTACGCAATCTTATCGGCTTTGGCCTTCAGTATCCAGAATGTCATCGTAAAAGAATTATCCTATACGACGAGCACTGGGGAAATCGCGTTCTTCCGCGGTTTCCTCAGTGCCCTTCTGATATTAGGGCTCATGCGCATCCAACACGTACATCTGTCGAAGCGGGATATACCGACGCTGACCTTGCGCGGCGTCCTCGGCGGTATCGGCATGATCTGCATTTTCTATGCCCTGCGCGGGATGCCCCTGGCCGATGTATCCATCATTTCCCAGTTGTCGGCGTTCTTCGTCATGCTCTTCGCGGCGATTTTCCTCAAAGAAGTCCTGCCGCCTGGGTCGAAGCTGCCCCTCCTGGTCATCTTCATCGGCGGCTGCCTCGTCGTCCGACCCTGGAACTTTTCGTCATTCAACGTCTATTCCCTGTTCGCTCTGGGGCAGGCCGTCTTTGCGGCCGGTGCCTATACGACAGTCAGCAAGCTCACCGGGTCCGGACGCCACCATCCTTATGAAGTGGTCCTGTACTTTTTGGTCTGTGCAGCTCTGTCGGGTATCGTCCTCATGGCCCTGACTGATGGCTTTGTCATGCCGGCTCACGGCGACTGGATTTATTACGGTGGCCTGGCCCTGTTCAGCGTCATCGCCCAAATCTGGATGACCAATGCCTATGCAACGGCCAACCCGGTTGTCGTCAGCTTTGTTTCTTATATCGGCGTCTTCTTCAACGCTCTTTGGGGCTTCGTCATCTTTGGCGAAATCCTCACCGGCTTGACCGTCGCCGGCGGTGTGCTCATTATCGGCGGTTCCATGTACCTGACCAAGCTCAAGCACGATAAGATTGCTGAAATGGCCAAGATGCAGGAACGGAAGCAGAAAGAGGCATAACATGACTACGAAACAGATTCATGAAACACACATTAAAATCACCTTTTTTGCCATGCTGCTCATCATGCTGGCCGCTATCTATGTGGCCATCCCGGACTTTTACAGCACGGTCTGGCAGCTGTCGACGAGCGGCAATATGCAGGGGACTATCGACTACCTGCGCTCTTTCGGCGTCTGGGCCATCCTGGTCAGCATGATCATCGACATCGTCATCAACATCGTCGGCTTTTTGCCGTCTATCTTCATTTCCACGGCCAATGGCGTCCTTTTTGGCGTTGCCGGTGGGACTGTCGTTTCCTGGGTAGCCGAAACAATCGGCGTCATCATCAGCTTTTTCTTCATGCGGACTTTGTTCCGCAACAAGGCCAAGAAGGTCATCGAAAAGAGCAAGATGCTGAGCAAGCTCGACCATTACAGTACCTGGCAGGCCATGACCCTGGCCCGGGCCGTCCCGTATTCGCCGAACGGCCTGGTCACGGCCCTGGGGGCGCTGAGCCGCATCAGTTATCGCGATTATATCCTGGGCTGTTTCATCGGCAAATTGCCGTCTGTCGCCTGTGAGGTCCTGGTCGGTCACGACCTGGTCATGATGGAAGAACATTCCCTGCGCCTGACTATCGTCCTCATCGTCATCGCCATCGTCTATGGCGGCCTGTGGTACTGGCATCGCCGTCAGCAGGCCAAGAAAGTCCTCCACAAGATTGCCGACGACCTCAAAGACGGCGAAGGCCGCAGTTAATTTCAGAAAGGATAGAGTATCATGGAAAGAGAATATAAATTAGCAGAACAATACCATTTGCAGGGCAATAACTGCATTGAATCGGTCCTCAAGACCTGTAACGACACGATGAACCTCCAGCTGCCGGACGTCGCTATCCGCATGGCTTCCGGCATGGGCGGCGGCATCGGCCGGTCGGGCTGTGTCTGTGGGGCCTTGAGCGGTGCCTGTCTGGTCATCGGCGCCCTTGTCGGCCGGCTCACACCCGATGAAAAGCCCTTGCCCGAAGTCTACAAATACACCAGCGAGTTCCATGACCGCTTCAAAGAACACTTCGGCGCCACCTGCTGCCGGGCCCTCAACACTCTCAGTTTCGGAACGCCGGAATACCGCAAGCACTGCATCAAGATTACGGCCACTGCCGCCGACATGGTCTCCGACTTCGTCGCCGAAAAAGGCTTGTTGAAGTGAGTTTAGTGGCTCGTGGTTCGTGGTTCGTATAACAAAAAAAAGCTGTCGCTTATGCGACAGCTTTTTTTCGTCTGTAGGGGCTCGCACGTGGCGAGCCCGTTTCAGGATATGTTCGATTTTTCCCAACGTGATAGAGCGTTGGAGCCATTCTTCAGGAACGGGCGCCCCACGTGGCGCCCCTACGCATTTTTGGCGAATCACTGGCCACTAGTTGCTAACTGTTAACTCCATCTCTTACAAGAAGATGTACTTCATGACGAAGATGACGGCCAGGCAGTACATGAGGAGGGAAATCTTTTCCCGTTTGCCTGTGAGCAGGTTGATGACGACATACGAGATGATGCCGAAGGAGATGCCTTCGGAGATGCTGTAGCAGAAGGGCATCGCGATGATGGTGATGTATGCCGGGATGGATTCGCTGAAGTCGTCGAAGTCGATGCCGGCGACGGACGTCAGCATGAGGAAGCCGACGATGACCAGGGCCGGTGCCGTGGCAAAAGCCGGGATGGCCATGAAGAACGGCGACAGGAAGAGGGACAGGGCGAAGAGAACAGCGACGCAGATAGCCGTCAGGCCCGTGCGGCCGCCTTCGCTGACGCCGGTGGCGCTTTCGACGAAGGTCGTCGTCGTACTGGTGCCGAGGACAGCGCCGACCGTCGTGGCGACGGCGTCGGCCAGGAGGGCGCCTTTGATGTGCGGCAGGCGGCCCCGTTCATCGAGCATGTTGGCTTTGGACGAGACGCCGATGAGCGTGCCCAGGGTATCGAAGATGTCGACGAAGAGGAAGGCGAACATGACGACTAAGAAGTCCAGGCTGAAGACGCGGCTGAAGTCGAGCTGGCCGAAGATGGGGCTCAGGCTGGCCGGAGCAAAGGCAGCGGCGCCGCCGGACAGGTCAGGGATGACGCTGAACATCTTCATTTCCGGGTTGGGGACGTAGAGGCCGGTCAATTCGCAGAGAATGGCCAGGATCCAGGTAAAGAGGATGCCCCAGAGGATGTTGCCGCGGACTTTCTTGACCATCAGGACGGCTGTGAAGACGATGCCGATCATGGCCAGGAGAACCGTAATGCCGACAGTGTGGAAGGTGCCCGTAGCGGCAGACTGTTTGAACGAGAACAGGGCAATCTTGGTTGCCGGGTTGGCGACGATGATCTGGGCGTTCAGCAGGCCGATGAGGGCGATGAACAGGCCGATGCCGGCAGAAACGGCTTTCTTCAAGGTCATGGGGATGGCGTTGAAGATAGCTTCGCGGACATTAGTCAAAGACAGGATGATGAAGATAACGCCTTCAAAGAAGACGGCGGCCAGGGCCATTTCCCAGGTGTAGCCCATCTGCAGGACGACCGTAAAGGCGAAGAAGGCGTTCAGGCCCATGCCCGGTGCCAGGGCGAAGGGATAGTTGGCGAAAAAGGCCATGCACAGCGTCCCGATAAGGGAAGCCAGGGCGGTTGCCGTGAGGACGGCACCTTTGTCCATGCCGGCGGCGCTCATGATGGTCGGGTTGACGGCCAGGATGTAGGCCATGGTCATGAAGGTCGTGATACCAGCCAGGATTTCCGTGCGGACCGTCGTGCCATTTTCGCTCAAGTGGAAGAAACGGTCGAGGAAGGACGGTTGGTTTTCCATAATACATTCACACTCCTTTAGTAATAAAACAAGTTGACATCCATCCGGAAATACATGAAGCCAAATAGCAGACGACGGACATCAACTGATATCATTATTATAGGGTGTTCTGCCTTTTTGGGCAACTATTTTGTCAAAAAAAGGAAATCTATGGTACAATGAGTCCGAAAGATAAAAATCTTACGCCTTTACCAATAGGAAGGAGTACATTATGACTATGACACGGAATCTTTTGAAACGGCGTATTGCCGTAGCCCGGGGCTTGGAACCGGGGGACGTCGTCCTTAAAAACTGCCAGATTGTCGACGTCTATACACAGACCATCCGGCCTGGGGATATCGTCATCGCCGACGGCATCATCGCCGGCGTCGGCGGCCCTTATGAAGGACAGGAAGTCATCGATGCCCATGGTGCCTATGCCGCACCGGGCCTCATTGAAAGCCATATCCATATCGAATCGTCCTATGTCAGCCCGGAAGAGTTCGGCCGCCTGGTCGTTCCCCTGGGAACGACGACGATCGTCGCCGACCCGCATGAAATCGTCAACGTCTGCGGCCTGGCCGGCCTTCGTTACATGATGGAAGCCGCTGAAAAGACGGCCCTGGACGTCCGTTTCATGGTGCCGTCGTGTGTCCCGGCGACGCCTTTCGACCACAGCGGGGCCGTGCTGGAAGCAGACGACATGAAAGCGCCCCTGGCCGACGACCGCGTTCTCGGTGTCGGTGAATTCATGAACTGCCCGGGCATCCTGAACGGCGATGATGCCGTCCTGGACAAGCTCGTCGCCGCCTATGAGGCGAAAAAGCCCATCGACGGCCACAGCCCTGGCGTCACTGGCAAGGACCTGCAGGCCTATGCGTCGGCCCAGATCCGGACGGACCACGAATGTTTCACCTTGGACGACGTCGAAGCGCGCCTCCAGGCCGGCATGTACGTCATGCTGCGCAACGGTTCGGCCTGCCATGACCTGCCAAATCTGGTCCGGGCCGTGACGCCGGCCAATCTGCGCCGCTTTCTGCTCTGTTCGGATGACCTCCATCCCAAGACAATCTTTGAGAAAGGCCACCTCAACGAACACCTGCGCCTCTGCGTCGCCGCCGGCCTGTCGCCGCAGGCGGCTATCACCATGGCGACCCTCAACGCCGCCGACTGCTATCACTTCGACGACCGCGGCGCCTTGGCACCGGGCAAGCGGGCGGACATCGTCCTCTTTGAAGACCTGAAGGACTTCCACGTCCTGGCGACCTTCATTGGCGGTCAGAAAGCAGCGGAAAAGGGCCAGTATCTCCTGCCCTTTACGCGGGCTGATTACAGCGCCGTCGGCAGCTCCGTCTGCATCGCCGGTTTTTCCGAAGCGAAACTGGTCATGCACTTGACATCGGACCGGGTCCGGACTATCGACATCGTGCCCGGCGGCGTCGTCACGGAAAAAGGGGAAGCCCTTATCCATCGCGATGGCCGCGGCGATTTCGTCTACGACCCGCAGGCCGATATCGTCAAGGTCGCCGTCGTCGAACGCCATCACGGCACGGGCTGCGTCGGCCTGGGCCTGCTGCGCGGTTATGGACTTAAACGAGGCGCCGTCGCCGTATCCGTGGCTCACGATTCGCACAACATCATCGTCGCCGGCACGAACAATAGGGATATGGCCGCTGCCGTCGAGGCCCTGGAGGGCCAGAAGGGCGGTATGGCCATCGTCTTGGACGGAACGGTCCTGGCATCCATCCCGCTGCCCATTGCCGGCCTCATGAGCGACCAGCCGGCCGCCGCTGTCGATGCAGCTATGGACGAGCTCTACGCCAAGGCCCACCATATCCTGGGTGTCAGCGCTGACGTCGATGTCATCATGACGTTGTGCTTCATGAGTCTGCCCGTCATCCCCAAGCTGAAACTGCTGGACACGGGCCTCTTCGACGTCGAAGCCTTCGATTTCGTTCCCATTGAACTTTAAGGAGGTATGATTATGGATGCCAAGAAAGTTAAGTTAGTCGTCATCAAGTCTCATTGTGATCTTTATAAAGAAGGCGATGAAATCGTCTTCGACGGGCCTGTCATCGATAAAGCAAAGAGCGGCGCCCTCTGCATGACGGCCCTCCAGGCCCTTTATCCTTATGTCTTCGCCGGCCGCCAGGGTTCGCTCTGGCCGTCGGATATCCAGTGTCCCGACTGCGACGAAGGCGTCATCTTCCGCGTGGTGGAACAATGATGCATAACCCTAATAGGGCAGAACGAGAAGGTATTGGCAAATGGCTTGACGACCGTGATATAATGAAAGGTAGAATGATAGTCGTGTGAGTGGGGAGGAATGTGAAAGTTGATACTCAGCAAAGCCTGTAAGACAAAGATGGCTGCTCTTTTCATCGGCCTCATGGCCTTGATGCCGGTGCAGGCCATTACGCAGGAAGAAATGGTCTATGACCAGGTCAGCAAATATATCCGCGGCAGCGAGGCGGCGGCCATTGCCAAGGATATCTGTGATGCATCCTATACGTATGACGTCGACCCGATCCTCGTCGCCGCCGTCTTTACGACAGAAAGCCATTTCGATAATTCTGCCGTTTCCGGCGTCGGTGCCGTCGGCATTGCCCAGCTCATGCCGTCTACAGCGGCATCACTCAAGGTTAATCCCTACAACCGCAGGGAGAACATCTTTGGCGGCGTCAAGTACCTCGGCCAGATGGTCGAACGCTACCGCACATGGGACCAGCCCTTTGTCTATGCCGAAGCGGCGTATAATGCCGGTCCGGGTGCTGTCGATCGGGCCCGTGGCGTGCCGCATTATACGGAGACCATGAATTATGTCCAGACCGTCGAACAGACGCGGCGGGAAATCTGGCGCCTTGCCGGTCATGAAGCCATGGCCCTGAAGCCGTACAAGCGGTCGGCCATGACCGCGACGGAAAAGGAAGCGCCCATTTTTCCGAGCCTGAAAGAATGGCATGAACAGCACAGCCAGAAAGCGGCCGCTGTCCAGACTAAGACTACGGTCCGGCCCAAGACGGCCCGCGTAGCCAATTCGGTCCGCAGCCCGCAGCCCGTGTCGTATTGGACGACATCGCGGCCCTGGGACACGCGGAGCAGTAAAAAATAATATCGAGGAAGGGACCTCGCATCAGCGATTATGCGATCTCCCTTTTTTTACGGCCTGGAGCCGTAAGGAATGAAAAAAGGAGTTGTGAAATGGAAAAAGAATTGATTCACCTGGAGCACGTATCCAAGACCTATGATGGGCACAAGGTATTAGATGGCCTTGATCTGACGATTTCTGAAAATGAATTCGTGACTCTCCTCGGCCCCAGCGGCTGCGGCAAGACGACGACGCTCCGCCTCATTGCCGGTTTTGAAACGCCTGATGAAGGGCGTATCCTCTTCGATGGGGCCGATATCACCCAGCTGCCGCCGAACCGGCGTCAGGTCAATACGGTGTTCCAGAATTATTCTCTTTTTTCCCATATGGACGTGGCCGAAAATATCGCCTTCGGGCCGAAGATTCACGGCAAGTCCCGTGATTATATCCGCGATAAGATCCGCTATGCCCTGAAACTGGTCAACCTCGACGGCTACGAACACGCCAACATCGTCGACTTGTCCGGCGGCCAGCAGCAGCGCGTGGCCATCGCCCGGGCCGTCGTCAATGAGCCGCGGGTCCTGCTCCTGGACGAACCCCTGAGCGCTCTGGACCGGAAATTGCGCCGCAGCATGCAGCTGGAACTCATCAAGATCAAAGAAGAGCTGGGCATTACTTTCGTCTTCGTCACTCATGACCAGGAAGAAGCACTGAGCATGTCCGACACGGTCGTCGTCATGAACCAGGGGTATATCCAGCAAATCGGCACGCCCGAAAGTATTTACAATGAACCGGAAAACGCCTTCGTCGCCGACTTCATCGGTGACAGCAACATCGTCGACGGCCTCATGGTACACGACAAACTTGTGCGCATCGCCGACTACGACTTCGACTGTGTCGACGTCGGCTTCGGGACCAACCGCCCTATCGACGTCCAGATCCGGCCGGAAGATATGGAACTGCAGCCGCCTCGCGACGGCGGTTTCAACGGCGTCGTCACCAAGACGATTTTTGAAGGCATGACCTATAACCTCACCATCCAGGCGCGGGGGATCGAGTGGCTGGTCAAATCGACGAAGCACTATCAGCCCGGCGACGAAGTCAGCCTCTGGGTGGACCCCTTCAATATCCAGATCATGAATAAACCGGAATCGGAAGACGAAAGGGCGATGGAAAATGATTAATTCAGCAGCGATCCGCAACCTCTTTGCCGCGCCCTTCCTCATCTGGGCGGTCTTATTTATCTTCTGTCCCGTCGTGGCCATCGCCTGGTACGGCCTGACCGATGCCCACGGCGCCTTTACCCTGGCCAATATCAGCCTCATCGCCCACTGGGAGTACCTGAAGGCCCTGGAATTGTCCATCGTCCTGGCCCTCATCAGTACGGTCATCTGCCTGGTCGTGGCTTATCCGCTCTGCCTTATCCTGACGGAAAAGAAGCGGGGAAAGGGCTCGCTCCTGTTCCTGCTCTTCGTCCTGCCCATGTGGATGAACTCCCTGTTGACGACCATGGCCTGGCAGACGATCCTGGAAAAGAACGGTATCCTCAACCAGTTTCTGCGCCTCTTGTCCCTGCCTGATGTGAGCCTCATCAACACGCCGGCGGCCATCGTCATCGGCATGATTTACAACTTCCTGCCTTATATGATCCTGCCCCTCTACGTCGCTCTGAGCAAGATCAACGGCAACGTCATCGCCGCGGCTCGCGACTTAGGGGCCAATTCCTGGCAGACCTTCACCAAGGTCATCCTGCCCTTGTCCCTGCCCGGCGCCATCAGCGGCATCACCATGGTCTTCATTCCGTCGCTGACGACGTTCTTCATCAGCGGCCTCTTAGGGGGCAATAAGATCCTGCTCATCGGCAACATCGTCGAACAGGAATTCACCATGGCCTATGACTGGCATCTGGGCAGCGGTCTGTCCCTGGTGCTCATGGTCTTCATCATCGTCAACATGGTCGTGACGGCTTATTTCGACCGCAGTGAAGGGCAGGTGAAGAAGTGATGGAAAAAGTGAAGAAACTCTACGTCGCCTTGGTCGTCCTCTTCCTCTACGCGCCCATCGGTGTCCTCGTGGCCCAGTCCTTCAACGCCAGCCGTTACCGCGGCCACTGGACGGGCTTTACCCTGCAATGGTACGGCGAGTTATTCCAGAATGAAGGCATCCTTGACGCCTTGCAAAATACCATTACCATCGGTCTCTCGTCGGCGGCCATCGCCACCGTCCTGGGCCTTCTCACCTGCATGGCCCTGCGCGGCATGGGCCGCAAACAGCGGTCGGTCTATCTCGGCGTGGCTAGTATGCCGCTGCTCAATGCGGACATCGTCACCGGGATTTCCCTGATGCTCCTCTTTTTAGGCATGGGCCTGCGCCTGGGCTACGGGTCGATCCTCATGGCCCACGTCGTCTTCAACCTGCCGTACGTCATCTTGTGCATCATGCCCCAGTTCCTGTCGCTGGACCGCAGCTGTTATGATGCCGCCCGCGACCTGGGCGCGACGCCGTTCGTCGCATTCCGCCGCGTCGTCCTGCCGGAACTGCGGCCCAGTCTCCTGGCAGGTTTCATGCTGGCCTTCACCATGTCGTCCGACGACTTCATCATTACGCACTTCACCAAAGGGGCCGGCATCGATACGCTGCCGACGGAAATCTATGCCGAATTGAAATTGGGCATCCATCCGGAAATGTATGCCCTTTCGACGCTCGTATTCGTCTTCGTCCTGGTCTTCGCCGTCCTGCTCATCGTCAACCGCCGGCGCCTGGCCCTGGGTCGGAACTGGTAGGAAAGGGGAAACGCTATGAAATATATCCGCATGATCCTCCTCGGTCTCTGCTGTATCCTGGCCCTGAGCGGCTGTGGCTTCTTTGACAGCGAAGAAGACGAGGACAACGTGGTCTATGTCTATAACTGGGGCGATTACGTCGACCCGGATACGCTCAAGCAGTTCGAAGAAGAAACGGGCATCCGCGTCGTCATGGACGAATTCGATACCAACGAGAGCATGTATCCTCTGGTTGCGGCCGGGGCCGAACACTATGACGTCATCTGCCCGTCGGACTACATGATCCAGAAGATGATCCACAATGATCTTTTGCAGCCTCTCGATTATTCCCAGCTGCCCAACGCCCGCCAGTACGTAGGCAAACAGTTCTGGACCCAGTCGGAAACCTTCGACCCGGGCAACCGCTACGCCGTTCCCTATTGCTGGGGCACAGTCGGCATCGTCTACAACCGGACCATGGTCGATGAACCTGTCGACAGCTGGTCCATCCTTTGGAACGAGAAATATAAGAATGAAATCATCATGCAGGACTCGCCGCGCGATTCCTTCATGGTCGCCTTGAAGCGCTTGGGCTATTCCCTGAACACGACGGATCCTCAGCAGATCAAAGAAGCGCGGGATATGCTCATCGCCCAGAAACCCCTGGTCCAGGCCTATGGCATCGATGACGTCAAGGACAAGCTCGTCTCCGGCGAAGCGGCCATGGGCGTCGTCTTTTCCGGTGAAGCCCTGCGCATGATCCTGGAAAACCGGGACCTGGAATACGTCATCCCCAAAGAAGGGACCAACCTCTGGATTGACTCGTGGGTCATCCCCAAGAATGCCGAACACGTTGAAAATGCCCATAAATTCATCGACTTCATGAGCCGTCCCGACATCGCCCTGAAGAACTTCGAGTACCTGACCTATTCGACGCCGAATACGGCCGTCCCGGCCATGGAAGAAGACGAAGACTATAAAGATAACCCCGTCGTCTTCCCGCCGGAAGAAGCCTATGCCGGCCAGGAAACGTACAAATACCTGGGCGAAGAAGGGGACAAGCGCTATAACGACGAATGGATCCAGGTCAAGGTCTGGTGATTTTTGGAAGACAAAAAAGCTGCCGCATTTGCGACAGCTTTTTTTGATGAAGAAAAATATGGCCTGCGAGCCACTATTTAAAGGCTTTCCCAGTGAGCATTTCGTAGGCTTCTTTGTATTTGGCAATGGTCTTGTCGATGACGTCCTGGGGCAGGAGGTAGTCGCTGTCCGGGTTGGCTTTGAGCCAGTCACGGACGAACTGTTTGTCATACGACGGCTGGCTCTGGCCGGCTTTGTAGCCTTCGAGGGGCCAGAAGCGGGAGCTGTCCGGCGTGAGCATTTCGTCGCCCAAGACGATATTGCCTTTGTCATCGAGGCCGAATTCAAACTTCGTATCGGCAATGATGATGCCTTTGGAGAGGGCGTATTCAGCACATTTTTTATACAGGGCCAAGGTGTAATCGCGGATTTTTTCAGCGTATTCCTTGCCTTTTCCCGGGAAGGTCTTGTCGATGAAAGCAGCGCCTTCTTCGAGAGAGACGTTTTCATCATGGTCGCCGAGTTCGGCTTTCGTGCTCGGTGTGAAGATCGGTTCCGGGAGTTTTTCTGATTCTTTGAGGCCTGCCGGCAGTTTGATGCCGCAAACGGTGCCATTCTTCTGATAGCTTTCCCAGCCGCTGCCAGTGATGTAGCCACGGACGATACATTCCATGGGAATCATAGTCAGTTTCTGGCATTTCATGCTGTTGCCGATGAACTGTTCCTGCTGGAAGAATTCCGGCATGTCAGCGTTGTCGACGGAAATCATGTGGTTCGGGATGATATCCGACGTCATATCGAACCAAAACTTGGACATCTGCGTGAGGATGGCGCCCTTTTTGGTGATTTTGTTCTTGAGGATGTGGTCGAAAGCGGAGATGCGGTCCGTTGCGACCATGATAATGCTGTCACCTGCGTCATAGACTTCGCGTACTTTACCGGATTTAAAAGGGGTGTATTCTTTCATCTTGTCTGGCCTCCATGATTCAGAACTTATTTTATTATGGTATAACAGTATTATCATAGCATATTTTGGGGAAAGAAAAAAGGTTTTATCATCAAAGGACAAAACCTTTTTTCGTGGCTCGTAGGGGACGCCCAGAAGGCGTCCCGCAAATCATGCGTGATGTGTATATAACTCTTCCGGACGGGCGCCCCACGTGGTCGCCCCTACAATGCGGTTTGTGAGGCCACGTGGTCGTGCTTACGATACGGTCGCGGTCCGGCTTACTGCAGATAATAAGTCAGGCTGACGCTTTGGCTGAGGGTGTTGGTACCGGCTTCGACCGGTGTCGAGTCGGCTTCCATCTTGTTGACGGCCCGCAGGCTCATGGCAGCGCCGTAGACGCGGCTGTACGACGGGCTCGTACCGGAAATGTTGATTTCCTTGACGGCACCGAGCTGGCTGCCGGCGGCTTCAGCTGCGGCCTGGGCAGCGCGCTGACCGTTGTGGACGGCTTCTTTGATCAGGTTTTCCTTGATCTGGTCGGCGTGTTCATTGGTAAAACGGACATTGTTGATCTGGTTGGCACCGAGGCTGCCGGCCTTGTTGATGACCTGCGATACCATAGTTAGGTCGGTCAGTTTGACTTCCAGGCTGTTGGTCACCGTATACGACGTGACTTTCTGGCCCTTCATGTCATAGTTCGGTGACATATAGAAGCCCGTGGTCTTCATGTTTTCCGCTGGGATACCCATGGCCTTCAAGGCATTCGTGACCTGGTTCATGGCCAGATTATTCTTGGTCCGGGCCTGCTGAGCATCGGCGTCGGTACTGGTCGTACCGATAGTGACATAAGCCGTATCCGGAGCGACTTCCTGCTGGGCATAGCCCGTGACGGTAACGACAGACGGTTCCGGACCAGCAGCCATGGCCTGGGGTGCAGCCAGGACCAGGGACGATGCCAGCATAGCGGCGACGACAAGGCATTTCAAGGGTTTATATTTCATAAGTTAAGACCTCCTTTTTAAGATATTCCTATTATACCACGGCAGGGGGATGTACGTCTATGTGGGACAAAATGGCGAAATTGTCTATGATAAATGTTACGAAAGTGTTGCATTTTTTTTCGCGGCGTACTATAATAGCCACAGATACATAGAAAAAGCTAGGGGAGCCTTCGGGCTGAGAAAAGTGACGGATTACACTTGACCCTTTACCTGATGCGGGTAATGCCGCCGTAGGGAAGCTTTACGGGATTATAAAGCTCACCTGCGGAGGACCGCCAGGCGAGCTTTTTTTATTGCATTAAGGATTATTTTTATATAGGAAGGATGTTTGTAATGGATTACACAACACAGATGGACGCTGCCCGCAAAGGCATCGTCACGCCGCAGATGAAGATTGTCGCTGAAAAGGAACACATGCCCGTTGAAAAACTCATGGCCCTCGTCGCCAGCGGGAAAGTCGCCATTCCGGCCAACAAAGTCCATACCAGCCTGTCGCCGGAAGCTGTCGGCCAGGACTGCCGCACGAAAATCAATGTCAACCTCGGCGTTTCTCCGGAACACAACAACCACGAAGAAGAACTGCAGAAAGTCCAGAATGCCATCGACATGAAAGCAGAAGCTATCATGGACTTGTCCAATTTCGGCAAGACCCGTGACTTCCGCCGCAAACTGGTCAAGATGTCTACGGCCATGATCGGCACGGTCCCCATGTACGATGCGGTCGGCATGCTGGAAAAAGACCTGAAAGACATTACCGTCGATGAATTCTTCTCCGTCGTCGAACAGCACGCAGAAGATGGCGTCGACTTCATGACCATCCACTGCGGCATGAACCGCAAGACGGCACAGCGCATCAAAGACAACCCGCGCCTGACTAACGTCGTTTCCCGTGGCGGCTCGCTGCTCTTCGCCTGGATGGAAATGAACAACCAGGAAAATCCGTTCTACGAATATTATGACCGTCTCCTCGACATCTGTGAAAAATACGACGTCACCCTCAGCCTCGGCGATGCCTGCCGTCCGGGCTGTACCCATGACGCTACCGACGCCGCTCAGATCGAAGAACTCATCACCTTGGGCGAATTGACCAAACGCGCCTGGGCCCACAACGTCCAGGTCATGATCGAAGGCCCGGGCCACATGGTCCTCAACGAAATCGCAGCCAACATGAAGATTGAAAAACGCCTGTGCCACGGAGCTCCGTTCTACGTCCTCGGACCCTTGGTCACGGACATCGCACCAGGCTATGACCACATCACCAGCGCCATCGGTGGTGCCATCGCCGCTTCCTGCGGTGCCGACTTCCTCTGCTATGTCACACCGGCTGAACACCTGCGCCTGCCGACCGTCGACGACGTCAAGGAAGGCATCATCGCTGCCCGCATCGCAGCCCACGCTGCCGACTTGGTCAAGGGCATCCCGGGCGCTCAGGAATGGGATGACGCCATGAGCAAAGCCCGCGTCGACGTCGACTTCGACAAGATGATTTCCCTGTCCATCGACCCGGAAAAGGCCCGCAGCTATTACGAATCGAGTAAACCGGAATGTGAAGGCACCTGCACCATGTGTGGCAAGATGTGCCCGGCCCGTACGATGAAACGCATCCTCGCCGGCGAAGACGTCTCCATCCGCTAGGCTCCAACCTAAATTTACCTCATAGATACTGAAAAAGGCCCGTCGCCAGATGACGGGCCTTTTTCAGGTGCAGACCGCCGTTCGCAGGCGGCAGGTTGCAAAAAATACACGGCCAGCGGCCGACCAGTAGGGGCCGGCCTTTAACCTCTCAGACCGCCTTTGGCGGCCAGCTCCCCTATAAAGGGAGCCTTGTGCGGCCAGCTGCGAGATTTGACTACAACCCATTCATGTATGATGGCAGGTTTTTACGAGCCACGAGCATTTGTCATGGTACCGGCTATTCACAGAAGTCACGGCTGCCAAAACGGACAGCAGTGGCTGGGCAGCCCGCTGTGAGGGTTAACCACAACCCATTCGAGTATAATGTCGATTTTTACGAACCACGAACCACGAGCCACGAACCACGGCCTTTTCCACGAGCCGAGGGTCACTCGAGGCGATGTTGTTACGCTGAATCTGTTGCCGCGCAGCGGCATCTGAGCCCGAGGCGGCCTGCGAACGGCGGCCTGCGGGGCCGTCAGGCCCCACGATGAACGACGAACGACCTACGATGAACGGTTTTATGCCCCGTCGTCAGGCCTCAGGATTTGTCAAAGCATCTATGAACTGGCGGGCTATGCTGGACAGGTAGCGGTGTTTGGGTGTGATGACGGCCAGTTGGGTGCGCAGGCGCGGTTCGTCGATGGCTTTGGTCTGGAGCTGGGGCAGGCGGGCCGGTGAGATGGCCGATGCCGGGACGACGGCGTAGCCCAGGCCGGTTTCGGCCCAGAGCAGGGTCGTCCGGGCGTCGTCATTGCGGCAGAGGAGGTTCGGCGTGAGGTTGTGGGCTTCGCAGACGTCGTGGAAGAGCTGGTCGAAGCGGCGGTAGAGGATGAGTGGCAGGCCTTGCAGTTGTTCTATGGTCAGGGAAGTTTGGCCCGGGCTGGGGTCGGCCAGGGTATCGGCATAGGCCAGGACCATCGGTTCTTCAGGCAGCAAGGTGCAGTCGAAGGCATCCTGCTTGAAGGGCGTGCGGACGATGCCGATTTCGATGAGACCTTTGCCCAGCATGTCCAGGACGCGGAAGGTGTTGCCGTCATAGATTTCAAAACGGATGCCCCGATGACTGTCGTGGAATTGGCGGAGCGCCGGCCGGAGGATGACGCTGCCCGACGAGGACACGGTCCCGATGGACAGGGTGCCGCGCAGGCCGTTCTTGAAGTCGGCGATTTCCCGGCGCGTCGAGTCGGTGAGATTGATAATCTGGCGGGCCCGGCGGTAGAGGATTTCGCCGGCATCGGTCAAGGTCACGTTGCGCGGTTCCCGCTGCAGGAGCTGTACGCCCAGTTCTTCTTCCAGGGCTTTCATCTGCTGGCTCAACGGCGGCTGGGCCATGTGCAGGCGACGGGCAGCCGCCGTAATCTGGCCTTCTTCGGCGATGACCATGAAGTACGTGAGTTGACGGATATCCATATCGATGCCTCCTTGACATATGATTTACGTATATTATATCAATTATACAAATATTTTCAATATAGTAAAAGCCGTGTTATACTAAGACCATAGAAACGATGAATCGTCAAGAAAGGATGATAGATGATGAACGATATTGTGACTCCGAAACGGGACGCCCATTTCTTTTGGACCCTGTTCAAATCGACTTTTTTAATCAGCGCCTTCACTGTCGGCGGCGGCTTCGTCATTATTCCCCTGTTGAAAGGGAAATATGTCGATGAATACCACTGGATCAGCGATAAGGATACCCTCGACATGGTGGCCATCGCCCAGTCCATGCCCGGCGTCATCGCCGTCAACAGTGCTGTCATCCTGGGCTACCGCATGGCCGGGGTCCTGGGGACGCTGGTCGCCCTGGTGGCGACGGTGCTGCCCTGCCTGATTACGCTGTCGATTATTTCTTACTGCTATGATTTCTTCATCCAGAATCTCTATATCAAGATGATCCTCCGCGGTATGCAGTGCGGGGCGACGGCCCTCATCGTCAATGTCGGTATCGACCTCCTCATCAAGCAGGGAAAGAAGAAGCTCCTCCTGCCGATTGCCATCATCGTGGCGACATTCATTGCCAACTTATGCTTTGATGTCAATATCATGGCACTCATCGTCATCGACGGCATCATCGGCTTCGCTTTCATGCGCGACAAGAAGTACGACTAAGGGGAGGGACTTATCATGATATATCTGTTACTTTTTTGGGAATTCTGTAAAGTAGGGGCTTTCTGTGTCGGTGGCGGCTATGCGTCCATGCCGCTGATCCAGGCCAGTGTCGTCGATACCTTTCATTGGCTCTCGATGAGCGAATTTGTCGATATCTTCACCATTTCTCAGATGACTCCGGGGCCGATCGGCATCAATGCTGCGACCTTCGTCGGCACCAAAATCGCCGGATTAGGCGGAGCTGTGGCTGCCACCCTGGGCTTCGTCACGCCGTCGTTTTTCTTGGGAATTATTTTAGCACGCATCTTCCTCAAGTACGGTGACATCGGTCCTATCCGGGGCATCCTCAACGGCCTGCGCCCGGCTGTCGTCGCCCTCATCTGCGTCGCCAGCCTGAGCTTCATCCTCCTGGCCCTGTGGAATACGGAAACCCTGCCCGATGACTGGTCGGCTTTCAGTCTCGGCGGCCTGGCTATCCTCATCCTGGCCATTGCAGCGACGCGGCGCAAAATCGGCGTCATCAAGGTCCTCATCGGCTCCGGTGTCTTGGGCCTGGCCTTAGGCATAGCCGGCCTCATCTAACTTCGATATATTGGGAGTCCAGGCTCTAGAGGAAGCGGCTCGGCGCATAGCGCTGATTGCCGATTCCCTGGTGCCAGCTCAGATACAGCCTCTTTTTGGCCCGCGTAATGGCGACATAAAAGAGGCGTTTTTCTTCTTCGATATTGCCTTTCTTTACGGACCAGAAGGTCGGGAAGACCCGGTCTTCCAGGCTGGCCAGGAAGACGTAGTCGAATTCCAGTCCCTTGGCCTGATGGATGGTGATGATCGGGATTTTCGGGTCCCTGGCCAGCATGCTGTCCAGTTCGCTGTTGGACAGGGCTGTCAGCTTGAGGAATTCCGCCAGGGCGTCGCGGGGGTCCTGGGCCGGGTCGTCCGTTTCCTTGGCGATGCGGTAGAGTTTGCGGACGTTTTCCAGGCGGTCGATGTGATGGGCCGCATCGCTGGCATCACGATGGCTCTCGTACCAGGCCTTGACACCGCCTTCGTTCATGACGGCGGCGATGATGGCTATGGGCCGGTCCTGGTAAGATTGGCGGCGGAAACGGGCCATGTCGCGGCTGAAGGGAGCGAAGAGGGGCAGGTACATAGACAGGGAAGCGCGGCGGGCTGCCGTGGCCGGTGCTATCTTTTCTTTTACGGCGTAGCACAGGAGACCGGCCGTGGCCAGGATGTCATCGAAGGCGTCGTGCGACGGCTGATGGTCGATGGGGAAGGTTTCGCTCAGCGTAGCCAGTTTATGGTTGATAAGATTGGGATAGAAGCGGCGGTATATGTCCAGCGTGTCGTAATAGGGGAAGTCACCGCTTTCGGCCATGCCCAGGCGCTGGAGCTCGCTGTGCAGGATGGACAGGTCATACGTGACGTTGTGGCCGACGATGACGGCATCTCTGGCAAAGTCCAGAAAGGCAGACAGGGCTTCTTTCGGATCCCGGCCTTCGGCGGCTAACTGGTCGTCGCTGATGTGATGGACGTAGAATGAGGTCCCGACAGAACGGCTGGTGCGGACGTAGGTATTGAACGTGTCTGTGACCTGGCCCTGGGCGTCAAGGCGGACGGCGGCAATCTGGATGATTTCGTCTGTCGTCGTGTCGGTCCCCGTGCTTTCGACGTCGAAGACGACGATGCGTCCATCTGCCAGGGCCGTCAGCAAGAGGCCGTAAGGGTCGCCCGTTTCCTGGGAAATGGGGTCGATGAAGTCGCAGAGCCGGAGGCCCAGGCGGCGGTAGGACTCGCTTTCGATGGTTTCGATGGTCCGCCGGCCGATGCGGGGGACGAAGCGCAGGAGGATGCGTTTCAGGCTGAGGTTGTCGTGCTTGTTCAGGAGCAGCCGCAGGTAGGCCAGGACGTCTTTACATTCCTGGCGCTTGAACAGGTGGAACTGGTCGATGCAGGTGACGGGCAGACGGGATGCTGGCGGATAGTGGAGATTATGGGCCGTAATACCTGTCCACAGCTGCTGGGCCTGGCGGTTGCCGCGGACGAGGATGCAGGCTTTGAGGCGCTCTTCAGGCGGCAGCTGGCTCAGTTCCTGGAAAATCCAGCGGCTTTCGTCGAGAAAGGTATCGGCCTGGTGGACGACGATGGGTTCACCTGGGACGGCGGCTGCGGCCTGGCCCGGCTGGGGGTAGATGTGGTGGACCGTCACCTGGCCGAAGAGGTGGTTCAGGCAGCTTTCGGCGGCCTTCAGGAGAAGCTGCGTAGCCCGGTAGTTGGTCGTAAAGGTGATTTCCCGGGGATGGTAGGTCTTGCGGAATTGTTCCAGAATATATTCCGGATAAGAACCGCGCCATTCGTAAATGGTCTGGAAGTAATCGCCGCAGAGGAGGATGTTGCGGCCCGGGAAGAGGCGGCTGATGACGGCGTATTCGACTTCGCTCGTGTCCTGCATTTCGTCGACGGCGATGAAGCGGAAGCGGTCCCGCCAGCGCTGACAGCAGGCGTCGTCGCTGAGGAAATCGTAGGCGCCGGTGATGAGGTCCGTGAAGTCGACGGCGTGGTTGTCGGCCAGGACGGCATCGTATTGCTGGAGCAGGGCGTCGCCGTGGTCGCTGAGCCAGGCCTGGAGGGCTTCTTTGGGTGCCGTGAAATCGTGGAGGTCCGGGATGACGCGCTGTTTCTTCCTGAATTCGATGAAGTTCTGCAGGGCCTGGGTATCGTTGCCCGGGGCCGACGCCGCCGCAGGCAGGCTGTCAATGATCTGCCGGCAGTCTTCGTCGTCGTAGAGCAGAAAGTCGTTGTAACGGTCGCTCTGGCGCTTCGTTTCTTCTTTGATGAGGCTGTAACAGAAACTGTGGATCGTCTTGACGACGACAGCCAGGCCCTTTTCGCGGGCCGTGGCGATGATGCGGTTCTTCAGTTCTTTGCAGGCCCGGTTGGTGAAGGTCAGGCAGAGTATCTGCGAGCCTTCGGCGGCGCCTGTTTCCAGGATGTGGGCGACCCGGCAGGCCAGGACGCGGGTCTTGCCCGTGCCGGCTGGCGCGTTGAGCAGGATCGGCTGCGACAGGTCGCTGACGACTTGCTGCTGCTGGTCATTTAATTCCATAATCTATCCCTCCGTGTCGGTCATTTTCCTCCATTGTAACATAGTCGGCGCTATCCGTGTATAAACTGCGATAGAACGGGCGATTTTCATTGACAGTCCCGGAGGTTTTTGATAGAATCAAAGTGTATTTGATAATCTTTCAATCAATAAGGAGATGCACTATGACAAGACGTTTATGGACAGGTTCTTTGCCGTTTGTAAACAGTCTCCGTGTGTCTAACTGAAAAAAGCCCAAAGGTGACGTGTGTCACTTTTGGGTTTTGTTTTTCCTAAGGAGGGGTCTCTGTTGAAGGTCGGTTTGATCATGGGAAGCGATTCTGATTTTCCCGTTATGAAAAAAGCGATTGCTATTTTTAAAGAATTTGGTGTTGAATATGAAGTCTTGTTAGCGTCGGCCCACCGCACGCCGGCTGCTGTCCGGGAATTCGTTTCGACAGCCGAAGAACGGGGCATCAGTGCCTTTGTCGTCGGTGCCGGTATGGCTGCTCATCTGCCCGGTGTCGTTGCCAGCTATACGACGCTGCCTGTCATCGGCGTCCCCTTGGAAAGCGGCAGCCTCCAGGGCATGGATGCGCTGCTGGCCATCGTACAGATGCCGTCGGGCATCCCCGTTGCGACCGTCGCCATCAACGGTGCCAAGAACGGAGCGCTCCTGGCCGTACAGATCGGCGCTGCCAGCGATGCGGCCTTAGCCAAGAAATACAAGGCCTATCGCGAAAACATGGCTAACGAAGTCATGGAAAAGAACCAGAAGTTGCAAGAAACCATAAAGTCCCTCTAAGGGCAATACAGACTATTTTTCGTTATAACAGGAGGTTTAATTCATGTTTTACGATCCGATTTGGGATAAGCAGCATGAAGAATGTGGTGTCTTAGGTATTTACGATAAACACCTCGATATTCCCCGCTATATTTACTGGGGGTTGTTCGCATTACAGCATCGTGGCCAGGAAAGCGGCGGCATCGCCCTGACTGACGGCCAGGATATCCATACGTTCCGCGGCATGGGCCTCATCAGCACGGTCTTCGCCAACGGCGTACCTGAAGAAGAAGGCGGCCCCGTCGGCATCGGCCACGTCCGCTATTCGACGACAGGTTCCAATAATCCCCGCAATATCCAGCCCCTGGCCGTATACACGCCTATGGGACAGCTGGCACTGGCTCATAACGGCAACCTGACCAACACTCGGACCCTGCGGGAAGAACTGGACCGCGGCGGCGCGACCTTCCAGACGACCATGGACAGTGAAATCATCGTCAACCTCATCAGCCGCAGCCAGAAAGACACCATCGAAGAACGCATCATGGAAAGCATGAACCGCATCCAGGGGGCGTACTCACTGGTACTCATGACGAAAGATACGCTCTATGGCGTCCGCGACCCCTATGGCTTCCGCCCGCTGTGCATCGGCCGTACCGATGAAGGCGGCTGGGTCCTGGCTTCGGAAACGTGTGCCCTCGACGCCATCGGTGCCAAGTTCGTCCGCGACGTACAGCCCGGCGAATTCGTCCAGATCAATGAAAAGGGCGTCAAATCGACGATCTTTGCCAAGGCACCGCGCAAGCAGGTCTGTTCCTTTGAATACATTTATTTCGCCCGTCCGGACAGCGTCATCGACGGTCAGGATGTCTACCAGGCCCGCCTGAACATGGGCCGGGAAATGTGGAACGAAACGCAGTATGATGCGGACATCGTCATTTCCGTCCCGGACAGCGGCAACACGGCAGCTATCGGCTACGCCCAGGCTTCGGGCATCCCCTTCAAGCACGGCCTCATCAAGAACCGTTACATGGGCCGTACCTTCATCAAGCCGAACCAGAAACAGCGCGAACTGGCTGTCCGCATGAAGCTGAATGTCGTCAAGTCCGTCGTCAAGGGCAAGCGCATCGTCATGGTCGACGATTCCATCGTCCGCGGCACGACGAGCGGCATCATCTGCAAGCTCCTGCGCGAAGCCGGCGCCAAGGAAGTCTACATGTGCGTATCGGCACCGCCTATCAAGTATCCCTGCTTCTACGGCATCGACACGTCGGTCCGCAAGGAACTCATCGCTTCGACGTTCAGTATCGAACAGATCCAGCAATACATCGGCGTGGACAAACTCCATTTCATTTCCATCGACGGTCTCAACCGGGCTGTCGAACATATCCCCAAGGAAGATATGTGCTTAGCTTGCTTCAATAACGACTATCCTACGGACACTCCGCAGGCCAATGAGGAAGGAGAAAAATATGCTCTCGAACACAAATAAAGGATTGACTTATGCTGATGCCGGCGTCGACATCGATGCTGGCAACAAAGCCGTAGAATTGATGAAAGATTCGGTCAAAGCCACGTACCGTCCGGAAGTCCTTGGCGACCTCGGCGGTTTTGGCGGCCTCTTTTCCCTGATGAACAGCGACATCAAGAAACCGATCCTGGTCAGCGGTACCGACGGCGTCGGCACGAAGCTGCGCCTGGCCATCATGATGGGCAAACACGATACAGTCGGTCAGGACTGTGTCGCCATGTCCATCAATGACGTCCTCGTCCAGGGTGCTGAACCGCTCTTCTTCCTGGACTACATCGCTGTTGGCAAGCTCGACCCGGTCCAGGTTGCGACCATCGTCAAAGGCGTTGCCCATGCCTGCCAGGAATCGGGCTGCGCTCTCCTCGGCGGTGAAACGGCTGAAATGGCCGGCTTCTATGCCAAAGACGACTATGACCTGGCTGGCTTCGGCGTCGGCATCGTCGACCGCGACAAGGTCATTACCGGCGAAAACATCAAGGCCGGCGACGTCCTCATCGGCCTGCCTTCGACAGGGGTCCACTCCAACGGCTTCTCCCTGGTCCGCAAGATCGTCCTGGAACGGCAGAACATGAAGCTCGACCAGTACGTCGATGAACTGGGAATGACCATCGGTGAATGCCTGCTCACGCCGACCCGCCTCTATCCGCGTCCGTGCCTGCCGATCATCAAGAACTTCACCGTCAAGGGCATGGTCCACATCACTGGCGGCGGTTTCTATGAAAACATCCCCCGCGTCCTGCCGAAAGGCGTCGGCGTCGATATCGACGTCATGGCGTGGCCGCAGCTGCCGATTTTCGGACTCCTCCAGAAATGGGGTAACGTCGATGCCAAAGAAATGTACCGTACCTTCAACATGGGCATCGGCATGATCATGATTGTCGATGAAAAAGACGCTGATGCCGTCCTCAAGAACCTGGCCGACCGCGATGAAAAGGCCTATGTCATCGGCAAAGTCGTCGATTCCGACGTACCCGTAACCTTGCGGGGAGGCGTATTCCATGACTAAGAAGAAGATGGTCATTTTCGCATCGGGCCGTGGCTCCAATGCCATCGCCCTCCACGATGCCGTCGAAGCCGGCACGATCAATGCGGAAATCAAGGCCCTGGTCTGCGATATCCCGGGCGCACCGGTCATGGACCGCGCTAAGGAATGGGGCGTACCGGTCATTTTGGCCGACCGCAAATCCTTCGACTCGAAAGCAGCCTTTGAAAAATACATCCTCGACGCCATTGAACCGTATCAGGCCGACATCATCTGCCTGGCCGGCTTCATGCGCCTCTTGAGCGGTGACTTCATTTCCCATTATGAACACAAGATGCTCAACATCCATCCGGCCCTGCTGCCGTCGTTCCGCGGCCTCCACGCCCAGCGCCAGGCCGTCGAAGCCGGTGTCAAGATTGCTGGCTGCACGGTCCATTTCGTCGTTCCCGACATGGATGCCGGCCCGATCATCTTGCAGTCAGCCGTACCGGTCTACGAAGACGATACGGAAGACACGCTGGCAGCCCGGATCCTCACCAAGGAACATCCGACTTATGTCAGAGCGGCAGCGCTCTTTTGCGATGATAAATTGACTATCGACGGCAATGTCGTCAAAGGGACTCAGGAATAGGAGGAATTTTTCATGAAAGTAAAACGCGCACTCATTAGTGTATCTGATAAAACGGGCGTCGTCGAACTGGGCAAAGCCCTGGCTGACCTCGGCATTGAAATCATCTCCACGGGCGGCACCATGCGGACCCTGAAAGAAGCGGGCGTACCGGTCATCGCCGTCCAGGACGTCACGGGCTTCCCGGAAATGATGGACGGCCGCGTCAAGACCTTGAACCCCATGATTCACGGGGCTATCCTGGCTGTCCGCGACAATCCGGAACACGTCAAAGCCATGAAAGAACACGGCATCAAACCGATCGACCTGGTCGTCGTCAACCTCTATCCGTTCCAGCAGACCATTGCCAAACCGGATGTCACCTTGGCTGAAGCCATTGAAAACATCGACATCGGCGGCCCCTGCATGGTCCGCGCTTCGGCGAAGAATAACAAATACGTCGCCATCGTCACCAACCCGTCCAAATACGGCGAAATCATTTCCATCCTCCAGAAGGACGGCGAATTCTCCGACCAGTACCGCCTGGAACTGGCTCAGGAAGCCTTCCATCACACAGCTGTCTATGATACGGCCATTGCCGCATACTTGGCAGAACAGGTTCAGAAGGGGGCCGCAAAATAATGAAAGTAGCAGTCATCGGCGGCGGCGGCCGCGAACATACTTTGGCCTGGAATTTGGCTCAGAGCCCGAGCGTCGATAAGCTCTATGCCATTCCCGGCAGCGCCGCTATGAGTGAAGTCGCCCAGTGCGTCGACATCGCCCTGTCCGATTTGGACGCCATCACGGACTATGCCAAAAACGAAGGCATCGACATGCTCGTCGTCGGCCCGGAAGTCCCCTTGACCGAAGGCATTGCCGACCTGGCCCAGTCCAAGGGCCTGGCTGTCTTTGGCCCGAACAAGGCCGCAGCCCAGATGGAAGGGTCCAAAGTCTTTGCCAAGAACCTCATGAAGAAGTACCACGTCCCGACGGCAGCTTACGCCTCCTTTACCGATGGCGATGCCGCCAAGGCCTATATTAAGGAACAGGGCGCACCTATCGTCGTCAAGGCCGATGGCCTGGCTGCCGGCAAGGGCGTCGTCGTCGCCCAGACGGAAGCAGAAGCCATCGAAGCCGTCAACGCCATGATGGAAGACCACATCTTCGGTGCTTCCGGCGGCCGCATCGTCATTGAAGAATGTATGGTCGGCGAAGAAGCGAGCCTCCTGGCTTTCGTCGATGGCAAGACCATCGTGCCCATGATTTCCGCCCAGGACCACAAGCGTATCTTCGATAACGACGAAGGCCCCAACACGGGCGGCATGGGGGCTTATGCGCCGGCACCGGTCGTTACGCCGGAAATCCGCAAGGAAGTCGAAGAAAAGATTCTGAAACCCGTCGTCGATGGCCTCAAACAGGAAGGCATCACCTACCAGGGCTGCCTCTATGCCGGCCTGATGATTACGGCCGATGGCCCGAAAGTCGTCGAATTCAACTGCCGCTTCGGCGATCCCGAAACGCAGGCCGTCTTGCCGCTCCTCGACGGCGACCTGTCCCAGATCATGTATGCCTGCGCCAAGGGCACGCTGACGTCCGATATGGTCCACTGGAAAGACGCTGCAGCCTGCTGCGTCATCATGGCTTCTGCCGGCTATCCCGCTTCGTCCCATAAGGGTGATGTCATCAGCGGTCTCGATGCTGTCGACAAAGAAGACGTCATGGTCTTCCATTCCGGCACGGCCAAGAAAGACGGCCAGTACGTCACCAACGGCGGCCGCGTCCTCGGCGTCACGGCCGTCGCAGGGGACCTCAAGAGTGCCATCGAAAAGGCCTATGCCAACGTCAAACGCATCCACTTCGACGGCCAGCAAGTCCGCAGCGACATCGGCGCCAAAGGATTGAAACACTTGAAATAAAGTTTAGAGTTTGTAGTATGGAGTTTGTAGTTTGTAGATGAGGGCTTTGAAATTAAAAAAGACTTCACTAAAAACTATAAACTGCAAACTTAAAACTCAAAAGGGGTTGTCGCACGTGCGATAGCCCCTTTTGACTACCACACGAAAGGAAGGTCGTTATGACACAGTTTATTACGCCTGTGGAAGCGGCGCGTCTCGTCGGCGATGATATGACCCTAGCTGTCAGCGGTCATGCCGGCTTCGGGACGCCGGACGGGCTGTTCAAGGCCCTTCACGACCGTTATGGTGAGGAAAGCCATCCCCGTAATGTGACCTTGGTCAAGATTGCCGGGACCAGCGACGGCTGCCAGCGCGGCGGCGACCGCCTGGCCGCTGACGGCCTCATCGGGACAATCATTACCAGCCATTTCGGCATGGAAAAGAAGCTGGCCGATAAAGTGGCAGCCAACCAATGTCTGGCCTATGTCGTTCCGGCCGGGACGATACTGGCCCTGTATCGGGCCATCGCCGCCGGTCACAAGGGCGTCTGGACCGATATCGGCCTGCACACGTTGGCTGATCCGCGCCTGGACGGCAGCAAGGCCAATGAAAAGACCGTCCGCGAAGGCAAGGATATCGTCCGCCTGGTCTCGTTCGACGGCGACGACTACTTATATTATCCAACCTTTCCCATCCAGGTCTGCTTCATCCGCGGCTCCCTGGCCGATGAGGACGGCAACATTTCCCTTCAGCGCGAAGCCATGATCGGTGAACAGCTGGAAGTGGCCGAAGCGACGCATAATTCCGGCGGCATCGTCGTCGTCCAGGTCGAAGACGTCGTGCCCCGGGGCAGCCTCGATTCGCGGCTTGTGAAGATCCACCATTTCCTCGTCGATTACGTCGTCGTGCCGCGGCCGAAGTACCACGTCCAGAGCTTTTCGACCCACGGCTACCGGCCGGAACTGAGCGGCGAAGGGCGCAAGTCCATCCAGTCCCTGCCGCCGCATCCTCTGGACAACCGCAAAATCTGTGCCCGCCGGGCGGCGATGGAACTGAAAAAAGGCGACGTTATGAACCTGGGTATCGGCATCCCGGAAATCATCGGCTCTGTCGCCGCTGAAGAGGGCTTCGGGCCGAGCCTGACCCTGGCGGCCGATTCGGGCATCATCGGCGGCATCCCCTTGTCGGGCCTCGATATGGGGGCCGCTGTCAATGCCGAAGCGGAACTGAAGATGGCCGACATGTTCGATATCTGCCACGGCGGCGGCCTCGACCTCTGTGCCCTGGGCCTGGCGGAAATCGACGCCATGGGCAATGTCAATGTTTCGAAATTCCACGGCCGCGTCACCGGGCCTGGGGGCTTCATCGACTTGGCCCAGCACACGAAGAAACTCATCCTCATGGGGACCTTTACAGCCGACGGCCTGCGAGAACACTGTGAAGGCGGGCGGCTGGTCATCGACCGGGAAGGGAAATACCAGAAGTTCAAGACGGATATCGAACAGGTCACCTTTTCCGGGGACTACGCCGCAGCCCACGGCCAGCACGTCCTGGTCGTCACCGAACGGGCCGTCTTCCGCCTGACGCCGCAGGGACTCATGCTGACAGAAATCGCCCCGGGCGTCGACCTGGAACGGGACATCCTGAGCCAGATGGAATTCCGCCCGCTCATCGCCGATGACCTGCAACTCATGGACGGCCGCATCTTCCAGCCCAATCCCATGGGCTTGTCGTAGGTCGTTCATCGTTCCTCGAATGGTCCCCTGTGGGGACCCAACGTAGGGGCGACCCAAAGGGGCGCCCGCCGAGTCCACCGTGTTTTATATAATATGGAGTATACGGCCGCAAATGTGGGGAAACCGTTCCTCGTTCCTCATACGGTCCCCCTTGGGGACTCAACGTAGGGGCGACCCAAAGGGCGCCCGCCGAGTCCACCGTGTTTTATATAATATGGAGTACGCAGACCGCAGTTCGCCGTTCGCAAAAGGCACCCCAATGGGGTGCCCACGTAGGGGCGACCCAAAGGGCGCCCGCCGAGTCCGCCATGTTTTATAAAATATGGAGTATACGGCCGCAAATGTGGAGAAATCGTTCCTCGTTTCTCATACGGTCCCCCTTGGGGACCCAACGTAGGGGCGACCCAAAGGGCGCCCGCCTGAGTCCGCTATGTTTTATATAATCTGATTGGAGGTTCGTCATGGAATACCGTATAGAAAGAGATTCGATGGGAGAAATCAAAGTCCCAGCTGATAAACTCTGGGGTGCCCAGACACAGCGCAGTTTCGAGAATTTTAAAATCGGCACGGAAAAAATCCCGCCTGAAATGGTCACGGTCTTTGCCTATTTGAAGAAGGCTGCTGCCTTGACCAACAAGGAATTGGGCGTCGTCGACGGCGACCGGGCCGATGCCATCGTCCAGGCCTGCGATGACATCCTGGCCGGCAAGCTCGACGGCAATTTCCCCTTGGCTGTCTGGATGACCGGCAGCGGCACGCAGTTCAACATGAATGTCAACGAAGTCGTCGCCAACCGGGCCAAGCAGATTTTACAGGCCCAGGGCAAGGACCTGAACGTCCATCCCAATGACCACGTCAATCATTCCCAGAGCTCGAACGATACCTTCCCGACGGGCCTGCATATGGTCGGCGTCCTGCTTATCGAACAGAAACTGTTCCCCGCCATGGAAGCCCTCTATCAGGTGCTCCGGGCCAAACAGGAAGCTTTCAAGGACATCGTCAAAATCGGTCGGACCCACTTGCAGGATGCCACACCGTTGACGCTGGGCCAGGAATTCAGCGGCTGGGCCCGCATGATTCAGCGCGACCGGGATATGCTGGTCCAGGGCGTTGATTTCCTCCGCGACCTGGCCATGGGCGGCACGGCCGTCGGCACGGGCATCAACTGTCCGAAAGGCTACGATGTGCGCTTTGCCGAAATCGTTAGTCAGCTGACGGGCACGACCTTCCATACGGCGCCGAACAAGTTCCAGTCCCTGACCAGTAAGGATGAACTCGTCGTCGTCCACGGCATGCTCAAGGCCCTGGCCTGTGACCTCATGAAGATCGCCAATGACGTCCGCTGGCTGTCGTCGGGACCGCGCTGCGGCATCGGCGAAATCCGTATCCCCGAAAATGAACCGGGCAGCTCCATCATGCCCAGCAAAGTCAACCCGACGCAGTGCGAAGCCGTCACTATGGTCGCCGTCCAGGTCATGGGCAACGACGCGACCTTGGGCATCGCCGCCAGCCAGGGGAACTTCGAGCTCAATGTTTTCATGCCCGTCATCGCCTACAATCTGATTCAGTCTATCCGCCTGCTCACGGACTGCATGGATTCCTTCCGCAAGCACTGCGTCGTCGGCATCGAACCGAACTGCGAACGGATCACGACCAACCTCTACAACTCGCTCATCCTGGTCACGGGCCTGGTGCCCCTCGTCGGCTATGACAAGGCCTGCACCATTGCCAAACAGGCAGCCAAAGAAGGGCTGACCTTGAAAGAGTCAGCCCTGAAGACGGGATGGGTCACGGCAGAGCAGTTTGACAAAGCCATGGACCCGGCCAAATTGGCAGGTTTGAAATAAGCCTTACTTATCCTTTTCGATGTTATCTTTCCAGGAGTCGTCGTCTTGCTGCTGGACGGCACTGCGCGTATAAGCGGCAATGGCGGCGAAGTTCTTCTGGACGCCTGTCGAGGTATTGCAGTACTTGACGGCATGGTCGGCATCGATACCCAGGTTCTGGGCTTCCGAAGCGGCGTCGATATTGGCGCCGAGGAAAATGAAGTCCCAGCCCTGGGCTTTTTTATCGGAAATCATTTTCTGGATCGTCGCCTTGGAATATTCCGTGCTGGCATTTTCCTGTCCGTCCGTGATGATGACGAAGATGACCTTGTGATCTTTGTCGGAAATACCCGGCGTGTCGGAAATCTTGGCAATCGTGTTGCCTACGGCATCGAGGAGAGCCGTCGAGCCGCCGACGCGGTAATCCTTGGTCGTCATGTCCGACAGGCTGTTGATGTTGCTGCGGTCCGTCAGGATGTCGACTTTATTGTTGAACAGGACCGTCGTGACCTTGGTGTCGACGTCGAGGTCTTTTTCCTTGGCAATCATGGCGTTGTAGCCGCCGATAGTATCGCTTTCCAGGCCATACATGGAGCCGCTCTTATCGAGGACCAGGACCAGGTCGAGATGTTTGATCGTCGACGGCAGGGACTGTGTTTCGGCCTGGCGGACCTTGTCGGTCATGGACGTCGTGTCAGCCGCCATAGCTGCGCCGCAGCAGAGCAGGGCGCTCAGGGTGAGTATGAGTAATTTTTTGAACATAGCAGATGCCTCCTTAAAAATGGACGAATGACGTTTCTTTTATTGTAACATAAAAGTTGTTACAAAGAATACGCAGTCTGTTCACAAATCTTTATGATTCCTTTAACATAGTTTCGCCAGAAGACTCCTTAATCAAAAAAAGTATTGCCATCCTGCCCTTTTTCCGTTATGATGAATAGGGATTCGCACGACGGTTTCTGCCATCATGCGAGTCCCTATTTGTTTATAATTTATTTTTTACACCACAGATAGGAGTGGAAAACATGGGCATCATCAAGGAATTCAAAGAATTTGCCATGCGGGGGAACGTGCTGGACATGGCAGTCGGTGTCGTCGTCGGCGGAGCTTTTGGGAAAATCGTCACGTCACTGGTCAACAACATTATTATGCCCCCATTTGGGGTCCTCCTCGGCGGGATTGATTTTTCGGACTTCTTCATCCCTTTGAGCACAGAACACGTCGATTCCCTGGCCGAAGCGAAAGCCGCCGGGATCCCTGTCATTGCGTACGGTTCCTTTCTCAACACGGTCATTGAGTTCCTGATTATCGCCTTTGCCATCTTCATGGTCCTCAAACAGCTGAACCGCTTCCTGCCCAAACCGGAACCGGCTCCGGAACCGCGGCTCTGCCCGTTCTGCCGCCAGCCCATCGCGGACGATGCAACCCGCTGCCCGCACTGCACTAGCGAACTGCCTGCTGCCGAAACGGCTCATTGATTGCAGGCCGATGTTAGTCTGCAGTATGTAGTTTGCAGTATGTAGTTTGTAGTATGTAGTTTGTAGGGGCTCGCACGTGGCGAGCCCGTCTCAGAATATGGAGGATTTTTCTAGAAAAGTGGTTGGGTAAATCGTACATGTCCTGGAGTGGGCGCCCCTCGTAAGGGGCGCCCTGTTGACTTTTCTCCTTCTTGCGATATAATAAGAAATGTAGTTGGAATTAAAACTAATTAAAAGGGGAATCGCCATGGACGAAGAAGCGTTGCATATTTTACTGTTGTTAGGGTTCCACCGGTCGAACCGGGAAATCGGCCGCCGCATCAAGCGGGAAGGGCTCATGCCCGGTCAGCCTAAGATCCTGGAATATCTGTGGTTCCATGACGGTGCCAGCCAAAAGGATATCAGCCGCGAGTGCATCATCGACAAGTCGACGGTGACCAGCCTGCTGAAACGCATGGAAAAGCTGGACCTCATCCGCAAGGAAACGCGGCCCGAAGACCAGCGGGGCGTGGCCATCTTCCTGACGGAAACGGGCTGGGAAAAGGCCAAACGGATCCGCCAGGTCATTTATGACATCGACGATGAAATGTGGCAGGGTATCGAGCCGGAAGCACGCCAGCAGTTCATGGCGACGTTTCATCGCATTATGGAGAATGAAAAGAAGTGGGGCGATTGAGTATGCGTCATATGCATCATTTGAAAATACGGGTCAGTGTCTTTCTTTGCAGTATCTTGATGACGGCCTTCGGCATCGACTTGATTACTGTCGCCAGCCTGGGGACGTCGCCCATTTCCAGCGTGCCCCTCGTCGTCAGCCTCTATACGCCGTGGACCTTCGGCCAGCTGACCTTTGTCCTCAACATGGCCTTCATCGTCTTGCAGATCGCCCTGCTGCGCCGCCAGTTCCGGCCCGTAGAGCTGCTGCAGATTGCCATTAACTTCGTCTTCAGCGCAGCCATCGACTTTTTCATGCACGCCATGGCAGGATTACAGGGACTGAACTGGCCTTTTGCCGCAGCTCTCTTAGTGGCTGGCTGTGCAACCCTGGCCTTCGGCATCTGCATCGAAGTGGCGTCGCAGGTCCTGATGGTGCCTGGCGACGGGGCCGTCAAGGCCATTGCCCAGACGGGGAAATGGCGGATGGGTTCGACGAAAGTCGCCTTCGATTCGACCATGGTCACCATTGCCGTCATCTTGTCGACCCTTTACGGCGGCCTGGGGACCCTGACTGGCCTTGGCGTCGGCACGCTGGTGTCGGCCATGCTCGTCGGGCGCTTCGTCAATTTCTTCAATCGCCGCGTCTTTTTCATCGAACGCCTGGCCCGGCTGTCCTTGGATGATGAAACCAAGGCGGCCGGAGCTTTGTCCAAAGAAGTCCAGTCCTGATTCAGGTACTGGACTTTATTCTTTTTCGGGTATATGATCATAATTAACAAGCTAATCAATGTGTTCGGATATGGTTACGCTATAATAGAACGTAACCTCTTGATTCACCTATATAGTTAGCTGGCTAATTATAATGGAGAGAAAGGAATGATTACCATGAAGGGACAAACAGTGCATCTGCCAAAGCGGGCATGGCGCCTGGGCCTATTTTTCATCGGCATCCTCCTGGCAGGCGATGTCCTGCTTATGTATATTCCGGCATGGGCATGCCCTATGAAAAGGTCGCCATGCTGGTCGCCGTCGTCTGCGCCGTCCTGTTCACGGTCCTGCTTGGGAATAACTTCATCGAAGAAGCGCCGGTGGCCGTCATCGACCTGGATAATTCCAAGTACAGCCATGAACTCATCCAGGAAATGGATGCGTCGCCCTATATCGACATCAACACGGTCTTTCACAGTGCTGTCAATCCCAAGGCCTTATTTTACCGCGACCGTTTTGCTGCCGTCGTCTATTTCCCCAAGGACCTGGAAAAGAACCGCTACAGCGATGCAGCAGGCCAGATCGGCGTCTTTTATGACAATACCAGCATCGCCCAGAACGCGGGCATCATGGAAGCCCTCAATACTATCGTAGCCGAAGAGAACAACAAGCTCAGTGCGCCTGAGACGTCGCGGGCTGAACGGGGCATCACCCTGCGCGACCGGCTCCTCTTCAATCCCCAGGGATCGGCGGCTTTCTCATTTATTTCGCCTGCCTCATCAGTACCGGCGGCTACGTCCCAGGAGAATTGAAGGAAAAAGGCTATCAAATCCTGCTCAAGCTGATGCCCAGCATCCTCAAGAAAATCCACGTCCAGGCCGTCGTCCAAATCGGCGACCCGGCCAAGAACATCGTCCAGTACAGCGAAGACCACCCGACGGACCTGATCATCATCGGCAACCGCAGTCTGTCGGGATTAAAGAAAATCCTCCTGGGCAGCGTCAGCAACTATGTCCTCCTGCGCAGTCAGGTTCCGATTTTGATTATGAAGTAATAACTACAAACTTAAAACGCAAAAAGCGGAGCTGTCACATAAAGCAGCATTTGCTTGGTGTAATGGCTCCGCTATGTTTGTCTGCTGATTGAATTTATCCTTAGTGGATTGTTAATTGATAGCTAGTGTTGATGAAATCCATGATGCTTTCATCCGATAAGGTATCATCCAGCACTACCGAAATCCATGTCTTGTGGTTCATGTGATAAGCTGGATAGATGCCGGGGATTTGTCGGAGCTCGTCGCCCTTGGCCGGCGGGATTTTTACATTTATAATATCGGTCAGGGCCGTATTCCCATCCTTGTCTAATACATCTCTTTTTACATTCATGATGAGAGCAAACCATTTTCGATTGGAAGCATGGCGGAAGGTTCCGTAAGACTGATAATGAGCAGAACCTTCCCATGGGAAATCCGGCTTGACTTGAAAGTCGTCTAAAATGGCTTGGGTCAGCCGATTGGCTTGTTGTGAGGCGAACAGGATATCTCTGCAACAGGAAGCGGCAATGTCCTTGAGCAGGGACATGTAAGCAGCCCGGACTGTATGGACATAGGCGCCGGCAGCTTGTTCCTGGCGAAGCTGGTAGTATTCATCCTGGGTCATCGAGTCAATGACGTTACCCGTAACCGCTCCTTTTGAGGTAACGGAGATAGTCGTTTTGAAATCTCCGTCAAGTAATGGTTTTTCAAGAATATAGGTGTTCCTGATTTTCTGGAATCCATAGGCGAGCATCTGGCTTTCTATCCATCGTTTACGGGCAAAGATAAGTTCTTCCATCTCCTTGATGTCAAAGCCTGAGTTTTCACTGATGGCCTTTACATGATTCTTATAGTCTTCCCAAGTTTTCATTGATTTCCCTCCTCATATTCCTGGTTAAACGCTAACATAAATGCTGTCAAATGACAAGAGGGGTAAAAAATTACAAACAGCAAACTTAATACTCAGAAGCGGCTTTGCCGCAATAGATTCTGGGAATCAGGTGCAGGATCGCCCATGTGAAGGGGAGTTTTTTACGTTTAGCTAGAAAAGGAAAATAGAAAAATGAAATAGAACAAAAAAAGAAAACTGCCGCCGAAGCTAAAATGGCTTAAGGCGACAGCCCTCTTTTATTTACATTTAACTATGCATGCTGTTCTTTTGATAAATCAATCGGTCGAATCCGTAAATTTCTAAGGTTGTTTTCCCTGCATACAGTTCTTGAAGGATTTGTTGTTCCCGGTTATACGTCCGTTGTTTCAGATGCCATTCGTAATAATTCGGATCTCGTCTTCTACACGCTGAAAACGCCACCACCGCCACGGATCTGTTATGAAGTCACAAATCGATTTGCCAGTGAACCTCGTCGTAAGGGAATCCGCATTATCGATGAGGAGCTCGATGATTTCATCAATCAAAATCTGAGTATTTGCCGGTTTGAAACGTGGATGCTTAATAATGGCGCCTTATAAAAGCTCAAACTTCTGAGTACCTCGTTAACGGCCGCCTGCCGGATAAGACCTGGTACCTCAGGGAGAACAAAAGCCGGCTGCTCGAAAATCTTTAGGAAGCGGATACTTATGTATGAGTATATCATTTTGAAAAAGTTGATTTTGGCCAGGTAACATGGTATTGTATAATTAATAGCCTATTATTACCGATTTCAGAAGGTGACGAAAATGCCTATAGATATACAGAAAATTAAAGATTCGGTTGACTCTGGTAAAATAAAATGGACAGAGCATGTTGCCAAGCGCTTAATCAGTCGGCATATATCACCTAATGAAGTATTACAGGCTTTGTCCAACGGAAGGCTTATTGAAGATTATCCATCAGATTATCCTTTTCCTAGCTGTGGGTGTACGGTTCAAAATAGAAAGCTGCATATTGTTTGTAGCATTGTGAATGACGATACCCTGACTATCATCACCGCATACGAGCCAGATTTCAATAAATGGAATGAAACATTTACGAAACGGAGGGATACATGATGACGAACTGCACATTTTGCAAAGGTGATTTACAAGATGCTTTGACCCCTTTTACTATTGATCTTGACTCCTGTATTGTGATTATTCGCAATGTGCCGTCTCAAGTGTGCACTCAGTGCGGAGAAACATATTACTCGACAGAAGTCATGCAGCAATTATATAAAATTGCTGATTCCGTTCGTAATTCTATGACGGAAATTGCTGTTGTTAATTATTATTCAGCGGCTTGAACTAGGATAAGTAAGACAGGGACTGTGGCATGAAGTTTGTATCATGCACAGCCCCTTTTTTTGTAAAATGGGTATGATGAATGGAGGAATATTATGCATGAAAATATTATTCTGAATAATGGTCTGACTATGCCGGCTGTTGGTTTTGGTACGTGGATGCTGAAAGGGGAAGCAGGGAAGCAGGCTATCCGGGAGGCCTTATCCGTCGGCTACCGTCTCATCGATACGGCCCACATGTACGATAACGAAGCCATCGTCGGCCAGGCCGTGGCCGAAAGCGGCCTTCGCCGGGAGGATGTCTTCATTACGACGAAACTGTGCCAGACCCGGGCCGGTTATGAGCTGGCCTGGCAGGGCATCGAAGAATCGCTGGACCGGTTGCAGACCGACTATATCGACTTGCTGCTCATCCATGAGCCTTACAACGAGGCTTTGGACATGTATCGGGCCTTGACCGAAGCTTATCGCCAGGGCGTGGTCCGGGCCATTGGCATTTCTAATTTCAATGCCCGGGAATATCTTGATTTTATCGGAAGTTGTGATATTGTCCCCATGATCAACCAAGTCGAGTGCCACGTCTATTATAGACGAAAAGAGCTCCAGCAGGCACTTGTGGCACAGGGGACACAAATGCAGGCATGGAGCCCTTTTACAGAAGGGAAAAAGCCCATATTCCAGGAGCCCATTTTACAGGCTGTCGGCGAGAAATACGGCAAGACGGCCGCACAGATTGCCTTGCAGTACCTGGTTCAGCAGGGCATCGGCGTCATCCCGAAATCGTCCCATCGGGAGCGGATGGTGGAGAATTTCGATATTTTCGACGTCACCCTGACGCCGGACGACATGGCCCGGATTCAGCAGTTAGAAACGGGGAAAACCCTGTTTGGCTGGTATGAAGACTGACCAGGATCAGATATCAGATATCGAGGGCAGCCCAGTAACCCCAATAGACGGCGTTGGTGATGGTAGATACTTTGGCCGCATCGCCGATGACGCGGACGAAAGGCGCACTGTCCCGCAGGGCTTCTACGACGTCGGTACGGGACCGCTGGCCTAAGGCACAGATGACCGTATCGCCAGGGACGAGGACGCGCTGGCCCTGCGGGTCCTGGCAGAGGACGCCTTCTGGCGTGACTTCGAGGCCCTTATACTGCGTATGGACGTGGACGTACTTTTCGATTTGAGCCAGGAGCAGGGGGCGGTGGCGGACATTGGCATCCGGTGCCAGGGCCGGGCGCATTTCGATGAGTTCCACTTCTTTGCCTTCCTGGCCGAGGTGGATGGCACATTCGCAGCCTGCCAGGCCGCCGCCGAAGACGATGACGTGATTCCCGACTTTGGCTTTTTCTTTATAGTATTGGTTCACAATGATGACGTTGTCGCCGTCCAAGCCTTTGATCGGCGGGACGAGGGGGCGTGACCCGGCGGCGATGATCAGGGCCTGCGGCTTTTCTTTGGCAGCGTATGCCGGCGTTACTTCCGTATTCAGGCGGATTTCGACACCGGCCTGGCGGGCCAGGCGTTCATAAGTTTTTCCCAATTCATACATTTCCCGTTTGAAAGGGATGGCTTGTTCGCTTTTCAGGATGCCGCCGACTTCGCTTTCTTTTTCACAGAGGATGACATGATGACCGCGGCGGGCTGCCGTATAGGCTGCATACAATCCACCAGGGCCGGCGCCGGCGACGAGGACTTTCTTTTTGACCGGTGCCGGCTGGATTTCCGTCCCGTCCAGTTCCCGGCCGATGAGGGGATTGACGGTGCAGCGGCGCGTGGCAGTCGCCGCCCGTTCAGCCATACAGGTGAAACAGCGCAGGCAGTGGACGATGTCGGCGTCCCGGCCTTCCATGATTTTCTGCGGCGTTTCGGGATCGGCCAGCAGCTGCCGGGCCATGTAGACGATGTCGGCTTTCCCTGAAGCGATGATGTCTTCCATCATGGCCGGGTCGGTCAGGCCGCCGATAGTCGCTACGGGCTTGCTGACGTGCTTCTTGATTTCCGCGGCTAAATAGACGTTGCGCCCGTGGGCTTCAAACATCGAAGGGTGAGTGATGCCAAAGGTTTTCTGATACGTACCGGCCGATACATGGATGATATCGGCGTAGGCTTCGATGGCCTGGGCAATCTGGATGCCTTCTTCCAGGTCGTAGCCGCCTTCAGTGAATTCGGCGCCGCTCATGCGGAATTCGATGGGGAAAAAGGGGCCGACAGCGGCGCGGACCGATTGCAGGACTTCGATGGCGAAACGGACGCGGTTTTCCAGGGAGCCGCCGTATCGGTCGCTGCGATGGTTGAACAAGGGCGAGAGGAACTGGTTGATGAGCCAGCCGTGGCCGCCGTGGATCATGACCATTTCAAAACCGGCACGTTTGGCCAGACCCGCAGCGTGACCATAGGCTTTCACGATATCGTCGATCAGTTCCTGGGTCAGGGCTTTGACCGGGACGCCATCGGGGCGCATCCCTTCACTGGGACCCCACTGGCAGAGCCCGTGCTGACGGCTTTTGTCGGTCATATAGGTCCCGGCGAATTGGCCCGAATGGGATAATTCCAGCGAGGGGATGGCGCCGTGGCGGCGGATGGCATCGGCCGTGTAGGTCGCTGCGGCCAGGGAATTGAGAATCGATTCGTCCAGATGGTAAGCGTGAGAGCCGTCGGTCTGGGGATGGACCATCAATTCGGAAACCGTGACGGCAGCGGCACCGCCTTTGGCGCGCAATTCGTAAAAGGCTGTCGATTTCGGGCCGATACAGCCGTCGTTGGTAATGTCCGTGCCACCCATGGGGGCCGAAAAGATACGGTTGCGGAAGGTCGTGCGGCCAATGGTGATGGGACTGGATACGTGCGGGAATTTTCGAGTCATGAGGAACCTCCTGTAATCAGCGTGATAGTGTCTCTGTATTTCTCCTCTACAGTATCATAAAAAAAGAGCTGCCGTCCATCAAAGGAACGACAGCAGGTGTCAACGATTTGTTGCTATAGTTGCAGATGCGAGGTCAGGGCCGCGATGATTTCCTGGAATAAGGAATCATCGCGCTTTTCTTTTTTACAGACAAAGAAGATGCGCCACGGCGTCCCTTCCGTGATGGGGACGTAACGGAGCGGCGGCGGGGCGGCATGGATGTTTACGTCGATGCCGATGCCGACGCGTTCCTGACAGAAGTGATAGATGAGGCGGCTCTCCATGGTCTTGACGACGAACTGAGGCGTAAAGCCGAAATCGGCACAGCGCCTGACGATGCTATGGAATAAGGAGAAATGCTCGTTCAGGCCGACGAGGGGCTGCCCTTTCAGGTCTTCAATAGTGATGGACGGCCGGTCATAAAAAGGATGGCCCTCATAGACGACGGCTTCGATGCCAGTGCGATAGATTTCCTGCTGGAAAAAGGCATCTGACCGGATCGGGCCGATACAGAAGCCGCAGGACAAGCTGTCTTCGGCAATGAGCTGGACAATCTTTTCGTTGAAATCCTCGACCCATTCCAGGGACTTGTCCGGATGGCGGGCCATGACGCCTTTCAAGACATGGATGGAGAGAATATTCAGGACGCCGCAGGAGAAGCCGATATGCAGGCCTGCTTTTTTCCGCTTCAACGCCTGCATCCCCAGCTGCAGGTCCAGGAGCTGGCGGGTCAGTTCCTGCGTGTGCTCGTAAAAATACCGGCCTTCCGGCGTCGCTTCCATGCCCTTGCGGCTGCGGATAAAAAGGGCCGTCTGCATTTCTCCTTCTAAAGCACTGATGACCCGGCTCACGCCCTGCGGCGTCATGCACAGGCCCTTGGCCGCCTGGTGGATGCTCTTTTTTTCAAAGACCCGCTGAAAGCAGCGGATGGCATGACTGTCCATGGGGCAACTCTTTATTGGTGGTCATACCACTGGAACAAGGCCTGGGTCCCGCAGTTTTCCATGCCTTGGTCGGCCAGCTGGTCGTAGAGTTTTTTGGCTAAGCGCAGTCCTGGCAGGTCCAGTCCCATTTCGTCTGCCGATTCGATGGCGATGCGCATGTCTTTGAGGAAGTGTTTGATGTAAAAACCTGGTTTCGTATCGCCTTGCAGCATGCGCGGTGCCAGATTCGCCAGGGACCAGGAGCCGGCGGCTCCGTCGGAAAGGGTGGCGATGACTTTTTCCGGGTCGAGGCCGCTTTTTTTCGCGTAGGCCATGGCTTCGCAGACGCCCATCATGTTCGAGGCGATGGCGATTTGGTTGCTCATCTTGGCATACTGGCCGCTGCCGGCCGGGCCGAAATAGGTCAGGGTCTGGCCCATAGCCGAGAAAATAGGCTTCATGGCTTCAAAGGCCGCTTCTTCGCCGCCGGCCATGATGGCCAGTGTCCCTTGACGGGCGCCGATGTCGCCACCGGAAACGGGTGCATCCAAGGCTTCGATGCCTTGTTTTTTGGCCTGGGCGTAGATGCGCTTGGCCAGGGAGGGACTGGACGTGGTCATGTCGATGACGAAACCGCCCTGTTTGCCGCGAAAGATGCCCTGGTCCCCGAAATAGACGGCTTCCACGTCTTGGGGATAACCGACCATGGTCATGACGACGTCCGATTGGGCGGCTAATTCTGCCTGCGAATCGAACCAGCGGCAGCCTTCCTGGATGAGCTTTTCGGCCTTGGCCTTCGTCCGCGTGTTGATGTTGACGGGATAGCCGGCTTTCTGTAAATTCCGGATCATGCCGCTGCCCATGACACCGGTCCCGATGAATCCGATACGTTGTATATTCATGATGATGCCTCCTCTGTGTTTTCTTTTATTATATCATGAAACGGGAAGAAACGATATTGACAAAGAACGAATTGCCTGTTATACTTAGCCTACAATCGAATCGCGAAGGGGAGTAACCTCTCGTCAGTTGTCATCAACATCGTGCCGTCATTGACCGGCTGGTGGCAGCGTTGCTATCGCAATGGGTGAGACTTTCGCATGATACCAGTTTTGCTGATACCATGCGGAAGTCTCTTTTATTTTTCAGAGAAAGAGGTATATTATGGAAATCTTATCGATGCAATTTTTCATGGCTTTAGGCTCTATCATTTTACTGGATATCCTCCTCGGCGGCGATAATGCCGTCGTCATCGCCATGGCGGCCAATAAGCTGCCGGCCAATCTGCGCCGCAAGGCCATCCTCATCGGGACCGGCGGCGCTGTCGTCATCCGTCTGGTCATGACCCTCATCGCCGTCTGGCTGTTGACGATTCCCTTTTTACAGGCCTTAGGCGGCCTCATCCTGCTGCCCATTGCTGTGAAATTGCTCATTCCGGAAGAACACGATGAAAACGTGACGGCTTCGGACAGCCTCATGGGAGCCATCAAGACCATCATCATTGCCGACGCAGCCATGGGCGTCGACAACGTCCTGGCCATCGCCGGGGCTTCGCACGGCAGCTTTCTCCTCGTCGCCTGCGGCTTCCTCATCAGCATCCCCATCATCGTCGGCGGCAGTACGGTCATCGGCAAGCTCATGGACCGCTTCCCGGTCATCCTCTATGCCGGCGCCGGTTTGCTGGGCTGGACAGCCGGTTCCATGATCGGCCACGATAAAATCTTGGGGACCCTGATGCAGCAAATGGCTGGTGCCTGGGCACCCATGACCCTTCAGGCCGTACTAGCTGGCGGCGTCATCGCCATCGGCCTGTGGATGAGCCGGAAAAGCGCCGTGCAGTAATAAAAAGGCACTGTCCCATGAAGACAGTGCTTTTTTAGCAGTCAGCGGTTAATAGTTAGCGAATGGTTTTAAATTTAAAAGATTTCTCTGTAAACTACAAACTCTGTGCTTCAAACTATAAAGTAAAAGTGACTACGCATGATGACATATGCTACAATATAAATTGGCTGGCAGGGCTTTGCCTGCTGGCTAATTTATGTTGAAGGGGATAAGCATATGAGACAACGATTATTTCGTATCATTTTAAGCCTGGCCTTTTCCATGATGACTGTGGTGACAGGGATGGCCAGTGAACCGGGACAGGGAACGGAGACAGACAAAAAGGTGCTGACTGTAGGATTGTTCCGCTATGTTCCTGATATTAAGGCCTTTGAAACGGCTTTGACTGCGCAATGGAAGAATATTGAACCCGATGTGACATTGCGTTTCGTCGATTGGGATTGCTATTTTGAAGAGCCGAAAAGTGATGTTTTTGTCTTCGATGGCCTTTATGCGCCGCAATATATAGAAAAAGGGCTGCTTTATCCCTTAGGAGAAACCATTCCAGCCCGCTCTGCCTATCCAGACTGGACGTTAGAACAGGGATACTCTCAGGGAACGTATTACGGCATCCCGCAGATGGTCTGCATGGATACGCTGTTTTACCACAAAGAGGATCATGCCGTATCCCGTGTCCAGACGATGCAACAGCTTTATGAAGCCATCGGTCCACGGAAGACCCAGGCATTGCTTCCCGGACGGGACGAAGGTGTCATCGCTGATTTCAGCTTAAATAATGAAATGAAGTACTATAATATTCTTCAGGACCATACAGGAAAGGTCGTTCCGGTACAGGCCATGGGAGACGTTCAAGCGGATGCCATGCAGTATTTGAAAGAATTGTACGCGATGACGGGCACCGCGACGGGCCGTTATGACGATGGCAATGAATTTACGCGGGCTGAATGGTTTGCTCAGGGCCATGGCCGGGCGTTGTATGCCTATCCGGAAGCGATGAGTGCCATTGTCCGCTTCGGGCAGGGTAATTATACAGAAGTGAAGGCCATTTCCAGCTGTGAACATCCCGATGTAGCGACGGCCTATGTTGATTACGTCAGCATCTCTTCCCAGATTCCAGTGAATAAGGTGGAACCGGCTAAAAAATTAGTGGCCTTATTGACTTCTAAGCCTTTTATGATGGCCGCCCTGAAACCGGCTTCGAAAGAAGGCGTACCGCAGTATCTCTTAGCGGCTCGTCGGGACGTCATGCAGGAATTGGCTGCGTCGGACCCGAATTATCAGAAGTTGTACCGTCATTTATATCGTGCTAAATCGTGGCATGTCATGACGGGAACAAAAGATTTTGCCGTATGGGAAGCTAAAGTCGGGCCGGATATCGAAAAAGGGTTGAAAAATCAGTAAAGTTTGGTAATCAAGGTATGGCTCATACCGATGCAGAAATCCTCCATATCATGGAGAATCCGTCTCAGATTTGAAAGAACTGCACGAAGGTATAGCCTAAATGGAGGCCGTACAGCATGAGGACGGTGCCGCAGAGGACGTTGATGGCGCGCAGGATGCGGGGCGTCATGACGTGGCGGAAGGCGGCGACGCAGCCCGTGAGCGAGAGGAACCACAGGCCCGATGCCAGGAGGACGCCGGTCAGGAAGGTCGTGGCTTCGGCGGCAGGCAGGGTGATACGGAAGGCGCCGAGGAGCATCGTGCCGTCTAAAATGGCCTGAGGATTCATCCAGGTGACGATACAGGCTTTGGAAACGGTCTGGCCCAGAGAGGCCGGCTGACCTTTAAGGGTCAGCGCATCCGGGACCTGGCGGATCATGCCATAGGCCATGTAGAGGATGAGCAGCGTACCTGCGCCCAGGATGACCGCTTTGAGCCAGGGAAGATGATCCAGCAGGCTGCCGATGCCGTAAAAACAGCTCAGCGACAGGCTGATGTCGAAGAACAAGACGATGAGCGCTGTCACGACGGCGCGGCGCAGGGAATGGGATAACGCTGAATGGATGACGAAGAGATTCTGCATGCCAATGGGAGCGACGTAAGCCAGTCCCATGGTCAGGCCTTGGAAAAAGAACATAAAAAAAGCCTCCTTCTTTTCCAACCAAAGAAGTTGGTTCGTGTGGTATAATCACAGTATAACAGAGCTATGCCGGATTCCAACCCGCCAAAGCGATGTGAATTATACCAACCAAAAAGGAGACGATGTGATGAAGCGGCATATTCCCGTGCAAATCGAATGGCATCCCGACCCGGCGCAGGCCGTGCCCGTATACCGGCAAATCCTCGAATGGATGTATGGAAAAATGGAAAGCGGTGAATGGCCGGCCGGGACGCGCCTGCCGTCTCAGCGCGAGATGGCCCGGCATTTCCAGGTGAACCGGAGTACTCTGAACCAGGCTCTGAAGCCGCTATTGGAAGCGGGCGTACTCCAGGGCCGGGGCAGCCAGGGGACGGTTGTAGCCAGTACGGCCTGGTCCCTGCGCCTGCAGGTTCAGCCGGATTGGAACCGTTACATGACGGCTGGCTATTTCCGGGCCAATCAGGATGTCGTCCAGGCCATCAATACCTTGGAGTTCGACGAACGCCTGGTCCGCCTCGGTACGGGAGAACTAGATCCCAGGCTGTTCCCGCAGGGCGCCTTCCGCCAGACGATGCGGGACGTGGCCGACACTATTACGTCTTTGGGCTATGTCGAACCGTTAGGAATGCCCACCCTGCGTCAGGCCCTGGCAGACTATGCCCGGAAGCGGGGGCTGATCGTGGCGCCGTCGTCCATCTTGATTACGTCTGGCGCCCTGCAGGGACTCCAGCTCATATCGGCTGGCCTTCTTCGCGGCGGGGCGACGGTTTACGTCGAGGACCCGACGTATGTCAAGTCGCTCCAGGTCTTTCAGTCTGCCCATCTCCGCCTCTGCGGCCTGCCCATGGATGACCAGGGCCTGTCGCTGGAAGCCCTGGAAAAACACTTGCGCCAGTCTTCGGATAGAGGAAACAGCGTCCTCTATACTATCCCGACGAACCACAATCCGACAGGCCGGACCCTAAGCCGCCGGCGCCGCATTCAGCTCCTGGAATTATGCAGCCGCTATGACCTGCCCATCATTGAAGACGGGGCGTATGAAGAACTGACCTTTGACGGAACGCCGCCGCCATCTCTGAAAAGCCTGGACCCTGGCGGCCGGGTCCTCTATCTGGGAAGTGTTTCCAAATCTTTGGCGCCAGGGCTGCGCATCGGCTGGATGATAGCGCCGGAACCGGTCGTACAGCGTTTGGGCGACGTCAAGATGCAAATCGACTATGGCGCCAGCTCCCTGTCCCAGCATGTCTTGGCCAGGTTCTTGACCAGCGGCCGTTATGAACAGTATCTGGATGGGCTGCGCTGTGAATTGCAGCGGCGCTGCCAGGCAGCCTGTCAGTCCTTGTCCGAAGTCTTTGCGGACATGGCAGACTGGCAGGTGCCGCAGGGCGGTTTCTATATTTGGCTTACCTTCCGCAGCAGACTTCCCATGGAACTGCTCTTCCGCAAAGCCGTATCGGCTGGCGTCCTCATCAATCCCGGCGATATCTATTCCAGCCGCCACACCCAGTCTCTGCGCCTGTCCTATGCCTATACGACGCCGGAAGAATTCCGCCGGGCTGTCAGTCAGCTGGCTGTGGTTGTCCGTTCGCTGGAAGGATGAAAGATACCGTGAAGCCTTCATACGTGTACGAGACGCGCTGGCCCTGGGGGATGATTTCCGGAGCATTTTTCGTTTTGTCGCCAGGGCGGACGCGGCCCCGTTCGTAAACCGTATGGCCTTGTCCGTCTGTCAGCGCTTGTTGGGGCCACTTGGGGCTCGACGAAGTGTCCCGCGTGTATGTCATGGCCGGCGAGATACGGGCTTTATCGTACCATTCCTGAGCTAATTGAGGATTCTTTTCGACACCGTCGCCACGAGCATAGGCGTTGTCCATGGCCATCTGTGCGGCTGCGGCCATCCGCGGTTCCTGGGCAGCTGCCAGACTGCCGGCTGTCAATACGGCACATAAGCAGGTCAGTGTGAAACTTCGTTTCCAATGATTTATAGGATGCACTCCTTATTTTATGATAAATATTGAATTTCAGTGTCATTGTATCACAGCCGGGGACAGGATATAAGAATATGAATTAATTTGTCAGCAAATTGTTATCAAGTGAACATAATATACCATAGCTTGCAGTTTTACTGAAAAATTCGTATACTCTAATTAGTGGCTAGTGGCTAGTGGCTAGTGGCT
>OODQ01000022.1_pt1 | contig 176519 bp, 161 predicted proteins | sample 1671321 | NCBI WGS metagenome assembly OODQ01 (sample SAMN06348144, study PRJEB24527) | human gut metagenome | biome: human gut; feature: ankylosing spondylitis patient; material: feces | host: Homo sapiens | place: China | collected 2015-10
GCTTGCGGCCTGCCAGCACCTTGGTCTTTGCCATGGTGATGGGGGTCTCGATCTCGACCTCCTCCATGGGCAGGTCACGGGTGGCCTCGTAGCACAGCAGGGTTGCGATCTCGCCGACCAGATCACGGAACTCCTTGGTACCGGTCTGCTTGTTGCGCAGGATGCTCAGCTTGTGCTGCAGCAGGGGATGCTCAACGATCATAGGGGTCATAAATACACGCTCCTTTTTATGTTTATCGGGTTTCGATTGCCATCAGTTTTGCAATGCGCTTTTCGTGGCGGCCGCCCTCAAACGGGGTGTTCAGGAACAGATCCACCAGCTGGCAGGCAAGGCCGGGGCCGACAACACGGCCGCCCATGCACAGGGCGTTGGCATCGTTGTGGCGGCGGGTGTACTCGCAGCTGAAGCTGTCGGAGCAGCAGCAGGCGCGGATGCCCTTGACCTTGTTGGCGGCCATGCTGATGCCGACACCGGTGCCGCAGAACAGCAGGGCTTTGTCGCACTGGCCGCTGACCACAGCGTCACAGGCAGGCAGTGCCATATCGGGGTAATCCACGCTGGCAGTGCTGTGGGTGCCAAAGTCGATATACTCCAGCCCCAGCTCGTCCAGATGAGCCTTGACGGCTTCCTTCAGTTCAAAACCGCCATGGTCGGCGGCAAGCGCAATGGGTTTTGCCATGAGAAATTTCAATCCTTTCCATTTTCCGTATCGTTGTTCCGGGCAGCGGCCTCGGCAGCAAGGCGTTCGGCGCGTTCCCGCTCGGCCTGGCTCAGGCGGTGATAATCCGGCAGCAGGGCCTCGGGCAGAACAGCTTCGCCCCGCTGGGCCATCTGCTTGGCCACCAGGGCCACGGCAGCGGCCCGGCCGCCCCGCAGCTCCGGCGGAACAGTAAGCACGCCCGGAACATTGCTGTATTTATTATAGCACAGAGATGCGCCATCACCAACAAAAAACAGGGGCTTTTTGCAATTTTCTACAAATTGGGCAAGGTCAGCCACAGCCCGGGCATCATCATCCAGCAGGCGGGTGTGGGTGGCCAGGTCAAAAGCGGCGCTGTACACCTGGGCACGGCGGGCATCCAGCGCGCAGAGCACGGTGCCCTCGCCGGTGTGGGCAGCGGCCAGCGCTTCCAGTGTGGAGACCGGGGCACAGAGGGCCTCGCGGGGGAAAGCCAGCCCCTTGACGGCGGCCAGCCCGATGCGCAGGCCGGTAAAGCTGCCGGGGCCTGCGTTCACACCGAACAGGTCGATGTCTGCACAGGTCAGGCCGCACAGCTTCAGGCAGTGATCCACCAGCGGCATCAGGGTCTCGCTGTGGGTCATGCCGCCGTCCAGATAGCACTCGTACTTCAGGCGGTCGTCCTGCAGCAGGGCCACGCCCAGTGTTTTACCGGCGGTGTCTACGGCTAAGATATTCATACGCTGACCCCCTTGATGGTGATACGGCGGGTGGTGTCATCCACCCGGTCGATGTTGATGTAGATCGGGTCTTCCGGGGCCAGCAGGTCGGCGAAGTTTTCGCTCCACTCAGCGGCCACAATGGCACCCTGATCCAGATAATCGTAAAAACCGGCGGCGCACAGGTCGTTCTCAGTGGAGATGCGGTAGAGGTCGAAGTGGGCCAGCGGACGGGGGCCGCGGTAATAGTTGACGATGGCAAAGGTGGGGCTGCTGACCGGGTCGGTGCAGCCCAGCCCCTCGGCCAGGCCCTCACAAAAGGCGGTCTTGCCCGCGCCCAGACCGCCGGTGAAGGCAATCAAGGCCCCGTCTGGCAGCACTGCCGCCAGCTTCCGGCCCAGCGCAACGGTCTCTTCTCTGGAATGTGTAATATATTCAGCCATACAATGCTCCTTCATCTTGAAGCTTGAACTTTCCCGTTTTGCCAGCTGTCTGCGAAGCAGACTGAGAGGTAAATCAAAAGGGATGACAGAAGCTTCTGCCATCCCCCAGTATAATATAAATCGAGCAAAAGTGCAACGCTCAAGCGGCCTGCTGTACTTCCTGCGGGACAGGTGCCGCGTTCGGTTCGATCAGCCGGACCCCAACATCGCCGAACAGCAGCGGGTAAGCTGCCGCTGCATGGGGGCGCTTGCCGCCCTGCGCGTTATACCAGACCAGATCATCCGCACCATAGGTATCCATGGAGTGCTGAACGGATTCCTGCAGGGTCTGGCCCAGGATCAGGTGATTGACGGTATCCCACAGCATACTGCGGGAATACACGGTGTAGACGTTGTTCACATAGCCTGCCACTGCTTTGGCACCACCGGCCAGCAGGGCATCGGCCATGGAGGTATCCAGACTGCCGCTCACGCCAAGGAACTCACAGGTCTCGGAGAGCACTACGGTATCCTTGAGCTGGCCGCCCCGGTATGCCGCCCGGAAAAAGCTGGGCGTGATGCAGTACAGGCCGTTGATCTTGATGACCCGGTGGGTCAGCAGATCAATGCCATAGTAGAGGTCCTTGTAGAAATCCGATTCCTCCGTCAGCAGGATGACCGGCTCGGTACGGGTCTGTTTGAACAGAAAACCGGAGGTGTAGGTGTAGTAGGAGCCGTGGGCGCTGAGGATGCACAGCCCGTAATCGTTCATCCGTTTCAGGTCAGAGACGGTGACTGTGCTATCGATTCGGGTGTGCAGGCCCATCGCGGTCCAAAAGCCCTTCATATAGGAGTAGTACGGGTAGCGGGAGCTGTTCACGGTGTTGTCAAAGGCGTAGTAGATCATGGCGCTGCCCAGATCACCCTGCGGGGCGTTGGACATTTCGTGCAGATCCGCAGCGGGCAGTTCGGAAGGGGCGAAGGGAGTATTCTCTTCGTCCGGGTCCTCCACCAGAACGCCGCCCAGCGCGCCGCAGCTGTAGGCAAAGCTGACCATGCCGTTTTCTTCGTCCACATGGAGAGAGCGCGCCGAAACAAGCCCTTCCTCGGCCAGCTGCTGCAGCTGTGCCACGGCGGCATCCAGCCGCTGGGCACGGGTCATCTCAGCGTAAGCGTCGCTGCCGGTCAGGGCGGTCACGGCGCTGTCGGCCTGCTGCATCTCCTGAGCATCGGCAGTGGTCAGCGTGGTCTGGGCCACGGTGTCGGCTGCCTGTGCGGCAAAGGCAGAAGCAGGGAAGAGCGCGGAAATAAAAACAGTCAGTGCGCAGAGCGCGCACAGAAAGCGATGAGAGTTTGTTTTCATCTTGGAAGTTCCTCCGGAAAAATCCTGCCGAAAAAGCAGGTCTCCAGCTTCCATTTTAGAAGGTGGAGGGGGCTTTGTCAAGGCTGCGGCCAATATTTTGCAGAGTTGTCACAGGATGAAAAGATCTGTGGAAAAAACTTCCGCAATCTTGCGCAAAAAAGGGCGGTGCGGTATACTGATATAACATAATGGAGCAGTTTACGCCCTCTCCGACATTGCGGACGAGCGAAGCAGACCTGAGCGGGCGATCCAATGAAAGAAAGAGGTGTTTTCGTTTGGAAAACATTCGGCGCTACTTCAAGCGCACCGATAAAACTTACCTGCTGCTGTGCATCTTCAGCAGCGTGATGGCTGTGACAGCGCTTTCGAGCTGGGCAGCCAAGCAGGGCAATGGCTTTGCCGTGGATGAGATCACAGGCCAGATCACCGGGCTGGGCGATTACCGCCGGGCGGCGGTGCAGGCGGGTGCAGCCCTCATCGGGCTGGTCATTGCGGTGCTGCTGTCCAATATCGATTACCGCAGCCTGGTGAAGGTGTGGCCGGTGCACGTGGCCCTGACCTGGGGCATGGTGCTGCCCACGCTGGTGCTGCGCAATGTGAGCATCGGCCCGCTGACCATCGGCTACAACGCGGGTGATACCGACAACTATTCCTGGTACAAGCTGGGGGGCTTTACCCTGCAGCCCACGGAGCTGGCCAAGATCAGCTTTATCCTGACCTTTGCCATGCACCTGAACAATGTGCGCACCCGGCTCAACGAGCCGAAGGAGCTGGGCAAGCTGCTGCTGCATCTGGCAGTGCCCATCCTCATCATCCATGTTCAGGGCGACGACGGCACCGCCATCATCTATGCCATCATCGGCTGCTGCATGATGTTTGCGGCGGGCCTGAGCTGGAAGTATATCCTGGGGGCGGTCTCGGCGGCGGCAGTGGCTATGGCGACGGCGTTCGCCTTTTTCAGCGATAAGATCGGCAAGGGATACCAGTGGTACCGTATCCTTGCCGTCATCGATCCCGATAACAAGACCGGCTGGGCCCCCAGCGAGACCATCTGGAAGAACATCATCTACCAGCAGCAGCGCGGCGAGATTGCGCTTGGTTCGGGAGGCATCTTTGGCAACGGGCTGTTTGGCGGCAGTTATTACAGCGTGCCCAATGCCCACAACGATTTCATCCTGAGCTGGATCGGCAACGCGGCGGGCTTTGTGGGCTGCTGTGTGGTGTTGGGCGTGCTCTTCGCACTGGTCATCAAGACCTTCCTCACCGGTGCCCGCAGCGAGAATCTGCTGGGCACCTTCATCTGCGCGGGCATCGGCGGCGCTCTGCTGGCCCAGATCGCCGTGAACGTGGGCATGAACCTGCGCGTCCTGCCTGTGATCGGTGTCACGCTGCCGTTCTATTCGGCGGGCGGCAGCTCGGTGCTGATGCTGTACATCTGTGTGGGCCTGGTGCTCTCGGTCTACACCCATAATACCAAAAAGCTGTTCGGCTGAGCCGGAACAGAACGCGGCCCCGGAAAGTAGAAAAACTCTCCGGGGCCGCGTTTGTGTGTCAGCCAAAGGTATTGCGCAGCTTGTTGACAAGCCGTTTCAGCAGATCTGCTTCCGTGTAAGCCCGCAGGTATTCCACATCCAGCGCACTGCCCTCCGAAGCAGGGGTGTTCTGAATGTTCAGAAAACGCAGGTCAGGAGAATGGGCAAGGATCTGTTTGCAGAACTTTGTGGTGACCCTGGTGTGATTTGTCAGGTTCAGACAGACCAGATCGGGCAGCTGGGACAGGGGCGAATAATCAATTTCTTTGTAAAGCCCGCTTTGCCCGACCCCGAGGCCGAGATCAAGAACGGCAAGATTGGTCTGAGCCAGCGGCTCCAGACTGGGAACTGCTGTGCCGGAGCTGAGGGAAAGCGACCGCAGTGCAGGGAGTTTGGTGACCGGTTCCAGTGAAACGATCCTGTCGTTTGAAGAGAGGATCAGCGATTCCAACTGGTCCAGACCTTCCAGAGGTGTCAGGTCGAGGGTGCCGCATTCGGTCAGGGAGAGTTGTTTCAGCTGGGACAGGTGAGAAAGCGGTTCCAACGTTTCGGGCCGTGCCCCGTTCACGCTGAAGCGTTCGAGATGGGACATGGTTTCAATCCCAGAAAAATCAGTGAATGCCTGATTGGCCGTCGGCGAGGTAGAATAGGAAAAGGCTTGCAGGCTGTCGAAATACTGCAGATCGTGCAGAGAGGCCAGCGCAGGAAGCGGACTTTCTTTTCCGACTGCCGATATCTCCTGTTCCAGCGTGGCATCTCCCTGCTGGGCGGTTACGGTCACGATGGTGGTCGTGCCCGAATCGCCCTCAAACATGGTTCGTTCGGTAATAGTCAGCGTGTTGAGATTCCAGACATCGCTGCGGCTGATGGTGCCCTCCGGGCGGTTCAACAGGAGCCGGACAGCGGCCTCTGTTCCGGCATCCTCCCAGACAATGGGAGCGTCCTCACTGTGTTTGACTTCTATGGTGGAAAGCGGTGTTTCCAGCGAAGCAAGATATTCTTTCAGAGCGGTATCATATTCCGTTTGAGGGTTGGAAATGGTGGATGCTTTGGAAAGCGAAAGGTAGTCAGAACAGCCGCAAAACAGGAACACACAGGCAGTGATGAGAGCAAAGATGTGAGAGCGGCTTTTCATACCGTTCCCTCCTTTCATGGAAACGAACAATGCGGAATAAGAGCCATTGCACTCTCTTTCGGTTTTGGAGGAAAATACCATTCCATTCTGATTTTATTGTAATGGACGATGGGAGGTGCGTCAAGAAAAGAAGGAACCGTTTCCGATGGGAGAACCGCTGAAATTTGAGGGAGAATTTTGGTGGAGTTGACAGTTTTCACCCGCAAAAGACGGCGTGTGTGGAATTTGCCCTTGACCCCGGGGCGTTCCGTGTTACAATATTTCCGGTGCAGCCTGTCTGTTTGGGCTGCGGAACACAAAAAAGGAGTATTGAACGGTAAATTTTATGGATACGAACGCGGAATCTTCCATGCGGAACAAGATCGTTGAATATGTCAAGCAGTATGCATTGATCACGCTGAGCATTTCCATCATGTCGGTGGGTGTGTACTTTTTCAAATTCCCCAACAACTTTGTCTTTGGCGGCGTGACCGGTATGGCGGCGCTGGCGGCCAAGCTCACCCCGCTGTCGGCTTCGGCCTTTTCCTCGGCGGCCAACATGATCCTGCTGGGTGTGGGCCTGATCTTTCTGGGCAAAAAGTTTGCCATGACCACCGGCTATGCCACTGTGGTCATGTCGCTGGAGCTGATGGCGCTGGAAAAGATCTGCCCCCTGCGCGGCCCCTTGAGCAACCAGCCCATGCTCGACCTGCTGTTTGCCATTGCCCTGCCGGCCATTGCGTCGGCTCTGCTGTTCAATGTGGGCGCTTCCTCCGGCGGCACGGATGTCATTGCCCTCATCGTGGAAAAGTATACCCACATCCACAACGTGGCAGTGGCGCTGTTCCTGACCGACCTGTTCATGGTCATTGCGGCCTGCTTCGTGTTCGACCTGTACACCGCCCTCTATTCCTTTGTGGGTCTGACCGTGAAATCGCTGGTCATTGATGCCGTGCTGGAAAAGATCAAGATGTGCAAGGCCATCCTCATCGTCTGCGACGACAGGAAACCCATCTGTGATTTTGTCATGCGCAAGCTGATGCGCGGCGCAACCTATACGCCCTGCTTCGGCGCATATACCGACAAGCCCCACTACATCATCTACACCACCCTGACCCGCCGCGAGGCCGACCAGCTGCAGGATTTTATCCACAAGCAGCACCTGAACGCATTCATGTCCATGCTGAGCACCACTGAGGTGTTCGGCAAGGGCTTCAACCACGCATAAGGAGGAACGTATGGTACAGGTCGATCTCATCACCGGGTTTCTGGGTGCGGGCAAGACAACGTTCCTGCGCAGATATGCTGCGTATCTGACCGCACAGGGGCATCATGTCTGCATTCTGGAAAATGACTTTGGCGCTGTGAACGTGGATGCCATGCTGGTGCAGGATCTGCTGGGGGAACGCTGCGAGATCGAGACCATCAGCGGCGGGTGTGATTGTGATACCCACCAGCGCCGGATGCGCACCAAGCTCATCTCAATGGCCATGCGCGGGTTCGACCGGGTGGTGGTGGAGCCCAGCGGCATTTTTGATGTGGACGAGTTTTTTGATGTCCTGCGGGATGAGCCGCTGGATCGGTGGTATACACTGGGCAATGTGTTTGCCGTTGTGGATGCCCTGCTGCCCGAGACGCTTTCCCCGCAGGCAGAGTACATTCTGGCATCGGAAGCCGCCAGCGCCGGACGCATCCTGCTCTCCCGCAGTCAGCTGGCCACCCAGGCCCAGCGGGAAAGCGCCATCGACCACCTGAAGCGTGCCCTTGCGGCCTGCAAGTGCAGCCGTACCCTGACGGAAAAAGATTTTCTGATCAAGGACTGGGCCGACCTGGAGGATGCGGATCTTGCGGCGCTGGATGCCTGTGGCTATCAGCATGCTGACTGCGAAAAGCTCTGCTTTGATGCGCACGATGCATTCGGTTCGGCGTATTTCCTCGAGCTGGGCCTGCCCCGGCAGCAGCTGGAAGCGCGCATTCCCAGCCTGTTCACGGATGCCGCCTGCGGCCGGGTGCTGCGGGTCAAGGGCTTTGTGCAGGATGCCGCCGGCTGGGTGGAGCTGAATGCCACCGCCGACGGCCTGACCGCAGCCCCCATTCCGGCAGGGCAGGAGGTGCTCATCGTCATCGGCGAAGGGCTGGACAAGGAACGGATCGAAGCTGTTTTGCGGAACTGAGGGAGCGTGCGGGAAACACAGAAAAACACCGCTTTGCGGTGCATCGGCCCGGCAGATCGCGGCGCATGGGTGTGCGCTCTCTGCCGGGCCCTTTTCTTTTCCACAGTTTTTCCGGCAAAATGCAACAATCCTTGTCAGATATTGCTGTTGCGCCTCCGGAGGTTTTGGGCTATAATTTTGACTTAGCTGTTAGACAAGGGGGATTTTTTTACGAATTATCTGTTTCAATTTGCGCGTATCCTCGCGTTTTGCTTTCTGGGGGAAGTATGTCATGCTGTGCTGCCGCTGCCGGTTCCGGCCAGTGTGTACGGGCTTGTGCTGTTGCTGCTGGCCCTGAACTTCCGGCTGATCCAGCTGGAGGATGTAAAAGAGGTGGGCGTGTTTCTCACCGGTATCTTCCCGCTGCTCTTTGTGCCCGCCGCCGCAGGCGTGATGGAGCTTTGGGCGGAGATGGGGGAGATGCTGCTGCCCATCATCATCGCCATCATCCCGGTCACGGTTCTGGTCATGGTGACCGCCGGAAAGACCACCCAGGCTTTGAGCAGCCGCAAAAAGAGCAAGGAGGCTGCTGCCAATGATGGAATTGCTGAATGAGTTCCTTTCGGGCTCTGTTGCCTGGGGTGTGCTGCTGACACTGGCCGCCTTTGCACTGGGAGCCCTTGTGAACAGAGTGACCGGAAAGGCATTTTTTAACCCGCTGCTGCTGGGTGCGATCTTTGTGATCGTTTTCCTGTCGGTATGCGGTATCCCTTATGCCGACTACAAGGTCAGCGCCGCCCCGGTGAACTACCTGTTGCTGCCCGCCACCGTGGCGCTGGCCATCCCGCTGTATGAAAAGCTCGACCTGCTCAAGGCAAACGCCGCCGCCATCATTGCAGGCATCTCGGTGGGCACACTGGTCAGCCTGGGCAGCGCGCTGGCACTGGCACTGGCGCTGCACCTGACCCAGGAGCAGTACGCCACCCTGCTGCCCAAATCCGTGACCACCGCGATCAGCATGGATGTGGCCGCAGAGCTGGGCGGCATTGCGGCCCTGACCGGTGCCATCGTCATCCTGACGGGCATCGCGGGCAGCTTGTTGGCTGAGACGGTCTGCAAGGCGTTTCACATCACCGACCCCATTGCCAAGGGCGTGGGCATTGGCACCTCGGCCCATGCCGTGGGCACCAGCAAGGCCCTGCAGATGGGCGAGGTGGAAGGTGCCATGAGCGGTCTGTCCATCGCCGTGGCCGGTGTGCTGACCGCAGTGCTCTGCCCGGTGTTCGTGAGCCTTATCGATTGATCGCATAAAATCACCCCTCTCTGCTGTGCGGCCGCACGGACGGAGAGGGGTATTTTTATGCGTTCTCTTTTTTCAGAACTCTGGTCACCATGAACACACAGTAGAGCAGTGCCAGACCCCAGGCAATGGGGTTGGCAATGCAGATGCCGAAGTAGCCCAGACTATGAACGGCCAGCCAGCCGCAGAGCGCGCGGCCGATGAGCTCGCCCACACCGGAGATAACGGCCTGCACACTGTATCCCAGACCCTGCAGGGTGTTGCGGAAGACCATCAGCAGGCCGTTGATGCAGAACAGCACGCTGATCACGGTCAGGTATTCCACAGCACCGGAAGTCACGGCAGGGTCGGCATCGCCCAGAACAAGGCCCACGGCCCAGCCCTTGACGAAGAAGAGCACCACCCAGGCAGCCGCGCAGTAGCACAGCTGGAGGATGCAGCCATCCCGGATGCCCTGCCTGACGCGGTCAGTGCGGTGGGCACCGTGGTTCTGGCCGACATAAGTTGCCATAGCCGTGCCCACGCTTGCCATGGGCACGGTGAACATCTGGCGAATCTTCTCACCGGCGGTCTGGGCGGCCACGGCGGTGCTGCCCAGCAGGTTGATGGCATCCTGCATGATGAAGGCACCGATGGCAGAAACGGAATACTCAAAGCCCATCGGAAGGCCGATATAGGCCAGCCGCCCGCAGTGCCCCGCCGAGAGGACACAGTTTTCCCGGGTGAAATGGATGCCCTCCACCCGGGTGAAGAACCACCAGGTGCAAAGCAGGCCGCTGAACAGCTGGCTGACAACGGTGGCGATGGCTGCGCCCTCCACGCCCATACCCAGCGGTACGATGAACAGCCAGTCCAGCCCGATGTTCAGGAAACTGGAGATTAGCAGGAAATAGAATGGGTGCTGGGAATCGCCCAGACTGTGCAGGACGGTGGAGGTGTAGTTGAACAGCACCGTGGCCGGAATGCCGAGGAAGATGATGCGGATGTAGGCCACCGCGTCCGGGAACAGCTCGGCCGGGGTGTGGATGAGCTGCAGCAGCGGGGCAGCAGTGAGGGTGGTGACGATGGTGAACACCACGCTCAGGACCACGCAGAGAACCGCGCCGTTGAACAGATACTTGTGCATATCCTCGCTGTCCCTTGCACCAAAGCTCTGGGCCACCGGGATGCCAAAACCCGTGCAGGAACCCAGCACAAAGCCTAAAATGAGAAAATTCAGAGAGTAGGTGGTGCCCACCGCGCCCAGTGCATCGGTGCCCAGACAGCGCCCCACAATGACGGTGTCCACAAAGCTGTACAGCTGCTGGAACAGGGTGCCCAGCACCAGCGGCAGGGCAAATTTCAGGATCTGGGGCAGCGGCCTGCCCACCGTGAGGTCGGTGGTGCCGGAACCCTTTTTGGTTTTTTCCATAAGTTTTACATGCTCCCTCCGGGTTTGATCTGCCACTAAGGATATCATGGCATCCGCTCCCGGTGTTAGCATTATTTTATGGAAAACCCGGATAAATTCTGTTTTTTCTCACCAAAGGGGCAGGGCACTGACTTCATCCCGGAGCTCCAGTGCCTGGGTGTGGGTCAGCTTTTTGGCGCGCTCCATCCGCTCCACCACCACAAGTGCGCGCCTGCGGGCCAGCTCCCCGTTGGCGGCGTAGACCGAGGGCGCGTTGGGCAGGCCGGCCAGCACCACACACTCGGCGCGGGTCAGCTCCCGGGTGGGCTTGCCAAAGTAGCCCTGCGCAGCCTGTGCCACGCCGGACCACTGGTTGCCGAAGTAGCAGCTGCCTGCGTACATCTCAAAGATCTGCTGTTTGGAGTAGTAATCCTCGATGTCCCTGGCGGCAAACATCTCCGCTGCCTTGCGGGCCATCTGCTTTTCCTGGGTGAACAGCTCGTTTTTGGCCAGCTGCTGGGTCAGGGTGCTGCCGCCCTCGGCCAGAGAGCGGGTGCGCAGGTCGGCCCAGAGCGCCCGGACAATGGCTGCCGGGTCGATGCCGTGGTGCCTTTCAAACCGGCTGTCCTCCACGGAAATGACCGCATCGATATAGGTCTGGGGCAGCTGATCACAGCTGGCAAAGCCGGGCCGGGAGCTGATCTCATCATAGAGGCTGGCAATGGGCTTTTGCGCCGCTGTGGCGCGGTAGAGCCGCCAGCCCTGCACGCCCAGTGTTCCGCCAATGACCACCAATACAAACAGCGCCGCCAGCAGCAGGCAGCTGAGCAGCCGCTTTACAAAACGTTTCAGCATCTTCACGTTCCCCTTCGGTTTTGATTCAACGTTATCCTACCCGATTTGACGACAGAATGCAAGTTACATTTTTGTGAATACGGCTGCACAAGAAAAAAGCGCCCTGCCGGGGCGAACCGGCAGGGCGCTTTTACGAGTTATGGAAAGGGGATGCAGAGGCGCTGCTTACAGAGCGAAGTAACGCTTTGCGTTGTCGAAGCAGATGCCCTTGACGATCTTCTCCAGAGCCTTCTCATCGTTGGGATACTCGCCATCCTCAACCCACTGGCCGATCAGGTTGCACAGGATGCGGCGGAAGTAGTCGTGGCGGGTGTAGCTCAGGAAGCTGCGGCTGTCGGTCAGCATACCAACAAAGTTGCCCAGCAGGCCCAGGTTTGCCAGGCTCTTCATCTGGTTTTCCATGCCGATCTTCTGGTCGTTGAACCACCAGCCGGAGCCGTGCTGGATCTTGCCGGGGATCTCGTCATTCTGGAAGCAGCCCAGAATGGTGCCGATCTGCTCGTTGTCAGCGGGGTTCAGGCTGTAGATGATGACCTTGGGGCACTCATCGGTGTCGTTCAGGGCGCTCAGCAGAGCAGCGATCTCGCCGCCGCACTTGGCAGTGTTGATCATGTCGAAACCGGTATCGGGTCCCAGCAGGGCGTTCATCTTACGGTTGACACCGCGCAGGCAGTTGTAGTGCATCTGCATGGCGATGTTCAGGCGGTGATACTGCTTGCCCAGGTGGATCAGGATGTAGGTCTGGTACTTCTCAGTCTCTTCAGCGGTCACAGCCTCACCGGCCATAGCCTTCTGGTAGATGGCGTTGACCTCCTCCTTGGTGGCCTCACGGTAGGGCACATAGTCCAGGCCGTGGTCAGATGCGCGGCAGCCCATCTCGGCAAAGAACTCGATGCGCTGGGTCAGAGCGTCGGTGACGCAGTTGATGCACTCCAGCTTTTCCTTGCCAACGGCCTGAGCCAGCTTGCCCATGTACTCCACGAAGCCGGGCTTCTGGATGTTGAGGGCCTTGTCGGGGCGGAAGGAGGGAGCAACGGTGAACTTGATGGAAGGATCTTCCTTGATCTTCTTGTGCCATGCCAGATCGTCGATGGGGTCGTCGGTGGTGCCGATGAAAGCAACATTGGACTGCTCGATCAGGCCGCGGACAGTCATGCTGTCGTCGTGCTGCAGCTTGTCGTTGCACAGGTTCCAGACTTCCTCAGCGGTGTCGCCGTTCAGCACACCCTGATAGCCGAAGTACTTGCGCAGCTCCAGGTGGCACCAGTGGTACATGGGGTTGCCAACGCACATGGGCAGAGCCTCGGCAAACTTCTGGAAACGCTCGCGGTCGGGCTTGGTGCCGGTGATGTACTCCTCGGGCACGCCGTTGGAACGCATCACGCGCCACTTGTAGTGGTCGCCTGCCAGAGAGCCATCGGGCTGGCGGCCGCCCAGCCACACCTGAGCGATGTTCTCAAAGCGGCGGTTCTCGTAGATCTCCTTCGGGGAGATATGGCAGTGATAGTCGCAGATGGGCATATCAGCAGCGTAGGTGTGATACAGATGCTGAGCCACAGGAGACTGGAGCATGAATTCCTTGTCCATAAATGCTTTCATGGGTCGAAAACTCCTTTTCATTCTAATGTACTAATATATCACTATGGGGTACCTTTAACAGCGCCCGCGCAGGGCGTGTTAAGCCTATCTTTAGTATAGCGGAAAACGATAATGTATACAACTGAAAAACTGACAAATTTTCAGACTTTTCCTTGTAAAAAACGCTGGAATTTATAAAAATGGCCTGTTTTGGGCCAAAAATCTAGCAAAAAACACTTGACTTCTTTGTATACAACAGCATACAATAGAGACAGAATGCGGGGCACAAATGGGTGCCCCGGAGAGAAGCAAAGCAAGCTAAAAGGAGAACACGTGATATGGAAACTTTGAATTACAAGGTTCTGTCTGAGACCGGCTACAACGGCTACATCCTCAAGGATGCCCCTGTCAAGGTCATGCAGTTTGGCGAGGGGAACTTCCTGCGCGCATTCGTGGACTATTTCTATGATATCGCCAACGAAAAGGCTGGCTACAACGGCAAGGTCAAGCTGGTGCAGCCCATCGGCAACTTCCCCCAGATGGCTGACTGGATCAACGAGCAGGAGGGCCTGTACACCCTGTATCTGCGCGGCAGCGAGAAGGGCCAGAAGGTGGATGCAAAGCGTGTGATCTCCTGCGTGTCTGACTGTGTCTGCCCCTACATCGATGGCAAGTGGGATGAAGTGCTGGCTCTGGCCCGCTCTGAGGATCTGGAAACAGTTGTATCCAACACCACCGAGGCCGGTATCGCTTACACCCAGGGCGACAGCGCCTTCGATCAGGTTCCTCCCAACAGCTTCCCCGCAAAGCTGACCCGCGTGCTGTACGAGCGCTACAAGGCATTCAACGGCGCTGCGGATAAGGGTCTGGTCATCCTGAGCTGCGAGCTGATCGACAACAACGGCAAAGAGCTGAAGAAGTGCTGCAACAACTACGCCAAGGATTGGAATCTGGAAGCTGAGTTCATCGACTGGATGAACAACGCCAACACCTTCTGCTCCACTCTGGTGGACCGCATCGTTCCGGGCCGCATCCGCGACCCCAAGGAGCTGGCTGCCATGGAAGAGGCCAACGGCTACCACGATCAGGCGCTGGATGTCGGCGAAGTCTTCGGCGTGTGGGTCATCGAGGGCCCTGCAGGTCTGGAGGACAAGCTGCCGTTCAAGAAGGCCGGTGTCAACGTTATGGTCGTGCCTGATGTTACCCCCTACAAGAAGCGCAAGGTCCGCATCCTGAATGGTGCACACACCGGCTTTGTTCTGGGCGCATATCTGGCTGGCTTCGACATCGTGCGTGACTGCATGCACAACGATACCGTCCGCGGCTTTATGAACAAGATGCTGCATGAGGAGATCATCCCCACCCTGCCTCTGGACAAGAAGGATCTGGAAGAGTTCGCTTCCGCCGTTGAGGACCGCTTCAACAACCCCTTCGTCAACCATGAGCTGATGAGCATCTCCCTGAACTCCACCTCCAAGTGGAAGGCCCGCAACATGCCTTCCTTCCTGGCTTACATCGAGGAGCAGAAGCAGCTGCCCAAGTGCCTGACCATGTCTCTGGCCGCTTACATTGCCTTCTACTCCAATGATATCCAGGAGCGCACTGCCGACGGCCTGATCTGCAAGCGCCCCGCAGGCAACACCTACAAGATCCAGGATGACGCATGGGCACTGGACTTCTACTATGCACACAAGGACGACACCGACGCTCAGCTGGTGCACGCCGTTCTGACCAACACCCAGATGTGGGATCAGGATCTGACCAGGATTGAGGGCCTGGAGGCCGCTGTTCTGGCTGATCTGGAGCTGATCCGCACCCAGGGTGCCGAAGCTGCCTACAAGAGCTGCCTGTAAGCTGGAACATCACCTGCACAACAAGGGGCTGCTGCTTTGGGCAGCGGCCTCCTTGTGCTTTGTAAATGTCATTAAGGAGAATAACTATGCCGCAGGCGATTCATATCAGCCCCCTTGACAACGTGGTGGTTGCACTGCACCCCATTGCCAAGGGCACTCTGGTGGAGGTGGACGGCCTTGCCGTGACCGCGCTGGAGGATATCCCTCAGGGCCACAAGATGGCAGTAAAGCCCATCAAGAACGGTGAAAATGTCATCAAGTACGGGTTCCCCATCGGTCATGCCACCGCCGATGCCGAGCCGGGCACCTGGATGCACACCCACAATGTCCACACCAACCTGTCCGGTGAGGTGGAGTACAGCTATCACCCCGCCCCCGACCTGGCCCCCCTGCCCAAGGTGGAGCCCGAGACCTTTATGGGCTTCCGCCGCAAGGATGGCCGTGCCGCCATCCGCAACGAGATCTGGATCATTCCCACGGTTGGCTGTGTCAACGACATCGCCAAGAAGATGGTGAACGACAACCAGGATCTGGTCACCGGCTCCATTGAGGGCCTGTACACCTTTACCCATCCGTTTGGCTGCAGCCAGACCGGCCACGACCATGTCCAGACCCGCAAGCTGTTGGCCGCGCTGGTTCGCCACCCCAATGCCGCCGCTGTTCTGGTGCTGCATCTGGGCTGCGAAAACCTGCAGCACGATCAGTTCGTGGAAGAGCTGGGCGAGTATGACCACGACCGTGTCAAGTTCCTGACCTGTCAGGATGTGGACGACGAGTTCACCGCCGCCCGTGAGATCCTGAAGGAGCTGGCTGCTTACGCCGGTCAGTTCAAGCGTGAGCCTATCCCTGTGAGCGAGCTGGTGGTCGGCATGAAGTGCGGCGGCTCGGACGGCCTGTCCGGCATCACCGCCAACCCCACCATCGGCCGCTTCTCCGACATGATGGGCCAGCGCGGCGGCTCTACCGTGCTGACCGAGGTGCCCGAGATGTTTGGTGCAGAGGGCTTCCTGATGGACCGCTGCATCAACAAGGAGGTATTCGTCAAGGCCGAGCACATGATCAACGGCTTCAAGGAATACTTCATCAGCCACAACGAGGTGGTTTACGACAACCCCTCTCCGGGCAACAAGCAGGGCGGCATCACCACCCTGGAAGACAAGAGCTGCGGCTGTGTCCAGAAGGGCGGCACCGCCCCCATCATGGATGTCATCGGCTACGGTGACCCCGTGGTGACCAAGGGCCTGAACATGCTCTACGGCCCCGGCAACGATCTGGTGTCCGCAACGGCCATGACCGCCGCAGGCGCTCACCTGATCCTCTTCTCCACCGGCCGCGGCACCCCGTTCTCTGCCCCGGCCCCCACCCTGAAGATCTCTACCAACACCCCGCTGGCCGAGAAGAAGTCCGGCTGGATCGACTTCAACACCGGTGTCATCGCGGACGGTGAAAAGACCATCGACGAGGCCGCCCACGACCTGCTGGATCTGGTCATCCGCGTTGCAGGCGGTGAGCAGACCAAGGCCGAGAAGCACGGCTTCCGCGAGATCTCCATCTTCAAGGATGGCGTTGTTCTTTAATTGAAAAATGGCTGCTGTGCGTGCTTTTTGCGCGTACGGCGGCCTTTTTGTATCAAATGATATGGAGGTACAACTTATGAACCAGATCACCACCCAGTACGTCACCGAGGGCGGCGCATGCTTTGAGCAGTATGTCATCACCGACCCCGTGGCAAAAACTGCCCTGACCATCACCCCCGAGCGCGGCGGCATGGTCACCGGCTTTACCCTGGACGGCGACGAGTACATCTGGACCCGCCGCCCCAACTTCAGCGAGTGCAACCGCCCCCGCTTCGGCATCCCTGTGCTGTTCCCCAACTGCGGCAAGCCCGACAACGGCGTACACATCTTCAACGGCCAGGCCTACCCCATGGAGATCCACGGTATGGCTGACCTGTGCCCCTGGGAAGTGGAGAGCGTCGGCCCTGACGGCGTGACCCTGATCCTGGAGTCCAGTCCCCTGACCAAGTTCCTCTACCCCTTCGATTTCACGGTCCTGATGAACTACAACCTGCAGGGCAACACCGCTTCCCTGAGCATGACCGTGATCAATGAGGGCGATGTTCCGATGCCCTTCAGCTTTGGTTATCATCCCTATTTTGTGGCCTCTGCTCTGGAGAATGTGGACTTTGACATCAAGTGTGCCACCTGCTCCGAGGATGCCAAGGGCGAGCAGCCTGCCGCACCTGAGAAGATCACCCTGACCCGCAAGGAAGGCACTGACAACTCCATCCGCCTGATGACCGGCGTGGAGTTCCCCATGACCTTTACGGATAAGGGCAACGGCCACAAGGTCACCGTGGATGCTGACGAGAGCTTTACCAACGGTGTGCTGTGGCAGCAGGATGCCGAAAACTTCGTCTGCATGGAGCCCTGGAACGGCTGGGCCAACAGCGTGAACGAAGAGGGCAAGCACGAGGTGCTGGAGCCCGATGAGGCTATGACCAGCGAGTGGACCATCACCATTGAGAAGGTTTAAGACCCCGCTGCGGAACCTTTGATACGCAAAAAACTCCCCTGCATTCCGGTAAAATGGAGTGCAGGGGAGTTTTATGTTACAGGCTCAGGCCTGCGTTTTTTTACTGCTCCGGAGCGGTGAAGCTGATGGGGGTAGCACCTGCAGCAGCGTCAACGCTCAGCAGGGAGATGGGAGCAACCTCGTAGCCCAGGGTGTCGAAGCTCTGGGTGTCGCCGCCCTCGGTGGTGAACTCCAGGACATACTCAGCGCTCTTGTCAGCGTCCTCGGGCAGGGTCAGCACAACGCTGTCGCCGTCAGCCAGGCCGTCAGCAGCCAGGTTCTCGCCCTTGTCCTCAGAGCCGGCAGCGTACAGGTACAGGTCGGTGACATTCTCGCCGGTGGTGTTGTAGACAGTGTACTCGGCGGACTCGACCTCGGCCTCGCTGGAAGCTGCCTCAGAGCTTGCAGCCTCAGAGGAAGCGGCAGCGGAAGAAGCAACGGAAGAAGCGGTGGTGGAGGAAGCAGAACCGCCGCAAGCGGTCATACCAACAGCCAGTGCCAAAGCAGCGGCAACAACAGCAACATTCTTGAGTTTCATTGTGTAATCTCTCCTTGTTTGTGACGAAAATCTTTTCTCGTGGGCAGCTCTCGTGAAAGGCTACCCACAAGCAACTATTATACAAGGATGTGTCGAAGAATACAATAACAAATCCTTTACAAAAGTGTGAAAAGTAATACAAAGACCCTCTCCGTCCTGCTGATGCCCGCCAGCACCTCCAAAAGGGAGGGGCGGCATTGCGAAGCAATGACGGAGAGGGTCTTTTCTATTTCGAGGTGCTTTACTTACTTGGGCTGCTTGCCGATGTAAGCCAGGATGCCGCCATCAGCGTACAGGATCTGGCCGTTGACAAAGTCGGAAGCGTGGGAAGCCAGGAACACGCAGGGGCCGACCATGTCCTCGGGGGTGCCCCAGCGGCCTGCGGGGGTCTTGGCGCAGATGAAGGTATCGAAGGGATGGCGGCTGCCATCGGGCTGGATCTCGCGCAGGGGAGCGGTCTGGGCGGTGGCAATGTAGCCGGGGCCCATGCCGTTGCACTGGATGTTGTACTCGCCGTACTCGGAGGCGATGTTGCGGGTCAGCATCTTCAGTGCGCCCTTGGCGGCAGCGTAGGCGGAGACAGTCTCGCGGCCCAGCTCGCTCATCATGGAGCAGATATTGATGATCTTGCCCTCGCGCTTGGCGATCATATCAGGCAGAACCGCCTTGGAGCAGTTGAAAGCACCGCCAACGTGCACGTCGATGACGCGCAGGAAATCGGTGTGGCTCATCTCGATCATGGGCACACGCTTCATCAGACCGGCGTTGTTCACCAGAATGTCCACGGGGCCCACCTCAGCCTTGATCTGGGCGATCATGGCGTTCACGGCAGCCTCATCGGTGACATCGGCCACATAGCCGTGTGCGTCGATGCCGGCAGCCTTGTAGGCGGCCAGGCCCTTTTCCAGGCTGCCCTCGTTGGAGCAGTTGAAGCAGACGGTAGCGCCGCACTTTGCCATGCCCTCGGCAATGGAGAAGCCGATGCCGTGTGCGCCGCCGGTGACCAGGGCAACCTTGCCCTTCAGGTCAAATGCAGTAAGATCCATAAGTAGAACTCCTTTACTGAAAAACCCCGCGCCGGATCGCCGGTGCGGGGTCTTATTTGTGTTTAGCGCAGGTCGGTGGTAGCGATGTTATCCATGTCGTCAAACTCCATGTTTTCGCCGCCCATAGCCCAGATGAACGTATAGTTCGAGGTGCCGACACCGCTGTGGATGCTCCAGGAAGGGCTGATGACAGCATCCTCGTTGTGCATCACGATATGGCGGGTCTGGGTAGGCTCACCGCACATGTGGAACACCACCTGCCCCTCGGGCAATTCAAAGTAGGTGTAGATCTCCATCCGCCGCTCATGGGTGTGGCTGGGCATCGTGTTCCAGTTGGAACCGGGGTCCAGCTCGGTCATGCCCATGCTCAGCTGGCAGGTCTTCAGCACGTCCGGGTGGATGAACTGATTGATGGTGCGTTTGTTGCAGGTTTCCACGCTGCCCAGAGGACGATGGTTTGCATCGGCCATCTTGATCAGGCGGGTCTCATAAGCGCAGTGTGCCGGAGCAGACACCATATAGAACTTGGCAGGATGCTCGGGATCGGCGGAAGCAAAGGTCACTTCCTTGGTGCCCTGGGTAATGTACAGGCAGTCCTTGTAGCCCAGCTCGTACTTCACGCCGTCAGCCACCACGATACCGGTGGAATCCTTGCCGATGTTGAACATACCGATCTCGCGGCGCTCCAGGAAATAGTGGGTGCCGAAGTTTGCCCAGATATCGATGCCCTTGTCGATGGACACGGTCTCGTGCACCGGCATACAGCCCAGCGTGACCATGCGGTCTACATGGCTGTAAACGGCAACAACTTCATCCGCCTTGTACAGGCCGGTGATGAGCATCTCGTCCCGCATTTCCTCGGTGGTGTAGCGCTTGAAATCTTTCTGGTTGCAGGAATAACGGATATCCATTGCGGACGACCTCCTGTAACGCTTGCTTAGCGCTGGATACGGCCGGAACCGTCGCCGCCAGCCAGCTTCTCGACCTCGGACACGGTCATCATGTTGTAGTCGCCCTCGATGGAGTGCTTCAGAGCAGAAGCAGCAACAGCGAACTCAACAGCTTCCTGAGTGCTCTTGCCGGTCAGCAGGCTGTAGATCAGGCCGCCGCCGAAGGAGTCACCGCCGCCAACGCGGTCGATGATGTGCAGGTCGTACTTCTTGGAGAAGCAGTACTCGTTGGAAGCAACATCGTACAGCATAGCGCTCCAGCCGTTGTCGAATGCGCTGTGGCTCTCACGCAGGGTGATAGCGACCTTCTCGAAGTGGAACTTGTCAGCCAGCTGCTTGGCAACGCTCTTGTAGCCCTCAGCGTTCAGCTTGCCGCCGTAGATATCGGTAGCCTCGGCCTCGATGCCGAACACGTCCTTTGCGTCCTCCTCGTTGGAGATGCAGACGTCAACGTACTGGCACAGGTCGGTCATGGCAGCGCGGGCCTGCTCACGGGTCCACAGCTTGCCGCGGTAGTTCAGGTCGCAGCTGATCTTCACGCCGTGAGCCTTAGCAGCCTTGCAGGCCTCGCGGCAGATCTCGACAACGTTCTCGCCCAGAGCCGGGGTGATGCCGGTGAAGTGGAACCAATCCACGCCTTCGAAGATCTTCTCCCAATCGAAATCGGAAGGCTGTGCCAGCTGGATAGCGCTGTTGGCACGGTCGTAGATGCAGACAGAACCACGCTGAGAAGCGCCCTTCTCGTTGTAGTAGATACCAACGCGGTCACCGCCACGGGTGATCATGCTGGTGTCAACGCCGTAGCGGCGCAGGCTGTTGACAGCGGCCTGACCGATGGCGTGTGCGGGCAGCTTAGTGACGAAAGCTGCGTCCAGGCCGTAGTTGGCCAGAGAAACAGCAACGTTGGCCTCGCCGCCGCCGAAGGTGAACTCCAGGCTGTTAGCCTGGACAAAGCGCTCATAGTTGAACGGCTGCAGACGGACCATCAGTTCGCCAAAAGTAACAACTTTCATTGTGGTGTACTCCTTTATAATCAGATGTGTTTTATATCACCCGCCGCAGGGTGGACCGGTGCGGCGGGAAACGCCGTGGAAATGCGCAGGAACTCAGGCCTGGACCAGGTGCATTGCAAAGCCTGCGATCTCGTCAGCAAAGTAGCAGGCGATGGTCTTGCCGTTCTTGACATTCTTGCTGTCCAGATCGAACTTCACGCCGCGCTGAGACAGGTGATAGATGGCACGGTCAACGTTGTTGCAGGCGATGGCAATGTGGCCATTGGTGCCGCGGCCGGGCTTCTTCATGATCTCGAATTCCTTGTTGCCCACAAAGATGCTGGAGTTGCCGGGAGCGACCTTCATGTTCAGCAGACCGCCCAGCAGGGTGGCGACCTTCATGGCCTCTTCCTCGTTGCCGGTGTTGATGCCGACATGATGCAGGCGCAGGCCCAGCATGGTGTCAACGGCTTCCTTGCTCTGAGCGGTGATCTTTGCCCAGTCGCCAGCCTTGATGACATCGCTCTTGCACATCCAGGTGCCGCCGACAGCGAAGATCTGGTCGTAGCCCAGGTAATCGTTGACGTTCTTTGCGTTGACACCGCCGGTGCACATCCAGCGTGCGCCCTTCAGGGCAGCGCCAATGTTCTTCAGCATGCCGACACCGCCGTTTGCCTCAGCGGGGAAGAACTTCAGGGCCTCGCAGCCCATGTTCATAGCCTGCTGCATCTCGCCGGCAGAAGCGGTACCGGGCATCATAATGCCGCCCTTGTCGATGACGTGCTTGCAGACCTCGGGGTCAAAGCCGGGAGCAACGATGAAGGAAGCACCAGCTGCCATTGCACGGTCAGCCTGCTCGCAGGTCAGGACAGTGCCTGCACCCAGCAGCATCTCGGGCATCTCTTCGTGGATCTTGCGGATGCACTCCTCAGCACATGCAGTGCGGAAGGTGACCTCGGCTGCGGGCAGACCGCCCTCGGCCAGAGCCTTGCACAGGGGCAGGGCCTCGTCCACGCTGTTGAAGGCGATAACAGGGATAATGCCGATCTGATAGACCTTTTCAACGATGGGATTCATAACGCATTTCTCCTTTTTATTTGACACTCAGGGCGGGGCAGGGCCGGATGGGCACACTCTCCCCACCATACGTTCACAGTATTAGTATAAACGACCCGGCCGCTTTTGGTAATGCTCAACAAGCACAATGTTTTGCATAAGAGCTTGTATACATTGCACAAAAATGCCCAACGGTCACAGTCCGAGCCGCTCAAACAGCTCTGCAACGCCGTCGTGGTCGTTGTCGCGGGTGCTGACGATATCCCCCAGTGCCCGGATCCCGGGCAGGGCGTTGGCCATCACGGCGGCCACACCGGCCCGGGCCAGCATGGCGCGGTCGTTGTCGCTGTCGCCGATGGCAAGGGTGGCCTCCCGGGAGATGCCGAGCCGGTCGGCCAGAGCCAGCAGGGCGGTACCCTTGTCCACCCCTGCGGCGGTGACCTCTACATTGTCCGGGGCACCCTGTACGGCCTCGATGCCGGGAAACGCCCGGAAACGGACGAGAGCGGCCTGTGCGATCTCGATGCTGTCGAAGAACATACAGAATTTTTCCACTTCGTGGGCGTGGCGGCTCATCCATTCGTCCAGATCCCGCACAACATGGGTACGGCCATCGTCCGGCTGGCGGGCCTCGGTGGAAAGGTGCCGGTTTTTCCGGGCCTGAAACAGCTCCATACCCGGCGTGTCCAGATAGGCGCACCCGTCCGAAAAGATGCTCAGCGGGCCGTGGTACTCCTGATAGAGCGCAAAGGCTTCCCGGGCGGTCTCCGGCGGCATGGGGCGGTGGAGGAGCCGGACCGGCTGGTGAGTCTGCCGCCGGGCCGCATCGGCATAGCGGCTGTATACGGCACCCAGCGGGTCTGTGCCCATATCCCAGACAGCGGCACCGTTGGCGGTGATGGCGTACCGGATGCCGGGCAGCTGCGCCACCAACGGCGGCAGGCTGGCAAGGGGCCGCCCGGTGCAGGGCAGTACGATGACCCCGCGCCCGACGGCATCCGCAATGGCCTGCCGGGTGCGAGGGGAGATCTGGCTCTGGGAATTGAGCAGGGTGCCGTCCAGATCAAGGGCGACGAGACGGATCGGGGTAGAAGGTGACATAGTTTCTCCTTTGATTTAAGAACCTCTCCGGCAGCAGCGTAAACATGGCTTCCCTGGCAGGGGAGCTGCCGCGATAGGTGACGGAGAGACTGATACCCTTATTTTATCCCATAAATAATATTTGCGCAAGCGCTGGTTCTGTGTTAAAATAATCGCTATGCGGCGAGTGATTTTATAGGAGAAAAGAATATGAACGCAAAGACTCTGCGCATGCGGCTCAAGCCCCACCTGTGGTATCAGGCTTACTGGGTGATTTACCTCATCTGGTTTTTCTGGCTGGATCTGACTATCACCGACCCCAAATACATCATCCACTCCCCGGTGGATGACCTTATCCCCTTCAACGAGTGGTTCATTTTTCCGTATTGCAGTTGGTTCGTGCTGTTGGCGGCGGTCACGGCCCTGCTGTGGTGGTTCGATACCGCCAGCTATGACAAGCTCTGCCTGATGATGTTCTCGGGCATGACGCTCTGCCTCATTATTTATATGGTACTGCCCAACGGCCTTGACATCCGCCCTGCGGCAGAAGTTATTGGCCGGGAGAATTTTGCCATGACTTTGATGCAGCTCATCTGGAAAGCAGATGCCTCGGTCAATGTCTGCCCCTCGATCCACTGCCAGAGCACGGCCTGCATGGCCATTGCCTTTTCGGGCAGCACGCTGACAAAGCAGCGCCCTTGGCTCAAAGCAGCGGCCTGGGTGTGGGCGGCGCTCATCTGCGCCTCCACCGTGTTCACCAAGCAGCATTCCATCATTGATGTGGTCTGCGGTCTGGCGCTGGCGGCTGTGTGGGGCGTGATCCTTTACGGCCCGTGGAAAAAGCGGCAGGATTGACAAGAAAAAGTTCTCAATTTTGGCAGTTTCCCAATTGACGCGGACAAAGTGTGTGGAGTACAATAAAAATGAAACTGATATATTAGTAAAACACAAAGATAACAGGCGTGCAGAAGCACAAAAGGAGCGAAGACAGTATGGCAGTTCGGAGCGCCCGCGAGGCAGCCTACGAAACCATCCGCAGCAGGATCATCACCATGGAGCTCAAACCCGGGGATGAACTGAACGACCACGAGCTGGCCCAGGAACTGGGCATCAGCCGCACCCCCATGCGGGAAGCACTGATCATGCTCAACATTGCCCACATGGTGACCATCAAGCCCCAGAGCGGCACCTATGTAGCTCCCATTGATCTGGAGCTGATGGAGATGGAGCAGTTTGCGCGCTTCACGCTGGAAAAAGAGCTCCTGAACCGGATCCGGGGCCGCCTGACCGGCGAGCAGGAGAGAGCCTACCGGCTGCTGATCGAGCAGTACCGTGTGTTGGAAAGCCACCCGGAGGCCGAGAACCGCGAGACCCGGATGCTGGATCTGGACAACGCCTTCCACCGCCGCGCCTTTGAGCTCTGCGGCATGGAAGGACACTTTGACCACATGCTCTCCACCTTTCAGCACATCGAGCGGCTGCGCAAGTTCAGCCTGCAGACGGATGAGAACAAATCGGTCTGTGGTGCCCACACCCGCATCCTGGAGGCTGTGCTCCACGGCACGGAGGAGGATGTGAGCCGGGCGCTGAGCGAGCATCTGCACCGGTATAAGCTCAGTGTGGATCAGGCCCGTGCCGCCCACCCGGATTATTTTATCGGCAACGGCGACACCTGGTAAAAATTCCTTTCGTCAAACTGCCCAATGCGTGTATTTTGCGGCCGGATGGGGGCAAAATCCCATGCATGGTCGTTTCTTTGTGTAAAGTATACAAGAAAAAACATCAAAACTTGTCAAAACGTCAATTGCCAATTTGAAACTGATATATTAGAATATAAGCAAGAGTGTGCCACGGCATCCGCCGCGGCATTTAAGAAGCAAAGCAACAAACAAGGAGGAACCCACTATGCCTATGAAAATGGGTTGGCGTTGGTACGGTGAGGGCAATGATCCCATCACCCTCAACGACATCAAGCAGATTCCCGGCGTGACCAGCATCGTCTGGGCACTGCACAACAAGATGCCCGGTGAGATCTGGGAGATCGACGAGATCCAGAAGGTCGCCGATCAGATCCACGCCTACGGCTTCGACATGGACGTGGTCGAGTCTGTCAATGTCCACGATGACATCAAGATCGGCCTGCCCACCCGCGACAAGTACATCGAGAACTACAAGCAGTGTATCCGCAACCTGTCCAAGTTCGGTGTCAAGGTCATCTGCTACAACTTCATGCCCATCTTTGACTGGACCCGTACCGACCTGTTCCACCCCGTCGGCGACGGCTCCACTGCTCTGTTCTACCAGAAGGACATGATCCAGGACGATTACAAGGCCATGGCCGACTACATCCTGGGCTTCACCGAGAAGTATAACATGACCTTCCCCGGCTGGGAGCCTGAGCGTATGGCAAAGCTGGACGAGCTGTTCAAGGCCTATGCTCCTGTCACCAAGGAAAAGCTGTGGGAGAACCTGAAGTACTTCCTGGAAGCTCTGATGCCCACCTGCCGCGAGTGCGACATCAAGATGGCCATCCACATGGACGATCCCCCTTGGGATATCTTCGGCCTGCCCCGCCTGCTGGTGGATGCTGAGAGCATCGACCGCTTCCTGAGCATGGTGGACGACGAGTACAACTGCCTGACCCTGTGCTCCGGCAGCCTGAACGCAAACCCCAACAACAATGTTGCCGAGATCGTCCGCAAGCACTGCGACCGCATTGCATTTGCTCACATCCGCAACATCCACCACTTCCCCAATGGCGACTTCTCCGAGGCTGCTCACCGCGACTGCTGCGGCGAGACCGGCATCATCGAGATCCTGCGCGCCTACCATGACGGCGGCTACGAGGGCTATATCCGCCCCGACCACGGCCGTCAGCTGTGGGAGGAAGGCCCCGGCAACTGCCGCCCCGGTTACGGCAAGTATGACCGTGCTCTGGGTATCCAGTACATGCTGGGTGTCTGGGACCTGCTGGATCGTCTGGATGAAGAGAAAAAGAAAGGCTGAGTACTATTATGAAGCTGTCTGATATCAAGAACGGCAATCTGTCCGCCGAGTGGGCAGAAAAGGGCTACGAGCTGCCGAAGTTCGATGTTGAGGCTGTCAAGGCCAAAACCCACGCAGAGCCCACCTGGGTGCACTTCGGCGCAGGCAATATTTTCCGTGCCTTCCCCGCTGCCATCCTGAACGAGGCCCTGAACAGCGGCAAGTATGACCGCGGTGTCATTGTTGCTGAGAGCTTTGACTACGAGATCATCGACAAGGCTTACCAGCCCTACGACAACCTGAGCCTGCTGGTCTGCCTGAAGTCCACCGGCGACATCGAGAAGAAGGTCATTGCTTCCGTGACTGAGAGCCTGAAGGCTGATTACTCCTTCGGCGAGGATTGGGCTCGTCTGGTCGAGATCTTCCAGAACCCCAGCCTGCAGATGATCTCCTTCACCATTACCGAGAAGGGCTACGGCGTTGCTCCTGCTGACCTGGAGCGTGGCCTGACCCCCGTTCTGGCCATGGGCAAGGTCACCGCTCTGCTGTATGAGCGCTTCAAGGCCGGCAAGCTGCCCCTGACCGTTCAGAGCATGGATAACTGCTCTCACAACGGCGACAAGGTCAAGACCGCTGTCCATGCCTACGCTTCCAAGTGGGTCGAGCAGGGTCTGGTTCCCGCTGAGTTCCTGGCATACGTTCAGGACGAGACCAAGATCACCTTCCCCTGGAGCATGATCGACAAGATCACTCCCCGTCCCGACGCAAAGGTCCAGGATATGCTGGCCAAGGACGGCTTTGAGGATAACTACACCATCGTGACCGAGAAGCACACCTTTACTGCTCCCTTTGTCAACGCAGAGGAGACCCAGTACCTGTGCATCGAGGATCACTACACCAACGGCCGTCCTCCGCTGGAGCTGGGCGGTGTGCTGTACTGCGACCGCGAGACCGTTGACAAGATCGAGAAGATGAAGGTCTGCACCTGCCTGAACCCCCTGCACACCGCCATGTCCATCTATGGCTGTATGCTGGGCTACACCCTCATCAGCGCCGAGATGGCCGACGAGGATCTGCGTTCCTTCATCCAGAAGATCGGTTATATCGAGGCAATGCCCGTGGTCGTTGATCCCGGTGTCCTGAACCCCTACGAGTTCATCGGTGCTGTCATCAACCGCCGCCTGCCCAACCCCTTCATGCCCGATGCTCCCCAGCGTATCGCTACCGATACCTCTCAGAAGCTGGCCATCCGCTTCGGCGAGACCATCAAGGCATATCAGGCACGCGGTCTGGACAAGTCCAACCTGGTGCTGATCCCCCTGGTGCTGGCAGGCTATGCCCGCTACCTGAAGGGCATTGATGACAACGGCAAGGCCTTTGAGATCTCTCCCGATCCGATGCTGGCTGAGCTGCAGGCCATCGTGGCTCCTCTGGAGGTCAAGGAAGGCGAGCAGGACTTCAGCTGCCTGAAGAAACTGTACAGCCGTGCCGATGTGTTCGGTGTTGACCTGTACGAGGTCGGCCTGGGTGAGCAGATCGAGGGCATGGTCAAGGAGCTGTACGCTGGCAACGGCGCAGTCCGCAAGACCCTGCACAAGTATGTTGTCGCCCGCTGAGCGCTGACACGATCCTGAATTAAGCTATCTTCGTTCCCGCGCTGCGTTTTGCTTTGCCGCAGTGCGGGATTTTTTTGTTTTCCGGCATGGCTCTTTACATTTGGAGAGCGATTTGCAATAATAGAAAAAAAGCGCAGGAGGGTCTGTACATGAAAGTAATGGTTTTTGATGTGGGCGGCACCGAGATCAAGTATTCCGTGATGGATGAGCAGCTGAATCGGACCGATACGGGCAGCACGCCTACCCCGGCGGATTCGCAGGAACACTTCCTGAACACCCTGCGGGAGATCTACCTGCCCCACAAGGACGAGGTGGACGGCATTGCCCTGAGCCTGCCCGGCTTCATTGATGCCGAGCAGGGCGTGGTCAAGGGCGGCGGGGCACTCTCGCTGGCCTACAATGTGGGCACGCCTGTCGGCCCCCGGCTGGCCGAGGCCTGCGGCTGCCGGGTCTGGATCGAGAATGACGGTAAAGCGGCTGCCATTGCGGAGCTGGAGCGGGGCGCGCTGAAGGGCTGCAGGAACGCAGCAGTGTTCATCATCGGCACCGGTGTGGGCGGCGGCCTGATCATTGATGGGAAGCTGGTGCGCGGCCGGGACTGCACGGCAGGCGAGTACAGCTTTATGAACACCAACGCCGATGCCTGGAGCGATCCTTCCAAGACCATGGCCTGCCAGTGCAGTACCAGCGCCCTGTTGAGCGGTTACCGCGCCCGCAAGGGCCTGTCTGCTGATGCGCCCATGGATGGACGCATCTTCTTTGAGGCGGTCCACGCTGGGGAGACCGAGGCCAACGAGGCCCTGCGCAGCTTCTGCCGGGCCGTTGCCGTGCAGATCTACAACCTGAACGTTCTGCTGGATCTGGAGAAAGTGGCCATCGGCGGCGGCATCAGCAAGCAGCCCATCCTTGTGGAGACCCTGAACGAGGTGTATGAGGAGATGATCGTTAAGGGGCATCCCTTCGGGGAGGCGGCGGCAGATACCCTGCCCCGCCCGGAGATCGTGCCCTGCCGGTTCCTGAGCGAGGCCAACCAGATCGGTGCCTTTGCAAGCTACCAGAAGGCGTTTTGGGAAAATTGATGGACAAAACGCACGAAGCTGTGTTATACTGGGCGTGACAGGAGGGCGGAACAATGCCGGAGATCAGTTTGTTTTGCGGGATTCGGATCACAATGTTTTACAGTGACCACAACCCACCGCATTTCCATGCGGAATATGGTGGATGTAAAGCACTGGTGGATATTCAGCACTCCTGTGTTATCCGTGGTGCATTGCCCAGCCGCCAGTTGAAATTGATTCTGGCATGGTGTGAGCTGCATAAAGATGAGCTGATGCAGAACTGGGAACTTGCCAGGGATGCAAAGCCCTTGAATCATGTGGCACCATTGATTTGAAAGGGGAGTACAGTATGGAATATATTCCAAAAGTATTGCAGGCTGTTGCAGGAGAAAATTTTACCATCTACCTGTATTTCAGTGATGGCTCTGTCCGGCTATATGATGCAAAGCCCCTGTTGCAGCTGGGGGGAGTGTTCGAGCCTATGCGCGACCCGGATTATTTCCGTGACCGGCTGACGGTGCTGAATGACACGGCGGCATGGGATGTGAGCGGTGACATGGACCCTTGCAATTGCATCGACCTTGACCCGATAGAGCTGTATGAGACCTGTCCGGTGGTCGTTGACCCGTTGGAAAAGGCATCCTGAAATAAAACACAACGGCACAGCGCTGGTGCATCATCGTAACTGCGCTGTGCCTTGATTTTTGGGCGCACCCATGATATGATAGACCCTGCGCGCAGGGCGCGCGGAAAACAAACAAAGGAGTTCTTTTTCTATGAAAACCATGCATAAATTTCTGGCCGTTGTGATCAGTGCCGCTCTGGCTGCCGGGCTGCTGGCAGGCTGCGGTGCAGCTTCCAGCACGGCATCCAGTGCCGCCTCTTCTGAGGCCGTGTCCTCTGTGGCAGCTTCCAGTGAAGCCGCTTCCTCTGAGGCTGCTTCCGGGCAGGCCGAGGATGCCAAGGTCAAGGCAGAGTTTACCGTGACCGGCGCGGATGGCGAGAGCCAGACCTTCACGCTGGAAGTGACCGATGGCGAGAAGCTGAGCGATGCTCTGGTGGAAGCCGGTCTCATCAGCGAGGAAGAGGCTGCGGCAGGCTTTGTGACCACCGTCAACGGCGAGACCGCCGACTGGGATAAGGATCAGGCATGGTGGTGCCTGACCGATGCCACCGGCGAGATGACCACCGTGGGTGTGGCAGACATTGCGCTGCACGATGGCGACAGCTATGCCTTTACCTACACGAAGTAAGGAGCCTGTGCACATCCGGGTGCTGCGGCTGGTGCTCAGCGGCCTGATGGGTGCGCTGCTGGTGGTGAACAAGCAGGCCATGAGCGGCCTGCCCAACATTGAACCGGTGACACTGCTCGTCATCCTGTTTGCACTGGAGCTGCCCCGGGAAACGCCGGGGGCTGTTACGGTGTTCATCCTGCTGCAGGGTGTGCTGTACGGCTTTGGTCTGTGGTGGGCCATGTACCTGTATGTCTGGTATCTGCTGGCCCTGCTGGCATGGCTGCTGCGCCGGATGGACAATGCCCTTGGCTGGGCGGTGTTCAGCGGCATCTACGGCCTGTGCTTCGGCGGCCTGTGTGCGGCGGTGTATCTGGTGGCAAAAACTCCGGCCTTTGCCCTGAGCTGGTGGCTCAGCGGCCTTTCCTACGATGCCATGCACGGCGTGGGGAATTTTGTCATCATGCTGTTGCTCTACCGCCCCCTGCGCAGAGCGCTGCAGACAGCCAAACGGCAGCTGAGAGTGAATTGAAAAGGAAAGCATCCTCACCCTCTCCGTCATTGCTTGCGCAATGCCACCTCTCCCGAAGGGAGAGGCAAGACATCACAGAGGACAGATGCTGCAATATCTGGGATTGCCCTTGGCTCCCCCTTTGGGGGAGCTGGCGAGCGTCAGCGAGACTGAGAGGGTGAGCCATCAAAACAGAAAGAGGGCCGCTGCACGGAGCAATGTGCAGCGACCCTCTTTTGCGGAAACAGGAAAGAAAGCAGGTTGCAGCCGCGGAGATCAGCGCTTAACGTTGAAGGCGGCCATGCCGGGGTAAACGGCGCTTGCACCCAGATCCTCCTCAATGCGGAGCAGCTGGTTGTACTTGGCAACGCGCTCGGTGCGGCTGGGGGCACCGGTCTTGATCTGGCAGGTGTTCAGGGCAACGGCCAGATCAGCAATGGTAGTGTCCTCGGTCTCGCCGGAGCGGTGAGAGCTGATGGCGGTGTAGCCGGCCTTGTGGGCCATTTTGATGGCCTCCAGCGTCTCGGAAACGGAACCGATCTGGTTCAGCTTGATCAGAATGGCGTTGCCTGCACCCAGCTGGATGCCCTTGGCCAGACGCTCGGTGTTGGTAACGAACAGGTCGTCGCCCACCAGCTGGACCTTGCCGCCCAATTCCCGGGTCATCTCCTGCCAGCCTTCCCAGTCCTCTTCATCCAAGCCATCTTCAATGGAGATGATGGGATACTTTTCCACCAGGCTCTTCCAGTGTGCGATCAGCTCGCTGGAAGTGTACTCGGTGCCGGCCTTGGGCAGCTTGTAGAAGCCCTTACCCTTGGGGCTTTTCCACTCGGAGGAAGCGGCATCCATGGCCAGCATGAAGTCCCTGCCGGGCTGATAACCGGCCTTTTCGATGGCAGCCAGAATGGTCTCGATGGTCTCCTCGTCGCTGGACAGGTTGGGGGCAAAGCCGCCCTCGTCGCCCACGGAGGTGGCCAGGCCCCTGGACTTCAGGATGGAAGCCAGAGCATGGAACACCTCGGCGCACCAGCGCAGGGCCTCCTTGAAGCTGGGCGCACCCACGGGCATGATCATAAACTCCTGCGTGTCCACGGTGTTGGTAGCGTGTGCGCCGCCGTTCAGGATGTTCATCATAGGCACGGGCAGGCGGTTGCCATTCACGCCGCCCAGAAAACGGTACAGGGGCATCTCCAGAGAAGCGGCGGCAGCGCGGCAGGCGGCAATGGAGACCGCCAGAATGGCGTTTGCGCCCAGATTGGATTTGTCCTTGGTGCCGTCGGCCCGGAGCATGGCGGCATCAATGGCATAGATGTCGGAGGCATCCATGCCCACCACTGCGTCAGCGATGACGGTGTTGATGTTCTCCACAGCCTTGGTCACGCCCTTGCCCAGATAGCGGCCCTTGTCGCCGTCGCGCAGCTCCAGAGCCTCGAACTCGCCGGTGGAAGCGCCGGAGGGGGCACAGCCGCGGGCAACCGTGCCGTCGGCCAGAGTGATCTCGGCCTCAACGGTGGGATTTCCGCGGGAGTCCAGGATCTCGCGGCCGATCACAGATTCAATTTCCAGATAGTTCATCACAGTAACCTCCCGATTTTCGATGAGATATTATATAGATAGTCAAAACTAACTAACTGCCTTTATCCTACCACGTCCTGCACCCTTGCGCAAGAGGGTCTGCGGATGTTTGCTGCTGTAAACATTGATAGGATGCCCGCCGGGGCGGGTGCGTATCCGGCAGAAAGCGGGAAAAGGATGGGGGAGTGTGTGGATTTGTGGGTTTACATTCCAAAGAGGGGACGGTAAAATGATAGATGGACAAGAGAGAACCAAAGATTGAGGAGGATTTTTTTTACATGAACAAAGACCTGACCGTGGGCTCCCCGTCCAAGGTGCTGTGGCAGTTCTGCCTGCCCATGTTCGGCAGCATCCTGTTCCAGCAGCTCTACAACATTGCCGACAGCCTTGTGGCGGGCAAGCTGATCGGTGAAAATGCCCTGGCCGCTGTGGGCAACAGCTACGAGATCACCTTGATCTTTCTGGCGTTCTCATTCGGCTGCAACATCGGCGGCTCTGTCATTGTTTCCCGGTATTTCGGCGCAAAAGACTACAACACCATGAAAACCGCTGTCACCACGGCGCTCATTGGTACGGTGGTGCTCTGCGGTGCCCTGATGGCGGTGGGCCTGCTGGGCTGCCGGAGCCTGCTGGTGCTCATCCGCACCCCGGCGGAGCTGATGGCCGACTCGGCAGAGTATCTGGATATCTACACCCTGGGGCTGCCCTTCCTGTTCCTTTACAATGTGGCAACGGGCATTTTTACGGCGCTGGGCGACAGCCGCACCCCGTTCCTGTTTCTGGCGGGTTCCTCTACCGCAAACATCGCGGTGGATGTGCTGTTCGTGGCTGCCTTTGATATGGGGGTTGCCGGTGTGGCCTGGGCGACCTTTCTGTGCCAGGGGGTGAGCTGCGTGCTCTCCCTGTGGGTGGTGGCCCGGCGGGTGCGTGCTGTCCCGAGTGATGGGGAGCGGGTCTGGTTCTCCTGGAAGATTCTGGGCCAGATCGCAGTGGTGGCCATCCCCAGCATTTTGCAGCAGAGCTTTGTCTCAGTGGGCAATATCATCATCCAGAGCGTGGTCAACTCCTTCGGTGCCAGCGTGATCGCGGGCTTTGCCGCGGCCACCAAAATGAACAATGTGCTCATCTCCTCCCTGACCACGCTGGGCAGCGGCATTTCCAACTACGCCTCCCAGAATCTGGGCGCAGGGAAGAACGAGCGCGTCAGGGCGGGCTTCGGGGCCGGTGCCAAGCTGCTGGGTAGCATCTGCCTCTGCTTCACGGCCCTGTACCTGCTGGCAGGCCGCCAGCTGCTCATGCTCTTTATGAACAGCCCCACGGGCGAGGCCATCAACACCGGCCTGACCTTCCTGCAGACGATCGCACCCTTCTACCTGCTGCTGGCCTTCAAGCTGACCTCGGACGGCCTGATGCGCGGCTGCGGCATGATGGGCCGCTTTATGGCAACCACCCTTTCCGACCTGTTCCTGCGCGTGGTGCTGGCCATCCTGTTTTCCAGTTGGCTGGGCGTGAACGGCATCTGGCTGTCCTGGCCTGTGGGCTGGTTTGTGGGCACCGTGCTCTCCATGGTGTTTTATCGTACCTCTATTCACCGGCAGGCAGAAGAAAAAACGACGCTGTAACCTTTTTGACATGGGTGAAAGCTCTTCATGTCACGATGAAATAAAGTGAACAAAATGAAAAAATAACCAAAAATGACACGGTTTTTTTGGTGGCTTTCACATAAAATGCCGGAAAATGCCCGGAAAAGTATGGACGGTTTGTGAATTGCACAACCCGCCCGGCGAGACTATAATGAATACACGCACAAAGCAGGGCGGCTTTGAAGAAAGCGCCCTGCTTTGTGCATCTATCACACGAAAAACTTCCAACAGGAGGATATTGTATTATGAAAAAGATGATCTCTCGCCGCAACTTTCTGACCGCTGCCGGTGTCGTGGCTGCTGCCGGTGTCCTGACCGCCTGCGGCGGCTCCTCCTCCAGCACTGCCGCTTCTTCCACTGCCGCTGCTTCCGGTGACACCATCAAGATCGGTGTGATGGGCCCCCTGACCGGCAACGTTTCCGTTTACGGCCAGGCCGTTGTCAACGGCGCTGCCCTGTACCTGAAGCAGGTCAACGCCGACGGCGGCATCAATGGCAAGCAGATCGAGATCCTGACCGAGGATGAGCAGGGCGATGCTACGCAGGCTGTCAACTGCTTCACCAAGATGGTGGACGAGGGCATCACCGCTCTGGTGGGCGATGTCACCACCACCCCCACCCTGGCAGTTGCTGCCGAGAGCGCAGATTACAACATGCCCATGGTCACTGCTTCCGCTACCGCTGAGGCCGTTACCTACGATGCCGAGACCGACACCGTGAACGAGAATGTTTTCCGTGCCACCTTCACCGACCCGTTCCAGGGCATCAAGATGGCCGATTACGCTTACCAGAAGCTGGGCTACACCAAGGCAGCCGTCATCTTCAAGAAGGGCGCTGACTACAACGAGGGTCTGGCCGAGAACTTCGTCAACGAGTTCGAGAGCCTGGGCGGCACCATTGTCGATCAGGAGAGCTACTCCGATGGCGACGTGGACTTCAAGACCCAGCTGACCAGCATCATGGGCAAGGGCCCCGAGACCGTGTTCTGCCCCAACTACTACGAGGAAGTGGGCCAGATCCTGTCTCAGGCTGAGAGCGTCGGCCTGAATGTTCCCTTCCTGGGCGGTGACGGCTGGGATGGCCTGGAGGGCTATGCCACTGCCGATCAGCTGAAGGACAGCTACTTCTGCGCAAACTACGCAAAGGGCTCCAGCCCCGAGTTCGAGGATGCTTACAAGGCAGAGTACGGCGAGGAGTACCCCAACGGCTTTGCTCCTCTGGGCTATGATGCTGCCAAGACCGTGGTTTACGGCGTGCAGGCTGCTGAGGATGCCGGTCTGGAGGCCGGTACCGATGAGTACAAGCAGGCTGTCATCGATGCCATTGCCTCCGGTACCATCGAGGGCATCACCGGCACCTTTACCTTTGATGAGCACCACGATCCCGTCAAGAAGACTGCGATCCTGACCTACGTGGACGGCAAGCCCGAACTGAAGGAAATGTTCTGATCCCGCTTCTGCGCCGCGCACCGGTGTGCGGCCTGAATGCCGGAACCAGAGAATGATGTACCCTTGCGGAGGCCGCCAGAACAGGTTGTCTCCGCTTTTTTGGTAGAAAGAAAGGAAGTGTCCATCCAATGACAGTGTTCTTTAGTCAGCTGATCAACGGCTTGTCCCTTGGCAGCATCTATGCACTGATCGCACTGGGTTACAGCATGGTGTACGGCATCATCCTGCTGCTGAATTTTGCCCACGGCGATGTCATCATGGTGGGTGCATACATGTCCTGGTTCGTTATGAACCAGCTGGGCCTTGGCCCGGTGACGGCTGTGTGCGCCACCATTATTACCTGCACTCTGCTGGGTGTGGTGATTGAAAAGGTCGCCTACACCCCGTTGCGCAACGCGCCCCGCATCTCCCTGCTGATCACAGCCATTGGTGTCTCCTTCTTCCTGGAGTACACCGCTGAGCTGGTGATGGGTTCCGGCGCAAAGGTCATCCCTTCCTACTACGGCAACAAGACCTTTATGATCGGCAGTGTGCCCCTGGGCCTGACCTCCGTGATCACACTGGTGGTCACCGTGCTGTCCATGCTGGTGCTGACCTTTCTGGTGCAGAAGACCAAGCTGGGCAAGGCCATGCGCGCTGTCTCTGAGGATATGGATGCTGCCCGCCTGATGGGCATCAATGTCAACAGCACCATCTCCTTTACCTTTGCGGTGGGCTCCGCGCTGGCCGGTATCGGCTCGGTGCTGTACTGCTGCTCCTACCCGCAGGCTACCCCCACCATGGGCTCCATGCTGGGCCTGAAAGCCTTTGTTGCCGCCGTTCTGGGCGGCATCGGCTCCATCCCGGGCGCAATGATCGGCGGCATTGCCATCGGCCTGTGCGAATGCTTCGTCTCCGCCATCGGTCTTTCCGCCTGGAAGGATGCCGTCACGTTTGCCATCCTGATCATCGTGCTGCTGTTCAAGCCCACCGGCTTCCTCGGCCGCAAGGTGCAGGAAAAGGTGTAAGGAGGGCAGGAAGATGAATAAGAACCGTAAAACGATCAAAATGCCCGTGCGCTACCTGATGAACGCGGTGCTGGTGGCTCTGCTGTTCGTAGCGCTTTCCTACCTGACCCGGAATATCCTGTCCACCTACCAGAACAAGGTGCTGATGACGGTGGGCATCAATATCATCCTGGCGGTCTCCCTGAACGTTGCCACCGGCTATCTGGGGCAGCTGCCGCTGGGCCATGCCGGTTTCATGGCCGTGGGTGCCTACACCTGCGCCCTGTTCACCAAGTTCTGCCCGCTGCCGGACGGTGTCTCCTTTGCCATCGGTCTGGTGCTGGCCTGCATCGTGGCTGGTCTGTTCGGTGTGCTCATCGGCATCCCGGCCCTGCGCCTGACCGGCGACTATCTGGCCATCCTGACGCTGGGCTTTGGTGAGATCATCCGCATCACCCTGAACAATATCGACGATGTGCTGGGCTTTAAGCTGTTCTATGGCTCCAAGGGCCTGAAGAACATCCCCAAGTACTCCAACTTCACCAACGTGTTCCTCTGCGTGGTCATCACCTGCTTTTTGATCCACGCCATGATGAAGAGCCGCCACGGTCGTGCCGTGCTGGCCATCCGCGACAACGAGATCGCCGCCGAGAGCTGCGGCATCCAGACCACCTATTACAAGGTCATGGCCTTTGCCTTTTCCGCTGCCTTTGCGGGTCTGGCAGGCGGCCTGTATGCCTGCTACATCGGCGTGCTGAACCCCTCCACCTTCGGCTTTATGAAGTCCATCGAGATCCTGGTCATGGTGGTTCTGGGCGGCATGGGCTCCATGCTGGGCTCCATCCTCTCTGCAACGGTCCTGACCATCCTGCCTGAGGCGACCCGCAGCTTCGACAGCTACCGCATGGTCATCTACTCGCTGGTGCTGATCCTGATGATGATCTTCCGCCCGGGCGGACTGCTGGGCAGCTACGATTTCTCCATGAGCCGCCTTGTGGAGCGTGTCCTGTTTGGCAAGAAAAAGAAGGAGGGTGCAGACCATGAGTGAGTTCCAGACCAGACTGAACAGTGTCCCCTCCGGCGGCTTCCTGACGGACCGCGATAAGGACAAAAAGCCCATTCTGGATGTCCGTGAGCTGGGCATCGATTTCGGCGGCCTGACCGCCGTGGATGGCTTCAACCTGATGATCGGCCGCAACGAGATCACCGGCCTGATCGGCCCCAACGGTGCCGGTAAGACCACGGTGTTCAACCTGCTGACCAATGTTTACCAGCCTACCCGCGGCTCCATCCTGATCGATGGAATGCCCACGGCGGGCAAAAAGACCTATCAGGTCAACCGGATGGGCGTGGCCCGCACCTTCCAGAACATCCGTCTGTTCAAGGAGATGAGCGTCATCGACAACATCAAGGTCGGCCTGCATGAGTCCATGAAGTACGATCTTGCCTCTTCGCTGATCCGCCTGCCCAACTACTGGAAAGAGGAAAAGCACTGCACCGAGCGTGCTTTTGAGCTGCTGGACATCTTCCACATGGCAGATATGGCCTATACGCAGGCTGGCAGCCTGCCCTATGGCGCACAGCGCCGTTTGGAGATCATGCGTGCGCTGGCCACAAGCCCGAAGCTGCTGCTGCTGGATGAGCCTGCCGCGGGTATGAACCCCTCGGAGACCGCTGAGCTGACCGAGACCATCCGCCGCATCCGCGATGAGTTCAACATCGCTGTGCTGCTGATCGAGCATGACATGAGCCTGGTCATGGGCATCTGCGAGGGCATCGCGGTGCTGAACTTCGGCCGTATCATCGCCAAGGGCACCCCGGATGAGATCCGCAACAATCCCCAGGTCATCGAGGCCTACCTGGGCAAGAAGGAGGGCTGAACCGATGGCAGAAACGGTGCTGAAGGTTGATAACATCAACGTTTATTACGGCAACATCCACGCTGTCAAGGATGTTTCGTTTGAGGTGAACGAGGGCGAGATCGTGACCCTGATCGGTGCCAACGGTGCCGGTAAGTCCACCACCCTGAAAACCATCTCTGGCCTGCTCCACCCCAAAACGGGCGATATCCTGTACAAGGGCAAGAGCATCAAGGGCGTGCGCGCCCATAAGATCGTGGAGGCCGGTCTGGCACAGGTGCCGGAGGGCCGCCATGTGTTCCTGCACATGACTGTGGAGGAAAACCTGGATATGGGGGCCTACACCCAGCCCGCTTCCACCATTGCGGCCAACAAGGAGAAGGTGTTCACCCTCTTCCCCCGCCTGAAGGAGCGCCGCAGGCAGCTGGCGGGCACCATGTCCGGCGGCGAGCAGCAGATGCTGGCTATGGGCCGTGCCCTGATGAGCAACGCCTCCATGCTGATGCTGGATGAGCCCTCCATGGGTCTTTCCCCGCTGCTGGTGCAGGAGATCTTTGATATCATCCGCGATATCCACAAGGCAGGCATGACCATCCTGCTGGTGGAGCAGAACGCACAGATGGCCCTTTCCGTAGCCGACCGCGCCTATGTCCTTGAGACAGGCCACGTGGTCATGGATGGCACCGGTGCAGAGCTGCTGACCAATGAGCGCGTCCGCAGCGCTTATCTGGGCGGCTGAGACTGCAGCTGGATAGAACGCAAAACAATACGCCCGCCGGGCGGTACGAGAAGTACCGCACCCGGCGGGCGTTGTTCTGTCTGTAAGGGAATTATTCCGGCGCTTTCATGCTTTCCACCATGCTGATCTGGCGGACATGGCGGCGCATGAGCAGGCAGACGGCAAAGTTGAAGAGCATGGTGAGCGCCACGCTGAACACAAAGCTGCGGGGGGCAATGGAACGGATGAACATCATCTGGTCCATTTCCACAGTGCGGATGATGAACTGGTGCAGGGGAATGCCCACCACCAGACCCACCAGGGAGCCGATGAGAGAGAGCAGGTCGATCTCCCGGAAGATGTAGCGGTAGACCTCCTTGTCATAGAAGCCCAGCACCTTGATGGTGGCAAGCTCCTTTTTGCGCTCGCCCAGGTTGACGCTGATGAGGTTGTAGAGCACCACGGCGGCCAATGCGGCAGCGCAGACGATGACCAGCATGACCACATAGTTCAGGCAGCCGATCAGGCCATCGAACATCTGGGTGGTGTCCTCGATGAAGGAGACGGAGCTGACATAGTTGCAGGCCAGAATGGCGGAGGAGAGGGAGGCGCGGGCTGCATCGGTGGGGCAGTCGGTCTGACCGTAAACGGCGTTCCAGGCGGGCAGAGCACCGCCGTTCAGCGTTTTGAGCTGCGCCTGCGAGAGGTACAGCCGGGTAAAGACATAGTTTTCGGTGATGCCGGTCAGGGTCAGGGACCTGCGCCCGCCGTCAGCGGTCTCCACCTCAAAGCTGTCGCCCACCGAAAGCCCCAGCTTTTCGGCGGTCTTTTCGGTCAGGATGACGCTGGAATCGTCAAAGGCAATGGCCTTATGGCCCTGCCGGGTGCGGAAGGTGAAGTATTCGGTCATCTGGCTTTCGTCTGCAGCGGCAACCAGGCTGACGGTCTCTTTTTCACCCTCGGCGTTGTAAAGGGTGACACTCTTGGTGTAATAACGGCCCCAGCTGGTGATGCCGCTGCTGGAATCCAGCAGGTCGGCCAGACCGTTCTCCATGGTCAGCGCCTTTTCGTCGCTCAGGGAGATGGTCAGGTCGGCGTGGGTCAGCTCGGTGGTCTGCTTGGTCAGCATGGGCAGCAGGGAATCCTGAATGCCGAAGCCGATGAGGAGCAGAGCTGTGCAGCCCGCCACGCCCAGAACGGTCATAAAGAAGCGCTTTTTATAGCGGAACAGGTTGCGGGCGGTGGTTTTCTGGGAGAAGCTCATCCGCTTCCACAGCGGGGTGAGATATTCAAGGAGGATGCGCTTGCCCGCTGCAGGCGCACGGGGCAGCAGCAGGGCGGCGGATTTTTCCTTGAGGCTGGCGCGGCAGGCCTGCAGGGTGGCAAGGCCGATGACCGCCGCGCTGAGGGCCATGCTGCCCAATGCCAGGCCCGGGTAGAAGTGCAGCGTAAAGGTGGGGATGGAGAACATCATGGTGCGGTAGGCGTACCAGAAGATGGTAGGGAACACCACAAAGCCTACGGCAATGCCCACGATGCTGCCCAGAACGCTGGCGGCAATGCCGTACAGTAAGTACTTGCCTGCGATACTGACGTTGGAGTATCCCAGCGCCTTGAGGGTGCCCATCTGCAGGCGGTTCTCGTCCACCATGCGGGTCATGGTGGTGGAAGCCACCAGCGCCGCCACCAGGAAGAAGAACACCGGGAACACCCGGGCAATGGCAGCCATCCGGTCGGCGTACTGTTCCAGCGTGACAAGGCTCAGGGTGCTGCCGCGGTCCAGCACATACCACTCGCCGTTCTGGATGTCCGCGATCTTCTCTTCCGCATCGTTGATCTGCTGCTGGCCTTCGGCGAGCTTCTGCTCCGCATCGGCCTTCTGGGTCTCGTACTCGGTGCGGGAAGCGTCCAGCTGCTCCTGCCCGGACCGGTACTGTGCCCAGCCCTCGTCCAGCTGGGCGCGGGCGGCCTCAAACTGGGTGTAGGCTGTGGCAGTACCGGTGCTCAGCTGGAGCTGGCCCTGCAGCAGCTGTACCTTCATTTTGCGCAGGGCGGCTTTGGCCTCGGTGACAAGGTCTGTGTTGGAGAGGTTGGGCGAGGAGATGAGCCCTTTGGCGTACATCTGCTGCTTGCCGGCATCCAGCTGGGCCTGATAACCGTCCAGCTGGCCCTTGATGTTATCGTAGGCGGCCTGTGCCTTGGCAAGCGCGTCCCGCAGCTCGGTGTATTCCTCGTCCTCGGGCTCGGCCTCATCCAGCGCCTTTTGGGCATTGTTCAGGGCAGTTTCGGCATAGCCCAGCAGGGGGTCAGCCACCTGTTTCAGATTGACCAGCAGCTGGATCTGCTGAAGCTGATCCTCAAATTCCAATACCTGCTCTTCGCTGCTCACCAGCGTGGCGGCACCGCTCTGCATGGTATCGGGCAGGGCGGCCTTCTGGGCGGCAAGCTCGGCTTCGCCTGCGTCCAGCTGGGCCTTGGCGGCATCCAGCTCCCGCTGCGCGTCGGTCAGCTTCTGCTCGGCTTGTGCAAACTGGCGCTCGGCCTCTGCCTTCTGCTCGCTGTAGGTCTGTTTGGCATCGTCCAGCTGGGTGGTGGCATCCTCGATAAGCTGGGCCCGGCGGGCCACACAGTGCTCCTTGCTGATGGCATCCAGCCGGTCAGCCACAGTATCCACAGCGGTCTGGTATTCATCGCTGTAATTATCATACTGTGCGGCATCTGCTACTTTGAGATAACAGACGGTATAATAATCTGCGGTCAATTCACCGTCCTGCACGAACACAAGAGCATCCAGGATGCCGTCGCCGACGGTACTGGTCTCCTGATTGGCAGAAAAATATTGAGGATCCTGCACCTGGCCCACCACGGTATATTCGGTGCGGCGGATGTCCTCGGTATCCTCGGGCAGGGTGACCACGGTGCCCAGCGGGATGGGGTCCGCGTGGCCCAGCACCTGTACCACACACTCGTTGGCGGTTTCGGGCATCCGGCCCTCCAGCAGGGTCAGGCGGTTCATATTGGCCTCGGTATCCGCAGCCGGGTCGGCGGGAAGCTGCTGCACCCGCAGCACGGCTCCGTCGGTAGAGCTTGACCAGCGGCCCTCGGTGTCCAGATACTTCACGGGCATCACGGCGCTCACGCCCTCCGTGGCGGCAATGGCGGAGAGATCTGATTCCGAAAGGCCCAGCGTGGAGAGCACCCGCAGGTCGAACACATTTTGCTGGACATAGTACTTCTGCCCGGCGGTGCGCATACTGGGGGCAAAGCTGACCAGACCTGTCAGCATCATCACGCCCAGCGCCACGATGCCGAACAGGGAAAGAAACCGGTTCAGGTTGCTCCGGAAGTCACGCCGGATATTTTTACGATAGCTTTTCTGCATAGCGGTCACCACTCGATCTGTTCCACCGGCACCGGGTGCTCGTTGACCTTGTTGGACAGGATCTGTCCGCTCTTGACCTGGATGATCCGGTCCGCCATGGCCGTCAGGGCTGTGTTGTGGGTAATGACGATGACGGTGCGCCCTGTTTCGCGGCAGGTGCGCTGGAGCAGGGCCAGCACCTGCTTGCCGGTCTTGTAGTCCAGCGCACCGGTGGGCTCATCGCAGAGCAGGAGCTTGGGGTTCTTGGCCAGCGCCCGGGCAATGGAAACGCGCTGCTGCTCGCCGCCCGAAAGCTGGGCAGGGAAGTTGTTGAGCCGCTCGCCCAGACCCACACTTTCCAGCGTGGCGGCGGGGTCCAGCGGATCACGGCAGATCTCGCTGGCCAGCTCCACATTTTCCAGTGCAGTCAAATTCTGCACCAGATTGTAGAACTGGAACACGAAGCCAACATCATACCGGCGGTAGGTGGTGAGCTCTTTTTCGGAAAAGTGGCTCACATCCTGCCCGTCCAGCCAGACATGGCCCTCATCGCAGGTGTCCATGCCGCCCAGAATGTTCAGCAGGGTGGTCTTGCCTGCACCAGAGGGACCCACAATGATGCAAAACTCGCCCTTATCTACATAAAAATTCAGGTGATCGGCCGCCGCAATGCGGACACTGCCGGTCTGATAATATTTGGAAACATCCTCAAACTGCACAAAATGTTCCATATGCTGCTCCTTGCCTTGAAAAAATGATTGTTCCATCCTAACTATAACATATTTTGCAGCAGGTTTGCAGGGGCAAAGCGCTGGAATTTGCAAAAAGTTAACAGGTCGTATCAAGGATAAAGTCAACGGTCTGCTCGATCTGGAATTTTGCGAAATACCCCTCTTCCAGCGGGATCCACCGGGCGGTGAAGCCGGAATAGCGTTCTCCCTCCCGCGCCAGCAGACGGCGGGCCTGCTCTTCCTTGGAGCAGGTGACGAAAACCTTCAGATCATAACAGTCCGCAAGGGTGGGGTGGCAGCTGTAACTGCCTTCCACGATGACCAGCGGCTGGGGCGCAAAGCGTTGTTCCGGCAGGTAGGCACCCGCCCGGCAGGAGTAGGCACGGTAGGGGACGGCCTGCCCGGCCCGGGCGGGGGTGAGCACCTGGGCACGCAGACGCTCCAAGTCCATGTTGGCGCAAGGGATCTGCTCCCAGTTTGCCACACGGCTGGCTGGAGGAAGATAGAAGTCATCGGTATGCACCGTGATGCTCTGGGGAAACTGCCGGGCCAGCTGTGCCGCCAGCATGGTTTTGCCGCTGCCGCACCGGCCGTCCAGCGCCACCAGCACCGGGTGATCGGGATGGGCAGAGAGCAAAGTAGAGAGCTTTTCCACGAGAGGGGAAAGGGTGGTTGAAAGCATAGGGAACACATCCTTGACAAATCGTTAAAAATTGACTATACTACAAATAGAAAAGGTGCTGGTCCACATCGGTCAGCTTTCCTTCCCGAGAATCAAAAAAGATTGACTGTCAGGTTTGGTACGCTGAGGCAGTCAATCTTTTTTGCTATCATCGTTTTTCTTCTGCGAAAACTTATCCATGACCTCAAGAGTCAGGCGGACCACATCCACAATCAGGCTCAGCAAGCCAAGCATGAAAGTGAGCAGTGCCAGAGTTTCCAACAGCGTCATTCGACATCCCTCCCTTCGCCATCAGGCTCCGGGAAGTTTCCTTCAAAAAAGTTCCGTCCCCGGTATCCTGCTTTATTCCATGTAGGAAGAATCAGCGATACGGGATTGGAAAGCATGACCACCAATGATGCAGACAGCACCTTGCTGCCATTTCTGGCAACGGATACAGTATAACAGAAGATTCGACAGCTTGCAATGAAAAATGCTATAACTGCTTTTTGAATGTCAGACTTTTGTATTCGGTCTGAGAGCCGCTTCGGCGGAAGGTTCCATTTTCAGTGGGCGTGAAACCTAGTGCACGCATCACGCCGCAGGAACCGGCATTTTCGGCGGCAACATCGGCCAGAACGGTTTTTATACCGTTCTGTGCACCGAACTGCACCAGAGCGTTTACCATTTCTTTGGCATAACCCTTGCGCCAGCAGGTAGGGTGGATGCAGTAACCGATATCCCAGCAGCTGCCGCCATCCTTGACCACAGCACAGCAGGTACCAATGGGCTGGTGGGTGACTTTGTCCTCTGCAATGACATAATAGCAGTCGGTGCTGTCGCTCAGGCTGCGGAGCAATTCCATATATTCGTTCAGGTCATCGATATCGTCCAGCACCGGGTCGGACAAATATTTTCCGGTGATGGGGTCACCCCAGATGCAGAGTGCAAACCCGGCATCCCGAGCTTCCTGCGGGCGCAGGCGAAGCCGGGCGGTTTCAAAAGGTGCGAAAGTCATAGAAAACGCTCCTTCTTGACAAATCGTTAAAAATTGACTATACTACAAATAGAAAAGGCGCTGGCCGCAAACGACTAGCCCCTTGCCATATTAGTCAAGAAAAATGACCGCTCAGGCTTGGAACGTTGAGGCGGTCATTTTTTCTTGCGTTTTTTATCGCTTGTGGCGATTGTCCATGTAATTTGCAACAACGACGACCGCCGCCAGCGGCGGATCAAGGGAGAAGTTGTTGGGGCAGCAGCCAGCAGGACGCGAGTGCATTTGCACGAAGCGAACGCTGGGAGCCGCAACCCGGGTTCCATAAAGAAAAGCCCCTTTCCGCCCTTGGGCATCCGGGGAGCGGGTAACTCTTCAAGAAACCAGCCATTCCCGGCACCTGGGTACCGGCAAGTGGGCTGCCGCCTGCGTTTTGGACACAGCGCCTTCGCCGCCTTTGCGGGCGGCTGACTATACTATACCATGAATTTCGACACGCCGCAACACGCGCAAAAAGTTTGATGCAGAAAACTTGTCAAAACCCCTTGACACCACCCCAGAGCTGTGGTAAGATAATGCCACGTTAGAAATAACTAACCACAAAGCGGTCAGCAGACAAATGGTCTGTGCCGCATTCTTTTAGAGTTTGAGGTTAGAAACATCTAACTGTTGCACCTGCATAGAATGCGGCGCGGCGGGGAACGCTGTTCCTCAAATGGATAAAAGCGGAGGAAAGCAGCCATGGAGCGTAATTTTGAGACCGTGATGATCGAACAGTGCGCACCGGTGCTGGCAGGGCTGAAGCCTGCCGGGCTGTTCCGCTATGAGACCCGGGACTGTGCCGACTTGGCTGCCCGGGTGCGCCGCTGGAATGACCAGCTGGGGGAGAAGGGGCTGAAGGTCCGGGTCCTCAAGGGCTGTGCTCAAACCCACCGGTATCTCATTTATGTTTACCGCGAGAGCCGCCTGCGTCAGGTGTTGGCCGATGAGGCGGTGCGGGAGTTCCTGCAACGCGAGGGCTATGCCCTGCCGGAAGATGCTTCCGATTGTGACGGTATGCTGCGGCAGCTGTCCCGGCGGCTGTGCTGCGAAGCCGATTTTCCCCATGAGATCGGCGTGTTTCTTGGTTATCCGCTCACCGATGTGGTGGGCTTTATCGAAAATCAGGGCCGCAACTTCACCTGCTGCGGCTGCTGGAAGGCTTACGGCGACCCTGATGCCGCCGCACGTCATTTTGCCCAGTTGAACAAGTGCACCAGAGTGTATCTGCGCCTGTTCCATGAGGGTACCCCCATTTTCCGCCTTGCTGTGGCGGCTTGACAAGTCATTCTCTACCAATACTCTCTTTTTATCCTGGCACCCACCGGAACAAACCACGCTCCGGCGGGAAGAAATCCTCCTTTTGACACGCGGCCGTCCGTTGCAGCCTTGACCACTGCATCGGGCGGCTGTGTCATTTCATGGATAGAAAAAATGACGGTAAAATGTAAACAATGGCTAACTTTTACTCAGAAATTTGAGTTAGTTGTTGTTGATTGTGATAAAAAAACTGGGATATTTGGGCAGAAAAACTGTTTGTTCATATAAACTAACTTTTAATGATGAAAAAACTGTTGACAACAAAGGTTAGTAAGCGTAAACTATCTATGCTGATAGTTCCGACTGACTAACCCCTCCGGTGCATCAGCAGCCCACAAACAGTATGAAAAAGGGAGTGGAATGTTATGATGCCTCTGACAATGGCGAAGGCGGGCGAGACCGTCACCATTAAGAAGATCACCGGCAAAGATGAAGTCCGCCTGCATCTGGCAGAGCTTGGTTTTGTGGTGGACAGCGAAGTGACCGTGGTCAACGAGATCGCAGGCAACCTGATCGTACAGGTCAAGGAAAGCCGCCTGGCACTCGACAGGACGATGGCAAATCGCATTATGATCGGCTGAACAGCGCAGCACGCTGTTTGGGACCTGCTCCGACACTGGAATGGTCTCTGAATAAAGACAAGTAGAGGAGGAAATTTGCATGAAAACTCTGAAGGACGTGAAGGTCGGCGAGACCTGCACCGTGGCACGCCTGCATGGCGAAGGCCCGGTCAAGCGCCGCATCATGGACATGGGCATCACCAAGGGTGTTGAGATCTATGTCCGTAAGGTGGCACCTCTGGGCGACCCCATGGAGCTGACCGTGCGCAACTACGAACTGAGTGTGCGCAAGGCCGATGCTGAAATGATCGAAGTGGTTTGATTCCAAAGAGAGGAAAGGACACGCAATGAGTATTAAAATTGCACTGGCCGGTAACCCGAACTGCGGCAAGACTACCCTGTTCAATAACCTGACCGGCTCCAACCAGTACGTTGGCAACTGGCCCGGCGTTACCGTGGAAAAGAAGGAAGGCAAGCTGAAGGGCGATAAGGATGTCATCATCCAGGACCTGCCCGGTATCTACTCTCTGTCTCCCTACACGCTGGAGGAGGTCGTCTCCCGTACTTACCTGGTCAAGGAGAAGCCCGATGCTATCCTGAACATCATCGATGGCACCAACATTGAGCGCAACCTCTACCTGACCACCCAGCTGATCGAGCTGGGCATCCCCGTTGTTATGGCGGTCAACATGATCGATCTGGTCCGCAAGAACGGCGATAAGATCGACCTGAAGAAGCTGAGCAGCGAGCTGGGCTGCCAGGCCGTTGAGATCAGCGCACTGAAGGGCGAGGGCACCGAGGCTGCTGCCAAGGCTGCGGTTGCCGCTGCCCAGAAGCAGAAGGCCGGTGAGCTGCCCCACGTCTTTACCGGCAGTGTGGAGCACGCCATCGCACACATCGAGGAGTCCATCCAGGGCAAGGTCGATGACCGCTTCCTGCGCTGGTATGCCGTCAAGCTGTTCGAGCGGGATGAGAAGGTCATGGAAGAGCTGAAGCTCGACAAGGCTCTGGCTGACCACATTGATGAGCACATCAAAGACTGCGAGAAGGAGATGGACGATGATGCCGAGAGCATCATCACCAACCAGCGCTACTCCTACATCAACGGTGTCGTTGACAAGGCCGTCAAGAAAAAGGCCCGTGTGGAGCACCTGACCGTTTCCGATAAGATCGACCAGATCGTGACCAACCGTGTGCTGGCTCTGCCCATCTTCGCGCTGGTCATGTTCCTGATGTACTCCCTGTCCATGGGCACCTCCATTGCAGACGGCGGCTGGGCTATCGGTACCTTTGCCACCGACTGGACCAACGATGTGCTGTTCGGCGAGATCGTGCCGGGCGCTCTGGGCGGCTTCCTGGAGAGCATCGGCGTGGCAGGCTGGCTGTACGGCCTGATCATGGACGGTATCGTGGCCGGTGTCGGCGCGGTGCTGGGCTTCGTTCCCCAGATGCTGGTTCTGTTCTTCCTGCTGTCCATCCTGGAGGACATCGGCTATATGTCCCGTGTCGCCTTCATCATGGACCGTATCTTCCGCCGTTTCGGCCTGTCTGGTAAGAGCTTCATCCCCGTGCTGGTGGGTACCGGCTGCGGCGTGCCCGGTGTTATGGCTTCCCGTACCATCGAGAACGAGCGTGACCGCCGTATGACCATTATGACCACCTGCTTCATCCCCTGCGGCGCTAAGATGCCCATCATCGGCCTGATCGCAGGTGCAATGTTCGGTGGTTCCTCTCTGGTTGCTGTTTCCGCTTACTTCATCGGCATGGCTGCCATCATTTGCTCCGGTGTTATTCTGAAGAAGACCAAGCTCTTCGCTGGCGACCCCGCACCCTTCGTTATGGAGCTGCCCGCTTACCATGTGCCTGCATGGGGCAACGTTTTCCGTGCCACCTGGGAGCGCGGCTGGTCCTTCATCAAGCGCGCCGGTTCCGTCATTCTGGCAGCTACCGTTGTGCTGTGGTTCCTGCAGGGCTTCGGTTTCGAGAATGGTGCCTTCGGCATGGTCGAGGATCAGGACAACTCCGTCCTGGCCGCTATCGCTACCAAGATCGCCTGGATCTTCGCTCCTCTGGGCTTCGGCAACTGGCGTGCAACCGTTGCTTCCGTCTCTGGTCTGATCGCAAAGGAAAACGTGGTTGGCACCTTCGGTGTTCTGTATCACTTCGGCGGCGAGCTGTCTGAGAACGGTGATGAGATCTGGGCAGCAGTTGCGCAGGATTACACCGCTCTGTCCGCTTACGCCTTTATGATCTTCAACCTGCTGTGCGCTCCCTGCTTCGCTGCTATGGGCGCGATCAAGCGTGAGATGAACAACGGCAAGTGGACTGCCATCGCCATCGGTTATATGTGCGCTCTGGCTTACTGCGCAGCTCTGGTCGTGTACCAGATCGGTGGTCTGATCACCGGTGAGGTTGGCTTCAACTTCTTCACCATCGTGGCAATCGTGATTTTTGCCGCATTCCTGTACCTGATGTTCCGCCCCAACAAGTACGTTGGCGACAACGAGGTCAAGATCGACGTTTCCAAGATCAAGTAAAATCATCTGTCCAGTTTGAAAGGGTGTGTTCTGTATGATGGAATTCCTGGCCACGAACTTTAATCTGCCTACCATTATTGTAGGTGCTATCGTGTTTGGCGGTGTGGGCTGGGCCACATGGCACTCCCACAAGCATGGCGGCTGTGGGGGCTGCGGCGAAGGCGGCTGCAATGGCAATTGCGGCGGCTGCAGCGGCTGCCACTGATCAGTAAAAACCGCTGGGCGCGGGTCGAACATCCAATCGGCCCGCGCCCTTTTTTAGAATGAAAAAAGTTAGCTTTGGATAACATTGGAAGCGGCTTACATTATTATAGAAGAGAGTGATACTATGGAACTGACAGCAGCCCATCTGCGGTATCTTCTGGCCATCTATGAGGTCTCCCAGACGCATCTGGATATCTGCTCCCGCAGCATTGCCGAAAAGCTGAACGTGACCAAGCCCAGCGTGGTGCGCATTATGAACCTGCTGATGGATCGGGGAATGATCGTGAAGGAACACTATGGCAAGATCTATCTGACCGACCGGGGCATCTTTGTGGCAAAGGCGGTCAGGGCTCAACTGGAAACGGTGCTGACGCATTTTCCGCCTGTGCGCATCGACATGACCGAGGAGGAACGCTATAATGCCGCTTTGGCCCTGACTTCGGCCCTGCCCGAACGGGCTTTTACCGGCGAATATGACCGCCTGTTCGGCCCGGATGAATCTGAAAAGGAGAACGCTTCGTGATCAACAAAAAACTGCTTTCCTTCGATCGGAAGGCCCTGCGCTATGTGGGGCTGAACGTGCTGTTCCAGTGGCTGGGGATGCTGTGCAATGTGGTGCTGGTGATGACGGTATCCCGCCTCATCGGCGGCGTGTTTGCGGGCAGCCTGACCGGCAATGCCCTCTGGCAGGGAATGCTGCTCTGCCTGCTGACTGTGCCGGTGCGCTATGGCCTTACCCTCTGCGCCTCCGATATGAGCGACCGGGCTTCCAAAGATGTCAAGCGCACCCTGCGCAGCAGTATCTATGCAAAGCTCACCCGGCTGGGGGCCGGTTACAGCGAGACGGTGGCCACCAGTGAAGCCGTGATGCTGGCCAGCGAGGGTGTAGAGCAGATCGACACCTACTTTGCAAAGTATCTGCCTCAGCTGTTTTACAGCCTGCTGGCCCCGGTGACCCTGTTTGTGCTGCTGGTGGGCGTGCACGCGCGCTCGGCCATCCTCCTGCTGTGCTGTGTGCCGCTCATCCCCCTGTCCATTGTGGCGGTGCAGAAGTTTGCAAAGAAGCTGCTGGCGAACTACTGGGGCGAGTACACCACCTTGGGCGACAGCTTTCTGGAGAATATCCAGGGACTGACCACCCTGAAGATCTATCAGGCGGACGGCTGGAAGCACGAGGAGATGAATGCCCAGGCCGAGCGGTTCCGCAAGATCACGATGAAGGTGCTGACCATGCAGCTGAACAGCGTGACCCTGATGGACCTGATGGCCTACGGCGGTGCCGGTCTGGGCATCATCAGCGCGGCATCGGCCTTTGCCAAAGGCCAGCTCAGCCTGACCAGCGCCCTGACCATCCTCCTGTTGGCGGCGGATTTCTTCCTGCCCCTGCGCCTGCTGGGCAGCTACTTCCACATTGCCATGAATGGCGCGGCTTCGGCTGAGAAGATCTTCAGGCTGCTCTCTGCCCAGGAGCCTGAAGATGGCGAAAAGACTGCCGACCCGGCCGACAGCACCCTTGCGCTGGAGCATGTCACTTTTGGTTACGAGAGGGAGCGCACCATTCTGCACGATGTGTCCCTGACCATCCCGCAGGGCAGCTTTGTCTCACTGGTGGGAGAATCCGGCTGCGGCAAGAGCACCATAGCGGCCATTCTGTCCGGTGCCCGCACCGCGACGGAGGGAGAGGTTACGCTGGGCGGCATCCCGGTCAGCGAATGGAAGCAGGCCGACCGTCTGCGCCTGCTGACACTGGTGCCCCACAATGCGGCCATCTTCAAGGGCACGGTGGAAGCAAACCTCCAGCTGGCCCGGCCCGATGCAGCCGAAGCCGAGCTCTGGGCGGCGTTGGAGCAGGTGAACCTTGCCGAGTTCTGCCGCAGCCAGAGCGGCCTTGCAACGGCGCTCCACGAGGGCGGCTCCAACCTGTCCGGCGGGCAGCGCCAGCGCCTTGCCATGGCCCGTGCCCTGCTGCATGATTCACCCATCTATGTGTTTGACGAGGCGACCTCCAATGTGGATGCCGAGAGCGAGAACGATATAATGAAAGCCATCCACAGCCTGGCGGGAAAGAAAACAGTGATCCTGATCTCCCACCGTCTGGCCAATGTGGTGGACAGCGACTGCATCTATGTGCTGGAGGCAGGCCGCATCGCCGAGCAGGGAACGCACAACGACCTGCTGGCGGCACAGGGGGTGTACAGCCGCCTGTACAACGCCCAGAAACAGCTGGAAGACCTTGGGGAGGTGAGCGCATGAACAACACAAAACACCGCAGTCCGTTTGCCATTGCCGCACGGCTGATCGTGCTGGTCCGGCCCATGCTGCCCATCATGCTGGCAGCCATTGTCATGGGTGTCATCGGCCACTTCTGCGCCACCTTTATCACGATCTTCGGCGGCTTTGCCCTGCTCACGGCGGCAGGCCTGCCCAGCCCGCTGGCGGGTGTGAACACAGCCTTTGTCTGTATCCTTGTCTTTGCCCTGCTGCGCGGCGTGCTGCGCTACGCAGAGCAGGCCTCCAACCACTATATCGCCTTCAAGCTGCTGGCTCTCATCCGGGATAAGGTGTTCGGCGCACTTCGCCGCCTGACCCCTGCCAAGCTGGAGGGCCGTGACCGGGGTGACCTGATCTCCCTGATCACCGCCGACATCGAGCAGCTGGAGGTGTTCTATGCCCACACCATTTCGCCGGTCTGCATCGCGATCCTCTGTGTGACCGGCATGACCTGCTTTACGGCCAGTTATCATATTCTGCCCGCACTGGTGCTGCTGGCAGGCTATCTGCTGGTGGGCATTGCTCTGCCGGTGTGGTCTGCCAGACGGGGCGACAAAGCCGCCCGCGAGTACCGGCAGGCCCTGGCCGACACCAACAGCTATCTGCTGGAAAGCCTGCGCGGTCTGCGGGATATCCTGCAGTACCAGAACACCGCCGCGCGCGCCGAGGGCATCACGGCCCACAGCGAGACGCTGGGGGAGAAGCAGAAGGCCATGAAGTACCGCGAGGGCGTGACCGTGGGTGCCGCCAACACCCTCATCGTGCTGACGGCGCTGGCTGTGCTGGGGGTGAGCATCCGGCTGTATCAGAATGGCCAGCTGGGCGCGGAGGGGGTGCTGGTCTGCACCCTGTCGGCCCTGAGCTCCTTTGGCCCGGTGGTGGCGCTGGCCAACCTCGGTGCCAGCCTGACCCAGGTGTTCGCCAGTGCCGACCGTGTCCTTGACCTGCTGGATGAGGAGCCTGTGACCGCCGATGTGACCAACGGCGTGGACACCGCCTTTACCGGTGCACAGGCTGAGCATGTCAGCTTTGCCTACGCCAGGGAAGAGGTGCTCCACGACCTGAGCCTGACTATCCCGGAAAAGAAGATCGTGGGCATCACGGGCCGCTCCGGCAGCGGCAAATCCACCTTCCTGCGGCTGCTCATGCGCTTCTGGGATGTGAGCAGCGGCACCATCCGGTTTGGTGAACGGGATATCCGCGCCGTGAACACTGCCGCCCTGCGCGCCCAGGAAAGTCTTGTGACCCAGGAAACGGAGCTGTTTGACGATACCATAGAAAACAACATCCGGATCGCCCGTCGCGATGCCACCCGTGCCGAGGTGGAGGCTGCCTGCAGAAAGGCCGCGCTGGATGGCTTTATCAACAGCCTGCCCAAGGGATATGATACCCCTGTGGGCGAGCTGGGCGGTGCCCTCTCCGGCGGTGAGCGCCAGCGCATCGGTGTGGCCCGTGCCTTCCTGCACGATGCACCTTTCCTCCTGCTGGACGAGCCTACCTCCAATCTGGACAGCCTGAACGAAGGGATCATCCTCAAGGCCGTGCGGGATGAGTGCAGGGAAAAGACTGTCCTGCTGGTCTCCCATCGCAGATCCACCATGGCTGTGGCCGACCTGAGCTTCTCGGTAGAGAGCGGACGGCTGAGCTGAGAAAAACGGATATCATGCAAAAAAGACGCGCTCTGTGATGAGCGCGTCTTTTTTGTGTGCAGGGAGAAATTTACTGCTTGCGTGCAAACACGATGCCGATGGTACCGGGGCCGGAATAGCCGCCGATGGTGGTGCCGATGTCGGTCTCGTAGACATTCTCAAAATTACCGTACTGCCGCAGTCCGGCCTTGATGGCCTCCATGCAGCCGGGCTTTGCCTGGGTGGAAGAGATGAACACCATGCTGCGGTCGATGTCCTCCCGGTTCGCCAGCTGGTCGGTGATGTACTTGCCCACGCAGATGGGCAGGCTGCCCCGGTACTTCCGCACGACTTTCAGTTCACCATCGATGACGGCCAGGCTGGGCTTGATGCCCAGAATGTTGGCTCCGAAGGCCAGCACGCCGGAGCAGCGGCCGCTTTTGGCCATGTAGTCCAGCTGGTTGAGCACAAAGCTCAACTCGACCCGCTTGGCAAGGCTCTGTAAGCGCATGGAAATGTTCTTGGGCGGCAGGCCGTCAGCGGCCCACTTGGCTGCCTGCAGGACGAGATAGCCCTGCCCAGTGCAGATATTCTCGCTGTCCACAACATAGACGTTGCCGAACTCCTGTGCCGCCAGCCGGGCGTTCTGGAAGCAGGAGGAGAATTTGGAGCCGACATTGATGTGGATGACGGCATCGTAGTCTCTGGCAAAGGGGGCGAGGAAGTCGGTGTACTCCACCAGATTGGGGGCGGCGGATTTGGGCATTTTGCCGCCGTTCTGGGCATGAGCGAATACATCGGCGGGGTGGATGGTAACGCCGTCCAGATAGCTTTCCTCCCCCATGAGGATGTGCATGGGGATCAGGCTGATGTTCCACTGCCGGAGCAGCGCTTCGGACAGATCGCAGGTGCTGTCCGCAGTGATCTTGATGTTCAAAATGAGATTCCTCTTTTCCAGCCGCGCATCCGGCGGCAGCGTGATAGTTCAAAATTCGCAACTATCATACCACAAATACTTCAAAATTGTTAGCTATCAAGCCGATAAAAAATGTAAATCTTTTATGAAGTGTGCAAAAGGGGCGAAAATCCATGGGCTATCTGTACAGTTGTCACAAAAATGTGCCGGAGTTTCTGGTTCTTTCCGAAAATTCGCTCGGAACTGTTTATTTTGTCGGCCAAAAATTATATAATAAGTAGTACCCAAGAATTAAGATGGATTCGGTCTGCCTTGCGGCCGTTTGTTTATTGGAGGTTTGCCTGCTTATGTTCGTTACTGATTATACCATGCATCTGCTGGATAATGTAAAAAAGATCCACTTCATCGGCTGCGGCGGCAGCGGTATGTATCCGCTGATCCAGATCCTCTCTGCCAAGGGATATGATATCTCCGGCAGCGATGTGCTGGACGGCAGCATCATCCGCTCGGAGCGGGAGATGGGCGTGAAGGTCAGCCTGGGTCATGCTGCGGACAACGTGATCGGCGTTGACCTGGTGGTCTACTCTGCCGCCATTGCCAAGGACAACGTGGAGCTGAACGCTGCCGCTTCCTATGGCATCCCCACTGTGGAGCGCAGCGTTCTGCTGGGCTATGTGAGCCGCCTGTACAAGGACAGCATCTGCGTTTCCGGCACCCACGGCAAGACCACCACAACTTCCATGATCACCACCGCGCTGGAACTGGCAGGCCGTGATCCCTCTGCAGTCATCGGCGGCAAGCTGCCCCTCATCGGCGGCTACGGCAAGGCCGGCAAGGGGGATGATATCGTCATCGAGGCCTGCGAGTTCTCCGAGACCTTCCTCAAGCTGACCCCCTATATGTCCGTGGTGCTGAACATCGATAACGACCATCTGGACTATTACGGCAGCATGGGCGAGCTGAAGTTTGCCTTCAAGCGCTTTGCCCTGATGACCCATTTTATGATCTTTGCCAATGCAGATGATAAGAACACCATGGATGTCATGTACACCCTGGACCGCCGCGTGCGCACCTTTGCCATTGACAATGCGGCCGACTACCGTGCTGTCAACGTGCAGGAGTACAAGCCCGGCTTCTTTGAGTTTGATCTGAAGGAGTGGGATACCAATGAGCTGGGCCACATCCGTCTGGCAGTGCCGGGCCGCCACAACATTTACAATGCACTGGCCATGTGTGCTGTCTGCCGCTCTGTGGGCCTGACCGTGGAGCAGTGCGCCAACGCTGCCCTGAACTTCAAGGGGGCAGGCCGCCGTTTTGAGGTCTACGGCGAGTGCAACGGCGCGGTGGTCGTGGACGACTACGCCCATCATCCCACCGAGATCCGCGCGACCCTGAACACCGCCAAGGAGCTGGGCTACAATCGTGTCATCGCAGTCCATCAGCCGTTTACATACAGCCGGACCAAGATGCTGTTCAACGACTTTGTGGATGTGTTCAAGATCCCTGATATCACGGTGATCACCCCCATCATGGGCAGCCGCGAGCCCAACGACCCCACCATTACCAGCGCAAAGCTGGCGGCGCAGATCCCCAACTCTGTGCTGGTGGACAGCCTGGAGGCTGCCGCTGACTGGGTCAAGCAGAACGCCCGGGAGGGCGATCTGGTCATCACTCTGGGCTGCGGCGATATCTATAAGGCCAGCAAGATGATGGTGAAAAAAGACTGATCGTTTGGAATAGCTGAAAGCCGCCGGGTCAAAACGCCCGGCAGCTTTTGGCTGCCGGACGTTTCACAGACCGAACTGGTCTGCAATACCACCCTGCGAAAGCGCCCTGCCGGGAGACCGGCGGGGCGTTTTTGCGCTATGGGATGGGCGTGATGAAAAATATCTCAAAAATTTTACACAAATCAGACCCGGAAGGGTGGCGGCGGGGGTGGGATTCTGCTATACTGATTCTGGTACGAAAAGGAGGAGAGAGGATATGCCATCTACTTATGCACACCGCCGCTTTGGTGCGGATGTTCTGGTGCAGCTGCCCAGGGAGCTGCGGGAAAAGATCACCCCGTACCGGCCGCTGTATGATATGGGCCTGCACGGGCCTGACCTGATGTTCTACTACCGGGCATTGCAGTCCAACCCCGTGAACCGGCTGGGCAACGCCATGCACGAGCAGCCGGGCCGAGTGTTCTTTACCCGGGCCCGGGGCGTGGTGAACACGGCCCGCAACAAGAATGCTGCGTTGGCCTATGCGCTGGGGTTCGTCTGCCACTTTGCACTGGACAGCACCTGCCACCCCTATGTGGAGCGCTACACCCGGGAAAGCGGTGTGAGCCACTGCGAGATCGAGACGGAGTTTGACAACCAGCTGATGCGGGAGGACGGGCTTGACCCGATGCACTTTTTCACGGCGGGGCATATCCGCCCCAACCGGGAGTTTGCAAAGATCATTGCGCCGTTCTACGAAAATGTCACGGCAGACGAGACCTACGGGGCCATGCGGGGCATGGTGCGGGTGCACCATCTGCTGCAGGCTACCAGCCCGGTCAAGCGCTGGGTGGTGCTGACGGCCCTGAAAGCGGCAGGTACCTATGATGTCATGCATGGGCTGGTGGCGAACCTCCAGCCCAATCCCCGGTGCGAGGCCAGCGACAAAGAGCTGGAAGTGCTGTATCAGCAGGCTCTCCCGCTGGCAGTGCGGCTCATCACGGAATATGTGGAAGGGCTCTCCAACGGCGCACCGCTGGACAAGGCCTATGACCACACCTTCGGAGAATTTTGAGAGGAACGTAAATGAACGAAGCAAAGCAAAAATTTTGCCTGACCAGCCTGGAACGGGCGTGGATCTTATACGATGTGGGCAACTCGGCGTTTGTGCTGCTGGTGGCAACGCTGATCCCCATCTTCTTCAACGCACTGGCTGAGGAGGGTGGCCTGAGCTCGGTGGAGTATCTGGCCTACTGGGGCTATGCAGCCTCGGCGGTCACAGTCATCACGGCGGTGCTCAGCCCGATCCTTGGCACACTGGCGGATACCCGCAACTACAAAAAGCCCATCTTCATCTTCTGTGTGGCAGTGGGTGTGATCGGCTGCTGCGCCATGGGGATGGCAAGCGCCTGGCTGCCGTTCCTGCTCATCTTCATCTTTGCCAAGGTGGGCTTTTCAGGCAGTCTGGTGTTCTATGACTCCATGCTCAGCGATGTGACTGTGCCGGACCGGATGGATGAAGTCTCCTCCAAAGGCTATGCCTGGGGTTACATTGGCAGCTGTGTGCCCTTTGTGGTCTGTCTGGCGCTGGTGCTGGGGGCCGGGAGCATCGGCATCTCCCAGATGACGGCGCTGAACCTTGCCCTCTTTATCACCGCCGCCTGGTGGCTGGTGACCACCCTGCCTCTGCTGCGCCAGTATAAACAGGTGCACTTTGTGGAGGTGCAGGAACATGCCATCCGGCAGAGCTTTGCCCGCATCGGCCACACCCTCCGCCATCTGAAAGAGGACAAGCAGGTGTTCTGGTTCCTGCTGGCCTTTTTCTGCTACATCGATGGCGTATACACCATCATCGATATGGCCACGGCCTACGGCACGGCCCTGGGGCTGGACACCACCGGCCTGCTGCTGGCGCTGCTGGTCACCCAGATCGTGGCCTTCCCCTCGGCACTGGTGTTCGGGCGGCTGAGCGGGCAATACCCCTCGGGCACCCTCATCCCGGTCTGCATTGCGGCCTACGCGGGCATTGCGCTGTTTGCCTTTTTCCTGAAGCACCAGTGGCAGTTCTGGGTGCTGGCCGTTGTGGTGGGCATGTTCCAGGGCGGCATCCAGGCGCTGAGCCGGAGCCATTTTGCCAAGATCATCCCGCCGGAAAAATCGGGCGAGTACTTCGGTCTGTTCGATATCTGCGGCAAGGGCGCATCCTTTCTGGGCACCATGATCGTCAGTGTGGGCAGCCAGCTGACCGGCAGCGCCAATATGGGCGTGGGCAGCCTGATCGTGCTGTTCATTGTGGGATTCGTGCTGTTCCGGGTGTCGGATCGGAAGTGAATTGAACCCCCCAGTCACCTGCGGTGACAGCCCCCCTAGTAGTGGGGCCCTTGGCATAACGTAAAGCATCATCTCTTTGCCAAGGCCGCCCCTACCAGGGGCGGTGGCATCCCGCAGGGATGACGGTGGGGTTTAACCGCAAGAGCCTTCCCTTTGGGAGGGCTTTTTTGTTCGTTGCGTCTTACCGGAAGGCGTGGTACAATAGGGCCAAACACTTTGAAAAAATATGACCCAAAGGAGAAACAACATGAACTATCCCGGTTATACGCTGGTGCGCCGCGAGGACTGCCCGGAGCAGCACGGTGTGCTGACGGTTCTGAACCACGATGTGAGCGGGGCCGCTGTCCTGCTGGTGGAGAACGAGGACACCAACAAGGCGTTCGGCATCGGCTTCGGCACCTTCCCCTCCGACGACACCGGTGTGTTCCACATTCTGGAGCACTCGGTGCTGGCGGGCAGCGAGAAGTACCCCGTGACCTCGCCTTTTTTGCAGCTGCTCAAGAGCAGTATGGCCTCTTTCCTGAACGCCATGACCTTCCCGGACAAGACGGTGTATCCCTTTGCCACCCCCAACGAGACCGACTTCAGGAACCTGATGGACGTGTACCTGAACGCCGTGTTCTGCCCGCTGGCCATGGTGGACAAGGCCGTGTTCGAGCAGGAGGGCTGGCACCGGGACGCGGACGGCACGGTGAGCGGCGTGGTCTACAATGAGATGCAGGGTGCGCTGGCCTCCCCGGACGCGCAGCTGCAGAACGCGCTGGAGCGGGCCATGTTCCCGGATACGGCCTACGGCTTTGTGTCCGGCGGCGACCCGGCCTCCATCCCGGCCCTGACCTATGAAAAATACCAGCGGGTGTACCGCCGCCATTACAGCGCCGACAACTGCTGCATCACCCTGTACGGCAAGATGGATATGGCCGAGAAGCTGGCTTTTCTGGATGAGCACTACCTGAGCAGGATGCCCAAGGGAACCAGCCGCCCCCGGCTGACGGTGCAGGATCAGCAGAACGGCGTGCGTGTGCACATCCCGTACTACACCGAAAACCCCGAGCCGGATCAGGTGCAGTGTGCGCTGGCCTGGTACACCGGCGCGTTTGCAGACCGGGAGCGCCAGCTGGGCGTGGAGATCCTGCTGGATGCCCTGCTGGGCACCAACCAGTCCCCGCTGAAGGCAGCTCTGCTGGAGCAGAAGCTGGGCGCGGATATTGACATTGGCTTTGACGACAGCACCATGCAGCCCACGCTGGAGCTGGTGCTGCGGGGGGCCACCGCAGAGACTGCCCCCAAATTTGCAGCTGGCGTGAAACAGGCTGTGACCGACCTGCTGGCAGGGGGCATCCCCGAGGAGCTGCTGCTGGCCAGCCTGAACGCCATGGAGTTTGCCTCTCTGGAGCGCCCGGGCAGCCTGCCCGACGGTGTGCTGGATGCCATCTATGCCGCCACCGGCTGGCTCCACACCGGCGACCCGGCTCTGCTGCTCCACACCGACAAGCTGTTTGCTTCCCTGCGGGAGAAGCTCTCCACCGGCTGGTTCAATGACCTGCTGAAGGATCTGCTGCTGGCCGAGCCGGTGCAGGTGATCCAGACCCCGGCCCTGCCCAGGAAAGACGAAGAGGATGCTGCCCCTGCCCGCAACGACGGCAAGCTGGTGCTGGACCATCCGCTGACCGTGGCCGACCTGGGCGATGGTGACAGGGGCGCTGCCGGTACAGTGGAACCGCTGGCCGGTGCGGAGCTGCTGCACCACCCCTCCAAGGGTAGCCTGTATCTGAATTTCTACTACGACCTGGGCGAGTGCACTCCGGAAGAGGTGCAGTATCTTGACCTGCTGACCGATATTCTGGACGAGCTGGATACCCCGGAGCACACTGCCCGGGAGCTGCAGACCCAGCGCGCCACCTGGCTGGGCAACAGCATGGCCTGCATCAGCTTCTGGACCGGGCGGCAGGAGGGCAGCCCCTGCCACGCAAAGCTCACCTGGAACATGAGCCTGTTGGAGCGGAATCTGGACAAGGCCATTGCGCTGGGCAGTGAGTACCTCTACAAGACCTGCCTGACCGGCCCCAAGGCCGAGGAAGCCTTTGCCCGGGTGCTGAGCCAGCAGAAGCTGAGCATGGAACAGCAGTTCATCCAGCAGGGCAACCAGTACGCTGCCGTGCGTGCCGCCGCCCACTACTCAGTGGAGTATGCCCTGAGCGAGCGGTGCAGCGGCGTGACCGGATACCACTTCCTGTGTAACCTGCTGGAACGGGCCGACTGGGCCGCCATGGGCAAAAAGCTGGAGGCGGTGCGGGAAAAGGTGCTGAACCATGCAGCCCTGACCATCAGCCTGCATGGCAGCGAGGAAGCGCTGGCAAAGCTGCGTGCCCTGCTGCCCGGCAGTGCCTTTGCTGCCCAGGGCCGCACTGCGGCCAGGCCCTACACGGAGGTGCTGACCGCCCCCGTGAACGAGGCCTTTATCATTGACGGCGGCGTGAACTATGATATCCTGACCTGGCCCATGGAGCGGCAGGCCGACCGCCGGGTGCTGGCCCGCATTATGAGCTACGAATACCTGTGGCACAACATCCGTGAGGTGGGCGGCGCTTACGGCACCGGAATGCTGACCCGTGCCCAGACCGAGGGACTGTACACCTACCGTGACCCCCACCTGACCGAGAGCTACGAGACCTTTGCCAAGGCCCCCGAGGTGCTGGCAGGCCGGGAGTACACCGAAAAAGACCTGACCGAGTTCATCGTGGGTGCGGTGTCCGAGATGGATTCGCCCAAAAAGCCCAACGCTGAGGCCAAGGAGCTGGATCGCCGGTACTTCTGCGGCATCACCGATGCCATGCTGGCCGCGGACCGCAAGGCCCTGTGCAGCGTGACGGCTGAAACGGTCCGGGCACAGGCCGCAGACCTTGCTGACCGGATGGCAAACGCTACCCGTGTGGCCTTTGGCAGCAAGGACGCTGTGGAAGCAGGCAAGCAGCTGTTTGACCGCATTGAGACCCTGTAAGCAGAACCGAAACTGAATCTGTAACGAAAGCAGGCACCCTGCCTTTGCCCCGGATGGGGCGGGCGGAGTGCCTGCTTTTTTGCGCAAAAGGCGCTTCACGCACCTGATGTGTCTGTGCATGGAAAATCCGGGAGAAAAACGGAGATTTCTGCACGGTGCGATACAGCGATGAAAAACAAGAGCTTGATTTATACAAATAGGATTCTATTGCACTAAAAGTACAAAACGGCCCTGAAAAAGTGCGCACTGTTGCAGGGGACGAAAAGCTGGTATCCTTGTGCCAAGCCAAACAGAAAGGATGTGAGAACACAGGATGGCGCAAGCAAAACAGCCGGGCAGGGACAAGAGCCTTGCCAGCCTGCACAAGGCCACCGACACCCTGAGCACCATGCTGGCGCAGGAGGTCAAGGAGCTGAACGCCCGGCAGAAGGCCCAGCGTGGCGATGGCTCTGACCCGGCCCTGATGAAAGGGCTCAAGGAGGCCACGGCGGTGCTGAAGGATCTGGCCGCGGTGGCCAAGACCCTGAACGATCAGGGTGCGGATGCCGAGGCCCGGGCGTGCGGCGTGGTGCTTCTGCCAGCCGTGGAGGACGTATGAATGCAGAGATCGTATGGCGGCCCCAGCCCCGGCAGGCGGAGTTCATGCGCCGCCCGGAACCGGAAGCCCTGTACGGGGGCGCGGCAGGCGGCGGCAAGAGTGACGCGCTGGTGATCGAGGCCCTGCGGCAGGTGCACATCCCCCACTATCGGGGGCTCATCCTGCGCAAGACCTACCCCCAGCTCAGTGATCTGGTGGACAAGAGCATGGCCTACTACAAGCGGGCTTTTCCCACGGCGCAGTACAACGCTACCAGCCATGTGTGGGTGTTCCCCAGCGGGGCAAAGATCTACTTTGGTTCCATGCAGTACACCAAGGACCGCACAAATTATCAGGGCAAGGCCTTCGACTTCATCGGGTTCGATGAGCTGACCCATTTCGAGTGGGAAGAGTACAGCTATATGATGAGCCGCAACCGCCCCACCGGCCCGGGCACCCGGGTCTACCTGCGGGCCACCACCAATCCCGGCGGTGTGGGGCACGGCTGGGTGAAAGCCCGGTTCATCACGCCTGCCCCGCCCGGCACCCCCATTGTGGAACAGTTCCCGGTGCGGATGCCGGACGGAACCGAGAAGGTGCTGGAGCGGGCAAGGGTGTTTATCCCGTCCAGTGTGTTCGACAACCCCGCCCTGCTGGAAAATGACCCGGACTACCTTGCCAGTCTGGCAAGCCTGCCCGAAGCGGAAAAGCAGGCCCTGCTCTATGGCAGCTGGGACAGCTTTTCGGGGCAGGTGTTCACCGAGTGGCGGAACGACCCGGGGCATTATCAGGACCAGCGCTGGACCCATGTCATTGCGCCCTTTGCCATCCCCAGACACTGGAAGATCTACCGGGGGTACGATTTCGGTTTCTCGAAGCCGTTCTCGGTGGGATGGTACGCGGCGGATGAAGAGGGCAGGCTTTACCGCATCAAGGAGCTGTACGGCTGCACGGGCCGACCCAACGAGGGCCTGCGCATCGATCCGGTGGAACAGGCAAGGCGGATCCGGGAGGCAGAGCAGAACGACCCGATGCTCAAGGGCCGCACCATTCTGGGGGTGGCTGACCCCGCTATCTTTGATGAGAGCCGGGGCGAGAGCATTGCCGCCATGATGGAGCGGGGCCCCCATTTTCTCCACTGGGTCCCCGGTGACCACACCCGGCTGGCGGGGAAGATGCAGTTCCACTACCGGCTGGCGTTCGATGGGGAGGGGCGGCCCATGTTTCAGGTGTTCAGCACCTGCAGGCACTTTATCCGCACCCTCCCGAACCTGGTCTATGACGAGAGCAATGTGGAGGACATCGACACCCGGCAGGAGGACCATATCTATGACGAGTGCCGCTATGTGCTGATGGAAAATCCCATCTCCCCGCCCCGGCAGACCGTGCAGCCTCCGGTGGGGGATGACCCGCTGGAGCTGCACCGGAGGGCGAGATTTTACAGGGTATAGGCGGCTCACCCTCTCCGTCAGCGCTGGCGCGCTGCCACCTCTCCCGAAGGGCGAGGCCTTGGCAGTTATTGCAAAGTTTGCAGTTTCGTCAGAAGCTCCCACTTTGGGAGCAACGACGACGACCGCCGCCAGCGGCGGATTGAGGGAGGAGTTGTTGGGGCAGCGGCCAGCAAGGATGCGAACAGAGTGAAGCAGACGCTGGGAGCCGCAACCCGGCTGTGGGCGAGCGGAGCGAGACTGAGAGGGTGAGGAAGCTAACAAGAAAGGAGTAAGCAATGATCGATGAAAAGCCCCCCATCGGGGTAGAAGAAGTGGCCGAAGCCACTGCCATTTTACAGAAATACAAGGCCGGAAAAGCCGCGCTGGACAAGCGCATTGTGGACAACGAGCTGTGGTTCCGGATGGGACACTGGAAGAACTACCAGAACCCCATGATGGAGGGCAAGCCCCAGCCTGCCAGTGGGTGGCTGTTCAACAGCATTGCCAACAAGCACGCCGATGCCATGGACAATTACCCGGCCCCCAACGTTCTGCCCCGGGTGGCAGACGATGCGCAGACCGCACAGGTGCTTTCCAGCATCCTGCCGGTGGTGCTGGAGCAGGCAGACTATGAACAGGTGTACAGCGACACCTGGTGGCGCAAGCTCAAGCAGGGCACCGGGGTCAAGGGCGTGTTCTGGGACCCGGAGGCCCGGGGCGGCGTGGGAGAGATTGCCATCCGGCCCATGAACCTGCTCATGCTCTACTGGGAGCCGGGCGTGGCGGATATCCAGGCCTCGCCCCACTTTTTCTCCCTGAGCATGGAGAACACAAAACAGCTGGAAAGCCGCTGGCCCCAGCTGAAGGGCCACAGCGCCAGTGTGCTGGATGTGCCCCGTTTTCTCCACGACGGCGGGCTGGACACCACCGAAAAAAGCGTGGTGGTGGACTGGTACTACAAAAAGCCGGACAAGGCCGGACGCACCCTGCTCCACTACTGCAAGTTCTGCAACGGTGTGGTGCTCTACGCCAGCGAGAACGACCCGGCCCTTGCCGGGCGGGGCTTCTACGACCACGGGAAATATCCCTTCGTGTTCGACCCGCTGTTTATGGAAGAGGACAGCCCGGCGGGCTTTGGCTATATCGATGTGATGAAGGAATGCCAGACCGCCATCGACAGGATGAACCATGCCATGGATGAAAATGTCCTGCTGGCATCCAAGCAGCGGTATGTGCTCAGCGACACGGCGGGCGTGAACGAGGAGGAACTGGCGGATCTCAGCCGGGACATCGTCCATGTGGCCGGGCGGCTGGGAGACGAGAGTTTCCGTCCATTGCAGACCGCCGGTTTGCAGGGGAACAGCCTGAGCTACCGCAACAGCCGCATTGAGGAGCTGAAGGAGATCAGCGGAAACCGGGATATGACCCAGGGCGGCACCGCAGGCGGCGTGACGGCGGCAAGTGCCATTGCGGCCCTGCAGGAGGCGGGCAGCAAGCTCTCCCGCGATATGCTCAAAAGTGCCTACCGGGCCTTTGCAAGGGAGTGCTACCTCATCATTGACCTGATGCGGCAGTTTTACGATGAAGAGCGGGTGTTCCGTGTCATCGGGCCTGCCGGAGGCAGGGAGTTCGTGCCCTTTTCCGGGGCAGCGCTGCGTGCCCGCCCCATGGGGCAGATGGGCGGCGTGGAGCTGGGAAGCCGGGAACCGGTGTTTGATATCGTGGTGAGCGCCGAGAAGAAATCTACCTTCAGCCGCCTTTCCCAGAATGAGACGGCGAAGGAGTGCTACCAGCTGGGTTTCTTTGCACCCCAGAATGCCGACGCGGCCCTGGCGGCACTGGAGATGATGGACTTTGAGGGCATCGAAAAAGTGCGCCAGAGGGTGCGGCAGAACGGCACGCTGGCACAGAAGCTGACGGCGGCCCAGATGCAGATTACGCAATTCCGCGAAAAATTGAGCGGCGCGGAGGAAAATCTGAGCACAAGAGCATTGGCGAAGAACCTTTCCGGCGCTTTGCGCCAGCTCTCCTGACAGGAGAGCCAGGTTCACGCTGCTGCTGGCTTGCCTCCCCTATGAGGGGAGGTGTCACCGCAGGTGACGGAGAGGTTTTACATGAGAAGGAGGCAGAAATGATCAAAGTGAATTATACGGAATTGGACGGCCCTTACGGCCCGGCCATGCGTCTGGAGGCGGTGGGCCATGCAGGCTATGCCCCGGCAGGGCAGGATATCGTGTGTGCCGGTGTCAGCACCCTGATGCAGGCACTGGTCAGCCTGCTGGCGGGCGAGGAAAACGCCCGCAGCGATGCTTTTGACGAGCCCGATGGCCCCCGCCTGACGGTGACTGCTGCCCGGCCCTGTACCGCATGGGTCGAGGGGGCCTTTGAGCTGGCCAAGGCGGGCTTTGCCCTGCTGGCAGAGCGCTACCCGGACAATGTCTGCTTTGCCGACCGGAGTGCCCGGGGCAAGCAGGAGATGATGGACCTGCAGCTGTTTGCTGACGGCGGCGAAGCGGCTGCCCCTGCCCTGAGTGCGGCCCAGGAGCAGCAGGCCGTGGCATCGGGTACCCTGAAGCCCGGTGAAAAAGCGGACGCAAAGCAGGAGATGACCGCCCCGGAGGGGGAGAAGGAGGTGAAAGAGACCGAACCGGTCAAGGCGGAAGAAGGGCAGGAACAGGAACCGCCCCGCGCTGCCAAAACGTTTCCCGGGAAGCCAGGCTGTGGATGCCCTGCACCGGCGCTGGGCTGCGGAGGAGGCCATGATGCGCCGGGCAGTGCCGGAGTTTTCCCTGCAAAAGGAGCTGGCAGACCCCGAGATGCGCCGTCTGATGCAGCTGCCCGGGATGCGGATGCTGGATGCCTACCGGCTGGCCCACTACGGGGATGCCATGCGCCAGACTGCCCGCACCGTGGAGCAGGGCGTGGTGGAGCGCATCCGCCAGCGCGGGGCACGCCCTGCTGAAAACGGCACCCACCCCGGCAGCGCCGCCGTGACCGGTACGGATGTGAACCGGATGACCCGCAGCCAGCGGGAAGCGCTGGAGCGTCAGGCGCTCCATGGTGCAAAGATCAGTTTTTGAGGAAAAACCCTCTCACCGCTTCGGTCTGGCTTTGCCAGCGCCTTGCGGAGCTCCCCCGAAGGGGGAGCTTGAAATCAATGAAAGAAAGGATAATGACTATGAATAACTTCAACATTCAGCTGTTTGCCGAAACTCCCCTGAACTCCACCACCACCATGACCCCGGAGATGAAGACCTTCTATGAGAAGCGCCTCATCGACCAGGCAGAGCCCCGGCTGGTGCATGACCAGTTTGCGGATTACTATCCTGTGCCCCAGAACGGCGGCAAGACCATCGAGTTTCGCAAGTACGACAGCCTGCCCAAGGCTTCCACTCCGCTGACCGAGGGCGTGACCCCGGACGGTCAGGCTCTGAACGTGACCACCATTACCAGCGACCTGCACCAGTATGGCGGCTGGACCCCGCTGACTGACGTGCTGCAGATGACCGCCATCGACAACAACGTGGTGCAGGCCACCCGTGTGCTGGCAAGCCAGGCGGGCCGCACCATGGACAGCATCACCCGTGATGTGCTGGCGGGCGGCACCAATGTGCTGTATGCCCCCAAGCAGAATGCAGACGGCACCGAAACGGAGGTGAAGAGCCGCAAGGAGCTGGACAAGACCTGCACCCTGACCCCGAAGCTGTTCTTCCGGGCGGCGGCGCAGCTGGGTGCCATGAACGCGGACCCCATCGGCGACAGCTACATTGCCATCATCCACCCCTATGCCGCCTACGACCTGAAGACCTGCAAGGAGTTCGTTGAGGCGCACAAGTATGCCGACCCTGAGACCATGTACCGCGGCGAGATCGGCAAGCTGGGCAACATCCGCTTTGTGGAGACCAGCGAGGCCAAGATCTGGAAGGACACCACCTGCCCCAGTGGTCTGGCCGTGTTCGGCACGCTGGTGCTGGGTGCCCATGCCTACGGTGTGACCGAGCTGGAGGGCGGCGGCCTGGAACACATCGTCAAGCAGCTGGGCTATGGCGACGACCCGCTGAACCAGCGCGCTTCCGTGGGCTGGAAGGGGATGCGCGCCGCCGAGCGTCTGGTGGAGCAGTACATGGTGCGCATTGAGAGCGTATCCAGCTACTCGGAGAATGCGAGTGCCAACTGAACCTCTCAGGCGCTTCGCGCCAGCTCCCCTAGTAGGGGAGCCCTTGGCAAACCGGGCAAGTCCTGTTGGATGAACGAAACCAGGCGAGGCGTAAAAGGCAGTGCCCCTGCGACAGAGGGCAGAAAGGATGAAAAATGGACAAGAAAAACGTAAGAATCCGGCTGTTCAAGGACAACAGCCGGTACAAAGGCGACCTGTTTGTGAGTGTGAACGGCGTGAGCTATAAGATCCGCCGTGGCGTGGAGGTGGAAGTGCCGCCCGAGGTGGCAGAGGTGCTGGAACACAGCCAGGTGCAGGATGAGCGCACCGCCGCCCGCATTGCCGCCGCCGAGAGGATCGAGGGGTGAGCGCATGACAGTGGGACAGGCTCTGGAACGGGCCGAGGAACTGCGGCCGGGCTGCAAGGTGGACAGCTGCACCCGGCAGCGCTGGCTCTGTGAGGAGGACGGGATGCTGCGGGCCCTGCTGTTCTCCGGCTGCGGGCTGCGGGCCGGAGTGGGGGCAGACCTTGCCTGGCCTGCGGAGGGAGGTCTGGACGATGCCGTGGAGCTGCTGGTGCCCGTGCCTTTTGATGCGCTCTACCCGCATTACCTCTGCGCAAAGCTGGATGCTGCCCTGGGCGAGACGGAACGTTACGCCGGGGAGCAGGCCCGGTATAACAGCATTCTGGCCGAGCTGAGCGCCTGGCTGCGGCGGCGGGCAAAGCCGAAGCGCGGCGCGCAGTGGCGGTGGTGAAAGGGAGGAATGCAGATGTTTCTGACAGATCGGACCGGTGTGAAGAATACCCGGGATCTGCTGCGGGCCTTTGGCGGCCTGAACGAGACCTACGGCTGCACCGAGGCTGAGTACAGCGGGGGGATGAATTTTTCGGCCCGGGATTTCCCGGCCCTGAGCACCCGGCTGCCCCGCCGCAGGCTGCAGGAGCTGGCCGGGCTGAACGGGATGTATCACCTGAACGGTCTGCTGACCGTCTGCGGGCAGGACCTGGTTTATACCCCGGACGAGGCCCCGGCCCAGCCCGTCACCGTGAAAAATGCCGTGGCAGACAGCCGCAAGACGATGGTGGGCATCGGAACAAAGATCCTGATCTTCCCGGACAAGGTGGCGTTCGATACGGCCGACGGCAGTGCGGCCCCGCTGGGTGCTGCCTGGGAAGCGGGAAGCCTGAGCGTGAGCTTTGCGCCCTGTGATGCTTCGGGGAATACCTACGAGGTGAAGGACAAGGGCACGAAGGAGCCGGAACACCCGCAGGACGGCCAGCTGTTTCTGAAGCTGAACGAGCCGGACAAGCCCTATTCCGCAGAGAACACGCTGGAGGTGTACAGCGAGGCTTCGGGCAACTGGACGGTGATCCCGCTGGACTACTGCCTTGTGACCGCTGAGGGCATCGGGGCGGAGTTCCGGGTGTGGGATACTGTGACCCTGACCGGTACGGGGGCTGAACAGGCAGGCCAGTGGGCCGGGCTGGACGGCGACCGCATCGTGTACGGTGTGACCGAAACCACCCTGCGCCTGCGGGCTGACCCGGGCGGTGAACATTTTTACGGCAGGCTTGTCCACAATGGCAGCAGTGCTGTCTGGGTGAGCATGGACGGCACACAGCGGGAAGAGTATTTCCCGGCGGAGGGTGTGAAGGTGGAGCGCCGGGTGCCCGACCTTGAGTACCTGACCGAGTGCGACAACCGGGTGTGGGGCTGTTCCAGCAGCGAGAATGTCATCTACGCCTGCAAGCTGGGCGACCCCACCAACTGGTTCTCCTACCGGGGCATCGCGGCAGACAGCTATGCCGTGACCGTGGGCAGCGACGGCCCCTTTACCGGTGCGGCCACCTGCATGGGCTATGCGCTGTTCTTCAAGGAAAACACCCTGCACAAGCTCTACGGCTCCAAGCCCTCGGATTTCCAGCTCAGCTCCCTGCGCTGCCGGGGCGTGGCCAGAAACGCGGCACGCAGTCTCTGCGTGTTGAACGAGACGCTGTACTATCTCTCGCCCGACGGCGTGATGGCGTGGGACGGCAGCATCCCGGCCAAGGTATCGGCGGCGCTGGATGCCGGGCGGCTTGCCAATGTGAAGCAGGCCGTGGGCGGCGCGCTGGATGGCCGGTATTATCTGCATGTCAGCCGGGAAAACGAGGTGCGGCTGCTGGTCTATGATACCGAGCGGGGCCTCTGGCACGAGGAGGATGTCTGCTCCTTTGAAATGGCCAGCACCGGCGGGCAGCTCTATCTCTGGGATGGCCGGGCGCTTTGGGCCGCTGATCCCAGCCGGGAAGCGGCAGGGCAGAGAAGCGAGGAAACGGAACAGGGCGTGGAGTTTGCCCTGACCACCGGAGATCTGGGGCTGGACAGCCCCGAGGAGCGGTACCTCTCCCGGCTGACGCTGCGGCTGGATGCCGCCTGCAGGAGCCAGGTGACTGTGGAAGTGAGCTATGACGGCGGCCCCTGGGAGAACGCCGCTGCCCTGACAGTGGAGGGCCCGCGCCGCAATTGTGATCTGCACCTTGTGCCCCGGCGGTGCGCCTCGCTCCGGCTGCGGCTGTGGGGCTATGGGCAGATCACCCTGCGGAGCCTGGCCAAGACCTTCAGCGGGGCAAAGGGAAACTGGATGGAACTGGAGGGATGAATCATGGCAAGCATTGCGGGCCTGGGCAAGATCGGCCTGCCCAGGCTGAGTGAGAATATGGACCCGGAGGATGCCCGGGCCCTGCGGAATTATCTGTACCAGATGCAGGAGCAATTGCAGTATGTGCTCTGCAATCTGGACACGGAGAATTTCTCGGAGGAGCTGCGGGGCAGGCTTTCCGGCAGTTTGGGAAAGGAGGAGACATGAGCGAGAAAAAGAAGCAGGAGTACACCACAGGCGGGCTGAAAAACCGGCAGGATGTGGAAAACGCGCTGGCTTCGGCGGAGTACCGGCCCTCGCAGGAGGTGACGGACGCGGCCAGCGACCTGAAGCAGTGGCAGGCCAACCGCCCCGGCGATTACGAGAGCGCCTATCAGGGCCGCATTGACGGCCTGATGGAGGATCTGCTGGACCGGAAGGAATTCAGTTACAGCTATGGTGCCGACCCACTGTACCGCCAGTACGCCCAGCTGTACACCCAGAATGCCCAGAACGCCAGTGCCGACGCGGCGGCGCAGGCCGCTGCCCTGACCGGCGGCTATGGTTCCAGCTACGCGGCCAGTGCGGCCCGGCAGGCATACCAGCAGCAGATCGGTGCACTGAGCGAGGCCATCCCCACGCTGTACCGGCTGGCGCTGGATACCTACCAGAGCGGCGGCGATGCCTTGGTGGAGCAGATCGACCAGCTGAACGGGCAGGAGCAGAATGCCCAGCAGAAGTATGAGCGGGAGCTGGCGGATTACTACACCCAGCTGGAACAAAAGGGCAATGCCTACAACACGGCTTACACCCAGGATTACGGGCGCTATCAGGATTATCTGGGCCAGCTGGACAGCCTGTATGGTTACTACGCGGCACAGGAACAGCAGGAGGCGGCCCGCCGCCAGCAGGGCTTCAACAATGTGATGACCGTGCTGGGCCTTCTGGGTGACGCGGCCCAGCTGGCCATTACCGGTACCACGGGTCTGGGCAGCATGGCAGGCAGCCTGCTGAACACCGGGTACAACATCTATGCGGGCAACCGCGCCTATGAAGCCGAACGGGCCGACACGGCGTGGAAGCAGAAAATGCAGGAGCAGCTGCGGCAGGATGAGCTGGCACAGCAGCAGTACAAAAACGAGCAGGCGCAGCAGGAATATCAGGACAAACTCCGCCAGCAGCAGGTCAGCAATGCCCTTGCGGCAGAGCGGCTGGATCTGAGCAAGAGCCAGTGGGCAGCCAAGCAGGAAAAGGCCAGCCGGACTGCCGAAAAAGCCAGCGCCGATGCAGCGGCGAAGCGCGGCAGCCTGACGGGTGACACCGGCCTGAAGGTGGGCAAAAGCGGCGTTTCCAGCGGCGGCACCGTGCCGTACAGCGCAGCGAGGATGCGCAGTCAGGGCCGCAGTGATACGGCCATCCGCACCCAGCTGCTCAAGGAGGGATACTCCAGCAGCGAGGTCAGGAAGATCATGCAGCAGTTGAACAGCTGAAAAAAGGGGAGGGCAACCGTGAAGGTGCTCTCCCCTTTGTGCTATGCCCGGACATCCCGTTTTTTCAGCAGGAGCCATGCCAGAAGGAACATTGTCCCCAGCCAGAAGATGCAGCTGAAGGCAAACAGCCCGTAGCTGCCAGCCAGAGCATCCGCACTTTTGTTGGAGTTCATACCCAGCTGCATCAGGGAATAGGGCCACAGGATTCCAAAGCCTTTGGAGCTGATAAAGATGCCGGTAATGCCGCCCAGCAACCCCAGAAAAATGGGCACGGCAAAGCTGCGGATGACCATGGCCAGCACCAGCTGTGCGGCAATGACAGCCAACGCACCCAGCAGTCCCCGCAGCAAAAACAGAGGTAAGGTGACCGGCGGCAGCCCGGGCAGATGGGCAAATACCCTGCCGCAGAACACGAACAGCGCGAACACAAAGCCGTGGGTCAGCAGCGCCAGCTTTGTCACCACCGCAAACTTTGCGGCAAACAGGTCCAGCGGTGGTACGGGGCTTGCCATGATCAGGTTCCAGTTGTGCCCCAGATGTTCCAGCCGCCACAAGTAGGCGGCATAGGTGGCTACCATGGCAGGGAAGAAGAACATGGAATAAAACAGGGTGTGCTGGGTCCACAGGCTATACCAGCCGTCGGTGAGGATCTCAAGATTTTGCAGATAATTGAAGGTGCCGTAGGTGGCGGAAAGAATGGGCAGCAGAAAGAACATTGCCCAGATGGGGGATGCGTGGAGTTTGCGGTTCTCCGCAAGAATGCAGCGTTTCAGCATGGTTTTATACCTCCTCGTCCTGTACCTTGCGCCACGCAAAGGCAAACAGCACAGCGCCCAGCGCAAGGGTGAAGGCCAGCAGCCCCCAGTTGAAGGGGCGGGGGCCGTAGGTGACGGTGTGGGTGGCCTTGTCCCAGTTCGCCACTTCGTAGGCGCTCAGAGGGATGTAGTACCCAAAGGGCACAAAATAACTGGCAAGCGGCGGCATAAAAGCAGAGAACAGCCCCACCAGCGCCCCTACAATGCCCACGCAGAGCGCCGGCAGAGGATTGCCTACCCACAGCATCAGCAGAAATTCGCCAAAGAAGAGCATTGCGTCAACCGCCAGTGTGCAGACGAACAGATAGACCAGCTGCCCGGTGGGAAAGGCTTCGGTATAACCATGGACACGCCCCAGCACCGGAACACAGGCCAGCTCCAGCACCGTGACCAACAGCACCTCCAGCACCCCAAAGACCGCCTTGCCTGCAAACAGGCTGCGGCGGCTCTGCAGGGTGTAGAGCAGCTTGGCGGTGTTGCCTTTGATCTCCATATCCCACAGCCGGGAGGCCAGCACTGCCATCATCACCGGCATCAGAATGGCTTCAATGACGGGCAGGCTGTAAAGCAGGGCGCTGTAACCGTTGGCAAGTTCCTCCGGGTCTGCCGGGGCAAGGCCGCCCACCCACAGCACGACAATGCCGGGGAGGAGCAGGCAGAGGGCAAGGTCATGCCTACGGTGGGCTTTTTGCAGTTCTGCACGGAAAGCTGCCATCTTACGCCACCTCCCCGCTGGTCTGGGTCAGGCTGAGGAAGATATCCTCAAGGCTCTTTGTCTGTGCAGTCAGTCCAACCACACCCACGCCGCTTTCGGCAAGGGTACAGACCAGTGCCGCCAGCGCTTCGTCCGGCAGCGGGGGCAGCTGCAGGGTGTCCGGCTGGTCTGCCGGCACAGCGGCCTTTACCCCCTGCTGCTGCAGGACGGCTGCGGCTTTGGGTGCATCCAGCACCCGCAGCAGAATGCCGCCCCGGCTGTGCTTTTGCAGCTGCTGCAAGGAGCCTTCGAACAGCAGTTTGCCGTGGTTCAGGATGCCCACCTGATCCACCATCTGCTCGATCTCGCCCAGCAGGTGGCTCGAGATCAGCACGGTGGCTCCGGTGGTCTGGGGCATGGAAGCAATCAGACTGCGCATTTCCTGAATGCCTGCCGGGTCCAGACCATTCGTAGGTTCGTCCAAGATCAGCAGTTTGGGGCTGCCCAGCAGCGCCATGGCAATGCCCAGCCGCTGCTTCATGCCAAGGGAATACTGCCCCACCTTCCGGTCAGCGTCTTTGGTCAGGTGCACGATCTCCAGCACCCGGCTGATGTCCTTCCGGTCCACGTCTTTCAAGTCAGCCACGATGGAAAGGTTTTCCCGGGCGGTCAGGTGCAGGTAACCGGAGGGAGATTCAATCAGGCTGCCGGTCTGCCGCAGCAGGACAATGCGGTTTGCTTTGTTCAGGGTATGCCCCAGCAGTTCCACGCTGCCGCCGGTGGGGTGTACAAGCCCCAGCAGCATCTTCATAGTGGTGGATTTGCCCGCACCGTTGGGGCCTAAAAAGCCGTAAACACAGCCCTCCGGGACAGTCAGATTCAAATGATCCACCACCGGACGGCCATGGTAGCTTTTGCAAAGGGCATGGGTCTCGATCACAGGTTTCATAAATGGTCTCCTTTCGCATTCATGGATTTCGGAACGATGCCAGAATACACCCGCTGCCTTAAACTGACCGGAAGGCCAGCTTAAATTCCCCTTAAATTTGCAGGCGTTTTCCGCTGCGGCGCAAAAAGTGTGGTATAGTAAAGGCGGGAAAGGAGAACTGCCCTTATGGATACCATTTATGATGCAAAGCTCCTGCTTGTGGACGACAACGCCGAGCTGCTGGCACTGCTGTGTGAGCAGCTGCGGGGCGCAGGATATGGCCATATCAGAACCGCCCAAAGCTGCGCCGCTGCCCGCGCCTGTTTTGCGGCAGAGCAGCCGGAGCTGATGATCCTGGATATCAACCTGCCGGATGGGAACGGCTTTTCGCTGTTCCGGGCGCTGCGGGCAAAAGCGGACGTTCCGGCGCTGTTTCTCTCTGCACGGGATGCGGATGCCGACCGTCTGTTCGGGCTGGGTCTTGGTGCAGATGACTACCTGACCAAGCCTTTTCTGATGCAGGAACTGCTGCTGCGGGTGCAGCATATTTTGCAGCGGGCGTACCGGGCAGAGCTGTCCCGTACAAAACCGGCACCTTTGCAGCTGGGGGAGCGGTGCGTAGACCTGAATGATGCCATTGTTACCCTGCCAGAGGGCAAAACACTGACGCTGACCGCTACCGAGCTGGCGCTGCTGCGGAAATTGGCAGAGAACCGGGGACACATCGTTACCTACGATGCCCTTTGTGCGGCGGTCTGGGGCGCAGATTATTATGGCTACGAGAACAGTCTGGGGGTACATATCCGGCATCTGCGGGAGAAGCTGGAAGCCGAACCCGGTGTGCCGCAGTTTCTGCGGACGGTGCGGGGCATTGGCTATAAGCTGACAAAGGGGGAAGAAGCATGAAAACCTTTGTGCGCCTGATCCGGCGGTATGTGCTGGCGGCGGTGGGCATCGTTCTGCTGCTGTTGTTTTCCGGTGTTGCAGTGCTGGGCTGGCTGGGCTGGCAGGAAAGCTGCCGCCTGCCGCAGCGGGAGTATTCCTCCAGCGAGATCGCGGATTCTATGGTGGAGACCGCCGAAGGGCTTGCCTTTGGGGCAGAACGCACCCCGCAGGAGTGGATGAACGGCTACGAGTGGGCGATGGTGCTGGACGATGTGGGAAACATCTGCTGGAGCTACGGCCTGCCGCAGGAACTGAACCATGCCTACACTCCCGGCGATATCGCCAAATTTGCCCGCTGGTATCTGGCGGATTACCCGGTGTTCTGCTGGACAGAACCCTACGGACTGTTCGTCATCGGGCTGCCAAAGGGGAGCCTGTGGAAGTACAGCATTTACAGCTCACCGGACTTTGCCCTGAGCATGGTGCGGGTGCTCCCGGCGGCAGCGCTGGGATTGCTGCTGCTGGGTCTGGCGCTCTGCTTCTGGCTGAGCTGGCGGGGGGCAAAGCGGCTGGAGACCGTGGCAAACGGTCTGGATGCACTGGCGCAGGGGCAGACCGTCCAGCTGCCTACCGACGGTTTTGCCGGGGAACTGGCAGAAAAGCTGAACCAGACCGGGGCACAGCTGCAAGCCAAAAACGAGATGCTTTCCCGGCGGGACAACGCCCGCACCCAGTGGATCGCAGGGGTCAGCCATGACGTGCGCACCCCGCTGGCGCTGATCTTAGGCTGGGCGGAGCAGTTGGAACAGGACGCACTTTTGCCGGACAGCTCCCGGCAGAAAGCGGCCGGCATCCGCACCCAGTGCGAAAAGCTCCGCACCCTCATTGATGACCTGAACCTGACCAGTAAGCTGGAATACGGTGCCCAACCCCTGCGCCGGAAAGACCTCCGGGCAGGGCCGCTGTTCCGGCAGCTGGTGGCGCAGTTCTGCGAAAGCCCGCTGGCAGAGCACTGCGGGATCACGCTGGAACAGGAAGAACCGGCAGAGCAGACGGTGCTTTCGATGGATGAGGCGCTGCTGGCACGGCTGCTGGAAAACCTGCTGAACAACAGTGTCCGGCATAACCCAAAGCCGGTGAACATTACCGTGCACACCCGGCGGGCAGGGGAGCGCTTCTGCCTGACCGTAGCGGATGACGGTATTGGCTATCCGGCTGCCGTTCTGGCGGCGCTGAACGCTGCGGAGCCTGCCGAAAATGCGCCCCATATCCTTGGCCTGTATGTAGTGCAGCAGATCGCCGCCGCTCATGGCGGCAGGGCAGTGTTCGGGCAGAACACCCCCCACGGTGCCAAAGCGGTGGTGTACCTGCCGCTGGGCTGAAAATTGATCGGAATCCTTGCTTTTCCCGGCCGGATTTCTTATACTTTGAACAAAGAAGTCTTTTTTGGTGCAAAACACAGGAGGAATCATGGCTGAAATTTCAAGTCTGCTGACATTGCAGGGCCAGCTTGCGCTGCTGACCCTCATTGGCTTTTTTCTGGCCCGCAAGGGCATCATCAACGCGCAGGGACGCAAGTGCCTGACCGACCTGCTCATCAATGTCATCCTGCCCGCGAACATCATCCAGTCGTTTCTGGTGGAGTTCAGCTGGGATGTGCTGAAGAGCAGCGCATCGATCCTTGTGATCTCGCTGGCGCTGCAGATCGGCTGTGTGGTGCTGTGTGCACTGGGCTACAACTGGCTGCCCTTTGCAAAGCGGAGTGTTTACCAGTATGGCACGGTCTGCTCCAACGGTGCGTTTCTGGGCAGCGCACTGGTAGACGGCATCTGGGGCAGCAGCGGCCTGCTGCTCAGCTCCATCTACCTCATCCCCCAGCGTGTGGCAATGTGGTCGGTGGGCGTGAGCTACTTTCTGCAGGACGAAAAGCCCGCTTCCAAAGAAGAGATGCGGGCAGACCGCAGGGCTGTGCTGCGGAAAACATTCACCCACCCCTGCATCCTGGCGGTCGTGGTGGGCATGGTGCTGATGGCCTCTCAGCTGCCGCTGCCCGGTTTTTTGGGCCGCACCGTCAAGAGCCTGAGCAATTGCAACATGGGTGTTTCCATGATCCTGATCGGTGCCATCATCGGCAGCAGCCGGATGGGCAGACTCTGGGATAAGGACTGCTTCCTCTACTGCCTCATCCGGCTGGGGCTCATCCCGGCGGCGGTGCTGCTGGGCTGCAGGTTCTGCGGCGCGGAGAGCCTTGTGACCGGTGTTTCCGTGGTATTGGCCGCCATGCCCATGGGCGGTGTGACCGCCGTTCTGGCGGAAAAGTACGGCGGGGATTCCGCCTTTGCCAGCAAGTGCGTTGCGGTCTCCACGGTGCTCTCCCTCATCACAACCCCGCTGTGGTGCATGGTCGTGTAAGGGTGGGACCGACCGCTACGCCCGCGGCAAAATGCGAAAAACACCTTGTCAATGGCAATCATGGCCGAAGAATCACGGTTCTTTTTGTCCAATCGGCGAATAGCCTTTGCCGCCGGATGGTGATACAATAGGCAAGGTGTTGCGCGGCGGTGCCGTGGAAGGCCATAACATGACAAAAACAAGGAGAGCGCGTGGAAAATGGAACCATTTTATCTGATGCCCGGGCAGGAACGCTGTGAACAGTTTAAGGATGCGAACGGTGTGCCCAAAGTCCGCTACTCCTATTGTTCGCTGAACGGGGCGCTGTTCCGCTGTGTGAGCCGCAGCGTGGAAGAAGCCGAGCGCCTGTGCGAGGACTGGCTGGTGGGTCAGGACCGCTGCTACATCAACTGAAAAATGCACCCTCTGCTCCTTTGCGGAATAAGCTGTAAGAGAATCAGCTTATCGGCAAAGGAGTTTTTTTATATGATGAATGGCATCCTGCGTATCCAGACCTATCGGCCCCGGCAGTCGGCTCCGGTGGAGGGAGTGACTGTTGTGATCACCGGCAGCGGCTTCACGGCTCACCGCATCACCGATGCCGAGGGCAATGCCGAGGATGTGGCCATCTGTGCCCCGGCCTGCGCCCTCTCGCTGGACGAGAGCAACACCACGACCCTGCCCTATGCCGTGTGCAGCCTGACGGCCAGAAAGCCGGGCTACCGCACCGTCCGCATCCAGGGCATCCAGATCTTTGCCGGGCAGGTCACGCTGGCCCGGCCTGAGATGATCCCGGACACCGAGGAGGGAAAAGACATTGCCAACCCGCCTGTGATCATCCCCACCCACGCTTTGTTTGCGGGGAACGGCGGCAGCGGCCCGTCCCCCACCGAGCACTGCACCGGCAGCCGGGTGCTGGACCGGGTCATCGTGCCAAAAAATATCACGGTCCATCTGGGCAGGCCCGCCGCCTCGGCCCGGAACGTGACGGTGTCCTTCCGGGATTATATCGCCAATGTGGCTTCCAGCGAGGTCTACCCCACTTGGCCGATCGAAGCACTGAAAGCGAACATCCACTGCCAGATCTCGCTGGCGCTCAACCGCATTTACACCGAGTGGTATCCCAGCAAGGGCTACACCTTCAATATCACCAACTCCACCAGCTACGACCAGTATTACGTCCATGGCCGCACTGTGTTCGATGTGATGGTAAAGCTGACGGATGACATCTTCAACACCTACATCCGCAAGACCGGCACCGTGAATCCCTACTACTCCGAATACTGTGACGGAAAGTCCGTCACCTGCCCGGGGCTCAAGCAGTGGGGCACGGTCACGCTAGCAAATCAGGGACGCAATGCCCTGAGCATCCTCAAGTACTACTACGGCAGCGATATCGAGATCGTCCGCACCAGCAACATCCAGTCCATCCCCAGAAGCTATCCGGGCTCTCCCCTCCGGCGGGGAGATCGGGGCACGGCGGTGTTCACCCTGCAGCGGCAGCTGAACCGCATCACCAAGGATTACCCCTTCCTTGGTCTGCTGACCGTGGACGGAGTTTTTGGCAGCAGGATGACCGAGACCGTGAAGAGATTCCAGAAGCAGTTCAACCTGACCGCTGACGGCGTGGTGGGGCGGCAGACTTGGTATAAGATCAGCTATATCTATGTCTCGGTGAAAGACCTTGCAGAGCTGACCAGCGAGGGAGAAACAGCCGCCGGCACCCTCTCGGACGGCACCTGGGGCGGCACCGTCCTGCGCGTCGGCTCTTCCGGCAGCGCTGTGGAGCAGCTGCAGTTCTGGTTGAACACTCTGGCCCAGTACGAGAGCAGCATCCCCTCCGTGACAGTGGATGGCGTGTATGGCAGAGGCACCGCCGGTGCGGTCCGGGCCTTCCAGCGAAGATACGGCCTGTCTGTGGACGGCGTGGTGGGCCGCGCCACCTGGACAGAACTCTACGATCAGTTCCGCAGCATCCAGTCCGACAACGGCAGGCCCAACGCCTACCCGGGCACGGCCCTGCGGCAGGGCAGCAGCGGGCAGAACGTCCGGCTGGTGCAGTTCTGGCTCAAGATCGCCCGCACGGTGTATCCCAGCCTGAACACCCTGACCGTGGACGGAAAATTCGGCGCAGGCACGGCAGCGGCAGTGCGGAGATTCCAGAGCTACTTCGGCCTGACCAGTGACGGCGTGGTGGGCCGCACGACCTGGAACAAGCTGTATGAGGTCTACAACGATATCGCCAACCGGCTGCTCACGGCCAGCCTGCGCCCCGGTGAGTATCCGGGCGTTCTGCGCCGGGGCAGCACCGGAACGGCAGTGCGGGAGCTGCAGTTCTACCTCTACCTGATGAGCGCCTACGAGAGCAGCATCCCCGCTGTTTCCATCGACGGCAGCTTCGGTGCGGCGACCGAGAACGCCGTGCGGGCCTACCAGCGCTTTGCGAAGCTGACGGTGGACGGTGTAGTAGGGCGCACGACCTGGAATTCTCTCTACGGCAAAGCCAGCATCCTGCGGGTGTCCGGCCCGGTGGTCACGCTGAAGCGCCTGCCTTACCCGGGCACACCGCTGGCAGTGGGGGCCACGGGGGATGCGGTGCTCTACTACAACCTCCTTTTGCAGCGCATTGCCTACTATTTCGACAGCGTGGAAAGCCCGCCCCTGTCTGGCCGGTATACCGACGAGACGGCAGCCTCTACCCGCAGTGCACAGGCCCTGCTGGATCTGCCCGAGACCGGGGTCGCGGATGCAGAGACCTGGACGGCCGTGGAGGCCCTGAGCCTGCAGCTGGCCGCCGTTTCCCCCAACCCTGACCGGGATGCAGGGCAGGCCGATGCTTACCCGGGCCGTGCCATGAAAGAGGGGAGCGTTGGCCCGGATGTGGGGCAGATCGAACAGTGGCTCAATGGACGCTATATGCGGATCTGCGGCGAGGACTATGTGACCGAGAACTTCCGCTTCGGCCCGAAGGAAACAGAAGGTGTCCGGGCAGCACAGGAGCGGGCGGACCTGCTGGTGACGGGCACGGTGAACGAGGAGACCTGGGCCGCGCTCCGTGCCCAGAGCTGCGAATGCGAGGAGGGATGACGGATGGCACGGCTGCTGATCTACGATGCCTATGAGAACAAGGTGTACACCTACAACAGCCTGAACGAAAACGACCCGATGCCTTACAGCACCGAGCGCACCCTGACACTGCGGGAGTTCCGGGGCAAATCGGGGAGCCCGGTGCTCTGGACGACCATCGCCGCCATGGAGGCATGGAACCTGACCCGCCGCAAGTACGGCAAGGGCATCCCGGTGGGGTATGCCTTCCGGCGCATCTGGGAAGGCGGCCACGGCACCCGCAGCCAGCATTACGCCGGCGTGGCCTTTGATGTGGGCCAGAGCCTGACCCAGAGCCGGCGCACGGCCATCTATAAGGCCGCCCGGTCCACCGGAGCATGGGGCTATGTGGAGCCCCTGAGCCAGACCCCCACCTGGGTGCACTTTGACCGCCGCTACGGTACCCCGGCCTGCAGCGGCACCACAGCGGGCTACCCCACCCTGCGGCGTGGGAGCCGGGGCTGCTATGTGATGATCCTGCAGGACGCGCTTTCCACACTGGGCTACCAGACCGGCAGCCGCATCGACGGCCTGTTCGGCACCCGCACCGAGGAAGCCCTGAGAGGCTACCAGCGCCGCACCAGCCTGACGGTGGACGGCGTGTGCGGCTGCAACAGCTGGAAAAAGATCACGACAGCAGTGCTCGGCATCGGCAGAACAAAAACGACGATTGACTAAGAAATAGAAAGAAGCTCCGCCGTGAAGGTGGAGCTTCTTTGCAATCGGTGGCGAAACCCCTCAGTCACGCTTCGCGTGACAGCCCCCCTGATAGTGGGGCCCTTGGCATGGCGTAAAGCTGTCTGGTTTTGCCAAGGCCGCCCCTATCAGGGGCGGTGGCATCCCGTAGGGATGGCAGTGGGGTTTATCTTCTATGGATCTTCCGGTTCGGTCTGCGCCCGTTCCACAGGTTGATGAACACCCACAGGCCGTAGACCGCCAGAGTGAGCAGGGAGAGGACGATGACCACCTTGAGATACAGGCTGTGGAAGAAGGCCTGTACCTTGGAGACCGTGAAAAGCAATGGGTTCTGGTGGACATCCTGCCCGGCAATGAGGTTCACCACGCCGATGGTCTCGCCTGCCAGCTTGAGCTCCACAGTGCCCACCACGTCGCCCTGCTGGATGGGGGCCGTGGCGTAATCGGGCAGGTGGAAATATTTCTGCGTCACCGAGCCATCCCCCGTGGAAGGCAGCAGGGTCATCATGCTGTCGGCGGGGTAGAGCTGCAGGGTGTCGGTATCGGAGGAGTATTTGACTGGGATCTCCGCCAGCGCCTGGTCGGTGTCCAGCGCGGCCTGGATGGAAAAGCTCTCGAACACCCAGTCGATGAGCCTGGTGGTCTCGTACAGCGCCGGGCGGCGGTTGGAATAGCCGTAATCATCGCAGGTGTCGGGGCTTTGCATGATGCAGAAGATGTAGGTGGCCCCGTCCTTGTTGGCCCACGAGACATAGCTCTGATTGCCGCTGTCGTTCTTGTAGGCCATCACGTCGCACATGCCGCCCTGCATGGCGCTGCGGTAGAACCTGCCGCCGCTGGTCTTGTTCAGGGCCACGTTCTGGCTCAGCAGCACAAAGCTCTTGGCGTGCTTTTCCTTGGCCGGCATCGTGAAGGTGGGGGCGGCGGAGATCTCCTTGAAGGCATCAAAGCTCATCAGGTAGCGCAGGATCAGGTACATGTCCACGGCAGTGGTGGTGTTGCTGCTGTCCAGCCCGCAGGCATCTGTCCAGGTGCTGTTGGTGGTGCCGATGCGCTGGGAGAGGGTGTTCATCTGGCTCACCCAGCCCGCCAGGTCGCCGCCCGAGAGCTCGTAGGCCAGACCCATGGCGGCCTCATTGGCGTTGCGCGTCACCATGGCGTAAAGGGCTTCCCGGTAGGTAAAGGTCTCGCCCGAGCGCATGTCGGCATTGTCGGTGTTGTGGACATAGTCCGAGATGGCAAAGGGCATCGTGAACGTGCTGTCCAGCTGGTCGGCATAGTTGGTCAGCACCAGCGCAATGGTCATATATTTCGTCAGGCCCCCGGCAGACACCTGCTTCTCGCTGTCTTTTTCATAGACGATGATGTTGGTGTCGGTGTTCACGATATAGGCGCTCTGGGCCTTGACATCGTAGACCGTGCTGGGGTCAAACATGGCTCCGGCCGTCACGGCAAGGCAGCTGAACAGGACGGTAAGGGACAAAAGCAGTGCAAAAATACGTTTCATGTGGACAATTCCTTCAAAAAGCGATAATATATAAAATACGGGCGCTGCGCCCGGAAATGACAAAGAATGGCGAACAAAGATTCGCTCCTTTAATAATAACAGGTTTGCCGCGCAGAGACAAGGGTTTTGCCACGGTTTCACAAAGCGGCAGGAGGGAACTATGGTATATCTGACAGGCGACACCCACGGCGAGCTTGACCGCTTCAAGCACGGCAGGCTCCGCTGGCTGGGCAAACGGGACATCGTGGTGGTGCTGGGCGATTTCGGCTTTGTGTGGGATGGCAGCAAAGAGGAGCAGAAAAAGCTCGACTGGCTGCGGAAGCGCCCCTACACCCTGCTTTTCCTTGATGGTGCCCACGAGAATTACGACCTGCTGGCCCAGTACCCCGTCGAGGAGCGGTTTGGCGGCAGGGTCCAGGCTTTGGGCGGTAATGTGTACCATGTCTGCCGTGGCAGCGTGCTGGAGCTGGAGGGAAAGAAATACCTCTGCTTCGGCGGCACCGAGAGCCCCGACAAGGAAGAGCGGGAGGCCGGATACAACTGGTGGCCGCAGGAGATGCCCAGCGATGAGGAATACGCCGCCTGTGAGGCCAATCTCGAAGCAAACGGCTGGCAGGTAGATTATGTGCTGACCCACGATGCCCCAAGCAGATTCCTTGATTTTACTTCCCTCGCGGTGGGCGAATCCAACCGCCTGCACCTGTTTCTTGATAAGGTCTTGCTGAAGCTGACCTACGAAAAGTGGTTCTTTGGCTGCTACCACAAGGATGCGGCCCTTTCCACCAAGAGCCGCTGCGTCTTTTGTGATGTCATCCCCATGGGCGAACGCCACGCGAAGCGGTAAAAAGAGAAGGTGCCCATGACTTTCAGGCCGGTGGTGTACATCATAAAAAGACGAAGAAGATCGTGAACACTCTATTGGGTTCACCAATAAACAGCAGGAAGCCCCCTTGACAGTGTAATCGTCAGGGGGCTTTCTGCCTGCCAGGGGTTAGTTCTTGAGTGTCTGCGCCTTGCGCCAGATCTGGATCACTTCCCAGTAACTTACAGAAGCATCTGCAGTTTTATTGGAAGGAAGCAGCTGGTTCTCAGAAGCCCAGGTGAGAGCCTTCTGTGCGTCAGTGGCATCCGTGTCCAACGCAGCAGCGGGAACAGGCTTGCCGGCATCATCCCACACCAGTTCGGCAAGTTCGGTGGCATTGGCGGGGATCGCTGCGCCATCGGGGAGAATACGATTCAGATAAAGCTCCGTGCCGATTCGGCAGCCCTGCCATGTCAGTACGGCGGTAGCACCAATGACCATAACGGTGCCCAGAATGCCAGAACCACCATCTTCGATGGAAGCATCTTTTGTCATGGCTTCAATCGTTACACCCTTTTCACCTGCGGGCATTTGAAAGCGCAATGGATTTTGTTTGACATCGGTCGAATCGTCTAAACCGCTGACCAACCATTGATCGAACGCAATGGCGTCGCTCTGGCTGATGTAGGTGACAGTTACACTGGCGTTTTCAGGTACCTTTGCAACCAGATCACCAATCTCGTTTCTCTCAGCATGGATCTCTTCGCCGTCATGCTCAATAAAAACGTCAGCATTCTTAATGGTCAGGAGATAGAGGTCTGCAGTGGGAACAATGGGAGCAGCTTTTTGGCGAATTTCAAACGTGCCTCCGTCCACGATGGCAGAGAGCAGATTAGGACTATTGGAATGGATCTTTACCTTTACGGTATACCTGCCTGCTTTTGTGGGAGTGATGACTTCTTCTCCCATATCGTTGAGATAGACAAGCTCAAGTTTGATCTCGTCAGATTGTAAAAGAGCATTCAGCCTGCTGTCCGCCCGGACAGTCACTGTGGCTGTATGATCATTGCCTTCCTCTTCCACCGCATCCGCTGGCAGGGTGACAGTGAGTTCGTTCTGGAAAGTATCATTGGTAATGGTAACGGGGTGGATCGTGATCTTTTCCGGAATGTCGATTCGGACGGTATCACCCTGAATGATTCGCAGGGTGTATGTTCCGGCATCTTTTGGAAGCTCATTGAATTCTTCTTCGTTTGAGGTGCCTGCGTTCCTGACATATCTTACAATGTAATCTGTGATGCGTGTATCCTTGGGCTCGATCCTGATATCGATATTGTCCCCATAGGAATAGTCCGCCAGACCGCTGATGGTGAAATCACCGGTGTCATAATTTGTGTGTTCGACAGTGGTCAGAGTTACGGCTGTATCATCCTGACCTGCAACAAAAGTATAGGTGGTGTTGTCTGCACTCACAGTGCCGCTGCCCCCTGCCCAGGTATAACGATCTCTGTATTGGGGATCGCTGACGGTCAATTCCACTGTTTTACCAATCGTGACAATGAATTTGCCATCGTTGATGGGAACGCTGCTGCCATCAACCTTGGCGGTAACGGTGCGGATGCCGCTGGTTACCGTAACATCAATAGAACCAGGTGCTACAGGGACATTTTGTAGGCCAGAATTCGTGGAAATAGCGTTCCATTGAGAACGGGAGCCTGAATACTCCACAGTTTTCAAATTTTCACAAGAGGAAAATGCCGACGCGGGAATTTTGGTTACACTGCTGGGAATTGCGATCCGTTCGAGCTGCTCGCAGCCAGCAAAAGCATCATCGAGGATCTGTGTGATACCCTCCGGGATATCGATGCTCTTTAAACTTATACAACCTGCAAAAACTGATTCCGAAAGTTCTGTGATCCTGCGTGAGAGTTCAATGTCTTGCAGAGCGGAACAATTCATAAAGGCACCGGTTCCAATAGAAATCACAGAGTCTGGGATTTTAACAGATGCCAGATACAAACAACAATCAAAAGCATGAGTTCCAATTCTTGCCACAGCATTGGGTGTTTTGAAGGCAAGATCTTCCCTTCGAGAAGGATAACGAACTAAGGTGTAATCACCATTTGCTGATTTTTCGTACAACACATTGTCTATTGCCGGATAGCTTTCGCTGTCTGATGTGATTGCTGAGAGAGCGAAACATTCGGAAAATGCATCGGTTCCGATCTGTGCCACATTGGCAGGAATATGAATTTGAGTCAATGCAGTTCCGGTAAAAGCCCGCTCTTCAATGGCAGTTACGCTGTCTGGAAGAGTGACGGTGTGCAAGCTGTAACAATAACTGAACATGCCGTCTGCAACGGATGTTACACCCTCTGGAATGGTGACAGTATCTAATTCTTCGCAATGATGAAAAGCCTCAGAGCCGATCTCTGTTACAGAATCGAGAATGGAAATATCTGATAATACGCTGCAAAACATAAAGGCCTGGCGGCCGATCTTTTTCACGCAGGATGGTTTATTGTCCTGGATAGTAACGCTTTTCAGCGAGGTGCAATTATAAAAAGCATTGCTGCCAATTTCTGTTACAGTGTCGGGGATCTGGACACTTGTCAGGAAGTACTTGTAATTGCAGAATACCCGGTCTCCGATTTTTGATACAGGATATGTTTGAGCATCTTGTGTTACCTGAGCAGGGATCGTGATCCTATGTTCATTGCCCGTATACTTTGTTATTGTTGCAGTATTGTCAGCATTGAGGATAAACTGATAAGAACCATCTGTATATGCCATAGGGGAATCGCTTGCAAAAACAGTGACAGTGCCCACAGGGAAAAAGGTCAGCAGCATACTGAATGTCAGAAATAAGCTGAGTAGACGCTTTTTCATAAGAAAATCCTCCTTTGCATTTCGTAAAAGACCTGTCCGATACGCGTCATAATGCGAATGAACATGACGCTTTACGCAAAATATTTTACAGTAGATGAAAATACAAAGTCAATATAATGGGACATGCTTTGTGAGAGAACACAAAAACTGAGAATTTTTTTATACGGAAGATACAAAAAGAACCGAGTCCTGTGATATATATGGGCTTTTGCGCACTTCCAAATCAGGTCAGGGATTCACGGGCATTTGGGGAGTGATTGGTACGTGCAGAGCTTTCCTGGAGCCTGTTGCAGCAGGTTCATTGAAGGCTCAGCATACAATAAAAAATGAGATAGGCACCCCCTTTCGGGGAAGTCTATCTCATCTTTTCGTTGGCACTGTTTTGCAACAGCCCTTTCTCATTCTCTTTTACATTTTTTCGGGGACATTGATCTTGAACATGGTCAGCACATTGAAGATAACGTTCTTCACACCGATGCACAGGGCCAAACGGGCCTGCTGCACGGCGGGATCTGCACCCTGGATGCGGCAGTTGCCGTAGAAGCGGTGGAAGGCGCTTGCCAGATCAATGACAAAGCGGTTGATGCGGCTGGGGTCATACTTCTCGGCAGCCATAACGATCTCCTGCGGGAAGGCGGCCAGCATCCGGATCAGGTCCATCTCGCTGGGGTCGGTCAGCAGGGTGGCATCCACCTGCTCGGCACCGGCAAAGGCCACGCCCTCGCTCTCCATCTTCTTGAGGATAGAGCAGATGCGGGCGTGTGCGTACTGGACATAGTACACGGGGTTGTCGTTGTCGGTCTTGACGGCCTGATCCAGGTCAAAGTCGATGCCGCTGCCTGCGTCGTGCATGTTGAACAGGAAGCGTGCGCTGTCGATGGGCACTTCCTCCAGCAGGTCGGTCAGGGTGATGGCGTTGCCGGTGCGCTTGGACATCCGGACAGGCTGGCCGTCACGCATCAGGTTGACCATCTGCATCAGTACAACATCCAGATCGTTGCCGTTCAGGCCGATGGCATCCATGGCACCCTTCATGCGGGCAACGTGGCCGTGGTGGTCGGCACCCCAGACATCAATGGCCTTGGCAAAGCCGCGGGTGGCCAGCTTGTTGTAGTGGTAGGCAATGTCGGCGGCAAAGTAGGTGGGGATGCCGTTTGCACGGACGAGGACTTCGTCCTTGGCTTCCTCCTCGGTGCCGTCCTCGGTCTTTTTCTTGTTCACGGTGCCGTACTTGGCAGCATACTGGGCGCTGCGGTACATGATGGCACCGTCCTCGGCTTTGTAGCAGGCACCCAGCTCCAGCAGCTTGTTCACAACATCCAGGACAGCGCCGGATTCGTGCAGGGTGCTCTCGTGGAACCAGACATCGTAATCGATGCGGTACTTGCCCAGGTCGCGCTTGAGGGCCGCAATGTTCTTGGGCAGGGCGTAATCCACCAGAGCGTTCTTCAGGGTCTCAAAGGCTTCGCTGGCAAAGAGGGCCTCTTCGTCCAGCCCAGAGCAGGCTGCAACGTACTTGTCGCCGTTGATCTCGGCAAACTCACCGGCCAGCACCTTGATGTCGCCGCCCTGATAGCACTCAGCGGGCAGGGGATAGGCTTCCTCGCCGCAGAACTGCTGCAGATAGCGGACGGCCAGGCTCTTGCCGAATTTCTGGATCTGGTTGCCTGCATCGTTGATGTAGAACTCGCGGGTCACATCATAGCCGGACCAGTCCAGCACAGCGGCCAGGCAGTCGCCCAGAGCGCCGCCGCGGGCGTTGCCCATGTGCATGGGGCCGGTGGGGTTGGCAGAAACGAACTCCACGTTGTACTTGGCACCCTTGCCGTGGTCGGTGCGGCCGTACTCCTTGTTGGAGCAGGCACCCAGCACCACGCTGGCCCAGAAGGAGGGGGCGAGGAACAGGTTGATGAAGCCGGGGCCGGCCACTTCCACCTTGGCAAACACGCTGTGCTCGATGGAAGGAAGGTGGGCCAGAAGGGCATCGGCAATCATCTTGGGGGCCTTGCGCCAGGTGCGGGCACCGGCCATGGCCAGATTGGAAGCGATGTCACCGTTCTTGGTGTCGGCAGGGATCTCCACGATAAAAGCGGGCAGCTCGGCCTCGGGCAGAGTGCCGTCGGCCATGGCGGCCTTGGCAGCCTCAGTCAGCAGAGCGCGGGCCTCAGCCAGTGCCGCTGCCCGGGGGTTGTAGTTCTGATAGGTCTTTTCAAAGTCTGTCATAATTTTTATCCTTTCACGGGCTCACCCTCTCAGGCCGCTTCGCGTCCAGCTCTCCCAAAGGGCGAGCTTTTGACAAAACCACAAACTCTATAATTTCTGTCAAGACCTCCCACTTTGGGGGAGGTGGCATCGCGCAAGCGATGACGGAGAGGGTGAGGATGTTCAGTTGATGTGCTCGACCTGGATCTCGAGCGTTGTCCGATTGATGAGCGCTATGGGGTCATCGGCATCCAGCAGATAGCTGAACTTTGCCGTGCCGCCCGCAGGCTCCGAGAGGTCACACGCGATGCCGTCGCCGGTCACGCCCAGCGTAATGGGGCCGACCTCGGTCTCGTAGTAGCAGATGTTCCGGTAATCCCGCTGGATGACCAGCTGGGTGTTGACCTTGCCAAAGCGGAGCAGGGCCACCCGGCTGCCGTCCTCGGCGATCTTGATGGTGGTGGTGCAGCCCGCAAAGCCGATGGTCTCCGTCTCCTTATAGCTGATATAATAGGAACCGGCTTTTTTCAGGAAGCTGCCATAGGTCATCAGTTCGATCTTGTCTGTCTCCTCGGCGGGGATGGGCTCCATGTGCTCGAACTGCTCCGAGACGCTCCGGATCAGGATGCGGTAATCTTCGTTGTGTGCAGTGCTCACAGTTTTGTGTTCCTTCACTTTAATATTTGTCAATGGCGATCTGCTCCACCTCGCCGCCTTTGTACTCGCCCAGGAACAGGTCGGCTGTCTGCACGAACCCGTCCGGCGCGTCACTGACATAGAAATGGGCCTGCCCGGCGGGGTGGTCGGCCTTGAGCCCCCGCTCGCTCAGGATGCGTTCCAGATGGTGGGCGGCAGTCTTGGCCGGGTCCACCAGCACCACGTTCCGGCCCATGAACTCACCGATCATGGTCTTGATCAGGGGGTAGTGGGTGCAACCCAGGATCAGGGTGTCCACCCCTGCATCCCGGATCTCCGTCAGGTACTGGGCAATGACCAGCTTGGTGATCTCCTGCTTGTCCGGGGCGCTGTGATCCACATAGCCTGCTTCCACCAGCGGCACAAAGAGCGGGCAGGGACGGGCGGTGATCTCCACACCGGGCACCAGCCTGCGCAGGAGCGCCTCATAGCTGCGGGAACGGATGGTGGCCGCAGTGCCGATGACACCGATGCGCCGGTTCCGGGTGGAAAAGGCAGCCTCCCGGGCGGCGGCATCCACCACGCCCAGATAGGGCACCGGGAGCTTTTCGGCCTCAGCGGCGGGGTAGGTGCTGGACACCGTGCCGCAGGCCGCCATGATGCACTTGACATCCTTGGAGAGCAGGAACGCGATGTCCTGCCGGGCATATTGCAGGATGGTTTCCGGGCTGCGGCTGCCGTAGGGCACCCGGCCGGTGTCGCCAAAGTAGACGATGTTCTCGTGGGGCAGCCGCCTGCGCAGCTCCCGCACGCCGGTCAGGCCGCCCAGGCCGCTGTCAAATACGCCGATGGGGCGGTTATCCATGCTGCTTTTCCGTCCTTTCCAGCGCAAGTGCGATCAGGTGATCGATCAGGGCGGGCACGGGAGTGCCCTCGTGCTCCATGAGCTTGGGGTACATGCTGATGGGGGTGAAGCCGGGGAAGGTATTGATCTCGTTGATCATCACCCGGTTGGTACCGTGCTCCACAAAGAAGTCGCAGCGGGCCAGGCCCTCGCAGTTCAGGGCGGTGTAGGCCATGGCGGCGTAGGTCTTGACCTCGTCCAGCTTTTCTTCGCTGAGTCTGGCCGGGATGACCACCTGGCTTACGCCGTTCTTGTACTTGTCGTCATAGGTATAGAACTCGGCACCGGCCAGGATCTCACCCGGGCGGGTGGCCACGGCAGGGTCAGAGCCGATGACGGCGCACTCGACCTCGTGGCCGTCCACAAAGGCCTCGAACACCACCTTGTGGTCGTTTTCAAGGGCCAGTGCAATGGCCTGCTTGAGCTCATCCCGGTCGTGGGCCTTGGTGATGCCCACGCTGGAACCGGCGTTGGCAGGCTTGACGAAGATGGGCCAGCCCAGTTTGGCAATGGCACCGTCACACACGTCGTCCAGGTCGCTCTCGATCTCCCAGCGGCAGGCGCTCAGCCACTTGGTGTGGGGGATACCGGCTGCATCGAACAGGGCGTTGGCCACGGCCTTGTCCATGCAGACAGCGCTTGCCAGCACGCCGCAGCCCACATAGGGGATGCCGGCCAGCTCCAGCAGGCCCTGCACGGTGCCGTCCTCGCCCCACAGGCCGTGGAGCGCGGGGATGACCACATCCACATGCAGCTTTTCCACCTGACCGGACGGGGTGAACAGGATCATGCCGTGGTCGGCGCGGTCGGGGCTGATGACGCAGGGCATGTTGCCGGGCAGCTCTTCCCAGCTGCCGTCGGCCATCTGGGCGCTGGTGGCCTCGGTGCACAGCCAGCGGCCCTCCCGGGTGATGCCCACGGTCAGCACCTCGTAGCGGGCGCGGTCCAGGTTGTCCACAAAGGTACCGGCGGACACGCGGCTGACCTCGTGCTCGCTGGACATGCCGCCAAACAGCACGACGACACAGAGTTTATCTTCAGATTGCATCATGATCTCTCCTGATCTTATGGCCGGAAGGGACGCTTTGCCCGGGGCCGGATTTTCTATAAGCAGTTATAGACACTTTATTATACTATATCTATGCGGCGGATTCAAGGCGTAGGCCAAAACAGGCAGGAGAGAAAAAATTCAAAAAAGTCTCAAAAAACGCAAAAAATCCGCTTGACGGATGGCAAAACGCGTGATACAATGATATCACCTCTTTTGCGGGGTTATTAAGTGCGCCCTGTTTTTAGGGCGTGCACCGCAAGCCGAGGGAGGTTCAAAACAACCGTTATAATGGAGGTGTCAACAAATGACCGTTAAAATCACTCTGGCCTGCACCGAGTGCAAGCAGCGCAACTACAACACCACGAAGAACAAGAAGAACAACCCCGATCGTCTTGAGCTGAAGAAGTACTGCCGTTTCTGCAAGAAGCACACGGTTCACCGCGAGACGAAGTAAGAAAGGCAGACGCATCATGGCAGACAAAACCGAGAAAAAGCCGGGCTTTGTAGCCAGAATGAAGGGCTTTGGCGCAAACATCGCCAAGTTCTTCCGCGACACGAAGAGCGAACTGAAGAAGGTCGTGTGGCCGTCTAAGGCGGACGTTAAGACCAACACCATCGTCGTGCTCGTGACCGTGGCGATCGCAGCCGTTGTGATGATCGCGCTGGATGCCATTTTCGGCGGCATCCTGGGCCTGATCATCGGCGCATGATTCATCTTGAAACGGAGGCTTAACCAAAATGGAAGAACAGACCAATGAGGCCCTTTGGTATGTAGTCCACACCTATTCCGGTTACGAGAACAAGGTTGCGAACGACTTACAGACCATGGTGGAAAACCGCCATCTGCAGGACCTGATCTGTGACATCAAGGTTCCTACCGAGATGGTGCCTGAGATCAAGGACGGCAAGGAGCGTATGGTGGAGCATAAGCTGTTCCCCGGCTACGTTCTGGTCAAGATGGTCATGAACGACGATACCTGGTATGTGGTGCGCAACACGCGCGGCTGCACCGGTTTCGTCGGTCCCGCATCCAAGCCCGTTCCCCTCTCTGCTGAGGAAGTGGAGAAGATGGGCGTTGAAAAGGCGGCTCCGCTGACCGTCGATTTCAATGTCGGCGATACCGTGCAGATCACCGCCGGCCCGCTGGAAGGCTTTATGGGCCTTGTGGAGGGCATTGATACCGAGAGCTTCAAAGTCAAGCTCAAGGTCAACATGTTTGGCCGCGAGACACCCGCAGAAGTGGATATCGCGCAGGTCGAGCTGCCGTAACCAACCGGCATCCGTTTACCAAGGTAAGACCGCAGTGCGGTTCTTATAGAGCGTGTGCATCGTGTGCGCGCTCGTGGGAGGCGTGGGGAGACCACGCCGCAACTCACCACAGATTTTTGGAGGTGCATTTACTATGGCACAGAAAGTTACTGGCTACATTAAGCTGCAGATCGAGGCCGGCAAGGCGACTCCGGCTCCCCCTGTTGGCCCTGCTCTGGGTCAGAAGGGCGTCAACATCATGGCCTTCACCAAGGAGTTCAACGAGCGTACCAAGAACCAGATGGGTTATGTTATCCCCGTCGTCATCACTGTTTACGCTGACCGCTCCTTCAGCTTCATTACCAAGACTCCTCCGGCTGCCGTTCTGATCAAGAAGGCTGCTGGCATCAACACCGCTTCCGGCAAGCCCAACAAGGAAAAGGTTGCTACTCTGACCGCCGCTCAGGTGGAAGAGATCGCCAAGACCAAGATGCCCGACCTGAACGCCGCTTCTCTGGAAGCTGCATGCAGCATGGTCCGTGGCACCTGCCGCTCCATGGGCGTTACCGTCGAGGGCTGAGACACAAACAGTGGGAGGGCATAACACTGCCCGCATGACCACATAGGAGGATATACAATGAAACATGGCAAGCACTATGTCGATGCTGCTAAGCAGGTCGATTTTTCTAAGCTGTATGATATGAACGAGGCTCTGGAGCTGGCTTGCAAGACCGCTTCTGCCAAGTTCGACGAGACCGTTGAGCTGCACGTCCGCTTGGGCGTTGACGGCCGCCACGCTGACCAGCAGGTCCGCGGCGCTGTTGTTCTGCCCAACGGTACCGGCAAGACTGTCCGCGTCTGCGCCATTGCTAAGGGCGCTGCTGCCGCTGCTGCTGAGGCAGCCGGCGCTGACATCGTGGGTGATGACGAGCTGATCGCACGCATCGCCGGCGGTTTCATGGACTTCGACGTTGTTGTCACCACCCCCGACATGATGGGCCGCGTTGGCCGTCTTGGTAAGGTTCTGGGCCCCCGCGGCCTGATGCCCAACCCCAAGGCTGGTACCGTTGCTCCCGACCTGGGCAAGGCTGTTACCGAGGCTAAGGCTGGTAAGATCGAGTACCGTCTGGACAAGCAGAACATCATCCACGTTCCCGTGGGCAAGGCATCCTTTGGCGCTGAGAAGCTGTACACCAACCTGGATACCGTGATGAGCGCTATTGCAAAGGCAAAGCCCGCTGCTGCAAAGGGTACCTACTTCAAGAGCGCTACCATCGCCACCACCATGGGCCCTGGCATCCGTCTGAACACCCTGAAGTACGGTGTCTAATTTGAAGCTTTGAAGTTTTTTCTGTCATCCTGACGGATGACAGAAAAAATCTTTAAAAATTCAAAAAAGCGCTTGACAACACCGCGCGTTTGCGGTAAAATAATGATGCTGTTTTTGAGACAGCAGGTGCTGGAGTCCAGCGTAAGGTGCAAACCGCCTGCCGAGAAACGCGCGTAAAGTTGTTTTATGCCTCTTTCTCGACACAGTGCGGGAAAGAGGCTTTTTCGTTGCTCCGGCTTTCGATACAAGTTTTTGAAATGAGGTGAAACCGAATGCCCAGTGCAAAGATTCTTTCTGAAAAGCAGGCTTATGTCGCTGATCTGAAGGCAAAGTTTGAGAGTGCGGTTTCCGGCTGCGTCGTCGCTTACGGCGGCATTAACGTCGAGAACGACACCAAGCTCCGTAAGGAGCTGCGTGAGGCAGGCGTTGATTACATGGTCGTGAAGAACACCATGCTGCGTCTGGCTGTCAAGGGTACCTCCCTGGAGGGCCTGGCTGAGAACTTCAAGGGTGACACTGCTGTTGCCTTTGCTCACGAAGAAGACCCCATGTCCGCTGCCCGCATCCTGTGCAAGTACCAGGATGGCGATAAGTCCAAGAAGTTCGTCGTGAAGGCTGGCTTCATGGAAGGCAAGGTCATGGACGCTGCCGAGACCAACGCCATCGCAAAGCTGCCCAACCGCGAAGGCATGCTGTCCATGTTTGCAGGCGCCCTCACCAGCACTCTGTCTGGTCTGGCCGTTGCAATGCAGGCTTATGCCGACAAGCAGGAGGAGCCCGCTGCCTAATGGCCGCGTGACCGCCGCTTAACAAAAAACTGAAACAAACTAAAACCATTGATATTGGAGGGTTATTACCATGGCTTCTGAGAAGATTACTGCCATCATCGAGTCCGTCAAGGGCCTGACCGTTCTGGAGCTGAAAGAGCTGATCGACGCTTACTGCGAGGAGTTCGGCGTTTCTGCTGTTGCTGCTGCTGCTCCCGCTGCTGCTGGCGCTGCTGCTGCCGCTGAGGAAGAGAAGACCGAGTTCGACGTTATCCTGGCTGAGGCTGGCGCTACCAAGATGCAGGTCATCAAGCTGGTCAAGGAGATCACCGGTCTGGGCCTGAAGGAAGCAAAGGCTATCGTTGACGGCGCTCCCAAGGCTGTTAAGGAGAAGGCTTCCAAGGCTGAGGCTGAGGACATCAAGAAGAAGCTGGAAGAGGCTGGCGCTAAGGTCGAGATCAAGTAATTTGATCCCTTCTGAACGTTCTTTCTTGAATTCTTATTCTTGAAACAAAAGGCACTCTCGCTGAAAGGCGAGGGTGCCTTTTTGGTTGTGCGCCCGCAGCAGGGCAAAAAGCTCCCGGAGCAGTGGCACTGAATGCCGCACCGCTCCGGGAGCTTTGGTTTTGCTTCGTTTATTCGTAGTCGATGGGCAGGGTGGGCAGACCGTTCAGATCAAGGCCTGCCGTGTGGCCCGCCATGTACTGGTAGTAGCCTTGCGCCGCGATCATTGCGCCGTTATCGCCGCAGAATTTCAGCTCCGGCAGGTAGACCTTGGCCCCCAGCTTCTGGGCACCATCGTTCACCAGCTGACGCAGGCGGCCGTTGGCGGCCACGCCGCCCGCCAGACAGACCTGCTTGGCCCCGGTGTCGGCAGCAGCCAGCAGCAGCTTTTCGGCCAGAATACCCGCAATGCGCTCCTGAAAGCTTGCCGCCAGATCAGGCACGTTGATCTCCTCGTTCTTCATCTGGGCCTTGTTTACCTCGTTCAGCACGGCGGTTTTCAGGCCGGAGAAGCTGACGTTGTACTTGCCGTCCACATGAGGCACCGGCAGGCGATAGGCCTTGGGGTCGCCTGTTTTGGCGGCATTTGCCACGCTGGGGCCGCCGGGATAGGGCAGACCCAGGGTGCGGGCAACCTTGTCAAAGGCTTCGCCGGCGGCATCGTCCACGGTGTGGCCCAGAATGTGGTAGTGGGTGTAGTCCTGCACCTCCACGATATGGCTGTGGCCGCCGGATGCCACCAGACAGAGGAAGGGCGGCTTGAGCTCCGGATGGGTCAGGTAAAGGGCCGCAATGTGGCCCCGCAGATGATGCACCGGAACCAGCGGCTTGTTGGCAGAATAGGCCAGCCCCTTAGCAAAATTCACGCCCACCAGCACCGCGCCGATCAGGCCCGGCGCAAAGGTGACAGCCACCGCGTCCACATCGTCCATGGTCTTGCCTGCGTCCAGCAGAGCCTTTTTGACCGTGGCGCTGATGAACTCGCAGTGGCGGCGGCTGGCGATCTCAGGGACCACGCCGCCATAAAGAGCCTGCTCCTTGACGCTGGTGGAGATGACGTTGCTCAGCAGGCGGCGGCCATCCTCCACAAGGGATGCGGCGGTCTCGTCGCAGGTGGATTCGATTCCTAAAACGATCATAGTTCAGTGGGCCTCCAGCCAGTTTTTGCCAGTATGCACATCGGTGCTCAGGGGCACCGCGTAGTGCACGCAGCCTTCCATTTCCTCCCGCAGGATCTGCGCGGCCTTTTCGGCCTCTGCTTCCGGGGCTTCCACGATCAGTTCATCGTGGACCGTCAGGATCAGGCGGCTTTCCATTTTCTCGTTCCGCAGCCGCCGCCAGACACGCACCATGGCCAGCTTGATGACATCAGCGGCCGTGCCCTGAATGGGGGTGTTGCGGGCCATCCGTTCGCCGCTGGCCCGGATGTTGTGGTTGTTGCTGTTCAGCTCCGGCAGGGCGCGGCGGCGGCCGAACAGGGTGGAAACGTAGCCGCACTGGCGGGCATCCGCAATGGTCTTTTCCATATAACCGTCGATATTGGGGAAGGTGGCCAGATAGGTCTGCAGGAAGGCCTCTGCCTCCTTGACGCTCACGCCGATGTCCTTGGAAAGGCTGTAAGCGCCCTTGCCGTACATGATGCCAAAGTTGATTGCCTTGGCGCTGGAGCGCAGGCGGGGCGTGACATCCTCAGGCCGGATGTTGTAGATCTTGGCTGCGGTGCTGCGGTGGATGTCGGCACCGGAGAGGAACGCCTCCTGCATGTGTGCGTCGCCGGTGACATGGGCCAGGATGCGCAGTTCGATCTGGCTGTAATCGGCATCCACCAGCACGCAGCCGGGCTTTGCCACAAAGTAGGCGCGGAGCTTGCTGCCCATCTCGGTGCGGATGGGGATGTTCTGCAGGTTGGGATTGTCAGAGGAGAGCCGTCCGGTGCGGGCCTCGGTCTGGTTGAAACGGGTGTGGATGCGGCCATCCTCGCCAATGACCTTGAGCAGCCCCTCTACGTAGGTGGAGTTCAGCTTCTGGCAGGCACGGTACTGGAGAATGTCCTCCACCAGCGGGATGTCCCGCAGCTTTTCCAGTGTCTCGGCATCGGTGGACCAGCCGTTCTTCGTCTTTTTGCCGTGGGGCAGGCCCATGGTATCAAAGAGCAGGGTGCCCAGCTGTTTGGGGCTGTTGGGGTTGAAATCGGAGGTGCCCGCCTCCATCTCGATGCGGGTCAGCACCTGGTCCAGCTCCTGCCGCAGCTGCCCACCGAAGGCTTCGATGCCCTCACGGTCTACAAGGATGCCGGTGCGGGTCATATCGGCCAGCACCTGTGCCAGCGGAAACTCGATGTTGTTGTAGAGGTCGTCCTCACCGTTTTCGGTGATCTCCGCCTTCATTCTGGCGAACAGGTCTGCCAGGAAACCGGCATCGGGGTATTCCTCACAGGAGAACGCTGACCTTGCATGGTAGCTGGTGGCAAGGGTGGTGAGCAGATAGTGGGAAGCGGAAGCGTCCAGCAGGTAGGCGGCCAGCTTGCCGTCCCAGACGATGCTGCTGCCCCAGCTGCCTGCGGCCATGGCTCTGGCATAGAGGGGGGCAGAATCGAACACATCCAGCGTCACCCTGGGATCGTCCAGCAGGGAGACCAGTTCCTCCTCAGAGAGGGGATACACGGTGGTATTCTGCACGGCGTACCAGGCCTCCGGCTGCACGACCGCGCTCTTTTTGCCCAGAACAGCAGGGCGCGCGGCCACCAGATAGTGGCCGGAAGGCTCTGCGGGCAGGGACGCAATGGCTGCGTTACCCTCCGGCAGGGTGTCGGGGTCCTGTTCCGGAGCGATGCCGTCCAGCCCGAACCGGGTGATGAGGGTCTGGATCTCCAGCTCCTGCATCAGCCGGACGGCAGCGGGCTTGTTGCCCTCGGTCACCTTGTAGGCCCCTTCCGCTGTGTCGATGGGAGCATCGGTGCGGATGGTGCCCAGCGTGTGGCTGAGGTAGGCATCCTCCCGGCAGGCCAGCAGATTTTCCCGCTGCCGGGGCTTGATGATCGGGCTGTCCAGATGGTCGTACACGCTGTCCAGGGTGCCGAAGTTCTTGACCAGGGTCATGGCGGTCTTTTCGCCGATGCCCTTCACGCCCGGAATGTTGTCGGAGGTGTCGCCCATCAGGCTCTTCACCTCGATGAGCTGCTTGGGCTCGATGCCGTACTTTTCGTGGATGGCATCCAGATCCATGGTCTCCGTTTTGCTGCGGCCCATGGCGCTGGTGGCCAGCAGCACGGTGGTGGTCTCGCTCACCAGCTGCAGGCTGTCGCGGTCTCCCGTGGCCAGAAAGCAGTCGTCCCTGCGGGCCTCGCAGGCAGCGGCCAGCGTGCCCAGAATGTCGTCCGCCTCCCAGCCTTTTGCTGATACCTGACGGTAGCCCAGGTCGGTGAGCAGTTCTTTCAGGATGGGCATCTGCTGGGCCAGCTCGTCCGGCATGGCGTGGCGGGTGCCCTTGTAGCCATCGTACATTTCGTGGCGGAAGGTGGGGTGCTTCAGATCGAAAGCAACGACCACCTCGTCGGGCTCACACTCCCGGAGCAGGGAATTCATAATATTCAAAAAGCCGAAGATGGCATTGGTATAGCGGCCGTCCTTGGTGGTCAGCAGCTTGATGCCGTAAAAGGCACGGTTGGCAATGCTGTTGCCGTCAATGACCAGTAAACGCATAGTCAGTCTCCTCCATTGCATTATAACTCAATTTATAGTATAACACAAAATGGGGGCCAGCGGGGGATTTTTGCAGAAAAAACAAAAATGCCCTCCCGTGTTGGGAAGGCAGGCGAAGGTGTTACTCCGAGATGGTGATGGCACTCACCGGGCAGGCCTGTGCGGCTTCCACGGCGGTGGGGACGGTGTCGGGCGGCAGCTCGCCCGGCACAGCGACGGCCAGGATGCCTGTCATCTGGAATACCTCGGGGCAGATCCCGGTGCACTGGGTGCAGCCGATGCAGAGATCGGGGTCAACGAATGCTTTCATGGGAAGTTCCTCTCTTTCTGAAATGGCAGCCCCCTTTCATTCAATATCAGGGGCGGCTTGTGATAAAGCAAGTATGGACGGAAAGAAGATGAATTATCCCTAGGTTTTTTCCGGCAGATATGATACAATAGAGCACACAGGATCCAGGAGGAAAAACGATGAACATTCAGATCTTTGGCACCAGCAAGTGCTTTGATACCAAAAAGGCCCAGCGCTATTTCAAGGAGCGGGGCATCAAGTTCCAGATGATCGACCTGAAGGAAAAAGAGATGAGCCGGGGCGAGTTTGAGAACGTGGCCCGTGCGCTGGGCGGTTGGGAACAGCTGGTAAACCCGGCGGCAAAGGATAAGCAGACGCTGGCTCTGCTGGATGCACTGGTGGATTGGCAGAAGGAGGACAAGCTGTTCGAGAATCAGCAGCTCTTCAAAACGCCCATCGTGCGCAACGGCAAAAAGGCCACCGTGGGCTATCAGCCCGAGATCTGGAAAACGTGGGAATAAATCGCGCTTTCACAAAAAATCCACGCCCCGGGTTTTGCACCGGCGGGCAGTTTGTGGTATACTGAAAGCTGGTATTTCCCCAAAAGATGACCTGATTTAGGAGACGATAACGATATGAAGACCTATATGACCCCGGAAGAACACGCCCGGCTCCACCGCCGCCGCGCCCGGCAGGCCCTTGGCCTGCTGATCGCCGTGCTGGCACTGGTGGGCGTTGTAACAGTCGTGCGGGCCGGTGTGAAGGGTGTGGCCACCCTGTTTGACGACACCCAGCAGAAAGCGGAATATGAGGACCGGCTGGAAGGTCTGGTCCTGTTCGATCCGCTGCCCTTTGACGGCATTGAGAACATCAATGACCTGACCCTGCGCGAAGCCGCTGTCTGGGGCTGCGTGTACAGCATCCAGGAGACCCAGGGAGGCTTTGACAACTACAATACGGACCCCGACACCGAACAGCTGCTGCTGCCCTCGGTGGATGTGGATGCCTATCTGGCAAAGCTGGTGGGCCCCAGCTTCAAGCTGACCCACAGGAGCTTTGAGATGGACGATATGACCATCGAGTTCGATGAGACGACCCAGTGCTATAAGATCCCCGTCACCGGCAGCGTGGGCATCTTCCGCGCTACCGTCACCAGACTGTTCAAGAAGGACGGCCTGCTCCACGTTACCGTGGGCTATATCCCCACCCAGAGCAGCGATGACAGCATCCTGAACAACTTGTCCGACACGCCCACCAAGTATATGGACTACCTGTTCAGCCGCCAGAGCGGCAGCTGGTATCTGACCGGCCTGACCGACAGCGAGACCAAGCCCGAATCTGCCGACAGCGCAACCTCTGCTGCGGAGCCCGCCCCGCTGGCTGAGAGCGAGGTCAACGATGCCATCCTTGCAACCGCAGGCGATTCTGCCGCCGACAGCGTGGCCGCCAGCGCTGTTGCAGACGAGGCTGCCCCTGCGGACGAAGCTGCTGAGAGCACCCCGGCGGAGAGCACCCCGGCTGAGAGCACCGAGGCTTCCTCCGAGAGCCCGGCGGCATAACCGAAAACCGAAATCTGACAGAACACCCCTGCACGGAATGCTTCACACATTCTGTGCAGGGGTGTTTTTGTTTCCTGATTATTTCAGATCAAACCTGACCACGACCAGCCGATACCACAGGTAGGGCACCATGTTCCAGATCATCCACAGCTCCATGAGGATATAGTTGGGCAGGTCCTTCAGGCGGAAGGGGCGCTTGCCGAGCCGCCCCTCTTTGAGCAGGGCAAAGGCTTCGTGCATTCCCTTGTCCCAGGCTTCGCCAAAGCCCTGCTTGTGGAACTTGTAGCACTTGAGCAGATAGCCCAGCGCCAGCGGGAGAAAGTTCAGGATGAGCATGAGCAGCGGCTCGTTCTTGAGGGGGAGCAGGATGCTGTTCCGGCCGCTCTGCTGGCTCTTGAAGGCGTTGTACTTCACCGCGCCGGTGCTGGCACCGCAGATGTGGTAGCATCTGGCGGTGGGGCAGAGGACGCACTTGTAGCCTGCGTTGTTGGCACGCCAGCTCAGGTCCACGTCCTCAAAGTAGGCAAAGAAGTTCTCGTCAAAGGTGCCGATCTCCTCCAGAATGCTCTTGCGGTAGAGCGCCGCGCCGCCGCAGGCCGAGAAGATGCGCTTTTGCCTGGTGTAACGGCTGGCCCGGCGGCCGTCGCCGGTCTTGCAGGCAAAGCCCATCCAGGTGACGTAATCACCGGCATCGTCGGCCAGCTCCCGTTCAAAGTGGCGGAGCATCAGGCTCTGCACGGCAAAGATCTTGGGATCGGTCTCGGCGGTGCGGATGAGCTCGGCCAGCCACTCGGGCTCGGCAAAGGCATCGTTGTTGAACATGACTACATACTCGCCCTTGGCCCGGGCAATGCCCTGATTCACGGCGTGGGAGAAGCCGGTGTTGGTGCCGTTTTCGATCAGGGTGAAGTTGGAGCGGCCGCAGTAGCTGCGGGCCTGCTCCAGACTTTCATCGGTGGAACCGTTGTCCACGATGATGAGCTCAAAATCCTGCTCTGTCTGGGCATAGACCGACTCGATGGAGTCCTTGAGCCAGCCTTTGCCGTTGATGTTGGGGATAACGATGGTTGCTTTCATATATAGATGCTCCTGAAAATTCAACTTCAGGGCAGATTATACCATAATTGCGTTGAAAAAGAAACCGGCAGTTGGGAAGAAAAGCGGAAAGCACAATGAAAAACTTTTCCGGACTTTTGTAGCAAATAACCAACCACTTCACTGTACGATTGTGCAATCTGCCCTTTAATTGTGACCAAAGCGTGTAAATATTGAGAAAATGGCTGCAAAACTGTTTACAAAAGAGTAACAGAATGATATACTTTACACCAGTGAATGAAACGCTCTTTTGTGAAGAAAGGATACTGACGTGGAAACAGCCAAGCACTTTGGAAGCAAACTTCGGAAAACTCTCGCTGCCCTGCTTGCAACGATGGCCCTGATGGCCGTGCTGCTCCCCGGGGCACTGGCCGTGGACCTGAACGTTGATGTTGGGTTCTACTTCAAACAGAGCCGGGGCGGCACCTGCACCCTGGCCTCTGCCGCAATGATGCTTCGCCGCCGGGCCTATCTGGACGGGATGGACAGCTGGGTGGATGTGACCGAAAACGGCATCAAGAGCACGGCCTGGTCAGGCGGGCTCTCCCACAGCTTTACATACAACGATATGCATGTGGGTTATGCGACTCTGCCCTCGGGCAAGGCGGCCAAGACGGAAGCGCTGGTCTCCATTCTGGCAGAGCATCCGGAGGGCATCGTGCTGTACGACCGCACCAGACCCCATGCCGTGCTCCTGACGGACTACACCGACGGCGTGTTCTACTGTTCCGATCCTTCCAACGGGGTTGCCTCCGGCCGTGTGCCGCTGTCTGCCGCCAGCATCTCCATTGGCGGCGCGTCCTGCTACTGGTACATCACCGAGGATGGCAATGACGATGGTCTGGAGCTTCTGGAAGAGGCTGTGCAGGCGGAGGAAGCCGCCGCGGAAACTGAGACTGCGGCAGAGACAGAAGCCGCTGCTGGCGAGGAAAGCAGCAGTCAGGATTGGTGGACGAGCCTGTTTGGCTGAATATTGATCTTTTGGGCGGTTGGCCGTTGGGTCAGCTGCCTTTTTTTATTAGCATCCTCACCCTCTCAGGCCGCTTCGCGTCCAGCTCTCCCAAAGGGAGAGCTCTTGACAAAACCGCAAACCTTGCATTTACTGCCAAGGCCTCCCACTTTGGGGGAGGTGGCATCGCGTAAGCGATGACGAAGAGGGTGAGCCCGTTCACCTCCGCAGCTCTGTCCCCGGGAAATAGTGCGCCAGAATTTCCTCCGCGCTCTGTCCCTGCTCGGCCAGCGCCTTGGCACCCCACTGGCTCAGCCCCACACCGTGGCCATAGCCCCTGGTGGTGAGGAGAAAGCTGCCCTCCTGATACTGCACCGTGAAGCAGGCGCTCCGCAGGCCCAGCGCCTTGCGCAGGGCCGGGCCGGTGACGCTCTGCCCACAGACAGGCAGAGAGGCTACATAGCCCGAAGGGGTGAGCGCGGCCTCTCCGAACCAGCTGGCAGGTGCGGCAGGATCAGGGAGCAGCCCCAGCCCGGTGAGAGCCTGCTGCATCTGCTCGGCGGTGAATTGGACGGTATAAAGGTAGTTGTCCGCATTGAGGTCGGTGGAGCTGTCCACGGCCACAAGATAGGGAAGGGCGGTGCCCCAGACGTTTTCGCTGGCTTCAGTCATGCCGTTGGAGATGGCAAAGTAGCTTGTCCCGGCGGGGGCGCTGCCATAGTAGAGCACATCGGTCAGCACACTGTCCACCAGCGCCGAGAGGCGGGCATAGTTTTCCTCATAGGCGGTGCCCCAGTAGCTGCGGAGGACTGCATCTGTTAAGTATCCCTGCCGCCGGACGGGGTCCACGCTCAGCCAGCCGGAAGCCGGTTCGGCGGCATGGTCGCGGCAGTAGAGGGCATAGCTGTGGGCCGCGATGGCCTGCGCCTTGAGCGCCTCGTCGGGCCAGCTGATGGGCATTTCCGCCGCCACGGCACCGATCAGATAGTCCCGCCGGGGCACCGAGACCACGGCCCCGGCGCTCTGGTCGGCCAGCAGAAAGCTCTCGCTGTCCTGATCGGAGGGCGGCACGGCGGCGCTGTCCGGGGCGGCTTCCGAAGCCGCAGTGCCCGGCAGAGGAGCAGAAGAAGCCCCCTGGGCCGGGCCGAACACCGCCAGTGTCAGCCGGTAACCGGCGATCGGCAGGAGCGTGCCCAGCACCAGCAGCAGGGCGCAAAGGAGAAAGAATGTCTTTTTCATCGTGATTTTCCCTCCCGGACAGGCATTTTTCTGGGCATAGTGTACCAGCCCGGCGGGGTGAAAAAGCGCACATTTCATCCAAGACTTGAATTTACTTCACAAAAGCGCTATCATAAGGGTGTGCCATCATGGTGGATGGCCGGAAAGTATATAAGAGAGAAATAAGAGAAAGGGGAAATTCGCGCATGAACTATACCCATGCAGAAGTAGCGTCGCTGGATCCGCAGACCATGCGGACGCTGTGTGAAGAGTATCTGGCAAACAACTACATCGACCCGGAGACGAGTGAGCGTCTCGGTGTCAAGCGCGGCCTGCGCAACCCGGATGGCACCGGTGTGCTGGCAGGGCTGACCAATGTCTGTGACGTTGTGGGCTACAAAAAGGATCAGGAGGGGCATGTCATTCCCATTCCGGGCCGCCTGATCTACCGCGGCGTGGACATCAACGAGATCGTGAACGAGGCTTACCGCAATGACCGCTTTGTGTTTGAAGAGGTCATCTGGCTGCTGCTGTTCGGCAGCCTGCCCACCCAGGAGCAGCTGGACGATTTCTGTGAGCTGCTGGCAGAGCACCGCGCCCTGCCCGATGGTTTTATGGATACCATGAATGCTCCTTCGCCCAATATTATGAACAAGATGCAGCGGTGTGTGCTGGGCCTGTATTCCTACGACGAGCACGCCGAGGACCTGACGCTGGAGAATATCCTGAACCAGAGCATCAACCTGATCGCCAGCATGCCCACCATGATGGTGAACGCTTACCAGATGAAGCGCCGCTATTATGATAAGCAGAGCATGTTCTTCCACATGCCCAAGCCCGGCCAGAGCACGGCGGAGCACATCCTGAGCACCTACCGCCCGGACCAGAAGTTCACCCACGAGGAAGCCAAGCTGCTGGATATGTGCCTGCTGGTCCACGCCGACCACGGCGGCGGCAACTGCTCCACCTTTACCGCCCGTGTGCTGTCCTCCTCGGGCACCGATACCTACTCGGCCATTGCAGCCGCCATTGGCGCGCTGAAGGGCCCCAAGCACGGCGGTGCCAACCTGATGGTCAACCGTCAGCTGCAGGATATCCTCAAGCATGTGGAGCATCCGGAGGACGACGACGAGGTGCGCGAGTATCTGCGCCGCATCCTGCGCAGGCAGGCGGGCGATGGCTCCGGCCTGATCTACGGCATGGGCCATGCGGTCTACACCATGAGCGACCCCCGTGAGGTCATCCTGAAGGAGCGCGCCAAGCACCTGGCCTACGAGAAGGGCTTTGAGGAAGAGTACAACATGCTGTGCAGCATCGAGCGGCTGGCTCCCGATATTTTTGCCGAGGAGAAGGGCAGCAGCAAGCCGGTGTGCGCCAATGTGGACCTGTTCAGCGGCCTGATCTACAACATGCTGGGCATCTCTGAGGATATCTACACCCCGCTGTTCGCCATTGCCCGTGTGCCGGGTTGGTGCGCACACCGGGTGGAGGAAGTCATTTTTGCCAACCGGATCATCCGGCCCGCCTATAAGTATCTGGGCGTGCGCCAGAAATATAAACCAATCGAGGAACGCTGATGAACGCTTTATTTGTGCTGATTTTCACCTGTGGTGGTGCCCTTGCCATTGGGCGCGGGCTTGATCTTGCCCTGTGGACGGACTGGAATACCGGCCTGTGCACAGCGGGCTCTGTCTGGCTGCGGTACGGCGGCCTGTGGGCGGCGCTGGTCGTTGGCATCATCGCCGCCCGGAAGCTGGCCCGCCAGCCCCTTGTTCTGCGCAGTGCGTGCAGGCCGGTGGGAGTTACATCGGTGCTGGGCGGCGTGTGTGTCGGCCTGGCCGGTGCGGTGCGTCTGGCAGTGGGCATGACCGGCGTTGGTGCGCTGGTGCGTGCCGTGCTGGAGCTGGTGTGCGCTGTCTGGCTGATCCGGCTGGGCCGCAGCTGGACGCATAAGGGAGAATACCGTCTGCCCGGCCGGAGCATGACCCCGGCGGTGCTTGGCACGGCGGTGTTCTACTGGGGGGTGCTGAGCCGCTTTATGGAGAACAGCTCCAGCTGGCACCGGGTGGAGCCGACTGCCATGGTCTGGCAGATGCTGGCCGCGCTGGTGTTTCTTTCGGCGATGGTCCGCGCCCTTTGGCTGCCGGAAACTTCCAACGGCTGCCAGCTGTGCGAGGCCGGGATCTGCACGTTCCTGCTCTGCTTCTGCTGGGAGCTGCCCCGGGTGCTGGTGCTGCTGTTCCACGGCATCACGGCAGCCGACCTGCCCGAGGTGCTGTTTGGCTTTGGCATGTGCTGCATCGGCGCGCTGGGCCTGTTCACTGTGGCGCGGGTGGCAGGAAGTGACGGAAGGCCTGCAATACCCCGACACGCCGTTGGTTGAATTGCTGAAAAGATTCCCATAAAAGCTGTGAAAATCGTTCAAAAACAAAAAAGTGTGAAATTACCTTGTTAATTTTTTGGCGGACACTTGAAGGTTTCCGCGATTTGGTCTATAATAAAGCTACCGTGATTATTATCCGATAAAAGGGTAAGAACATTTAGGAGGTACTATTAACATGGCTGTTAGAGTTGCTATCAATGGTTTTGGTCGTATTGGCCGTCTGGCTTTCCGTCAGATGTTTGATGCTGAGGGTTACGAGGTCGTCGCTATCAACGACCTGACCAGCCCCAAGATGCTGGCTCACCTGCTGAAGTACGATACCGCTCAGGGTTCCTTCTGCGGCAAGATCGGCGAAGGCAAGCACACTGTTGAGGCTACCGAGGATTCCATCATCGTCGACGGCAAGGAGATCAAGATCTACGCTGTTAAGGACGCAAAGGATGCTCCTTGGGGCGAACTGAACGTTGATGTCGTTCTGGAGTGCACCGGCTTCTACACCAGCAAGGAGAAGAGCATGGCTCACATCCAGGCTGGCGCAAAGAAGGTCGTTATCTCTGCTCCCGCAGGCAACGATCTGAAGACCATCGTCTACTCCGTCAACGAGAAGACCCTGACCGCTGAGGATCAGGTCATCTCCGCTGCTTCCTGCACCACCAACTGCCTGGCTCCCATGGCCGACACCCTGAACAAGACCTACCCCATCGTCTCCGGCATCATGACCACCGTTCATGCTTACACCGGCGACCAGATGATCCTGGATGGTCCTCAGCGCAAGGGCGATCTGCGCCGTGCTCGTGCTGGCGCACAGAACATCGTTCCCAACAGCACCGGCGCTGCTAAGGCTATCGGCCTGGTCATCCCCGAGCTGAACGGCAAGCTGATCGGCTCTGCTCAGCGTGTGCCCGTTCCCACCGGTTCTACCACCATCCTGGTTGCCGTTGTCAAGGGCAAGGATGTCACCAAGGAGTCCATCAATGCTGCTATGAAGGCTGCTACCTCTGAGTCCTTCGGCTACAACGAGGATCCGATCGTTTCTTCCGATGTCATCGGCATGCGTTACGGCTCTCTGTTCGACGCTACCCAGACCATGGTCGCTAAGATCGACGACGACACCTATCAGGTTCAGGTCGTGTCCTGGTACGACAACGAGAACTCCTACACCTCTCAGATGGTCCGTACCATTAAGTACTTCGCTGAGAACTGCTGATCTCGTAGCTGCGATAAAAATTGAATGATTTGTCGACTGGAGTTTGTCTTGCTCAACTACGAACAAGCCTGATCTGGTACGACAACCATTTTAGAGATTTTTGCACCCTTTCTTTTATGGTTCTTCCATGAGAGAAAGGGTGTTTTTTTATGTGTTTGAAGGATCTCCGCGATGAATTTCTGTACGACTGTGAATGCCGCCATCTTGCCAAAGGCTCCCTGCGCAACTACCGGGCAGCGACACGATTTCTGGTGGACTTTCTGGAATCGAAGCACATCACTGAACTGGAGGATGTCAAGCCACATCACATCCGGGATCTGATGAAGGAAAAGCAGGACATGGGCAGCACGCCACGGTACATCAATGATCTGCTCAAAGTCTGGCGGACTTGGTTCAATTATCTGGTGACCGAGGGCTATCTGGATGAGCGGGATAACCCGGCCAAGAAGGTGAAGCCTCTTCGTCAGCCCAAAACCATCATTGATACCTTTACCGTGGATGAGATGAGGCGGATGATCCGATTTTACGATGGGACGGATTTCTTGTCGGTGAGGAATAAGACCATCATTATGCTGCTGTTCGACACCGGGATGCGCTGCAATGAGATGATCCTGATGGAGCCGGAAGACATCAAACCGGACTATATTCTGGTCAAGCATGGCAAGGGCAGCAAGGAACGTGTGGTGCCAAAGTCGCCTGCGCTGTCCAAGCAGCTGATGAAGTATCGTACCCTACGGGATGCCTATTTAAAGGAATACCCCAGTCGCCACAAGAACCTGTTTCTCAGCAAGAACGGGAAGCCTTTGACGGATGAAGCGGTTGCCCGGATGCTGAAACATGCGGCAAAAGAGGTGGGAGTGTCGCCCTCGGTACGCGTCAGTCCGCATACCTGCCGCCATACCTTCGCCCAGATGCAGCTGAAAAACGGCCTGGACCTGTACAGCGTATCCCGCTTGATGGGGCACGTCAATATCATGATCACGCAGCGGTATCTGCTTGGCATCAAGGATAAGGACATAGTGGATCGCGGCACCCAGACCAGCCCCCTGATGAACCTGTAAAAAACTGAATCGTACACTTCAAGAGCAGTCCCGCCGGGTGGTGGGGCTGCTTTTTTGGGTGGATGGGCATAAAAATACCCTCATTACTCTACGAAAAGAGAAATGAGGGGGATGGAATCAATCTACTTCGTTGTCCAGATTTTCGAGAAGCTCGGTAAAACTTGGCGTGGCATACTGATCGTTGAAGCTACTTAAATAGGACAAGCTCATAAGCGCCTGATTCAGTTGAAAGACAGCCTTGTTGTTGGAATGCTTCAGCAGGAAGATGAACTCGCGCCGCAAATCACCCTCAAACTGATGGGCCCTTATGGATAGCAGAAGCTGCACAATGACTTCCTGCCCAAGAGGATTTAGCTGGTCAAATTCGCATAGGGAGCTGTGCCTTTTGTCGCCTGGATCAAACGGAAAACGGTCGTTCTTTTCGGTATTGTACGGATCGTCTTCATCGGCGTTCTGCAGATTGGTAAATCCATCATCGGAGGAATGGCGCGCACGGTATTCGTTGCGTGATGGATAATGGTCGCACAAAATTCGCTCCACGCTGGGCACAGTGGAGCTCATTAATATTCCAACGGATACGTCCAGGGATTGTGCGATTTGCTCTAGCAGATTGAGGTCGAACCGTTCGCTGTCGCGATTTAACATGTTATATAAAGTGGTATAGGGGATATCAACCCTGCGGCTGAGTTCTTTGATGGAAATCCCCCTAACTTCCGCAACGGCCTTAATGTTCTGGCAGACGCTCATTCTGAAACGCTCCTTTCTAATAGGTATTTATATAATATCATGGAGTTCTAAAGCTGTCAACAATTGCAAGAACGAAAAAAGCAAAAAACGGAAATTTGAAATTGCAGACGTTGTAAAATTCTCAAAATAAATATTTTGCTTCAAAAAATTCTTGACAAAGGTACTTGATGGTGGTATACTCACGACACGATGTTGACAAAACGGGAATTCCTGTGCGGCTTTCCAACGTTGACAATTCTTAAGAAGGGAGGAGTTCATCGTGAACAGAAATCTGGTTCCGTTCTTTGGGACGGGATAGGAAGATACTGCTGAAGCGGCCAGGAGTGGCAAGGCAGCAAAAGTGAAGGTCTGGTTGTCCTTAAGGACATAGCGTCCGGGCAGCGCCCTGCCAACAAGGGGACCTGGACATAGACTCTGGCAAAATAAAAAAATTGATTCGGAGGCGTTGATGATGCTGAAAATTTGGAACAACTATTATCTGGATGCGAACCGCGTGTGTTATACGTTGAAAAAGGCGCATACGAAGGCCGATGGCGGGGTGGAGTACAATATTTGTACCTATCATACAAGGCTGGAGGAGGCGCTGGCAGAAGCTGTAAGGCGCACGATCCGGGAGGAAGTCGCCAGCGGGGAGCTGAAGGAATGGGAGCAGGTGCGTGCTGAACTCCAACGACTGGAGAGCGAGGCGCGGGGGCTGTTGCAGTCCATCTGCCCGGCGGACAAGGCTTTGACCTTAACTCTGAAGAGCAACAAATGTGCATAATGAAAGGAAAACTGATATGATCGAACTTTACTTCAATGATGCGAATCTCCTGCCTGAGAACCGTGAAGAGGAGCAGTATGCAGAGGCGGCACTCAACAACATTTTGGCTGGAAAAACGGCTGACACGGAGATGTGCATCCTGCCCTGCTTTTACGATGCTCCGCTGCACAAGGGGCTGCTGTACCATCTGAACGACGGCACAACGCTGCGGATCAGACCTGTCCTGAATGAGGCGGGGGAGCCGGAGCTGCTCATCAGATGCGTTACGGAGGAGAGCGTCGAGACAGTCTACCAGAGGGTTGCGAATTACGACTAAGGCGGGCACCGAACCGACAATGAACCTGCTTTCAAAAATAAATTTTAATGAAAAGGAGCTATTATTATGGTTGAAAATAACGTAAAAGAGAATCTGCTTGACGATGAGGAGGAAATCTATGTGAACCTGAATGATCTGGTGAACCTCAGAGAGTCGGCGGAACTTAAGGAAGCCGCAGATGCATTTGATCGCTACTTGGAGGACTATGCGCTGGCAACAGGAATGCCGCAGAGCGTCTTGTCGGATATCTGCCATCTGTCTGTACAGGCAGCACACAGGGGAATGGAATTCTGCTTTATGAAAGGGTTCGAGCTGGGCGCTCGTGTAATGCGAAGCGCACTGGAAGAGGAGATGATGGAGGGGTGAAGCAGTGAGCAGAAGACAAGCAGCGGCATCATGGTACTACAGAACAAGCAAGAAATTTGACAATACTAACCCTGATAGCCTTTTAATCAACCAAACAGGAGGAACAAGACTATGACTGATATTTACATGAACGGTGCCGAGGTTCATGCCGAAACACCTGGAGAAGAGCGGGAAGCATCGCTGATTCTGAACGCGGCACTGTCCGGGAAAACGACTCCGGCTGACGGATGCATCTGTCCGGATCAAAGGGATTCCACGGTCGGTAAAGGCTTTTCGATGCGTTTTTGCGATGGTACGGATATGACCGTTACCCCTACCTTAGATGTAGAAGGCAACCCCGAAATGGAGATCTGCTGCAACATGGGGGATGTCGTTGAGGAGACAGCAGAAGAGCCGACCTACTATTATGAAGTGACGCTTGAACCAAAGCCTGTGCTGCGAAGCTATATTGCTGCCGCGTATGATCTTTGCAATGAACTGACCGACAGTGAGCTTGAGCAGATGGGGCATGACCGGAAAACGGGGCGCATTCGTCTGTTGCATGCGCTGGAAACGGTGGATGCACTGGCCGATTACAGCGAAGAGGCGGCGACGGAAGAGTTCGGAAATTATATGGATGCGAATTTTCCCAATGTGACGTTCAAGCCGGAGTTTGTAAATCCCAGGACGGCACGATGGTGTGGAATGTAAAGGATAAGGAGAAGACTTATGATGGATAACAAGACCTGTAGAGTGGACATTTTGAGCGTGTCGCTGGGGGATGAAGGCTATTTGATCATCCCTCGTGAGACGCGTGAACTGTGTGAGCCGCTGGTCAATGCCGCAGATGCGCTGGAGAGGGCGCTGGGGGACCTTCCGGTTGATGAGGCGGACCAGAACAGAATTGCACGGTTGTCGGCAAAGCTGATGGCCCAAGCAGAACAATACGCTGTAGAGCTGGGGATCCATGCATACTTGGAGTTTACCAGAACGCTGAGCCCTGAGATGAATGCTGAACTTGAAGGGCACAAGGACAATGAGGTGCTAGAGACATGATTCGAGGCACAGAAGGTCAACAACGCCCCGGGAGGTGCTGCATAATATGTGGAACCTAAAGGTTGCTCCGTGCCTCGCCGGGAAAGAGCTAAAAAATACGATTATAGATATGAAAAAGGAGATCAAAATGAGCTTTTTAAAGGATGTATTTCAGACCGCTGACGAGATCAAGCAGAACGAAGAGAAGTTCAAAAGTGCTGTGGAGGCAAGCTTTCATCAGATGGATACGCTTGTTCGACCGTATCTGAGCGAAGCGCAGAACGAGACCCTATCTGAAATTCTGGAAGGGCTGGTCGCGTCCGTTGCCGAGCATTCGTTCCAAATCGGCTACAGCAGCGCCATGCAGACGCTTGCAGAAGCGGCGGCAGCACTCGAGGCAGGGTCCCATGTGCAGCAGTAAAACAAAAACCGCCTTACCTGCGCCAACAGGTAAAGCGGCCATAGAGACGGGAATATAAATGCGTACGTAAGTTCCCGCCCCTATAATAGCACAGAACAAAGCGTTTGACCAGAGATTTTTTCTGGGTAGACGCTAACAAACCGGCGCATGGTCTGGCAGGATGGCTGGGCTGTGCGCCCTTTTTTATAAGGAGGGGCATAAATATATGAAGACACATTGGCCATTCGGTGGTTTTTTCCTGAAGCCGTCCGATGAACAGAACGGGACACATGAATATGAGGAATATCTACGCAACTGCAAGGAGAGCTCATTGACCGAGAAAGAGCAGCAGGAATGGACAGAAAGCGCCCGTGCAGCGATTGCAGAGCTGGAACAATTGAACGCAGAGCCGGAGCCCACCAGACAGGCAGCAGAGGCGGAGGGAATATCCGGTCCGCAGATGCCAGAGCCCGCCGAGCTGCAGGAAGGGTGCTGTACCGGACAGGAGGCAGAGGAAGCGCCGGAGGTGGTGCCCGCAGAAGCAATCGTGCCACTGGGACAGATAGGAGGGGATGCCCCGGCGGAGAAGGAGCGGTGGGCATATGCTTCAGGACTGATCGGTGATGCATTCCAGCATTGGGAAAATGGAAGAGTCCTTCTGGATATGGGAACCGGACGCGGCAAGAACGAATTTATCATTAAGAGGCTGGTGAACTGGTGCGTTGATGAAATGCTGACAAATATGATCATAGGCCGGGTTCTATGCCTCTGCCCGCTAAAGACCCTTCACGCCGAGATGCTCCAACGCAGAATGGAAGCCGCCAATGCCGAGTCCGACGGTGAGCCAACGGAAATAGCAATGACCTATGATGGGTTGTACGAGTTCATGCTAGAAGTCCAGACCTACCAGTATATCGAGGCAAGATACAGGAATGACCCGGCATCGCTGAAAAAGTATTTGGCAAGGTTTAAGTACATCGTCGCGGATGAGTGTCACTATTTTACGGATTTTTCCTCTTATGGGATCAATACCTATCTGTCGCTGGAAGTGCTGCAGAAGGCCGAAGCCGACCATGTGGTTATCTATATGAGCGCAACGGGCGAGGAGACCTATAAGCTGCTGGAGGAGACCTCAAAGACTCCCGAAGGCCGCATCTACAAACTGCCGCAGGATTACCAGCATATCAAACAGAAATACTTCTATTCGAGGGAAAATCTGGTCATGATGCTAAAAAGTCTCCCGGAAGAAGAAAAAGCCGTTATCTTTGTATCGTCCGGCGAGGACCTGCTCAAAATGAAGGAGATATTCGGCGATACAGCTGCCTATTACTGCTCCGATAACAACCCGAAATACGGAAAGAGATTCAATGAGCTGACGGAATGTGTCAAGGACAGAGAGCTCCAAAAAAGATATTTTTTCACCACAAAGGCGTTTGGCATAGGCACCGAGATCAAAGACCGTACGGTAAAACACCTGTATATTGACCAATGGAAGCCAACGGACATCATTCAGTCAGCAGGTCGAAAACGTCCACTTGATGTCGACGATACCTGCACGGTCTATTTTCGTGATTATGATGCGGACTGGTATTATGGTGACTTGAAGAAATTTAAGGCTATCGTGACAGAAGAGCTAAAGCCAGCAGTGGCATATCTTGCGGGGGCGGAGGCATTTGAAGTATTCCGAAACAGTGGAACGCCCGATAGTATCAACAAAAAAATAAGAAAGTGCAGGATCATGGAGTTCGATGATGCAAAGGGGGAATACCGCGTGAATCTGCTTGGCGTCCGACAATTGAAGCGTGAATTGGAGCTGCTCAACGAAATGCTCAAAACGTCATATAAGCAGGTCTTTGCAAAGTATGCGCCGGTGTTAGCAGAGAAAACGGTGCCGTATTGCTTTGACTCGGTGGCGGACTGGATAAAAGCGTACTTGAATCAGCCGATGTTGAAGGAAGAGATGTACGAAAGTATCATGGCCTTGAAGGTGTTCAAAGAATATAAAGGACGTCCGATGGGGCAGGACATATTAAATCGTAAGCTTCAAATCTATGGCGTCGAGATCATTACAGTTCGAGAATTTAAGAGAAACGAGAATCGCAATAAAACATTCTGGAAATTGATTCGGATATGATATGATTTTGGCGCAAAAATTGTACTCGCTCTATATAGAATAGGTACAAAAAATGAGCCAAATTTAGAAAACAGAATAGAGAACAAGAGAAGAAATTGTTTGTGAGTGATTTGTTATTCGTGAATACTTTGATGTCGAGCTTGCGAGATATTAAAGTGTTTACGAAAAAAGAGAAAGAAAATGAGGGGGTGGGAGAAGAAGGAAACCCACCATGGATTCGATCTGAGGGAACCTGTTAAAGAATTGACGTGAAATAGTCAAAAATGAGAAGCAGTGGGGTGGTTTTCCAAATTTGAATATAGATCGATGATGCGTCGATTTTGCAAAAGTATGGAAGATGCGATGATGCGTCGAATACGGCTAAATTAGTAAGCGTCTGCCCGGCGGATGGCGTCACAAATCGTTCGGAGTTCAAAAGCTCACCCCTCAAATAGAGGGTCGATAAACTGTTATCAAAATGATTACGGTTGGAAAAGCTCAGTGGACAAAACGACTGCTGAGATCCGTATTTTATTGATGGTGCAATCAATGAATATTATCTGAGTCGGTAAAAGTTCAACAGCGCTCAGATAGGGAGTCGTTATTTCGCAGTAGCCCTCGATTTGTGGGGCGTACAAAACTCCTCAGAGTAGATGACTGCTTTCTATGATGCTACGCAAGTTATGACGGACAATTTTACGGTATTTCGCTTTTTTGCGATTAACTGTTACCATCAACACCCGTCATTTTGACGGTGGTTGAAACCAAATCAAGACAGTTCCGTGTGTGACTTCCTACCTCAATTACCAAATTGGTAATCGAGCTCAATGGGTCAAGATAAGCTTTGTTGCATTGATGGAATCGCCATATGCGCCCCGTACCAAATAGTACACCCTCATCAAGACACAAAAATACCCCACTGCTCGGCATAGAGTAGCGGGGCGCTTGTTGTTGAGGGGCACTTATTTCAGAATAGAGAGATCGTCATAGCGGGCGACACCATTATAGAGCAGCTCGAGCATGGTCACAGCAGAAGGGCGACCATTCAGAGGATAGCCAGCCAACTCCTGAACGCGATCGGGGCAGAGATCCCATGCGACCTTGGATGCCCGGCAGATCGTGCTCTGGACTGCTTTGGGCTCGTACATCTTCTTGTCGGCAATGGGCGTGTAGAGCTCTTTTTCCACGGCTCGCAGGCGGTCTTCGTCCTCGGCAATCAGCGTCAGAGCTTGTGATAGAATAATGTAGGCGTTCATGTTACGGGTGATCCCGACATAGCGCAGTACATCATTGATATGGGCGGATAAATTGGAAGTAACCATTTTGACATCATCCCCATTACATATATTTGGACCAGTTTTATCCAGTCCGAAATAATGTAACGCAAAATATGGCAAAACAGGCGAAAAATGTCCAAATGCGTCGTGAAGCGCCGAAATATGTCGCAAATATGAGGCGGTGACGTACACCAGCGGGGATGTGATGGGGGATAGGAGCGGGGCAGCAGGGGGGCTTGACTATGGCTTTGTTGTGCTGATGGGATTGCCGTATGAAAGCCCATAGATGGATGTCCAGAACGTCACCCGTAGCTCAAAGTGGATGTGCGTAAAATTACGCTCCGACCTCCATGCTCTCCAAGGGGCGCAAATCACGACGCAAATGGATATGCTCAAAAGTGGTGAAAATAATAATCGAGCCGCAAATCCGCCGGGATGTACTTCTCGACTGGACACACAATAAAAATTGCCCTACTACTCACAATTGAGCGGCAGGGCTTTTATGTTGGGGTTGGTTATTAAATTAAGGCGGTTTTATGTCATGCCCCGGGACGTGAAGCATCAAAGCTCTTCGATTATGAACTTTACATACGGAAGGGCAGGATTTTTTGCCTGTGTTTCACGTAGTAATGGTTCGATAATATCCCGATACTTTTCTGCTTGCTCTCGTGATTCAAATTCTTTCTGATACAGGATATTTGTTTTCCCTGTATACGTTGAAAGTTCTTTGAGTACGAATTTATTTTCAGCCATAAATCTACCACCTTTCGCTGAAATGGAACTGGTCAGTCTTCCCACGGCTCTTTCTTTTTCTTCGGAATCGGAATATTGTGCTTTCTAGCGTTTTCTTCAAAGGCTCTATGCCGTTCGGCTTGCTGGTCACGTTCTAACTTTTGTCGGTGAGCGCTTGCTTTTTCCTCTTGAAACTCGTTAAATCTTGCGGCTTTGTATTCACGATACTCCCACCAAGGCATCCAATCAGGATAGAGCCATTCCGGGTATAGCTGCTTGATTTGGGGCGTATTGGTCCCGGTGTAGTGCTTGTTAGCCATGTTGTCCCTCCTGTGCTTTTGGACAATAGAGCCTTTTCGAAAAAAGATATTCTATACAATCACTTTTTCTTTTTGGAAATGGAAATACCGTGCTTTTTAGCATTTTCGACAAAGGCATTGTGCCGATCGGCTTCCTGATTTAATTGTCATGCGCTGCTCTTGCTGCACTTGCACGCGATTCTTGATATTCGTGATATCTCTGTGCAGACATCCAATTCGGGTAGACCAAAACATGTTTGCTAGCTGCGCGGCTTTCTGGCGGCGGATAACGCTTGGGGCCTTTCATGCTTTCCTCCTTACCGCAGCTTTCTCATCCACTCCCTCGACCGCTGGTTCTGTCGTTCATAGAAAGTGACTCCTGTCACATCGTTCACGACAACATCATCATACGGAATGCCTTTTTCGTTCAGATGGGCAATAAACCAGCGCTTCTTACAATAACAATATGGGGTTTTGTATGGATTTCCGTACTCACTCGCAGGCTTACCGCATGCATTATATACGTCACCACACATACTCCACCACTCTTTGCGGACACGATCTCGCATCCGAAGGACATCTGGTGTACCGTGATAACCATGTGCTTCACCAAATTCATAATCAGCTTTCTTTCGGCTTACACTTTGACCGACACTGACTGCGCCAGAAGCACCAAGCCCCAGTAGACTCAAAACAAACGATACTGCTCCACTCATAGTGTTGTTCCTCCTGATGATATGTCTTGAAAAAGTTGATTGTACCGACACTTGATAAACTTACTGATTTTCTGCTCTGAAGTTACCACGCTTTTGGTGAAATGTCAAGTAATAGAGCCTTAATGATAAAGACTAGCCCAAATAGACAGCTATACTTGACATAAAAAGGGAGGCGGTGTAATGACAGCAGACCGTATCAAAGCCTTGCGAGAAGCCCGTGGATGGACGCAGGCTGAACTTGCACGCAGAATGAATATGACACGAAACGGAATCAACTCGTGGGAGCAGGGGCTCTCTATGCCATCACCGCCTAGTCTAGTTGATCTCGCACGGTTGTTTTCTGTATCAACGGATTATCTGCTTGGCGTAGAAAATTACAGCGCTGTTAATGTGACCGGTCTAAACGAAGAAGATGTTGCGCTTCTGGCCCAGTTGGCCGAGAGATTGAGAGAAAACCGCTGACCCTTTTATGGTGGAACTGTGGTTTATAATATCAAATCGCACCGAACAGCGAGAGAATGAAATAGAGGATGGCTCCCATGACGAAAGTCCCTCCAGCGGCTTCTAGCATGAGCAGTAAACATCCCCAGTCGCCACCGCCACCAGTTCTGGCTGCATTTATTCTGGTATAGGCTTTGTAGTCATCGTACCAATCGCGGTTGTGGCTCATAAGTAAATCCTCCTGTGTTTTGCTATGTTCCCTGGTGTGATTAGAGTTTATCAGATGTGATGTCCAATAAAATGGATTTATAGGTGTGCTTTTAGGTTTTTTGATTGCTCAGGTGCTCCCGAATCATCCGTTCTAGTGTCGGGCGGGTGACGTGAAGAGCTTCGGCCAGTTGTCCTTTGTTCAGTTCCCGGCGGGTGTAACGATCATATAGGGCAGGAAAGTTATCGGGCATGGCGACCTTCTTGCGTCCCTTATAGACCCCATTCCGCTTGGAGATAGCGATTCTCTCCCGCTGTCTGTCCAGCAGATTTTGCCGCTCAAACTCATTGATGGCTGCAATCATGGTCAACATCAGCTTTCCGGTAGGGGTTCCGGTGTCGAGGTTCTCTTTGTTGCTGACCAGATGCACGCCCTTGCTCTGTAACCGCTCCACGATCTCCAGCAAGTCCTTGGTGCTGCGTGCGAGGCGGCTGAAATCGTGAATATAGACGGTATCCCCTTCACGTACATAGTCGAGCATGGCTTGAAGTTGAGGCCTGTCCATGCTTTTACCGCTGATTTTTTCGGTGAAGCACTTCTCGATGCTGTGCTTCTTGAGCGCTTTGATCTGGCGAGCCTCGTTCTGTTCTTCGGTGCTGACGCGGACGTATGCGACCTTCATAGGATGTACCTCACTGGCTGATATGAAAAATAGGGTCAGAGATGGGAGAAACTATTGAAAGGAAAGCCAAAACTGACCCTAAAATAGAATGATTCTGTGACTTGTCGGCTGTAAAATAGGGCACACGCTACTTTTTAAGCACGACTACCCTTGACCAGATAATCCAGCGATACCTGAAAGTAGCCAGCCAGCAGCAGAACCGATTGAATGTCCGGTGTTCTTCTGCCGGTTTCCCATAAGCTGATAGCACGCCGGGACAGGTTGAGATCATCCGCCAATCGCTGCTGTGAAATGCCCGCTTGTATGCGAAGGGAATAGATTCTATCGTTGATGGTGTCCATGTGAAACCTCCTTTTTTACGAGTGCACTTTAAAATCCGGCACTACTCTCACTCGTGCCCTCGCTCTCTGTCCTGCTATGATTTAGTCAGCCTTCACGAACAGCTCCATGCAGTCCGCACAGATGACCCGCACTTCCTTGGTGCTCCGGATGATGGTGCCGCACTTGGGGCATACCCACCGCCGGGTGCTGCTCTTTGCTTTGGGCGGTTTCGGCGCGCCGGTCTGGCTGCTGCCGGGTGCCTTGCTGCTTGCTCCGGTGCCTGCCATATCCGACCATGCCAGCCGCTCGCCCATCTGGATATCCTGCCAGCCTTGGAAGATGATGAAGTCCAGCAACTCTTCGGACGGGCTCGTGATGGTCCAGCCGTACTTTTCGTGGTGTTCGACGGTCAAACCGTGTGCCTCTGCCTGCTCCTTAAAGCGCCGGTTGTGGTAGACCCCGTTGTTGCTGGTGTCCTTGATGCTGGTCTCCATGCAGTACTCGTGCACCATCTCATGCAGCAGGGTGGAAGCGGTCTCCTCGATGGGGCGGTCAAGGGTGGTCGACGAAATATTGATCTCGTACTTGTTCTCACCGCCTGCCTGCCAGACCTTGGAACAGGTGATATGCCCATAGGCGGACGGGGTCTTTTTCAGGCTGATGATGGGTTCGGGCAGCTTGCCTGCAAAGTAGTGCTTGTTGAGCTCGCGGAACATCTTTTCCAACTGACCAGCAGCGCGGGAGGTTTTGACAGTCTGTTTCATGATTTTTCGGTCCTTTCTCTTGATAAAAAAGGCCGGGACAGGTATAATATTGGTGTAGCCCGCCCCGGCGGGTGTACAGCAGCTCTATACAACGCAAACTTTGGTCGGTAGGCGCTGTATGGGGCTTTTTTCGGGTGATGTCAGGTGATGCTCAGGCGGGTGCCGGTGACCGTTTTGCTGTACTGGTCGTACAGGTCGGGCACTACGGCCTTGATAGCCTTACTGTCAAGTCGGGTGCTGGAGAAATCGGACAGGCGGACTTTGTGGCAGCCTACTTCCAGATAGTTGGTGGAACGCTCAGTCAGTGCCTCGCGGATCTGGATCTTCAGCTGCTCCTGTTCGGCCTGTGCAGTCTCGATCAGTTGGGCGGCCTCCTTGTACTGCTCGACAAGGGTTAGTAAAACGTTAATGCTCATCTGTGTACCTCTCTTCAAATCGTTGGTGAATGGTCGGATGTGAGAACCGGTGTTCCCGATGGCATGAGTATACACATACTGTGCACAGTATGCAAGATGGAATAATCACCAAAGAAAAATACAAATATCTGTGCAAAATGCATACTGGGAATAGTATGCAAAGACAAAAGATTATGATATAATACCTTTAAGAGTCCAAAGAAAGTTGGTGTTAGAATGGGCGGAAAAACAAGTACAGCCAGCAGGTCAAAGTACAACGCAAAAACCTATGAACGGCTCGTGTTGAATTTGAGAATTGATAGTCCACAGAGCAAAAAAGCGATTGAAGCGGCAGCAGAACAAGCTGGAGAAAGTGCGACCGCCTATGTGGTGGAAGCTGTACGCCGCCGCATGGAGCAAGAACAGATGCTCAGTGCGTCAGACACCCCGGGGGTAGTTAAAAATATGGAAGGGGACACTGACCCGGTAGAATGAGATAGTTGTTCCATCTCCCCAGACCTGATTAAAATCTATCAACAGAAGGCCTCTGCCTTTCACAGAAATGTGATGGGCAGGGGCCTTTTAGCGTAAAAAAAAAAAAAAATAGCCTGACCCATGCAAAAGAGCACAAATCAGGCTGACAATGGATATGAAATTCTAAAATTCACTTAGAAAAGAGAGTACGCGTTGCAGGGAAAGCCAAGCAGATCGTTCGGTGAGCTATTGGATCTCTTGCTCCAGTTCATCGAACAGCGCACAGGAAAAGAACTGACCAAGCGTGATATCAAGACCATCACAGAGCTTTTTAATGGTGGCGATGGATACACGCTGACGGGATGGGTCGAGCATACTATATACCGTAGATGGTGTTACACCGGCATGGGTCGCTAACTCGTTGGGGCGTATCCCATGCTGGTTGCAGAGCTGTTCAAAGCGTTTAGCAACGGCATCTATTACTGTCATGATGAAATTCACCTCAATAGGATGGTACAGAAGTTCGTGCAGTTTTGCGTACGTAGCTGCGTATATCACGAAAGAATTTTATACTGTAGAGAATACATGGCTGCGTAACGACAAAGAATATATTTAGCAAAAAGTATCCTCCACAGTGAAAATGGAGGGCCATGGACAAAATATAGCGCTATTCTATCAGATTTTGCGCCTTCCTGCCCCTCATAGACACCTGATGGGAGAATATCCGGTTCATCTCTCTGCGCTTTCGGGTCAGGTCAGAGTGCACATAGCGCTGCAAGGTGATGTTGGCGTTAGCGTGTCCCAACAATTCGCTGAGGGTCTTTACATCACACCCCGCCTGCAGGCAGGTCGTTGCAAAGGTGTGGCGCAGCGCGTGCGGGCGCACTTGACGGACAGTCGCCTGCTTCAGATACGCTTTGATGCTTTTCCGATAGCAGCGGGGTTCGGTGGGCTTGGACTCGCTGCCGGACAGGAACCATGCAGTATTGCTGGCGCTTCCGCGCAGCTTTTTCAGCATCAGCGATAGCTGCTTTGGGATGGGAATTTCCCGGCGGGAGGTGCGGGTTTTAGGCGTTTGAATGACTACCTTTGTATGACCGTTTCCACAGGAAATTCGGCAGACCGTCCGATTGATGCTCAGCGTGCCGAGTTTCAGGTCAAAATCGCCCCATTGCAGGCCGCAAATCTCACCAATTCGGAGCCCCAATTCCAGCCCCAGTAGTAAGCCAATTTTGCGAGGCGTGGGGTTCGCCTGTACATATTGATGAAGTCGCTGCTGTTCTGCCGGGGAGAGAGGCGTAGAAATTTTGTCGATGGCTTTTGGCAGCGCAACTTCCAGCTCCATTGGACGAATCAAACGTAAATGAGCGGCATATTTGCAGATACGTCGCAGCATCGAGAGGCATTCCCGGGCGGAGGAGTTTCCCAGTGGCTTGTGTGCCGCATCTGTGGGCGTGATGATTTGCTGCATGGCCTGTTCCAGAAATCTTTCCTCAAGGGATGCAACGGGCACCTTGCTCAAAACCGGAAGAAGATATTTGTGCAGCGTGTACGAATAATGCGAATAGGTGGATTCTTTTATAGCGTTTTTCAGGGAGCACAGCCACACCTCGGACAGTACTTCAAAGGTTAGGCCGGTTTGATTCAGGTTGTAGAACCCCGCCTCCGCTTTTCTCTGGATTAGTACCCGTTTGACCTCCGCATAGGCCGTTCTGTAAACGTAACCCCACTGGATCTTCCCCTCCGGTGTGCGCGCCTTGATGTACCTGCCTTCCCACCGACCGTCCTTACGCTTGCGAATGTTTTCTCCCCGTCGCGCCATCGCTGTTTCCTCCTGCTGTTTAGACCCTCATCTGACCCCTTATTTTCTCAATCTTCGTTTACAGCTGGAATTATTATACAAAACTGGACATGACACAAAAACAATCCGGCCTTCGCGATGTTTTTTCAGGGTCAAATGTGATACATTTATGATGTTTTCTATTGAATCCCAGATATAACCATGATAAAATAAGATGAGATTATAGACAACGATGTCAAAGGAACGGTATCCTCCATTTTCACTGTGAAGGATACTCCTTTATTGCGGAAAGGGGTGAACAAGGTGGCATTGCGTCTGTTTGAGCACAACGAGAAAGCATATCATGCGGCTGTCCGGATGATGGAGCAGTATGGCAAGGCCGCCATTGTCCACCCCACCGGCACCGGAAAGAGCTACATTGCGTTCAAGCTGATCGAGGACAACCCGGAGAAGGTCGTGATCTGGCTTTCTCCCAGTGAATATATCTTCAAGACCCAGCTGGAAAGCCTGAAAAGGAACGACCCGGATTTTCCGTTGGCAAACGTTCACTTTTATACCTATGCCAAACTGATGTGCTGCACCCAGGCGCAACTGGATGATATCGCAGCGCAGAAACCTGCCTATATTATACTCGATGAATTTCACCGTGCCGGTGCGGAATGTTGGGGCGAAAGCACGGTGGCTTTGTTAAAGTTATGCCCGGAGGCAAAACTGCTGGGGCTGACGGCGACAAACGTCCGGTATCTGGATAATAACCGTGACATGGCCGAAGAGCTTTTTGATGGCCGTGTTGCGAGCGACATGACCCTTGGCGAAGCAATCGTCAGGGGTATTTTGCCTGCTCCAAACTACGTAACAACGGTCTACCAATATCAGAAAGACTTGGCACGTTATCAGACAAGAGTGGATAATCTGCGTTCTGCTGGGATTCAGGACGTAAATCAAAAATATCTGGATGCCCTGCGCCGCGCCTTGGAACAAGCAGATGGATTAGACAAGGTTTTTGAACATCATATCACGAACAAGTCCGGAAAGTACATCGTGTTCTGCGCCAACAAGGAGCACATGGACGAAATGATCTCTCATGTGCCGGAGTGGTTTGCAAAGGTGAATGCGGAAGTGGCGGTCTACGAAGCCTACTCGGATGACCCCGGTACAGACAAGGCTTTTGCCGACTTCAAGGCCGATGAAGGTGACCGCCTGAAGCTGCTGTTTTGCATCGACATGCTGAACGAGGGAGTTCATGTAGAAGGCATTTCAGGTGTCATCCTGTTCCGGCCCACCATTTCACCCACCATCTACAAGCAGCAGATTGGACGCGCTTTGACCGCCGGGGAAAATTCTACACCGCTTATCCTCGATGTAGTCAACAACTTCGAGGGTCTATGCAGCATTGCGGGGTTACAGGGCGAGATGCAGGAGACGGTCTACCGGCTCTATGCTAACGGCGAGGGCGATAAGATCGTTACCGAGCGATTCGAGGTTGTTGAGCAGGTGCATGACTGCCGGGTACTGTTTGAGCAGTTGCAGGCAAGCCTTTCTTCCAGTTGGGATCATTATTTTTCGGAAGCAAGCATTTACTATGCGGAGCATGACGACCTGAATATTCCAAAACGTTATACCACACCAGCGGGATTGAGCCTTGGCGAATGGCTGACGACCCAGCGCCGTGTTCGTGCGGGACAGATTCCGGGGAACTTGACCGAACAGCAAATCGCACGGCTGGACAGCATTGGCATGGAGTGGGGAAATCGCAACGATGCCGCATGGGAGCGTGGTCTGAAGGAAGCACGAAAATTTCGGGAGCAGTTTGGAAATTTGCAGGTCCCGGCGAAATACAAAACGAAAGATGACTATCCTCTGGGAAAGTGGATCAACAATGCGCGGAAACGCCGAAACGATGGAAAGCTGACGGAAGAGCGCATCCGACAGTTGAATCAGTTGGGGATGGCGTGGAAGGTATTTGACGTCCGATGGGAACAGGGGTATGCACTTGCGGCAGTCTATGCGCAGGAGTATGGAAATCTGGATGTTCCACGAGATTATAAAACAGCAGATGGAAAAACGCTTGGCCGCTGGATTCAAAATCAAGAACTAGCCTATGAGCAGAAAAAGTTGTCTGCGGATCAGATCAAACGACTGGAAACCATAGGAATGCAGTGGGGCAGTCGCTATGACCGACAGTGGAATGAGGTTTATCAGGCAGCGAAACGATATTTTGAGGCAAATGGGAACCTTGACATTCCGGTGGCATATATTTCGCCGGAGGGCTATGCCCTTGGAAAATGGGTGCGGCGGCAGCAGTATGCATATCGGAATCCGGAGAAGAGCAATGCAATTTTATCACAAGAGCGCATTGAGTTGCTGGATGCCGTTGGAATGCAGTGGGAGAAACCGGACTCGTGGCAGCACCGGTACGAACTGGCGCAGGAATATAAAAAGCAATATGGAAATCTGGAGATTCCGGCGAAATATAAGACTGCGGATGGCATCTGGCTTGGCCGGTGGATATACAACCAGAAGCGGTTGCTGCAAGGCGAGCCTGAAAAGTTGAGCGAAGAACAAAAGAAAAAGCTAAAGGAGTTATTGGGGTATTATGTCAAAATTTCAGCATGATGTGATGTTGAAAATCGCAAAAATCATCGATCTGGTAATGATTACAATTCCATTTGCACTTTGTTGGGAACTGTATTATTCATATCAGGTCTATGCAAAGTTTGGCTGGAAGGGCAATTGGGCCATGATCGGTCTATTTGCGGTATTGTTCTTCCTGCTGGGAAAAGTTTACGATGCGTTCTGGATGTCTTTGCAGCGCATTTCAGAGTTGATCTACGGACAGGTACTGGCAGCCATGGCAACCGATGGAATTCTGTACATTGTCATCTGCCTGATGGCCCGGCGGCTCTGCAATCTTCTGCCGGGTATTGCGGCGATTGTCGGACAGATCATGATGGCAACCCTGTGGGCAAGATGCGCCCATACCTGGTATTTCCGGACTTTTCCGCCTCAACCCACCGCAGTGGTCTACGATGTCCGGCATGGACTGGAAAAGCTCATCAATGAATACGGCCTCTCGAAAAAGTACGATGTCAAGATGACATTGAACGTTGAAGAGTGCCTGAACGACCTGAGCCTGCTGGATGGAATGCAGAGCGTGTTCATCAGCGGTGTTCACAGCCATGAGCGCAATATCATCCTGAAATACTGTGTGGGACAGGGCATCAATGTGTTTGTGATCCCTCGTGTGGGCGATGTGATTATGAGCGGTGCCCAGCCGATGCATATGTTCCATCTGCCCATGCTGCGTGTGGGTCGCTATATGGCAAGCCCGGAGTATCTGTTTGTAAAGCGCTTGATGGATATTGTGGTTTCATTGGCTGGACTGGTAATTCTCAGCCCGTTGCTTCTGATTACAGCCATTGCAGTCAAGTCCGATGGTGGTCCGGCCTTTTACAAGCAGGTTCGCCTTACCAAAGACGGCAAACCGTTCGAGATCCTGAAGTTCCGTTCTATGCGAGTGGATGCTGAAAAGGATGGTGTAGCACGCCTTTCCACCGGTGATAAAGATGACCGCATCACGAAGGTGGGCCACGTCATTCGTGCCTGCCGTCTGGACGAGCTGCCCCAGCTTCTCAATATTTTGAAGGGAGATTTGTCTGTTGTAGGCCCACGCCCGGAGCGCCCGGAGATCGCCGCCCAGTACTGTGAGGAGATGCCGGAGTTTGCGCTGCGCCTGCAGGCAAAAGCTGGTCTGACCGGTTATGCGCAGGTGTACGGCAAATACAACACCACCCCCTACGATAAGCTGCAGATGGATTTGATGTATATTGCACATCCCAGCCTGATTGAGGATCTGAAAATCATGCTGGCGACCGTGAAGATCTTGTTTATGCCTGAAAGCACCGAGGGAATTTCTGAGGGTCAAACCACTGCAATGAGTGGAGAAAACGACTAAATATCGATGTTTTTGCATGTTTTGAACTGCTAAAAATTGGAAGAAATTCCGGAGTGGTGTCAGACATAAATGCGGCTCCTACAGTGGCGTTAAGCCGAATTGCCCTACATGAGGCTGAAATACTGCATCTAGTAGTGCAAAATGCCAAGAGCGCGGGCGTGAGAGAGGGCAAAACGAGTGTAAATTGAGGCGTTTATGCCCTGAAAAAGCACTTTTATGGATGCGACGGTAGCTCGTGGGTTTATGCCGGATGGCACTGCGATGATATTACCGACACTGTGGGGACTTTCACATAGCGTTATCTGGGCTGAGCAATGATAACATCATCTGCGATTTCATCCCGGTCTTGAAGATAACAAGGCGGGTGTGAGAGTGATGGTGATAACTACATGGCCGCAGAGATGCTCATTCGTGTGGGGTAATCCGGCATAAGCAAGGGAGTTACCGTAGCACGGATGAGTGGAATCTGGAATAAAGGCAGGGGTTACCGTAGCGTGTGTTGGTGCTATCAGGACTAAAGACAACGGTTGCCGTAGCGTGAATTTGTCGTAGAAACGTTCGTTTTTTGCGGTACAAGAGACATAGCGGCAGTGTGGGCTAACACTGCTGAGGACGATTAGCAGAGCTTTATAAGGAATAAAAGGCTCAGACTCTTGGAGAATGAGTCTGGGCTGTAATCTTTGATATGAAAAAATGACAGCACCGACTGCTGCTGTACTATAAAACATTTTTAAAGGTGAGGAAAATGTGTAACAAAAAGGCTGTTATTATTGGCGGAAGCAATGGAATCGGATTGGCAATTAGTAAGAAGCTGCTTGATTGCGGATATGATTTGGAGATTTGTGATCGCATACCACCCGAGGAGGGGATACTCGAAGAAACAAAGGTGACGTATCACTTTTGCGACTTGATGGATTTTGATGAGGATTTGTATCAGAAGCTTGCACAGAATCAGGATGTTGAGCTTCTGATGGTTACAGCGGGAATTGGACGAATTGCGGATTTTCAATATCATCACATCGCAGAAATCGACAAAATGCTGACGGTGGATGCTGTGAGCACCATTAAGATTTTCCGTATTTTCTACGAGAGAATCCTAGGCAAAAAGGATTTCTACGCAGGCGTGATGGGAAGTATCTCGGGGTGGATGTCCTCACCTAGCGCATCGGTTTATGCTGCGGCGAAGGCGGCGACTGTCCGATTTGTAGAATCGGTAAATATTGAACTAGAGGCATACGGTTCAGCAAATCGTATTCTTGATGTTTCACCGGCATCGTTCAAGGGAAGTAGATTTTACGGTGGTAAAAACGACTTAACAGAAACAGAGTCGCTTGCAAGAGATATTGTAAGACACCTTTTTGCCCGTGATGTTCGATTTATTCCGAATTATGAGGAAACATTCAAGGGCGTTCTTGAACGGTATCATAATGATCCGCATGAATACGGGCTACACAGTTATCAGTATAAGAAGGAGTCTGGAAGGCTCGATAACACAAAAAGGGTGAAAATTGGGTACCTTTCTGGGACATTTGACCTTTTTCATGTGGGGCATCTTAACCTGCTTAAGCGTGCAAAAGAACAGTGCGACTATTTAATCGTAGGTGTACACGGCAGCGGTGCATGGAAAGGTAAAGAAACATTTATTCCACTTGAGGAACGTAAAGCAATTGTCGGTGCCTGTAAATATGTGGACAAGGTGGTGGATTCCTGCAAGGAGGATTCGGATGCATGGGCTCTATGGCATTACGATCGCCTATTTGTGGGTTCTGATTATAAGGGAACGGAACGCTTTGATCGTTATGAGGAGTACTTTAAGGATAAGGGTGTAGATATTGTCTATTTCCCGTATACAAAGAGTACGAGCAGCACACAAATTAGAAAAAAGATTACTGAAAATGCTGCGCGATAATTGATTTTAGGACAATGATATAGAAGAGGCTGGAGTCATGAGAGATAGACTTATTTATATTTTGAAGCACAACAAGCTCATTCAGAAGCTGTATGTTGTGATTATGAGCTTTGTGTTTAAGGTATGGGGCACGTTCCTGAAAACGGATGACAAACTTGTTCTCTTTGTTTCTTTCATGGGTAAAAACTTTAATGACAGTCCCAAGGTTCTGTACGATTACATGCAGACTCATCCTGAGTACACGGGCAAACACTGCGTTTGGGCGTTTGAGCATCCGGAAAATTACCCGGAGTTGGAAACTGTAAAGATTGATACCCCTGCGTACTTCAAGATGGCGCTGAAGGCTAAATACTGGATTACCAATACAAATATTGAGCGCGGTCTGAAGTTTAAGAAAAAAGGCCAAGTCTATTTGAATACATGGCACGGAATTGCTCTAAAGTATATCGGAAATGACTGCCCCGGCCGTAAGGATTATAACTTTGATACGCTGGACTACCTCACGGTTTCTGGTGACTATGATGAGCGCGTATTTAAGAGCGCATTCAATGCGAGGGAGTCCAGCTATCTTCGTTGTGGTATGCCGCGCAATGAAGAATTGTGGCTTGCGGATGAGAATAAAAAGGTAGCAATGCGCAAGAAGCTCGGCATCCCGGAAAGCAAAAAGGTCATCCTTTATGCACCAACTTGGCGCGAGTCTACGGATGGCGGCAAGTCCTATGCAATCAAACCTCCGATCCATTTTCATGAGTGGGAGAAGGAACTGGGTAATGAGTATGTTGTCCTTTTCCGTGCCCATCATCAGACGACCAAGGTGCTCGGTGTTGAGTATAACGACTTTGTCCGTAACGCATCCGATTACCCGGCGGTCAATGACCTGATGATTGCAGCGGACATCCTGATTACGGACTATTCGGCTATTGCATTTGATTATTCGATTCTATGCCGCCCGATTTTCTGCTATGCATACGATTATGACAGTTATCTTGCAGAGCGTGGCACTTATTTTGCAGTAGACGAGAAGTACCCCAATAAGAGTTGCCGGACGGAAAGCGACTTGTTGCAGCGAATCAAGAATGTGGATTATGTTGTGGAGTGTGCTAACACCAAACGATTCCGCGACGAATTCGTACAGTATGGTGTGGGTGCGACTGAGATGTGTATTAAAAAGATGTTTGGAGAAGCTAAATGAAAGTACTTATGTGGATGGGAGGAAACTTCGACAGAAGGACTCCATCAGAGCATTTGCTGGTTGCAATAGTTCAGGCTTTGTATGCAGACGGACACACAGTACACATTATTCAAAAGGATACTGGAGGTTCGCTTCCTAAATTGCCAAGTGAGTTGGTTGAACTTGGAGTGACTACTGATTGTATTCCATGTCAGTTGGCATCAAAAGGCAATTTTATTGCAAGATATCTTGTTGAACTAAGGTATGTATGGAAATGTAGAAGACTGATTAAAAAGTATAGAGACTATGATGCAGTTTTTAATCAGTCTAGCAATGTGGCCGGTTTTATGACTTTTGTAGTGAAGCACAATATGCCTAAGGCACGACTCACCTATAATGTTCAGGACATTTTCCCGGAAAATGCTGCTTATATTGGCAGTGTGAAAGGAATAGTGTATAAGATTCTTTCTGCAGAGCAACGATATGCCTACCGTCATGCGGATCAAATAATCACAATTTCGGAAGATATGAAAGAGTTGCTGATTGAAAAAGGCGCAGATTCGCAAAAAACTAAGGTTGTGTATAACTGGAGCTATACTGATAGTTTGTACCGTTATGAAGACGTATATAGCGAAAAAATAGCGAAGTTTTTATCTGCGGGTAAGTTTAATGTGGTTTATGCAGGTAACATTGGCACCATGCAGAATGTAGATGTGGTAGTAGAAACCGCAAAACTTATGCAGGATGAAGAAGACATTCACTTTCATATTTTTGGAGATGGCATGTATAAGGAACGACTTCAACACGAAGCGGAAAGGTTAAGCAATATTTCTTTCTGGCCGATGCAGCCATCAGAGTTGGCTCCTAGCATTTATGCTATGGCAGATGTAAATGTGATTCCTCTTGCACCCAACATCTATCGAACGGCTCTGCCAAGTAAAACTGCTACTTGCATTGCATGCCAGAAACCAATTATTTTTTGTTTTGGTAATCAATCAAAGTTTGGACGATGGATAGCCCAAATGCCGGGATATTATTTGACAGAGTCAGACCAACCGCAGAATCTCGGAAAAGCAATTAAGACAGTTAAAGAAAGCAATGTCACGGTATGTAGTGATAAATTGTTTTTGCATTTCTTGAATTCTAAAAACAGCAAAGAATATGCTAGATTAGTTGTTGGAGATAAGAAATGAAGGTTCTACTTGTTTCACCGCTTCCACCTCCAAATGGCGGAATGGCAACCTGGACTGAACAGTACCTAAAAGATAGTGAAAATATCAATGAAGTGTACACTGTCAATACAGCTTTTATTGGAGAAAGAGCGCTTCATAAAGGTGGAAGAATTCCTCTGCTTCCAGAGGCTAAACGTTTTTTTAGAATCATCATGAATTATCTATCGATCCTTAGAAAGAAACAGGTTGATGTAATTCACATTTGTTCTGCGTGTAGTACTACTGGGATAATCAGAGATGCTCTCTGCGTAGCACTATCGCACAAATATCACATAGTCTTTCATTGTCATTGTAATATTCAAGATCAGCTAAAAGGAAAGACTGCAATAAGACTTGGAAAGTATATCTTTGATTCTGTTGATAGAATCCTAGTTTTAAACCAAACGTCATTGTCCTATGTTAATAAAATATCTGGCAGAAAAGCAGATAAGATTCCAAACGCAGTAGACGGCAGCATAATTCAACCACATAGCTCTATAGCGGAGGAATTGAAAAACATAGTTTACGTTGGACATGTAAAACAAGAAAAAGGCATCCGCGAAATCATTGACGCAGCTCGTGAAGAGAAGGATGTTGTGTTTCACTTGATTGGACCGGTTTCGGATGAAATTTCTAGAATACAGGCTCCAGATAATGTTGTTTTCTATGGAAGAAAAGAACACACAGAAGCAATTAGTCTAATGCGAAAAGCTGACGCATTTCTTTTTCCTAGCTATACAGAGGGGTTCTCAATGGTTATGCTGGAAGCGATGGCATCAGGCTTGCCAATAATTGCAACAAATGTTGGCTCTAATGCTGAAATGATTGAGACATGTGGCGGTATAATCATCGACACTATGTCAAGCGAGGAAATAGTACGAGCAATAGAAAAAATCCGTCCGCAGAAAGTTCGATCTGAAATGTCTGCGTGGAATCTGAACAAGGTTGCTTGTGCATATAAGGATGTGGTAGTGTTCCAAAAAATTCAGGAGGTTTATAATGAGATTCGTATTTGAATCGTTGGACCTTGTAGAAAGAGTGTGGCATAAATTCATATATGTGCCTTTTATGAGGATGCAGTTAGCAAAACATGGTACTCATGTGAATATTGGAAAGAACTCAAGAGGGACATGGAAAAACGTGTATACTGGAAATTATGTTTCCATTGGAGCAAACTGCCTTTTGTTATCTACGCGGGCAAAGGTGATTATCGGTGACTATGTTATGTTCGGACCGAATGTATCGGTTATCACTGTAAACCATCGGATTGATGTGCTAGGCAAAAGAATGTATGAGGTTAAGAATTCGGATAAGCGTGACAGTGATGATCAGGATGTAGTTTTCGCTGGAGACAATTGGATTGGTGCAAATTCGACAATCTTGAAAGGTGTTACGGTTGGAAAGGGTGCTACTGTTGCAGCTGGAGCAGTAGTCAATAAAAGTGTTCCACCGTACACTATTGTTGGAGGTGTGCCATCCAAAGAAATTAGAAATATAGGAAAAAAGAACATATAATGAAATAATGAGGTACAAGAAAAATGTCTGCATTTGATAACGCAACCCTTATGATCACTGGTGGTACTGGTTCTTTCGGCTCTACCGTACTGAAGCACTTCCTTGACTCTGATCTCAAGGAAATCCGTATCTTCTCTCGTGACGAGAAGAAGCAGGACGATATGCGCCATGAGCTTCAGGCAAAACACCCGGAAGCGGCTAAGAAGGTCAAGTTCTACATCGGTGATGTCCGCAATCCGCAGTCCATCAAGGACGCTATGCCGGGCGTTGATTACATCTTCCACGCTGCTGCTCTAAAGCAGGTTCCGTCCTGTGAGTTCTTCCCGATGCAGGCTGTTCAGACCAATATCATCGGCACAGACAATGTTCTGCATGCTGCTATCGATGCCGGTGTCAAGCGTGTTGTCTGTCTGTCTACAGATAAGGCAGCTTATCCTATCAATGCTATGGGTATCTCCAAGGCTATGATGGAGCATGTTATCTTTGCAAATGCCCGTGTGGCGGCTGAGCGTGGCGGCACAACCATCTGCTGCACCCGTTATGGTAACGTCATGTGCAGTCGTGGCAGTGTTATCCCTCTGTTCATCGACCAGATCAAGGCGGGCAATCCCATCACCATCACGGACCCGAATATGACCCGTTTCCTGATGAATCTGGACGAGGCTGTGGATCTGGTCATGTTCGCCTTCCAGCACGGCAATCCGGGCGACCTGTTCATCCAGAAGTCTGATGCATCCACCATTGGTGATTTGGCAAAGGCTGTCCAGCAGCTGTTCGGTGACACTGGTACGAACATCATTGGTACCCGCCACGGTGAGAAGCTGTTCGAGACCCTGATGACCCGCGAGGAGCGTCTGCGCAGCGAGGATATGGGTCATTACTTCCGTGTGGCTGCTGACAACCGTGACCTGAACTACGACAAGTTCGTGGTCAAGGGCGAGGTACATACCATGGCGGATGAGTCTTACACCAGCCATAACACCACTCGTTTGGATGTAGAGGGCACCGTGAAGAAAATCATGACCACTGAGTATGTGCAGAATGAGCTGAAAGGCATCCCCAATGTCTAAGGAAAAGCTCCTGCTGGTCGGTGCGGGTGGTTTTGGACGCATGGTAGCGGAACAAGCACTGCTCCAATATGACTGTACTTTTGTGGACGATGGACAACCTGTTGGAACTGAGGTTTGCGGTATTCCTGTTATTGGTGGGATTGCTAGTCTGCCTGAGTTGCGCAAGAGCTATGGTTTGCTGGTGGTTGGCATTGGTAATAACAGCTTCCGAGCGCAGGTATATGAGAAAGCTACGGCAATGGGCTATACATTCCCGAATATTATTGCGCCGAGTGCCTATGTCAGCCCATTTGCAAAACTTGGTGTTGGCTGTGTGATTCTTCAAAATGCCTGTGTTCAGAATGGCGCTATCGTGGGCAATGGTGTGCTGTTGAATGCAGGCACGGAAGTCCATTGCGATGCGGTCGTGGAAGATTATGCGCTTATTTATGCCAACAGCGTTGTTCGCACTGGCGCAAAAGTTGGCAAGTATGCTCATATCGGTAGCAACGTGACGGTTTGCAATTTTGCTGTCGTGGCAGATGGAGCAGATGTTCCGGATTGCACAGCGGTACGCCCGGAGGTGAGAAAATGAACATTCTGGTGACAGGGGCCAAGGGCATGGTGGGAACCTCCCTTGTGAACAACATGAAAAACGTTCGGGACGGTAAGAACAAGACCCGCCCGGAACTGCATATTGATGAAATCTACGAGTATGATCTGAATTCTACCCCGAAAGAACTGGATGAGTACTGTCGGAAAGCCGACTTCGTGTTCAATTTGGCGGGTGTAAATCGCCCGGAGAACCCAGAAGACTTCATGAAGGGAAACTTCGGCTTTGCATCTGATTTGCTGAACTGCCTGAAAAAGCACAACAACAAGGCAACCATTATGCTGTCTTCTTCCATTCAAGCCACGCTGGCTGGTCGTTTCGGCAACAGCGAGTACGGACGCAGCAAGAAGGCTGGCGAGGAACTATTCTTCCAGTATGCTCAGGAGACTGGGGCAAAGGTTGCAGTCTACCGCTTTGTCAACCTGATGGGACATAGCCGCCCCAAGTACAACAGCGCCGTCAGCACCTTCTGCTGGGCGGTTGCCAATGACGAGCCCTTCACCGTTAATGACCGCAGCACCGAGTTGGAGTTGCTGTACATCGACGATCTTGTAGAAGGGATGTTTGACCTGCTGGAAGGCAAGGAGCAACACTGTGAGTTTGACGGTGTGGAGACTGTCCTGAAAGAAGATGGCCGCTATTGTTGTGTTCCTGTGACCCACAAGGTCAGGCTGGGCGAAATCGTTGACTTGCTGCAGGAGTTCAAGGCACAGCCCACTACGCTTATGATGCCGAAAATGCCGGATGGCTCTTTTGCCAAGAAGCTGTACTCCCTGTACCTGACCTATCTGCCTACGGACAAATTCAAGTATGCCCTCAAAATGAACGTGGACAACCGTGGCTCTTTCACCGAGCTGGTGCACACCGCCGACTGTGGACAGGTGAGCATCAACATCAGCCGCCCAGGCATCACCAAGGGGCAGCATTGGCACAACTCCAAGTGGGAACTGTTCATCGTGGTTGCTGGTCACGGCCTGATTCAGGAACGGAACATCAACACCGGAGAAACGGTGGAATTTGAAGTATCTGGCGATAAGATTGAGGCTGTCCACATGATTCCCGGCTGGACTCACAACATCATCAACCTGTCGGAGACAGAGAATCTGGTGACGGTGATGACCTGCAACGAGATCTTCAACCCGAATCACCCGGACACTTTCTTCGAGCCGGTGTAAGAGAAGATACTGGTTGACGTTAGGAGATTTTTATGGAACACAATTTTAAATGGAAAAACGACGGGCGTACCAAGGTCATGATTGGCTGTGGCACCCGTCCGGAGATCATCCGACTGGCTGCGGTTATCAAACGCTGCCGGGAATATTTTGACTGTTGCGTGGTCTATTACAATCAAAACTGGGACAGAAACCTTTCCACCGTTTTCTGGGAAGATTTTGAACTGAAAAATACCTTTGGCGAATATGGTCCTGACATTCTGGTGCCCGTGGTTGGTGAGAATCTGGGCGTGACTTGTGGTAACATTCTGGGGTGCAGCTACGAACTTTTGTCTGAATTGCAGCCGGAGGGCTATCTGGTGCTGGGTGATACGAACTCCTGCCTGTCCGCTATTTCTGCGAAGCGGCTGCACATCCCCCTGTTTCACATGGAGGCCGGCAACCGCTGCAAGGATGAGTGCCTGCCCGAGGAGACCAACCGCCGCATCGTGGACGTGATCTCCGATGTGAACCTGTGCTACTCCGAGTTCGCCCGAAAGTATCTGGCAGATACCGGTTTGCCCAAGGAGCGCACCTACCAGACCGGCTCTCCCATGGCGGAGGTGCTGCACATGAATCTGGACAAGATTCAGAAAAGCGATGTGCTGGAGCGTCTGGGACTGGAGAAGGACAAGTACATTCTGCTGTCTGCCCACCGTGAGGAGAACATCGACTCTGAAAAGAACTTCCTGAGTCTGTTCACTGCCATCAACGCTCTGGCAGAAAAGTACGATATGCCCATCCTCTACTCCTGTCATCCCCGCAGCAAGCACCGTCTGGAACAGAGCGGCTTCCAGCTGGACCCTCGTGTCCGGGTCAACGAGCCGCTGGGGTTCAACGACTATAACAAGCTGCAAATGAACGCGCTGGCAATCGTCTCCGACTCCGGCACTCTGCCCGAAGAAAGCAGCTTCTACCTGTCCATTGGTCATCCCATCGCCGCTGTGTGCATCCGCACCTCCACCGAGCGTCCCGAGGCACTGGAAGCCGGTGACTTCATTCTGGCTGGCATTACCACCCGGGAGTTGCTCAACGCCACCGATATGGCGATTGAAATGAAGCAAAAGGGCGTCCTGGGCAAGCCCTGCCCCGATTATGTGGACGAAACCGTGTCCATGAAGGTGGTTCGCATCATTCAGGGTTATGTAAACGTGGTTAACAAAATGGTTTGGCGTAAGGGCTAATGAATGCTAGTCATATACTCCTCTTAGATAAAAAGATTGCGTAATGAATGAAACGGCTTGCTGTAAGTTACACAATACTATTATTACGGCGGGGTATCGTCAGGTTGTAACAATGATATTCCAAGAGAAAGCGTAGACTTAAAGCGTGGAAAGGTTAAGATGAAAAAAGCGATACTATATATTGACTCGATGCAAAAAGGTGGAGCCCAGCGTGTTATGAGCGTACTGGGAAAATATCTTTGCGATAAGAATGTTGAGACAATCCTGATTAATGATATTTTGCCAGAACAAGGGAAAGCGGAATATCCAATTGATTCAAGAATTCGAAGGCTTTTTTTGGATCAAGGAATGAATTCTTGGAAAAATTTTTATCGAGTAAAAAGACTGCGTAAGATTGTCAAGACAGAAAAGCCAGATGTCGTACTTTCTTTTTTGGGACCTCCTAATTATCGGATGCTGGTAGCCACACTGGGACTGCATTGTCGTAAGGTTGTATCTGTGAGAAATGATCCCTATAGAGAGTATGGAAATAGTAGGATCAAAAAAGCAATAGCAGGAGCGCTATTTCATTTGGCAGACGGATGCGTTTTTCAAACAGAGATGGCATCGGAATACTTTCCCAATTCTGTGCGGAGAAAAAGTAAAGTTATATTCAATCCCGTTATGCCGAATTTTTTTAATAAACAGTGGGATGGACGAGATAACAGTGTGATTACAGTGGGACGACTGTTTCCGCAGAAAAATCATGCACTTTTGATTAGGGCTTTTGCAGAAGCTCACAAAGTTTTGCCCGACATCAGTTTAAAGCTATATGGAAAGGGAACTGAGGAACGTAATTTAAGAGAACTGGCTCGGGAACTTGGCATAGAAAACTGTATACAGTTTATGGGTGAAATCAGTAATGTTGAGGATGAACTGAGGCATGGTAGGTGTTTTGTTCTGTCATCTGATTTTGAAGGAATGCCCAATGCTTTGATGGAGGCAATGGCAGTTGGAATGCCGGTTATTTCAACAGATTGCCCATGTGGAGGTCCTGGAGCGCTGGTTAAACAGGAGCAAAATGGTATGTTGGTTCCTTGTGGAGATGCCGACATCCTTGCTGATGCAATTGTGAAAATGATGAGCAGTGAAACTATGCGCAGCAGAATGAGCGTAGCTGCAAAGAAAACTGCGATGGAGTTTCATACGGATAAGATTATGGTTGAATGGTGCCAGTTCCTTGATGCCGCAGGAGAAAAAAGGTAGATAATAATGACAATAATATCAACTGTGAATATGTATATGTTGCTTTCATTAATAGGAGCGCTTTCTATATACATGGTAAGAATAAATGGTAATTCAAGGTATTTCTATTACAGAGGACAGGCGTATTTTGTCTTTGGATTTTTCATGGTTATGTCAATCGCTCTTGCGGTATTTCGAGACTTTTCGGTCGGAACAGACACGATTGAGTATGTAAATATTTTTAATGCAGCTCAAAGTGCGCCTGATTGGATAGCAGGATTCCAATTCAAGACACAGGGCAGAGAGCCTCTGTTTATGGGATTATGCTATGCGGTAAATAAACTGGGTGGAAGTATTAGAACAATCTTCTTCATAGGATACACCACCATTTTTGTTTCGCTCTATTATACAGCGTTGTATGCGTATAAAAAGACAGAAGACATACAAAAAAAGGACTATTTTCGGTATCTACCGTGTATGCTATTATTTCTGTATTATATTTACTCCTTTAATGTATTCAGGAATATGTGGTCTATTTCGATATGTATGCTGTCCCTGGTTAACATGGATAAGAATAAATGGAAAACTGCACTGGTTGAGATTCTAGTTGCAGTAATGATTCATTATACAGCAGTGGTCTTTCTGGCAGTATATCTGTGGCTTCTTTTAATGAAGAAAAGGCCACAGATGAAGACAAAGAGGAATCTGATAGCGGTGTCAGTTTTAATATTCCTATTTATGCACTATGGTGTTCAAATTGTGCAAAATAACATACTAAAAATTGGATATGAATCGTATCTCCAACGTAAATCCAATATTATGGCGTATCTCTCACCAGTAGCAATAGCAATTATTTCTATTGCGTTGTCAGAGCAGATAATAAAAGAGAATTCATTTGCGGAAAAGTGCATAGCGCTAATTCCAATCAGGATAGCAGTACTTGCGACATATTCTTACGGAGGAGCGAGACTGGGGTACTTTTTTGCTATACCAGAAATGTATCTAATATCTATGATATTCATTTGTATAATGCGAAAGTCGAAAAGTAAAATTGGCGTATGCCTATCAAAGATGTTTGTTGTGGTATTCGTTGCTCAACAGTACTTAAGATTTATTAAAAATCTAGTAGAGTCATCTGGGGTCGTTCCGTATTTGCTTGGATGACAAAAAGCTACGATTCAAATCATTGATAATGAAAGGATACCGGTATGATAAAAATAAAGAAATACTGCAAGGCTGCATTCAAATACATGGTAAATGCGGATTATCGGTTTAAAATTGATTCTGCCAGAGGAAAATACAATGACATGCCTGACAGAGAATACTTACAAAGAAGATTTCAAGCCGAATTGGGAAAAAGTCTTGATTTGGACAATCCCCAAACCTTCAATGAAAAACTCCAATGGCTGAAGCTTTACAACCGGAAGCCGGAATACACCATGATGGTGGACAAGTACAAGGTTCGGGAATATATTGCCCAGACGCTGGGGGAGGAATACCTGATTCCGCTGTTGGGTGTGTGGGATGATCCGGATGAAATCGATTTTGATGCACTGCCTGACCAGTTTGTACTGAAATGCAACCATAATTCCGGATTGGGAATGTGTATTTGCAAAGATAAATCAAAGCTGGATATTTCAAAAGTTAGGGCAGAACTGCGAAAGGGACTCAAAGAAAATTATTATATTAGGCACCGTGAATGGCCCTACAAGGATGTCCCAAGAAAGATTATTGCAGAAAAATATATGGTGGATGACAGTAATTGTGGTGAATTAACTGACTATAAATTCTTTTGTTTTAACGGTGTTCCCAAGTTTATGTATATTTCGAATGACAATTCTGAAAATGCGACAACAGACTTTTTTGACATGGAGTTTAATCACCTTGATATGAGGATGAAAGACCCAAATTCAAATGTAATTCCTCCAAAACCGTACTTATTCAATGAAATGAAAGCGATTGCTGAAAAACTATCACAAGGGATTCCTTTTGTCAGAGTTGATTTATATGTTATTGGGGGCAATATCTATTTTGGAGAATTAACGTTCTTTCATAATGCGGGATTTTGTTCCATACATCCAGAGAGTTGGGAAAAGACATTAGGAGGCTGGATAAAACTTCCTAGAGAGAAATAAAGACATCACCTTATGGAGAGTAAAAATGATAAAGGTAGTACATTTTATTCACGGTCTGAACATGGGAGGAGCAGAGACTTTAGTAAAGAATTATGCGCTTCTTCTTGATAGAGCGAGGTTCCAAGTTACTGTTCTATGCTATGAACATTGTGGCTCGCCTTATGAAGATGTGTTGAGACAGAACAATATCGATGTGATTTATGTTTGCGATGAAATGCCTTTATACACAAAGCAGGGTATTATTGCTAAGATGGTTAACCACTATCAGCGTTATTGGTTGATTCGACGAGAACTCAGGAAGCTGAAGCCTGATATTGTCCACTTTCATTTGAGACTTAGTAACTATATCCGATTTGCTGGATTGGATAGAAATGTCAGACTTTTTTACACGCAGCATTATGATACTTCATTTTGGGAAAAAGATTACCCAGATGACATCAAAAACTTGAAATGGTTGATGAAACGTTATCAGGTGCAGCCGATTGCGCTGAACAAGGCCATGAAAGCCAGCATGGACCGGATACTTCAGACCGACCAGACCAGAATCCTGAACAATGGGGTTGACATGTCTGAATTTCAAAAAGCGCTTGACCGGAATGCTAAGCGAAATGAGTTGAATGTTCCGCAAGATGCTTTTGTGATTGCTCACGTCGGAAGATTTGACCCGATAAAAAATCACGAATTTCTGGTGAAGGTGTTCCAGCAGATAAAACAGAAAAAACCGGAAGCTTTTCTGCTGATGGTGGGGCGTGGTGAAACAGAAGAAAAGGTTCGAAATCAATTGGAAGGCGCAGGCTTGGCCGGCTCATATCGGATTTTGCATGATCGCACAGATGTTGCGGAGATACTGCGGGCTTGTGATGCGGCAGTATTCCCTTCTTTTTCGGAGGGGTTGCCACTTTCGTTGATTGAAATGCAGGCTGCAGGTCTACACTGCATCGCTTCTACCGGTGTGCAAAAAGATGCTTGTATTTCCAACCGGCTGAGTTTTTTGAGCTTGGAACAGAGTGCTGATGTATGGGCGGACATGCTTCTTGAAATGGCAGCAAGTAAGAATTCGATTCAATATGATGGATTGGAAGAATGGGATATCCGGTACAATGTAAAACAGCTGGAAAAGATGTACGAAGAGTCAATGAAAGAAAATGCTGGTCAGGAATGAGCCATGCGAAAAGAGGAGTATGACAAGTGGAAAGACGACGAGCAATTTTGGTACGGTTTGATGACATCTGTCCGACGATGAACTGGGAGCAGTGGAATCGTGCGGTAACAGTTCTCGAACGTTATAACGTAAAACCGTTGATCGGTGTGATTCCGGATTGTCAGGATGAGGAGCTGCTGATCGATGCTCCAAGGCCTGATTTCTGGCAGTATATAAAAGATCTGCAGGATAAAGGATACACGGTGGCAATGCATGGATATTTGCACAAATATGATAGCGCAACGCACGGTATTGTCAATGTTACACCCCGGTCAGAATTTGCTGGACATTCCTATGAAGAACAGCTTGAGAAAATCAAACAGGGAAAGGCTGTGTTGGAACAGCACGGAATTTTTACGGATATATTCTTTGCTCCGGCACATTCCTATGATGAAAATACACTAAAGGCTTTGGCGGTAAATGGATTTAAATATGTATCGGATGGAGCGAGCAGTAGAACGTTTGTTCGAGAGGGTGTTTTGTGTATTCCGTGCCGTTCAGGAGGGTGCCCTAAAATTGGGAAAAAAGGGTATTATACTGCGGTATTTCATGCGCACGAGTGGGTACGACCGGAAAAGGCAGACGGCTATATTCAGCTTGAAAAGCTGTGTGAGGAATATTCCAAGGACATCGTTTCATTTGAAGAATACTGTAAGCGTCCTGAGGGAAATGCAATATTGCAGAAGCTGAATGAAAAAGGATACCTGTTTTACGAATATACCGTGAAGCCCGTATTAAGGCCTGTTGTACGGCCCATAAAAGAGTTTTTCAGTCAGAGAAATAATTTCAAGAGGTAATAACAATGGCTGATAGCAGAACAAAAAACACAACGAGAAATATTCTTGCAGGGTTGATATATCGAATTGTAGCAATTTTACTGCCATTTATAAATCGAACAGTTCTTCTATGGGGGATGGGAGCTGAATATACTGGAGTCTCAAGTCTATTTTCCTCTATCCTGAGCGTATTGAGTCTGGCGGAATTAGGTTTCAATTCGGCCATCATATACTCGATGTACAAACCAATGGCAGAACGAGACTGGGATGAAGTAAGCTACTATTTGTCATTAATCCGCAAGGTTTACAATATTGTAGGCACAGTGATTTTCTGCGGAGGACTTTGCTGTATACCATTTCTTCGTTATCTGATCCATGGCGAATATCCAAAAGAACTTAATATTTATATTCTGTTTTTTTTATATCTTATAAACTCTGCAATCAGTTATTATTTGTTTGCTTACAAAGAAACGCTTCTTTTGGCAGACCAACGACGTGATATTTCAGATAATATCCGCTCTGTTGTAGATACATTCCGGTACCTGGTACAATTTTTTGTTCTTTTGATCTTCCATAATTTCTATGCGTATATTGTCGTGCAGATCATTGGTACGATTGTATCAAACTTTATGATTCAAAACAGTACAGAAAAGCGCTATCCGGATGTCGTATGCAAAAAGATTTTGGGACGAAGCATTCCTTCTGATATCAAAAAAAAGACTGCTGCACTTATGCTTGATCGTATATGCGATACTCTGAGAAATTCTCTGGACAGCATCATAATTTCTTCGTTTATCGGGCTTGTTGCAACAACAATTTATGGAAATTACTACTACATTTATTCTGCTATCTATGGTGTTCTGCTTGTTATCGGAAATGCTTTGGCAGGAAGTGTTGGAAATAGCATCTCCTGCGAAAGCGTCAAAAAGAATTATGCAGACCTGCGTAATTTTCAGTTTTTGTTCTCATGGATAACTACCACGTGCACCCTTTGTCTTGTTACGATGTACCAACCCTTTATGAAATTATGGGCTGGTACAGATTTGATGCTTTCGGACAAGGATATGATGTTGTTTTGTTTGTATTTCTATCTGATTAACATGAACAACATTCGAAATCAGTACATAAATGGGGCAGGACTGTGGGATAAGCTAAAAGCCAGCTATGTCTTAGAAGCTGGTGGAAACCTGGTCTTAAACATTGTTTTGGGGAAAATATGGGGGATTACAGGAATCCTTCTGGCAACAATTATTACGATTTTTGTTTTTAATTACGTATACAGAACACACATTCTGTTCTCTGATTATTTCCGTAATGAGTCAGAATCCCGCTTCTCAATGGATCAGCTTCAATATGCATTGGTTACTACGGTGTTAGCAGGGAGTATGTTCTGCTTCTGCAAAATAATACCCGGAAGAGAGATAGTACAGCTTGTGGTGCGTGCAGTACTGTCGGTTGTGGTATCTGCGATTGCGTATATTATTCTGTTCCGTAAAACAAATAGATATGCATATGCCCAGACAAAGTTATATCAAATTCTCTCTAGAAATATTTGAAAAGGTAAAAGGATGGAAGAAATATGACGGTTTTCATCACCGGTTCATCCGGTTTTATCGGCTCCAACCTTGCCAAGCGTATCCTGACCACTGAGCCGGATACCAAGGTGATTGGTTTGGACAACATGAACGATTATTACGACGTTCGCATCAAGGAAGCTCGCTTAGCAGAGCTTCAGAAGTTCGAGAACTACACCTTTATCAAGGGCAACCTTGCGGACAAGGTACTGATTAACAGTATTTTTGAGAAGTATCACCCGGATATTGTGGTCAATCTGGGCGCCCAGGCAGGTGTGCGTTACTCCATCACCAACCCGGATGCCTACATTGAAAGCAATATGATCGGCTTCTATAACATTCTGGAAGCCTGCCGTCATTATCCGGTGGAGCATCTGGTGTACGCATCTTCCAGCTCTGTTTATGGCAGCAACAAGAAGGTGCCTTATTCCACCGATGACAAGGTGGATAACCCTGTTTCTCTGTATGCGGCTACCAAGAAGTCCAACGAGCTGATGGCACACGCCTACAGTAAGCTCTACAACATTCCCTCCACCGGTCTGCGGTTCTTCACGGTGTATGGCCCTGCCGGCCGTCCGGATATGGCATACTTTGGCTTTACCAACAAGCTGGTCAACGGCGAAACCATCAAGATTTTCAACTACGGCAACTGCAAGCGGGACTTTACCTATGTGGATGATATCGTGGAAGGTGTTGTCCGTGTGATGGCAAAGGCTCCTGAAAAGAAAAACGGCGAAGATGGTCTGCCCATTCCTCCCTATGCGGTTTACAACATCGGCAACTCCAACCCGGAGAACCTGCTGGACTTTGTGCAGATTCTGTCCGAGGAATTGGTGCGTGCCGGTGTGCTGCCTGCGGACTATGATTTCGAGGCTCACAAGGAGCTGGTTCCTATGCAGCCCGGCGATGTGCCTGTGACCTTTGCAGACACCGAGCCGCTGGAGCGTGACTTTGGCTTTAAGCCTCACACTCCGCTTCGGAATGGCCTGCGGAAGTTTGCTGAGTGGTATAAAAAGTTCTATATGGAATAAAGCGGTGGGAGGAATTATATGCGCTGCGAGGAAAGATTCTACGAAATATATGGAAAAGATCCCATGGGCATCAGCTTTTGCCCCTATCGGATTTGCCCTATTGGTGCCCATAGTGATCACAACTTAGGAAAGATCACAGGACTTGCGATTGATAAAGGAATCCATATTGCATACAAGCCCAAGATGAATGGTGTTATTGAAATGTGCAGTCTTCAATTCCCGAAACGTGCCCAGTGGCATATCCGGGAGATTGGCGAAAAAACTGGTGACTGGGCGGACTACCTGCGAGGAGCGACTTGGGCGTTGAGCAATCGGTTTCCGCTGACAGTTGGTCTCTGTGGAGTGATAGAGGGTTCTTTGCCTATCGGAGGGCTTTCTTCCTCTGCGGCTGTGATCCTGTCTTTTTTGGAGGCGCTATGCCAGGTCAATGGAATCAAGCTGAGTTCTTCAGCGCTGATCAGCATTGCGTTCGAGGCAGAAAAAAAATATGTGGGTGTTAATGTAGGAACCCTGGATCAGAGCTGTGAGGTTCTGAGCAAAAAAGACCACTTGCTATATCTGGACTGTAAGGATAACAGCTACGAGCTGATTCCCACGAATCCCAACATGAAACCTTACAAGATTGCGGTATTTTTCAGCGGTTTGGAGCACAGCTTGGCTAGCTCTAAATACAATATGCGAGTGGATGAGTTGCGTTCAGGCATTTACGCCTTGCAGGCTTTTGCGGGTCTTGACTACGGAAAGTTCAATGAAGCTAACGCCCGGGATGTTTCGTATGAGATCTACCAGACCTATAAAGATAAGCTGCCGGTGCAATGGGCAAAACGTTGTGAACATTGGTATACCGAGTTCAAGCGTGTGGAAGCTGGTGCGGAAGCATGGCGGCGAGGCGATTTGGAGGAGTATGGACGCCTGTCCTTTGAATCTGGCTGGAGCAGCATCCACAACTGGGAGTCCGGTGCGCCGGAGCAGATCAAACTCTACGAGATTATGAGGGAGACCGCTGGCATTTACGGTGGGCGCTTCAGTGGTGCTGGCTTTAAGGGGTGCTGTATGGCGTTGATCGATCCCAATAAGGCAGATGACATCCGGGAAGAAGTGGAACGAAAGTATCTCACTGCATTCCCGGAGATGTGTGGTAAGTACAGTTTCCATCTGTGCGAGAGTGCGGACGGCGTAGGGCATAAGACGGAGGACTAATATGAAGTGCTTGATTTTGGCCGCGGGATACGCAACCCGCCTGTATCCATTGACCGAAAACTTTCCCAAACCCTTGCTGAAGGTAGGGGATAAGACCATATTGGACTGGCTGGTGGATGACATTGATACCGCTGGTTTGGTAGATACCTATGTGGTCATCAGCAATCACAAGTATGCCCATCATTTTGAAAACTGGGCGGCTACCAAGAAGCAAAATATTCAGGTGGTGGACGATGGAACCAGCAGCAATGAGACCCGGCTTGGTGCTGTGTGTGACGTGCAATTTGCCATTGACCAGCTGGGGCTGGACGATGACCTGCTGGTGATCGCCGGCGATAATGTGCTGGATTTCTCTCTTTCCAAATTTGTGGCTTATGCCCAACAGAAGAAAACATCCTGTATAATGCGCTATTATGAACCAGAGGAAAAGAAGCTCATGAAGTGCGGTGTGGTGGAGCTCGACGATCAGGACAAGATCCTTTCTATGGAAGAAAAGCCTGCCCAGCCCAAGAGCCACTGGTGCTGCCCTCCCTTCTATGTGTACACTCGGGCAGATGCCAGAAAGGTCAAAGATGCAATTGCACAGAAGAAGTGTGGTACCGATGCTCCGGGCAGCTTTATTGCATGGTTGTGCACAGTAACGGATGTGCATGCTATGGAGATGCCGGGCAAGCGGTATGACATTGGCAATCTGGAAAGCTATCAGCAGGTTCAGCAGGAGTATCAGGGAATCAAGGCATAAAAGGCAACACAGTGAGATTCTGTAGCTAGAATATAAGTTGAAATTATTAGATTTGAATTGATACTAGAGGGCTTCAGATGATTACTATTGATGAGGCGGCAAAGAAGTGGAGCTGCAGCAAAAATACGGTTTTGTCTTATGTTTATAAAAGATACATTACTGGCATGTGTGTAGATGGCGAGACGCTACTGTTACCCGATATTGAAAAGCCTTATATTCCGCGCAAACGTATCGATGGCAGTTTAGATTATTACAGGGCACTCTTGCGAACAATTCAGAGAGAACGGTTTATTGATGAGCATATATTAGGCATATCCAAAGAAAAGTTTAATGCATGCATAGAAGAACTCGAGAGTGCGGGATATATAAAAAAAGTGGAGCCGGATGCAGGCATATCGGGACATATTTTGACGGCAAAGGGAAACGATGAACTAAACAGGAAAAGAGAAATATCAATTATAAAAGAGTTGAGTCTCCAGCCTCAGATTGGTTTAATAAATGTTCAAAATTCGTTCAGTGGATCTGTTGTATAAGATAAGATCGTTATCCCTGTGAAAGGAAAATTGAGAAAATGCCGGCAAGCGGCGTGAGCGCGGATGAGATCCTTGCAAAGCTGAAGCGACTTGAAAATTTCTAACGCAGTAGTTGACAGAAATATCTACGCGGCAAACCTACTAAAGCGCGTCAAAAGCAGAAGTAGAAGATATAAACAAATATTAATTTTTGCCGGGTGCAGTTGAGCATCCCCTTCACATTGCTTGAATCAAATTATATTTTTATTCTACAGAATGCACCTCTTGCGAACATAAAAGACGAGTGTTATACTGAAGCCATCAAAAAACATTGGAGGTGTCCCATATGCCCCGTCCCAAAGGAAGCAAAAACAAGCCCAAGACCGTAAAAGCGACCGTTGACTTTGCCGCACAGATCGTTGAAAAGCAGGCTGCAAAGGAAGCCGCTGCTGCTGAAATCGAATCCATCACCGCTAATATCGATGCGCTGAAAGCTGACCTGAAAACCAAGAAAGCCGAGCTGAAAACTATCGACAAAGAAATCGCCAGAATTGAAGCTAAAAAGGTCAAAGCCGAAACCAAAGCTGCCGAAGCTGCTAAGAAGGTTGAAGCTGAGGATGTGCTGAAAAAGCTGCTGGCATCCGGTATGACGGCAGATGAAATCCTCGCAAAGCTGAAATAAATATTTTAGAGCCGTGTGAATCAGTCGGAGCGTAGAGTTATAGCTCTGGCAGTTTACGCGGTTTTCTTATATAAATGGTAATTGGTGTGACTCGGAACGAATAGAACTGTTCCATATCGAACATAAATGACTGCTTTTCCCGCACCATGGCTCAAAATCACGTCCGGAGAAATTTCAGTTAATCAGCAGGAATATGTTGGCAATCTAGCCGTCATAGAGCTTCTGAGTAGAGTGCTTGGGAGAGCTGCTGCCCCGGTGGAAGCCCTAGGTTTCAGGCGCTCGAACCGTGGAATGTCATAAAAATATACGCTGAAATCTGAAAAATGCAGGTCAGAAGCGAAACGAATCAAATCCTTGCAAATGACGCTGAAACGTGATATAATCGCAGTACGAACAAACCGGTTTTGGTACGACAACGGTATGTTCTGGTACTGTAACTGTTGTTGCAAAACCGTGAAGAACTACTTGGAAAAGTGCAAAAATTCAGCGTAGCTGCGATGACACCTATCAGGTTCAGGTCGTGTCCTGGTACGACAACGAGAACTCCTACACCTCTCAGATGGTCCGTACCATTAAGTACTTCGCTGAGAACTGCTGATTGGAGTTTCTCCTGAGCTGAATAAAGCTTGACTGCGCCCTTTCTCTTGTGTGATGCGAGAGAAAGGGCGCTTTTTGCTGACCATTTTGGATGCGATAAGGCGCTTTCGTAAAATGGTATGATCCATTTGTAGTGATCCGACAAAAGCAGCACGCATTCGATCTCCATCTATTGCAACCCTTCTCCCGATATGATAAAATGGTAAAAATAAATGGAGACAACGAAACAGTATGATTACGAAACGTGAAAAACTGCAGTATGGATACCTGTTTCTGATTGATCTGCTCTCTCTGGTTCTCAGCATTGGGCTGGCGTGGGGGCTGACCGCAGGTGTTCTGCACAAGATGGGAGACTTCCAGCTGGACGATCTGGTAGAGGCCTGTTTTTTATTGCTGCTGGCCTATATTCTGACTTTTTTTACATTTGATCAGAGCGAGAATATCGTGAACCGCACTCCGATCCGTGAAGTTGAAATTGCGGTGCGGTTCAATTTTTTGCTGACCCTCATTGATGCGGCCTGTCTGGCGCTGACCAAGGCTCCCATGCTGCATTCCCGCTATTTTCTGGTGTTTGTGCCCGTCATCGATGTCTTTGTGATGACGGGCGCTCATACTGTCCTCAAAAAGATGCTGGTGCGCTCCCGCTATACCAAGGGGATCCAGAGCCTTGTGGGGGTGGTGACCACGCAGGAGAACGCAAGCCCTATCCTGGAAGAGCTGAAAAAGGACTGGTCCAAGCGTGTGACCGGCCTTGCCATTCTGGAAGCTGCCCCGGAGCAGCTTCACACTGAGATCGATGGGGTGAAGATCGAGGCGAACTTCGATAATTTCATGGACTGGCTGCGGCAGGCAGCGCTGGATGAAGTGTATCTGGATATTGCGCAGGAGAGTGAAGAAAACATGCTGCCCTATCTCGAGGAGATGGAGAGCATGGGGCTGACGGTCCATTTCCGCCTGCCGGTGCTGGACCGGATCGAAAAAGCCTGCTGTGATGAGACCAGTGCGGTGCGCATCAGCCGGGAATTGAGCCGCTGTGCGGGCGGCAATGTTGTGACGATGGGCACGGTAGAACTCAAGCTGCGGGATCAGGTGCTGAAACGGACCATGGATATCGTAGGCGGCATCGTGGGGTGCATCATCAGCATCCCCATCATTGCGTTGGTGGCCATCCCGCTCAAGCTGGAAAGCCCCGGCCCGCTGATCTTCAAGCAGCGCCGGGTGGGCCGGAATGGACGGGTGTTCTACATCCACAAGCTGCGTAGCATGTATGTGGATGCGGAAGCACGCAAAAAGGAACTGATGGCCCAGAACGAAATGAACGGCCTGATGTTCAAGATGGAGGATGACCCCCGGATCACCCGGGTGGGCCGCTTTATCCGGCGCACCAGCATCGATGAGCTGCCGCAGTTTTTTGACGTTGTGCGGGGCTCCATGAGCCTGGTGGGTACCCGCCCGCCCACGCTGGATGAATACCGGCAGTACGAGAGCCATCACAAGCGCCGCCTTTCCATGAAGCCGGGAATTACCGGCCTGTGGCAGGTAAGCGGCCGCAGCGATATTGATGATTTTGAAGAAGTGGTCAAGCTGGATGTCCAGTACATCGACAACTGGTCCATCTGGATGGATATCTACCTGCTGTTCAGGACGGTGGGCGTTGTGTTTGACCGGAAAGGGGCAAAATGAATTATATTCTTTTTGGTGGATCTGGTTTTATCGGCACCCATCTCATTCATTTGCTGCTGAAGGAGTGCGTCAGGCCCGGCGACGTGATCTACGACCTGGATCTTGTGATGCCCGGGGAAGAGGGCGTGGTGCCGGGCGTTGTGGAAAAGAACGATGGGGTGCAGTATATCCGGCTGGATGTGCGCAAGCCCATCGATTTTGCGTTCGTTCCGACTCCGGAGGATGTGATCTTTGATCTGGCAGCGGTCCACCGCACCCCCGGCCACCCGGAAGAAGCCTATTTTGAAACAAATATCCGGGGTGCGGAAAATGTGACCGCATTTGCGGAAAAATACGGCATCCGGAAGATCCTGTTCACCAGCTCCATCGCACCCTATGGCGCGTCTGAGGACCTCAAGACGGAGGAGACTCTGCCAACGCCCAACACGCCGTATGGGATCAGCAAGCTGGTGGCAGAAAAGATCCACCAGATCTGGCAGGCCCGTGATCCGGCCCGGGAGCTGACCATCGTGCGGCCGGGCATCGTTTATGGCAAAGGGGAGCACGGCAACATGACCCGCCTGTACAGGGGGCAGAAGAAGGGCTACTTTTTCTATGCCGGCCGGAAGGACACCATCAAGGCGTGCATCTATGTCAAGGAGCTGGTGCGCTTCTTCAAGTACCGGATGCTGGATCATTCCTTCCCCGGAGCAGAGATCTATAACTGTACCTACGAGCCGGCCTATACCATTGAAGAGATCTGCGATGCAATGCAGAAGGCGACCGGCCTGCACCGCCATGTGCCGTTGGTGCCCGCCGGACTGCTGCTGTTTGCGGCGGGCATTCTGGGACCCATCGGGGGCAAAAAGGTGGGCATCCATCCCGCCCGTGTCCGGAAGCTGATGGTATCCACCAATGTCTGCGGCAGGAAGCTGGCCGCCACCGACTACAAGCTCCACTATACGCTGGAGGAGAGCTTCCGGGACTGGTTCGAGGATTGCGACCGCAAGGAGCTGGTATGACCATGGAGCAGAATGCACAGCCCATCCGTGTGGCTCAGATGATGACGGATATGAACTACGGCGGTGTGGAGATGGTGGTGATGAACTACTACCGCCACATGGACCGTTCCAGAGTTCAGTTTGATTTTTTCGCGCTGGAAGGCTCGACCCTGCCCCAGCGGGAAGAGATCGAACGGCTGGGCGGCCGGGTGTATGTGGTGCCAAAATATACCCACCTGCCGCAGTATGAACGGGAGATCGGGCGGCTGTTCCGTCAGAACGAATACCAGATCGTTCACTCCCACATGAACACCCTGAGCGTGCTTTCCCTCTGGGGGGCAAAGCGTGCAGGGGTGCCCAACCGGATCGCGCACAATCATTCTACGGTGGGCAGGGGAGAAGGAGCAAAAAATGTGATGAAATACCTGCTCCGTCCCTTTGCCGCAGTGTATCCCACCCGGCTCTGTGCCTGCTCCAGAACGGCAGGCATCTGGCTTTATGGTGAAAAGCCTTTCCGTGTGTTCAACAATGCCATTGAGCTCGACCGCTTTACTTATGATGCCGCCAAACGGAAAGCCGTCCGGCAGGAGCTTGGCCTGGAGGATGAACTGGTGCTGGGCCATGTCGGACGGTTCTGCTATGCCAAAAATCACGAATTTCTGCTGGATGTAATGGCAGAGATCTGCAAACAACGGCCGGATGCCGTTTTACTGCTGATCGGAGAAGGGGAAAACGAGGCCGCTGCCCGCCGGAAAGCGGAGGCGCTGGGGCTGCAAAGGAATGTCCGCTTTCTGGGCCGACAGAGCGATCCCGCAAAGTTCTATCAGGCCATGGATGCCTTTGTTCTGCCCTCGCGGTATGAGGGAGTGCCCGTGGTGGGGGTAGAGGCGCAGGCCAGTGGTCTGCCGCTGATTTGTTCAGATAAGGTTCCTAAAGAAATCGGAGTCCTATCCACGACAAAATTTGTTTCACTTCAAGCACCATTGGAGATTTGGGCGGATACTATTATTTGTAATGCGGAGAAAACAACCCGGCGGGATACCTCTGCCGAGATGCGGGCAGGCGGTTTTGATATCGTCACCGAGGCGAAGAAGCTGGAAGAGTTTTACTTCGACCTGCTGAAATGAGGAGATAAGATGGACCCTTTGGTAAGCATCATCGTTCCTGTTTATAATGTAAAGCCATATCTGAACCGCTGTGTGGACAGTCTATTGGGGCAGAGCTATCAGAACATGGAGCTGCTGCTGGTGGACGACGGCTCCACCGATGGCAGCGACGCCCTCTGTGATGAATATGCTGCACAGGATGCCCGGGTGCGGGTGCTCCACAAGAAAAATGGTGGTCTGTCCGATGCCCGCAACGCTGGTGTGGACGCAGCAAAGGGGGAATATCTCTCTTTTGTGGATGGCGATGACTGGGTGTCACCTTATTACATCGAGAACCTGTACCGAGCACTGGAGCAGGCGGGAGCGGATTTTTCAGCCAGCTGTTTTGAAGAGGTGTTCGAGGGCCAGCCGGTGCAGTCCGTGCCCACAGAGCGTCTGGAAGCATTCGAGATCCTGAGCCGGGAGGAATGCCTGCGCCGCATCCTGTATCAGGAGGGCATGGAGGTGACCACCCCCACCAAGCTCTACAAGCGTGCACTGTTTGAGGGGGTGCGCTACCCGATGGGCAAGCTCTATGAGGATATCCCGGTCGCCTACGAGGTGACAAAGCGTGCCCATAAGGCGGCACATATCGCAAACCGGGATTACTACTATTTCCAGCGGGGCAGCAGTATCCAGAATATGGCCTTCAACCCCAGAAAGCTGGACAGCGTGCGGCACTGCCATGCGCTGATGGAAAATGTGAAGCGTGATTTTCCCCGGCTGAGCCGTGCGGCAGAATGCCGCTATCTGAGCAATGTCTGCAATATCCTGTTCCAGATTCAGGACAGGCAGCATGAAAAGATTGAAAAGGCCCTCTGGCAGGAAGTGAAAAAATACCGCCGGAACGTTCTGCTGGACCCGCAGTCCCGCAAAAAGGCCCGGCTGGCGGCAGCGCTCTCCTACAGCGGCTATGCCATGACCCGACGGGTCTATGAAAAAACGCAGTGGCGTGGAAAAAAGTAAGGTGGAGGGATCCGGTTGGAGGAAAGAAAACCGCTTGTATCGGTCATTGTGCCGGTCTATAATGTTTATCCGTATCTGCGGGACTGTGTGCAGAGCGTGCAGGCGCAGAGTTACCAGAACTGGGAGCTGCTTTTGGTAGATGACGGCTCCACCGATGGCAGCGGGGAACTTTGTGATGAACTGGCTGTGGAGGATGGCCGCATCCGGGTGTTCCATAAGCCCAATGGGGGGCAGTCTGATGCCCGGAACGTTGGGTTGCAACAGACGCAGGGAAAATATTTTTACCTGCTGGACAGCGATGACCTGATCCGCTCCACAGCGTTTGACCAATTTGTGGAGCGCTGTGAGGCAGATGGTGCTGATGCAGCCCTGACCCCGCTGGAGATGTTCTCGACAGAGCAGCCGGAAGGACGGACGGAAAATTCGCACCAGATCCCAGAGTTGCTGAACCGGGAAGAGACCATGCGCCGGATGCTGCTGCATCAGGGCATCGGGCATGGAGCAGGCGGCGTTTTCTTCCGGCGGGAGGTTTGGGGAGATTTGCAGTTCCCCGTTGGCATCCTGTATGAGGACTATGCGGTGATGTATCGGGCCATTGCCCGCTGTGCAAAAGTGGAAGTGTTTCCGGAACCGATGTACGATTACCGCATCCATACCGGTTCGACCATGAAGAGCGGCATTGCCGAGAAGAATCTGGTCATTCTGGATGTGGGCGAAGACGTGACCCGCTTTATTGCGGAAACGGTCCCTGTGCTGAAAGCAGAAGCGGAATACCTGCAACTGGTTACATACCTGAAGACACTGAAAGGCATTCTGGATGGCGATTTTGCCAGCTATCCGGAGGCTCAGGCACGGATCTGCCGCTTTGTGCAGGAACACCGGGCGCTTGCCCGGCGGCCCTGGGCCAAAAGAGCAGACCGGATCAAGGTGGAAACACTTCTGATCAGCAAGCGGCTTTTTTATGCCGTCTATGGTCTGGGAGAATGGAAAAATAAACACACAGTCGAAAAATAAAATGGAGAAGTTATGCTGATTTATCTGGGGACCTTTGCTGCTTCTGTGGGCATTGCCGCCTATGGTGAGCATCTGCGGACGAAAAAAAACAACGAGAAGGGCTTTTATCTCTGCCTGGCGCTGGCGGTGCTGGTGATGGCGGTATTGGCAGGCTTGCGGGACCCATCCATTGGCACGGACAGCGTGGTGTATGAGGAATGGGTGGCAGATGCAAAACTGCAGGACGGTCTGCTGGCCTGCATCCGGCAGCGGTGCAAAACAGAGCCGCTGTTTATGACGCTGGTCTATCTGGCGGCCCATGTTTTTGGCGATGTCCATTGGCTTTACTTTATGGTGGACCTGTTGGCCTGCGGCCTGTTTATGATCGGGCTGGTGCAGTATAAGGAGTATGTCTCTGTGCCCTATGGCTGGCTGGCTTACCTCTGCCTGTATTATGGCGATACTTATAATGCCGAGCGGCAGTCTGTGGCGCTGGGGGTGGCATTTCTGGCGTTCAGCTTTGCGTGGAAGAAAAAGTATCACTGGGCTGTCCTACTGCTGGCGGTCTCCTGCCTGTTCCACAATGCCACCTTTATCTCGTTTGGTGCGCTGCTGATCTATATCCTGCTTCAGCATTTCGACAACTGGTGGGTCAAGGGCGGCCTGGCGGCATTTTCGGTCTACCTTGCCTTTTTCAGCAAGGCTGTGGTCAGGCTGGCCCTGAATGTGGACTTCATTGATCGACTTTACGGATATTATTATGATGCCAATGCGGGCGGCTTCACGCTGAATCCTATCATTGTGCGTCTGCCGTTCCTGATCCTGCCCATTGTGCTGTACCGCTGGTACGCCAAAGAGGAAGGGGAGGGCCGCCGCCGCTTTACCCGCTCGGATGCTGATTTCTGGATCGTGATGATCCTGATCGAGATGGCAACGGCCCAGCTGCGCAACATCAATGTGCCGCTCTACCGCATCTGCCTGTATTTTGCGTTCTTCCGTTATCTCGCCATTGGCCGTGTGGTCAAGTGCGTGGAGGATGAGCGTCTGCACAAGCTGCTGAAGGCTGCCATGTGGGGAATGCTGGTCATCATCTGGATCTATCAGGCGTATATTCAGGGCAACAATGCCATTTGCCCGTACACCTCGGAGATTCTCCACATCGGCAGAGAAACATTCTTCTGAGGGAACTGAACATGGAGACAGAGCTGATCAGTGTCATTGTCCCGGTCTACAATGTGGAGCGATATCTCCGCCGCTGCGTGGACAGCATCCTGCACCAGACCTATCGGAATCTTGAGGTCCTGCTGGTGGATGATGGTTCCACCGATGCCAGTGGAGCCATCTGCGACGAATATGCCGCACAGGAAGAACGTGTAACGGCAGTCCACCAGAAAAACGGGGGACTCTCTGCAGCACGCAACACAGGGCTCGAACGGGCACAGGGAACGTATCTCTGCTTTGTGGACAGTGATGACTTTCTGGACAGCCGGATGCTGGAAACGCTCTGCCGTGACCTGCAGGAACAGAATGCGGATGTTGCTGTGGTGGGCTTCCGGATGTTTGAACGGGAGGAAGAGCTTGCCCCGGCTGAACTCACCGTACCGGTGCAGTGTATGACAGGCCGGGAAGCCATCCGCAACACTCTTGTCTCGGATGAGCTGGGGGATTTTGCCTGGAACAAGCTCTACAAGCGGGAGCTGTTCCGGGATATCCGCTATCCGCTGGGGCGGATGATGGAAGATCAGGGGACCACATACCGCATTTTTCAGCAGTGCAGCAAGGTCGCGTACCGCCCCGTGCCGCTGTATTATTACTATCAGCGCCCGGACAGCATCCTTCACCGCAGGAACATGAAGTTCTACGAGGATAAGCTGGATATGGGCTATCAGAAATATCGGGCCATCCGGGAAGCATACCCGGGAATGTCGGAAAATGATGCCGCCATGCTGAGCGTGGTGGAGCACTGCTATCCGTATCTGATGCAGGACACGGTGCGCCGCGCAAAGATGGAGGCCTTTCTGCAGGAGTGCGACCCGGCGGCGGCAAAGCTGCTCTGCACCAGCAGCCAGCGGAAGTATCAGCTGCTCAGATGCAGCCGGAGGCTGTATGCAAAGCTTTTCCTGCTGAAAAACGGCCCGGCGGCAGAATAAGGGAGGAAAATTTGTGCTGAACGATACCGTCAGTATCATTGTGCCGATCTATAACAAGGAAAAGTATCTGGAAAAATGTCTGGACAGCATCCTTGGTCAGACCTATCGGGATCTGGAGATCATTCTGGTGGATGATGGGTCAACAGACAACTCCCTTGCCATCTGCCAGCGCTACGCGGAAAAAGATTTGCGGATCAAGATATACCACAAGCCAAACGGTGGTGTTTCCTCTGCGCGAAACTTAGGATTGGAAAAAAGCACAGGAAAGTATATTTCATTTGTTGATCCAGATGATTTTATTCATTCGGAATTTATAGAACGGCTGGAAATGATGTTGGTGCAATCGGACGCGGAAATTGCATACTGTAAAATGCTGGATGTTTGGGAAGGCAGTGACGTAGAACATATTCCCAAAATTACAGATAAAGTTTGCATATTGGATGCAAGACGGTACGATTGGTTTACATCAGCAGCGCATAAAGTCGCCTGCGGCGCAGTATACCGAAAAAGCTGTGTGAAGGATATTCGATTTTCTGATGACCTGTATATTGGAGAAGATACTCTTTTCTTAGCAGAATGCGTCAAAAAAGCATCTAAGATTGTTCGTTCGGAAAGTGAATTATACTATTACTACCGCAATGATCAGTCGGTAACGCTGTGCGATTATTTTACTGGAAAATTAACAGAAATGCTGGCGTGGGAGCGAATTGTTGTATTGTATGCGAATGAATCACTTGTACAGAAGACTGCAAAAGCGGGATATTCACAGGTTTGTCGTGAGTTAGTGGTTAAATATGGAAAGAGTGCACACTTTATGGAAGAAGGTTATCCGAAAGCAAAAGCAGGGTTTTACAGATGGGCAAAGGAAATGATGCAACAGCAACTTCAGGAAAAGAGATATTTTTACTGGCTTAAAACCATGTATTCGTATTTCTTCTGGGACGCATGGGTAAAGAAAAAACAGGGTGAGTGAAAGTATCTAATTATGAAGAAATCGCTTACATTAAATGCAATAATGAGTGGAATCAAGACGATTCTACAAATCATCTTTCCACTGATTACATTCCCGTACATATCTAACATTCTACAAGTAAATAATTTGGGCAAAGTGAACTTTGCAAGCTCCGTCTGCGGGTATTTCCTGCTGTTTGCAGGCCTTGGCATTTCATCCTATGCAGTGCGTGAGGGGTCCCGCTATGTGAACGACCGGGAAAAGCTGTCGGCCTTTGCCTCGGAGATGTTCTCCATCAATATGATCTCCACGGCCCTGACCTATGCGGCATTGGCGGTGACGATGCTTTTCTGGACAAAGCTCCATGCCTATACCGACCTGATGCTGGTGCTGAGTTTACAGATCCTCTTTACGACCATCGGCACCGAATGGGTGTTCACGATCTTTGAGGAGTATACCTATATCACAGTTAGAGGTATTATTTTTCAAATAATATCAATTCTGATGATGTTCGCATTTGTTAAAACGCAGGACGATTACTGTATTTACGCAGGAATTACGGTGTTTGCCGCAGCAGGTGCGAATATATTGAACTTCTTTCGAGCTAGGAAATATTGCACGATTCGACTGACAGCAAAAGTAGACTGGAAAAAGCATTTAAAACCAATACTTCTGATTTTTGCATCGAGCTTTGCAATTACGATTTATGTAAATTCAGATGTGACAATTCTTGGAGTTTTAACTTCAGACTATCATGTGGGAATTTACACCGTTGCAATGAAGATATATACAATGGTAAAATCGGTTCTGGCATCTATTCTTTTAGTATCTGTTCCGAGGTTGTCTCGTTATGCGGGAATGCAGGATAGGCAGAATTTTGAAAGGCTTTTTAATAAAGTATTTGGGGCAATGGTATTAACTGTTCTTCCGGCGGTAGTGGGATTGTTTGAACTAAGTCAAGAGGTCGTTCTTTTTATCTCAAGCGAAAGCTATCTGGAAGCAGCTGTGCCACTTCGCATTTTGAGTATAGCATTGGTAGCAAGTTTATTTGGGTGGCTCTATAATACTTGTGTTTTGGTGCCATGGAAAAGAGAAGGTCAATTTTTGGTAGCAACGCTTGTGAGTGCAATTTTAAACGTGGGGTTGAACGTCCTGCTCATCCCGCGGTTCCGGGAGAATGCGGCGGCCTTTACCACCCTGCTGGCAGAGCTGTGCTCCATGATGCTCTGTATCCGCTGCTCCAGGGGTCTGGTCACGGTCTCAGCTGACCGGCGCACCGTTGGCTCGGTGCTCTGCGGCTGTGCGGGCATCGTTCTTGTCTGTACCGGGGTCAAGGCACTGGCTCTGCCCAATCTCATCTGCATTCTGGCGGCAGTGCTGGGCTCAGTGGCTGCATACGCGGTCATCCTGCTGGGCATGAAAAATCCGCTGGTGCTGGAATATCTGGAAAAAGCGAAGCAGAAGTTCCGGAAAATATCCTGAATGGACAGGACCCGCTGCGGGGGGCGAACACTCCCTGCGGCGGGTCCTTTTTGGAAAAAACGGCGCTTTTTGGTGCGTTCCGGCAAAATCACCACATTTCTTTGCTTCTGCAACAAATGTTTGTTAATAAATTATCCATCTCCCATCCTTGCAATACACACGCTTTTTGTTTATAATAAGGATGTACGGGGAAGTTCGCAGTGCGCGGCCCCCGATGAAGAGCAAAATTCGATTCCGAACGAAAAGAATTTGAGAGGAGTTTGTTACCATGGGTTTAGGTAAGAAAACGATCGACGATCAGAATTACTGCGGCAAGAAGGTCCTTGTCCGCTGCGATTTCAATGTCCCGATGAAGGACGGCGTGATCACCAACGAGAACCGCATCAATGCGGCTCTGCCCACCATCCAGAAGCTGGTCAACGATGGTGCTAAGGTCATCCTGTGCAGCCACCTGGGCAAACCCAAGAACGGCCCCGAGGCAAAGTTCAGCCTGGCACCCGTTGCTGTGGCTCTGAGCGCAAAGCTGGGCAAGACCGTTGTGTTCGCTGATGACGACAACGTTGTGGGCGAGAACGCAAAGGCTGCTGTTGCCGCAATGAACAACGGCGATGTCGTTCTGCTGCAGAACACCCGTTTCCGCAAGGAAGAGACCAAGAACATGCCTGAGTTCAGCCAGGAGCTGGCTTCTCTGGCAGATGCATACGTTGACGATGCATTCGGCAGCTGCCACCGTGCACACTGCTCCACCGCGGGTGTCACCGACTACATCAAGGATACCGCTGTCGGCTACCTGATGGAGAAGGAGATCAAGTACCTGGGCAACGCAGTCAACGATCCCGTCCGTCCCTTCACCGCCATCCTGGGCGGCGCAAAGGTCGCTGATAAGCTGAACGTCATCTCCAACCTGCTGGAGAAGGTCGATACCCTGATCATCGGCGGCGGCATGGCTTACACCTTCGTCAAGGCTCAGGGCTACGAAGTGGGCAAGAGCCTGTGCGACGACACCAAGCTGGACTACTGCAAGGAAATGATGGCAAAGGCACAGGAGAAGGGCGTGAAGCTGCTGCTGCCTGTGGACGCAGCCTGCATCAAGGACTTCCCCGATCCCATCGACGCTCCCGTGGATGTCACTGTGGTGCCCGTCACTGCCATCCCTGCTGACATGGAGGGCTGCGACATCGGCCCCGAGACCATGAAGCTGTTTGCCGATGCTGTCAAGGCATCCAAGACCGTGGTGTGGAACGGCCCCATGGGCGTGTTCGAGAACCCCACCCTGGCAGCCGGTACTCTGGCTGTTGCCAAGGCTATGGCTGAGAGCGATGCTACCACCGTGATCGGCGGCGGCGACAGCGCAGCAGCTGTGCAGCAGATGGGCCTGGGTGACAAGATGACCCACATCTCTACCGGCGGCGGCGCTTCTCTGGAGTACCTGGAGGGCAAGGAGCTGCCTGGTATCGCTGTGATCCAGAACGCATAAGCATCTGAACCAGCATCACTGAGGTGCGGCGGCATATACGCCGCCGCACTTTTTATTTTGGGTAATAAGATCTCTCAGCCTTGCCGACGTTTGTCAGCTCCCCATCCGGGAGGCAGGAAATGTCGTTTATCCTGCCTCTCCTGCCGGGAGAGGCGGCAACGAAGGCGGCGGAGAGATATTTTGATAAGGAGATCGTAAGAATGGATAAGGCAAAGCGTAAGGCAATCATTGCAGGCAACTGGAAGATGAACAAGACCGCCACTGAGGCAGCCAAGCTGGTGGATGAGCTGATCCCCGCCGTCAAGGATGCTTCCTGTGAGGTCGTTATCTGCACCCCCTACACCGATCTGGTCACCGCTGTGGAAAAGACCAAGGGCATCAACATCCATGTGGGTGCTGAGAATGTCCACTTTGAGAAGTCCGGTGCGTTCACCGGCGAAATCAGCGCCGATATGCTGGTGGATCTGGGTGTGGAGTACGTCATCGTCGGCCACTCCGAGCGCCGCCAGTACTTTGCAGAGACCGACCAGACCGTGAACAAGCGCGCTCTGGCTGCCCTGAATGCGGGCCTGAAGGTCATCATCTGCGTGGGCGAGAGCCTGCAGCAGCGCGAGGAGGGCGTGACCGAGGAGCTGGTGCGGATGCAGACCAAGATCGCCCTGCGCGACGTGACCGCCGAGCAGATGGCAAATGTGGTCATTGCCTACGAGCCCATCTGGGCCATCGGCACCGGCAAGACCGCGACCGCTGACCAGGCCGAGGAGGTCTGCGCTCAGATCCGCAAGGTCATCGGCGAAGTGTACGGCGAGGCTGTGGCCGAGGCTGTCACGGTCCAGTACGGCGGCAGCATGAACGCCAAGAACTGCGAGGAGCTGCTGAGCAAGAAGGATGTGGACGGCGGCCTGATCGGCGGCGCATCTCTGAAGGCTCCTGATTTTGCTGTTATCGTCAATGCCGCTTCCAACGGCTGAGAAAGCCCGCTGACCTGTTTTCCCAGCGCCCGGCTGCGCCGTTTTTCCAGCGCTGTGCCGGGCGCTATTTGTTCTAAATCAAAGGAGATTCAACGTTATGTCCAAGAAACCTGTACTTCTGTGCATCATGGATGGCTTTGGCTGGGTGCCCAACGAGACCTACGGCAATGCCGTGGTCGCCGCAAAGACCCCCCATCTGGATGCCCTGATGGAAAAATATCCCATGACCACCATCGAGGCCTCCGGCATGGCTGTCGGCCTGCCCGATGGTCAGATGGGCAACTCTGAGGTGGGCCACACCAACATGGGCGCTGGCCGCATCGTTTACCAGCAGCTGACCCTCATCACCAAGTCCATCCGGGACGGTGAGATGTTCAAGAACCCCGTGCTGTTCAAGAACATGAAGGCCGCCATTGAGGCAGGCAAGGCCATCCACCTGATGGGCCTGGTGGGCACCGGCGGTGTCCACAGCCACGCTGACCACTGGTTCGGCGTGCTGGAAATGGCAAAGCACATGGGCGCAAAGAAAGTCTACCTGCACTGCATCACCGATGGCCGTGATACCGACCCCCACGCCGGCAAGGGCTTCCTGGCTGACCTGCAGGCCAAGCTGGATGAGCTGGGCGTTGGCAAGATCGCCAGCGTTTCCGGCCGTTACTACGCCATGGACCGCGACAACAACTGGGACCGCGAGGAGAAGGCTTACGCCGCATTCGTCTACGGTGAGGGCAACCACGCCGCCAACGCTGCCGAGGCCATTGAGGCTTCCTATGCTGCCGATAAGACCGACGAGTTCGTTCTGCCCTGTGTCACCTGTGAGGGCGGCCGCGTGCAGGATGGCGATACCGTCATCTTTATGAACTTCCGTCCCGACCGTGCCCGCCAGATGACCCGCATCTTCTGCGATGACGACTTCAAGGGCTTTGAGCGCCGCGGCGGCCGCAAGCAGGTCAACTATGTCTGTATGGCCGAGTACGATGCCACCATGCCCAACTGCGAGGTCGCCTATCCTCCCGTGGAGCTGAAGAATGTTCTGGGCCAGTACCTGTCCGAGAACGGCAAGACCCAGCTGCGCATTGCCGAGACCGAGAAGTATGCACACGTCACCTTCTTCTTCAACGGCGGTGTGGAGGCTCCCTACGAGGGTGAGGACCGCTGCGTCATCCCCAGCCCGAAGGTTGCCACCTACGACCTGCAGCCTGAGATGAGCGCCCCTGAGGTGGCTGCTGAGTGCGTCAAGCGCATCGAGAGCGGCAAGTACGATGTGATCATCCTGAACTTTGCCAACTGCGACATGGTCGGCCACACCGGCGTGTTCGATGCCGCTGTCAAGGCCGTTGAGGCTGTGGATACCGCTGTGGATCAGGTGGTCACCGCTGTGCTGAACGCCGGCGGCTGTGCCTTTATCACGGCTGACCACGGCAACGCCGAGAAGATGATGAACCCGGACGGCACTCCCTTCACCGCCCACACCACCAATGTGGTGCCCTTTGTGGCCGTTGGCTGCGGCGATGTGAAGCTGCGCGAGGGCGGCTGCCTGGCAGATATCGCCCCCACCATGCTGCCCTATATCGGCCTGCCTGTCCCCGCTGAGATGACCGGCATGAGCATCATCGTGGAGTAAGCACTCTGTAAAAGAGCTTTCCTGAAACGCAAAAAGACCTCCCCGTGCAGGTGCTGCCTGCATGGGGAGGTCTTTTGCTGTATCGCTTAGTAGTGCAGCTGGTCAGCGGTCAGTGCTTCCAGCACCGGCAGCATGGCGGCTGCCTCGGCCTTGGCGGCGGGCAGATCCATATCGCGGTAGTTGCCGCATTCCACCTCGCTGGCACCGGGGATATCCCCCTCAAAGGCGGCCATGAAGCGGAAGGAATCCACGGTCAGCGCCAATGCCTGTGCCGGAGTCAGCCCGCGGGTGAGCAGGTAGAAGCCGGTGCGGCAGCCCATGGGGCCAACGTAGATCACGCCGTCCTTCACCGCGCTGTTGCGGGCGTAGGTGGCAAACAGGTGCTCCAGCGTGTGGGCGGCACCGGTGGTCAGGTAATCGCCCTGATTGGGCTTCTTCATCCGAATGTCCCAGGTCAGCACATCACCGTCCTGGCGGCTCAGGTACATGCCCCGGTCCAGTTTGGTGTGATCGACACAGAAGCTTGCAATGCGTTCCATGATGTTCTCCTTCAGGATCAGGCCTGCAGGCGCTGGACGCTGCCGTGGACACAATCCACAGCGATATCCAGGCCATCGCGGATGTGGCTGCAGGCACCTGCAGCACCCACGATGGTGGGCTTGAGCAGGGAGTTGCCCACAATGGCAGCGTGGCTGTTCAGGCCGGGCTCCTCGACCACCAGAGCGGCGGCATCGCGGACATAGCTCAGCATCTCGTTGGTGGTGGAGGGAACGACCAGCACCATGCCGGGGCGGAACTTTGCCTTGACCTCCTCCAGAGTGCGGCAGACGCAGGCCTTGCCGCTGGCGGAGACCAGATCGGTCTTGCCGCGGCCCACGCCCACACCGGTGGCCAGGCAGTTGCCCACCATGTGGATCTTGATCATGTTGGTGGTGCCGGAAACGCCCACGGGCACGCCTGCGGTCACAACGGTCAGCTCGCCGTTGTGCAGGTAGCCGTTCTTCTCGGCCAGAGCGGTGGACATCTCAATCAGCTCATCGGTGCTGTGGGCGGGGCCCATCAGCAGGGAAGTGATGCCCCAGCTCAGGGAGAGCTGACGCTGCACCTGCTCGTCCATAACGCAGGCAATGATGGGCTGCTTGGGGCGGTACTTGCTCAGCAGGCGGGCGGTGTTGCCGGATTCAGACACGGTGACGATGGCGGCAGCGTTCACGTCCTTGGCGGTCAGGCAGGCAGCGTGAGCAGTTGCATCGCTGACGCTGATCTGGATCTCGGCGTGGCGCTGGGGGCGGTAGTGCTCCTCGTTCTCGGTGCGCTCTGCAATGGCGGACATGGTCTTGAGGGCCTCCACGGGGTAGTCACCGGCAGCGGTCTCACCGGACAGCATGATGGCGGAGGTGCCATCGTAGATGGCGTTTGCCACGTCGGAGATCTCGGCACGGGTGGGGCGGGGGTTGACCATCATGCTGTCCAGCATCTGGGTGGCAGTGACGATGGGCTTGCCGAAGGAGAAGGAGCGGTCGATGATGTCCTTCTGGATGCCGGGCAGCTCGGTGAAGTCGATCTCAACGCCCAGGTCACCACGGGCCACCATGACGGCATCGGCTGCGGAGAGGATGCTGTCGATGTTGTTCACACCCTCGCGGTTCTCGATTTTGGCAATGATGCGGATGTTGGAATCGTACTCATTGAGCAGGTTGCGGATGTCGTACACATCCTGTGCGGTGCGCACAAAGGAAGCAGCGATGAAGTCAAAGCCGTTCTGCACGCCAAAGATGATGTCCTCGCGGTCCTTCTGGCTCAGGTAGGGCATGGACAGATGCACGCCGGGCACATTGACACCCTTTTTGGTCTTGATCTTGCCGCTGTTCAGCACAGTGCAGATGATGTCGGTGTCGGTGACCTGCTCAATGTGCAGCATGATCAGGCCGTCGTCCAGCATGATGGTGCCGCCGGGCTGCACGTCCTGGGGCAGATCCTTGTAAGTGACGGAGCAGATCTCCTTGGTGCCCTCCACCTCGCGGGTGGTCAGGGTAAAGGTCTGGCCGGCTTCCAGCATCTCCACACCGTTCTTGAACTCCTTCAGGCGGATCTCGGGGCCTTTGGTGTCCAGCAGGGCGGCAACGGGCTTGCCCAGCTCCTCACGCAGCGCTTTCAGCTTTGCCAGACGGCCGCCGTGCTCCTCGTAGGAACCGTGGGAGAAGTTGAAACGGGCCACGTTCATGCCGTTTGCGATCAGGTCGCGCAGGACATCACCCTTATCGGTAGAAGGGCCCAGGGTGCAGATGATCTTCGTTTTTCTCATAAAATACCTCCAATGTTCACGCTATAATGCTCTCTATCTTGACGCAGCAGCCCAAGCTGGCTGCTCTCTGGCGGGCAGTGATTGCTTTGCGCCCGCGGCGGCAGTATACGCCAATATGGCTGTTTCAACAAACCATACTGCTATACATTATAAGCTCTTGGATACAATAGCGCAAGAAAAATCTTTGCAAAGAAACTGTTAAGATTTCATCAGGTTTGAACAAAAAACTTTCCACCACAAAGCGCTTGCATAACTGGCGGGATTTGCTTATAATGAAGGTAAGCAAAAGTGCGACTGTTCCGGGGCAGCCCCGGAGGAAAATGGAGTGAAAACGTATGGAAAAGCGCGTATTTCTGATCGTGCTGGACAGCTTTGGCATCGGCGCGGAGCCGGATGCAGCCGCCTTTGGCGACGAGGGCACCAACACGCTGGGGGCCATTGCAGGGCATCCCAATTTCAACTGCCCCAACCTGAAAAAGCTGGGCCTGTTCAACATTGACGGTGTGACCGCGGGCGAAAAGACCGATGCGCCCGCCGGTGCCTTTGCCCGCCTGCAGGAGCAGAGCATGGGCAAGGATACCACCATCGGCCACTGGGAGATCGCCGGTGTGGTCAGCCCGAACCCGCTGCCCACCTTCCCCAACGGCTTCCCGGAGGAGCTCATTCAGGAGTTTGAGGCAAAAACCGGCCACAAAGTCCTCTGCAATCTGCCTTATTCCGGCACCGAGGTGCTGAAGGACTACGGCGAGCAGGCCATGAAGGAAAATGCCCTCATCGTCTACACCAGCGCCGACAGCGTGTTCCAGGTGGCTGCCCACGAGGAGCTGGTGCCCGTGCACGAGCTTTACCGCTACTGCGAGATCGCCCGCGAGATGCTGAAGGGCGCGTACGGCGTGGGCCGTGTCATCGCCCGGCCCTTCCTGGGCAGCAGCGCCGAGACCTTCTACCGTACCACCAACCGCCACGACCTGAGCCTGAAGCCGCCCCGTGCCACCATGCTCGACCTGCTGAAGGAGGCCGGCAGGGATGTCATCGCCGTGGGCAAGATCTTTGATATCTTTGACGGGCAGGGCGTGACCGAAAAGATCAAGACTACCGGCAACACCAATGGCATCGCCTTCACCAAGGCATTGCAGACCCGGGATTTCGAGGGTCTGGCCTTTGTGAATCTGGTGGATTTTGATATGCTCTACGGCCACCGCCGCGACGTGCCCGGCTATGCCGCCGCCGCCACCGAATTTGACCGCTTCCTGGCCGACTTCATCCCCGGGATGCGGGAGGGTGACCTGCTGATGATCACCGCCGACCACGGCTGCGACCCCTCCTACACCAAGACCACCGACCATACCCGCGAGTATGTGCCGTATCTGGTCTGCGGCAAGGGCGTGAAGCTCGGTGTGGATTTGGGCACCCGGCTCTGCTTTGGCACCATTGCACAGACCGTGTGTGAATATCTGGGCGTGGATGCTTCCAGCCTGGACGGCCACAGCGTGCTGCAGGAGATCCTGAAGTAATATGAGCCCTCTCAGTCATGCGACAGCGTGATCGAGAGGGCTATTTTTTGTGTAAAGTCTTGAACAATATAGTCAGTTGTGGTAGACTAGCACATGCACGCCCGGTGCGTACAAAGTTTACGCCGGGCGCAGGAATTGATATGGTTTCAGAATAGAAGGAGACTATCACATGAGAATCAATCGTACTCTGGGTCTGGCACTGACCGCTGCTGTGCTGGCTGTTGCCATGACTGGCTGTTCCAATAGTGCATCCTCCACCGCATCCTCCGCTGCTTCCAGCGAGGCTGCTTCCTCTGTGGCCGCTTCCAGCGAAGCTGCCGAGAGCGAGGCCGCTGCCGCCAGCGTTGTCAGCACCGAGGATCTGGATGTGAACGGCACCACCTACTCCGCTGACTGCTACGGCGAGTTCACCCTGTCCAACGGCGACACCATGAAGCTGTGGAAGGTGAAGGACGCTTATGCAGACCTGAGCGCTCTGCCCATGAAGGGCATGGCTGAGGAGTTCCCCATCGAGGCCGAGGCCGAGCAGATCTATGTTGCTGACGTGACCAGCAACGGCGAGACCACCCGCCAGTATCTGCGCACCGACAAGGCTGGCCGCAACGGCACTGTCTCTGTCAAGACCTTTGAGCTGGGCGACGCTGAGTAATCGCGCTTCTCTGTAAGATCAGAAGACAACAAGCCCCGGACCTTTTGCAAGGCCCGGGGCTTGTGCTGTTTATCCTGTTTTATTCTCCGCTGCTGCTGGAACCGAACAGGGCATCCAGCACGGTGGAAGCGGCCTGATGCAGGGAGTTGGCAGCAGATTCCACCTGCTCCTGCGTGGGCAGAGAGATAGAAGGTGTTTCTGCTCCGCCGGTGGATCCACTGCTGGCTTCACTCTCGGCAGGTGCTTCGGTGGAAGCCTCGCTCTCAGCAGGTGCTTCGGGGGTGGGTTCTGCGGGCTGCTCATCGGCAGGCTGTTCCGCAGGCACGCTCTCTGCAGGTTCCTCCACAATGACGCTGTCGGGCGATTCCTCCACAGAGGTGCCCGCGTTGGGATCAGCCGTGGGGGTGTATACCTCGGTCTTTTCGGGGGTCTGCTGGGTATCGCTCACGGTGCCCTCGCCGCCCAGAACGGATGCGATCAGTTCCTTGGCCTGGTTGACGGAGTTCTCATCCGGCTTCATCACATAGAGGCTCTGACCCTTTGCGGAGTAGCACTGGGAGCTCTTGCCGCCGGTGCCGGTCACGGTATAGCTCTGAATATCCCAGTCAGACAGGCTTGCCAGCTGCATCCGCACCAGTGCGGAGATCTGCTCCTGAGAAAGGCTGGTCACAAAGCAGTCGGACACAGCATCCATCAGCTTGGAGAAGCTCATCAGCACGGTGGGAGATTTGATCTTGTTCATCATGGCATCGATGACTTTCATCTGGTTGATGCCGCGCTGGATATCGCCGGAGGCAAAGGCGTGACGTTCACGGGCAAAGGCCAGAGCACTCTTGCCGTCCAGATGGTTCCAGCCCTCGGCAAAGGTGGTGGGGTCATAGTAGCCGGGGCTGCCCACCGAGGTGAACGCCTGATCGGAGTAGACATCCACGCCGCCCACGGCATCGATGATGCTGATGAAGCCCGCAAAATTGATGCGGAGGTATTGGTCCACATTGACCCCGTACAGGTTGCCCAGGGTTGCCATGCTGGTCTCCACGCCGTACAGACCGGCATGGGTCAGCTTGTCCTTGCTGTTGGTGCCCGCCAGATCAACGTAGTAATCGCGGGGGGTGTTGATGAGCGCCACCTGTTTGGTGGAGGGGTTGACCACGGCAAGGATGTTCACATCGCTGCGGGCCTTTTCGGTCAGTTCGCCGCGGTTGTCCACGCCGCTCAGGTAGACCACAAAGGGCTCCTTGGTGATTTTGTTGGCTTCGGTGCCGGTGACAAGGCCGGAGGTCACGTTGTCCAGTGCACTCAGGCCCTGCTGCGCCCAGACACAGCCCAGTGCCAGAAAGGCGCACAGGAACACCGAGAATACCCGGGATACCTTGCGGGGGGCGCTGTACTCCTGGCAGCGCTTGACCAGCAGCCAGAACAGCGCCAGCAGCGCCGCAATGATGACCAGATACAGCGCGGGCAGCATCTGGGTGCGCCAGAGCTGGAAGAAGGCCGCAATGCTCAGAATGGCTTGTACGATCAGCAAAACAGTACCTCGTTTCGGGTTGGCCGCGCCGGTATCTGCATCCGGCCTGCGGCGGGGGGGCTTTGACTCCGGGGCAGGCCCGCCGGTATGCTTCGGCGGCTTGGGCGGTGCAGGCGGCGGGGTGGGAGCGGCAGTTTCCGGCGCAAAAAAGGCCGAGCTGTCCACCTCCACAGTCTTTTCTTCCGGTGGGCGGTGACCCCGGTGGATGTGCCGGGTGCTGTCATCGTCCGTGTGGGAACGGGAAGTTTCATCAAACATAGGAATTCTCCTTTTTGACATGTCCTCAGGCAAGGGGCACGATGGTAAGAACGGCCCGTGCCGGCAGGCAGGTGGCCGTCTGATCCTCCTGCGAGATCCAGCCAAAGCTTTCGCAGATGTGGTCAGGGCAGGGGGAATCAATGAACCGTGCCGCGCCGTCCTTGACCTCGATGTGCACCGTCAGATAGCCGGTGTCGATGTCATAGACGGCATCCTTGTCCAGAGAGATCTTCTGCACCGTGTTCGCATCGCCGTAGGTCAGCTCCGCGCCCAGGGTGCTGCCGCTCTGCCCGGCACTGCGGAGGTAAAAAAGCACCCCCGCGATCACCAGAACAACAGCGGCAAACAGTAAATTGACCCAGAGATTTTTTTTCTGCTTCATGGCTCAGGCATCCTTCTGGGGGAACAGCTGTTCCAGCTCGGCCAGCCACAGGGCGGCGCAGGCATCGCTGGGCATCCGCCAGTCCCCGCGCGGCGAGAGGGTCACGCTGCCGATCTTGGGGCCGTCGGGCAGGCAGCTGCGCTTGAACTGCTGGGCAAAGAACCGCCAGTAGAAGTTGCGCAGCCACTTGTAAAGCACAGCGTCCGGGTATTCCTCCCGGCCCGCAAAGGCTGCCCTGGCCAGCCGGAAGATCTTTGCCGGGCCAAAGCCGAAGCGGAGCACATAATAAAGGTAGAAGTCGTGCAGTTCATAGGGGCCCACCAGATCCTCGGTGCGCTGTGCGATCTCGCCGTTGTCCTTGGCGGGCAGCAGCTCGGGGGACACAGGGGTGTCGAGGATGTCCAGCAGCACCTCTTTCAGGGCCGGGGTGGCGGCGATGTCGGCTTCGTACCGGACAAGGTGGCGCACCAGCGTTTTGGGTACGCCTGCGTTCACGCCGTACATGCTCATGTGGTCGCCGTTGTAGGTGGCCCAGCCCAGGGCCAGCTCCGAAAGGTCGCCGGTGCCCACCACCAGGCCGCCGGTGCGGTTGGCAGTGTCCATCAGCTCCAGGGTGCGCACGCGGGCCTGGCCGTTCTCGTAGGTCACGTCCAGCACGCTCTCGTCCTGGCCGATGTCCCGGAAGTGGCTGTGCACCGTGGCGGCAATGTCGATCTCGGTAAAGCTGACGTGCAGCTCGTCACAGAGGATCTCTGCATTGCTGCGGGTGCGCTTGGTGGTGCCAAAGCAGGGCATGGTCACGGCCAGCACATCGGTGGTGGGGCGGCCCAGCTGCTTCATGGCGCGGACAGCCACCAGCAGGGCAAGGCAGCTGTCCAGACCGCCCGAAATGCCGATGACGGCTGTTTTGGCGCGGGCGTGCTCAAGACGCTTGGCCAGGCCGTCGGCCTGCATCTTCAAAATCAGCTCACAGCGCTCGGCGCGCAGCTGCTCGTTGTGGGGGATAAAGGGGGTGGGGTCTACCCAACGGGTCAGCACGGTGTCGGTCAGGGTCAGGTCGAACTCCACGGTCTGGTAGCCCTCGGTGCTGGGCTCAAAGCTGGTGTTGCGTGCCCGCTCCAACTCCATCCGCTGGCAGTCCAGCTCTGTCTCGGCAAGGCCGCCCGCAAAGGGCTTCACCTCGGCCAGCAGGGTGCCGTTCTCGGCGATCAGGTCGTGGCCTGCGAACACCATGTCCTGGGTGCTCTCGCCGTGGCCTGCCGAGGCGTACAGGTAGCCGCAGAGCAGGCGGGCAGACTGGTTCTCCACCAGTGCCCGGCGGTACTCAGCCTTGCCCACCGTTTCATCGCTGGCCGAAAGGTTGGCGATGACGGTAGCGCCTGCCAGTGCGTGGAAGGTGGAGGGCGGCAGGGCGCTCCACAGATCCTCGCAGAGCTCCACGCCCAGCACAAAGCTGGGCATCTGACGGCAGCGGAAGAGCAGGGAGGTGCCAAAGGGGACATCCTGCCCGCAGACATTCACCCACTCCACCTCGGTGGAACCGGGGGTGAACTGCCGCTTTTCATAGAACTCGCCGTAGTTGGGCAGGTACGTTTTGGGAACCAGACCCAGCAGCTGCCCGCGGCAGAACACGGCAGCGCAGTTGTACAGCTTGCCCCGTACCATCAGGGGCAGGCCCACAAGGGCCACGGTGTCCAGCTCCCGGCTGGCATCCAGCAGCTCCTGCAGGCCGGTCAGGGCTCCCTGCTGCAGGGTGCGCTGCAAAAACAGGTCGCCGCAGGTATAGCCGGTCAGGCAGAACTCGGGGAACACGGCCAGCTTCACGCCGCGGGCGGCGGCGGCACGCAGCTCCGTGAGGATCTGCCGGGTGTTGTAGGCGCAGTCCGCCACCCGAAGCCCGGGCGAGAGGGCTGCTGCTTTCAAAAAACCATCTTTCATCGGAGGATTTCACATCCTGTCTCTCTTGTTTGCCCACGGCGAACAACTGTGCTCCCGTGGTGAGGATAGTATACCACACTCTGGCCAAAACGAAAAGAGGGCTGTTATCAACCTTCTCTGTCCCTGCGCCTGACGGCGGGGCAAAGAAGGGTTCTAACAACCCCCTGCAGATACACCAAATGGAAAACGAGATGGACCGTAAGCCGGGTTCTGTATTAAACGACGATCTGTCTAGGCCTGCCATTGCTGACAGGCTCGTGCCGCCTTCGGGACACGCGAGCAGCGCTGTACGTCCCATATAGGCGTTGCTTCCGGTAGGGTTTACAAAGCCGCATAGTCACCCATGCGCTGGTGAGCTCTTACCTCGCCCTTTCATCCTTACCGCATTGCTGCGGCGGTTTCCTTTCTGTTGCACTTTCCCTGAGGTCACCCTCGGCTGCCGTTAGCAGTTACCGTGCTCTGTGAGGCCCGGACTTTCCTCAGAGCGGTCAAAGCCGCCCCGCCGCCGTATGTTCCACTCGTTTTCCGTTCCCCATGATACCATAAAAAAACAAGATTTGCAAGTGACGATGAAATTTGGTATAATAAATCTAAATATGGCGTGAAATTTTTGGGAGGGACAAAGGATGCAGCTGCTTTTCAATGTCCCGCCCGAAGCTGATGGCGTGCTGCTGCGCGGCTTTCTGCGCCGGTGTGCCGTCTCCACGGAGCTGGCCCGGGCGGTCAAATTCCATGGCAGCGGCTTTTTTGCGGACGATGTTCCCATTCTGGCCAACCGCCGCGTGCAGGCGGGGCAGACCATCCGCTTTTCGCTGCCCGCCGACGGCCCCGGCGTGGAGCCCCAGCCTGAGATCCCGGTCAGGGTCGTATACGAGGATGCCTTTGCCGTGGTGCTGGAAAAGCCGCCCCATCTGGCGGTCCACCCCACCCTGAACTACCCCCGGGATACCCTGGCCAACGGCTATGCCGCCTGGGCGGCTGCCCATGGCGAAAGCCCGGTGTTCCGCCCGGTGAACCGGATCGATAAAGACACCAGCGGGCTGGTGCTGGCCGCAAAGAACGGCTATGCCGCACCCCTGCTGGCCGAGGGCGTGGAAAAGCTCTATTACGCCATTGTAGAGGGCGAACTGCCCCTTGGCCCCGGAGTCATCGATGCCCCCATTGGCCGGAGAGGGGACAGCATCATCGGGCGGTGCGTGACCCCCGAGGGCAAGCCCAGCCGCACCGAGTATACCATATTAAAGGCAGCGCATGGCCTGAGCCTTGCCGCCTGTGTTCCCGTGACGGGCCGTACCCATCAGATCCGGGTGCATTTTGCGTCCATCGGCCACCCGCTGGCCGGAGACGACCTTTACGGCGGACATCGAGACCGCATTGCCCGGCAGGCGCTCCATTGTGCCCGGCAGAGCTTCCGGGTGCCGGCTTACACCGAGGTGCCCGGAGGCATCCGGCTGGAAACGCCGGTGGAGGAACACGCCCGCACCGTTGCAGTGGAGAGCCCCCTGCCCGAGGATATGCGGGCATTGCTGGACGCTGAAATATGAAAATAAAGTGAAACCTCTGTGAAAGCTCTGCCCAAATTCTGTGACAAACCTTGTATCAGCCCGGGCAGGGTGTATAATTGATATGAATTTGTAACTTTCGACCCAAAACGTCAGGAAGGAGCAACCCCTTTTGATCGAAGAAAAAACAAAGGAGCCGCAGAGCCAGGCTCCTGCAGCGCCGGTGAAGGGCAGAGAAAAACTGCGCAGCTTCTGGGCAAAGGTCCAGATCTCCGGCCTGCTGCGGCGGCACCGTTTCCGCCGCAAAACGCAGCGGCACATGAATGATGTGGCCAAAAAGCTGCGGGCCAGTGCCGTGGTGCTGGCAGTTGGCGAGGCACTTTATGCACTGGGCTTTGCGGCAGAGTACATGGTGGTGCGCACCGGGCGCGGCATTGCCGCCGTGGCGCGCAGACTGGCCCGCTGGTGCAGGGATGCCCTGCATACCATCACTGCAACAGCCTTTCCCGGTGCGGCGCAGATGTTCAAGGATCTGCTGGCACCGCTTTATCTGTTCTTCAAGGGCCTCGGCGCTGTGGCGGCCCACGCCAACGACGTGCGCCGGAAGCAGGGCTTTGGTGCTTCCGTAAAAGCGGCCGGGCGCTATTTCGTGGGCGGGTTTAAGCGCAACCTGAGCCTGCTGCCCCGGACAGCAATGTACATCCTGCCCCTGTGTATGCTGGCCGTGTTCGTCACGGTCTGGAACAGGACCATGGCCCAGCCCTATGCGCTGGCCGTGCAGGTGAACGGCCAGACCGTTGGCTATGTGGCCAATGAGGAAGTGTTCAACCTCGCAAAAGAGGATGTGATGCAGCGCATCAGCTACGCCGGTTCGGACAAGACCGAGCTGACCATCGAGCCGACCTATACCATCTCCGTGACCCACAAGACCATGGACGAGAGCGAGACGGCAAACGCCATTCTGCAGAGCGCCAGTGACCAGATCAGTGAGGGCACCGCCCTGTATCTGGACGGGGAGCTGACGGCAGTCTGCTCCGATGGTGACACCCTGCGCGGCTATCTGGAGAGCCTGCTGGCTCCCTATGAGGATCAGGCAGACGAGAATGTCAGCGTGGGCTTCAGTAAAAATGTGACGCTGGAAGATGGAGTCTATTTCAACGACAGCTTTGAGGACGACAATTCCATTGAGAATATGCTGACCGGCGTGCAGCAGCAGGAGAAGATCTACACGGTCAAGGCGGGCGATACCCTGTGGGCCATTGCCCAGAAGAACGACCTGACCTTCCGGGAGCTGTGTGCCCTGAATACGAATTTCAAGGGTGCTCCCCTGGCCGAGGACTCCAATATCCAGGAGGGTGATCAGCTGATCGTGACCAAGCAGGAGGCTCTGCTGGAAGTCCGCATCACCAAGGTGGAGACGCGGGAGGAGGAGATCCCCTTCAGCACCGAGACCACCCAGTCCAACGAGTACACCAAGGGAACCACCAAGACCCTGCAGGAGGGCCAGAACGGCCTGCGCCGCGTCACCGTGCAGAACGTCTACGATACCAACGGCGTGCTGCTGGAGCAGACCATCCTTTCCACCGAGACCATCCGGGAGCCGGTGAATAAGAAAGTGGTCGTTGGCACCAAGAAGGTCACAAAGAACGGTGCGGCGGCATACATCGGCGGCAGCGGCCAGTTTATCTGGCCTGTGCCGGGTTACCGCAACTGCTCGCGCTGGTATGGCAGCGGCCACAAGGGCGTGGATATCTGCGCTGCAGCCGGTACGCCCATCTATGCATCGGCGGGCGGCACCGTGACCAAGGCGGGTTATAACAAGGCCGGTGCCGGTACGGGCTATGGTTATTCTGTGATCATCAGCCACTCCGGCGGCTATACCACGGTCTATGCCCACTGCCTGTCGCTGGCGGTCAGCGCAGGTCAGACCGTGCGGCAGGGCCAGCTCATCGGCTATGTGGGCAGCACGGGCCGCTCTTCCGGCAACCACTGCCACTTCGAGATCCGCCGCAACGGCTCGTACATCGCACCGCAGAGCGTGTTCTCCGGAAAGCGATAAATCAGAACAGAACCTCTCCGTCAATGCTTCGCATTGCCACCTTTCCTAATAGGAGAGGCAAGAGAGCGGAAGCATAAACTTGGCTCCCCTATCAGGCAACAACGACGACCGCCGCCAGTGGCGGATGAAGGGAGGCGTTGTTGGGGCAGCGGCCAGCAGGACACGAGTGCAATACTTTGCACGAAGTGGACGCTGGGAGCCGCAATTCGTATGCTGGCGTGAAGCGCCTGAGAGGTTTATTTTACAAACAAAAAGGAGAATGATTATGGCAACACCCCACATCAGCGCTGAAAAAGGCGATTTCGCAAAGACCGTCCTGATGCCCGGCGATCCGCTGCGGGCAAAGTTCATCGCGGATACCTTCCTCAAGGATGTCCGCCAGGTCACCGGTGTCCGTGGAATGCTGGGCTTTACCGGCACCTATGAGGGCCGCCCCATCAGTGTGATGGGCAGCGGCATGGGAATGCCCTCCATCGGCATCTACTCCTACGAGCTGTACAAGTTCTACGATGTGGACAACATCATCCGCATCGGCTCTGCCGGCAGCTACACCGACAAGGCCAAGCTGTTTGATGTGGTGCTGGCCGCCGGTGCCGTGAGCGAGAGCAATTATGCCCGGGTCCAGAGCGGCTTTGAGGGGGACCTCACCCTGCCCAGCCAGACCCTGAACGACAAGCTGCGTGCTTCTGCCGCAAAGCAGGGCATCCCACTGATCGAGGGCAACATCCATTCCTCCGATGTGTTCTATCGCCAGCCCTCCGATGAAAAGCCCACCTACTGGGAAAAGCTGCGGGATGAGCGCGGCTGCCTGTGTGTGGAGATGGAGAGCTTTGCCCTCTTCGCCAACGCTCAGGTCCTGGGCAAGAACGCCGCCTGCCTGCTGACCATCTCCGACAGCTTTGTCTCCCCGGAGATCACCACCGCCGAGCAGCGTCAGACCAGCTTCACCAACATGATGAAGGTCGCACTGGGCGCGGAGTACTGAGAAATAAGAGCAGCAGCGCAGTCTGGCCTTTGCGGCTGACTGCGCTGTTTTTGACCGTGACAGCGGAAAAAGGAGGCCCCTATGACGAATCTTACTTCAGACGAAAAGAAAGCCCTGATCCGGATGGCACTGGAAGCCCGGGAGCAGGCCTATGTGCCCTACTCCGATTTTATGGTGGGTGCCGCCCTGCGGGCCGAGGATGGCCGCATCTTCACCGGCTGCAATGTGGAAAACGCTGCTTTCACCCCCACTAGCTGCGCCGAGCGCACGGCCCTGTTCAAGGCGGTGAGTGAGGGTGTGACCCGCTTCACCGACATTGCCGTGGTGGGTTCCCGCCGCGGCGAGGTGAACAAGCAGATCACCTCGCCCTGCGGGGTCTGCCGTCAGGCGCTGTTTGAGTTCGGCGGACCGGAGCTGAATGTCATCATGGCAAAGACCCCCGATGATTTCATCGAGCGCAGCATGGACGAGCTGCTGCCCTTCGGCTTTGGTCCCTCCAACGTGGCGGGCAACAAAGCCGTGGAAGAGTGAGGCGGGAAGCGGATATTTTGCCAAAATTGGCGAAATAGTACGACTTTTACGCGAATTTTACAAAAAATCTGTAAAGATTTTGTAATCGGAAATGCCTTGCTTTCCTCACATGACCCGGCTATACTTGGGTCAGTAAATGTGCAAGTGTGCGCATTCCCTTTTTAAAGCGCAATTTTTAATGTATAAAAAGGAGAGTTTTCTTATGATGATTTCTCGTCGTAACTTCCTGGCTGTGGCTGGCGCTGCAGCTGCTGCCGCTGCTCTGACCGCCTGCGGTGGTTCTTCCTCTTCCACCAGCACCGCTTCTTCCACTGCTTCCTCTGCAGCTTCTGAGGCTGGCTCCGAGGCTGCCAGCAAGATCACAAAGGTCGCTCTGACCTGCGATACCGGCACGATCGATGACGAGAGCTTCAACCAGGCTTGCTGGAGCGCTGTTTCCAGCTATATGGGCGATGACTGCCAGTACTACATCCCCGAGGCTGACGCTTCCGATGAGGACCGTGAGACCATGATCCGTCAGGCTGTCAACGACGGCGCTGAGGTCATTGTCTGCGTTGGCTACCTGTATGGCGCATCTCTGGCATGGGCTGCTGAGCAGTACCCCGATGTCAAGTTCATCGCTATCGATGTCACCCAGTTCGATATCGGCACCGATGAGATCCCCTCCAACTGCTACTGCATCACCTTCAAGGAGGAGCAGGCAGGCTACCTGGCAGGTTACGCCATTGCCAAGGACGGCAAGACCAAGCTGGGCTTCCTGGGCGGCATGGCTGTTCCCGCTGTCATCCGTTACGGCTACGGCTTTGTGCAGGGCGCTGATGCTGCTGCTCAGGAGCTGGGTCAGAACATCGACATCAACTACTTCTACGGCGGCCAGTTCTACGGCGATGCCAACATCACCTCCCGTATGGAGGGCTGGTACTCCAACGGCACTCAGGTCGTCTTTG